>Ga0247611_10000432_pt1 | contig 85137 bp, 89 predicted proteins | sample 177DNAGHGhighgp2_FD_192422 | JGI IMG/M metagenome (GOLD analysis project Ga0247611, IMG submission 192422) | Sheep rumen microbial communities from Palmerston North, Manawatu-Wanganui, New Zealand - 1770 DNA GHGhigh gp2 | ecosystem: Host-associated > Mammals > Digestive system > Stomach > Rumen...
ATTAGCAACTACAACTACAAACTTCCAAAAACAAAAAATACTAATTTCGGGACAATTTATTTTTTTAAATATTTAAGTTTCCAGTTTTGGTCGCATGCCGGAACTGAAAAATTAAAAGTTTGTTCTTCTTCCTGTTCTTCTTCTTTTGCTTTTTCAGTATTTTCGTCGGTATCAAATAAAAAATCTTTATAATCCTGTTTTTTGTTTTCTTCTTTAAAACTTGCAATAACCGAAACTTTTTTTCTTGTATCAAGGTCTTTTTCAGAAATTTCTCCTCTTTTTATAAACTCGCATTTTTTAAATTCCGATTTACAAATTTTGTCGAATACAACCAAATCCCCCGTAGTTAAAGGATTTGTGTTTGAAGAAGATATATTTATCAATAAACTTGTAGCATTTTTAATATTCGGACCTTCAACAAAAACATTTTTTATAGCTTTCTCGATAGCTTTTGTTAAATCTTCATCTTCACCTATTCCTATAATAACATCACCGGAATCTTTTAAAATAGCACGGACATCGGCAAAATCTATATTTATGGTTCCTGTTTTTGTAATGGTGTCGGTTACCGTCTGTATCGAAAGCCTTAAACTGTCATCTACCATCTTATACATTTCATTGGTAGGTGCTTTTTCGTCGACTGCAGAAAAAATTCTGTCGTTGGGAATAGTTATTAACGCATCAACATATTTTTTTATTTTTTCTATTCCTTCAAGGGCATAATCCATTCTTTTTCGCTGTTCAAATGAAAAAGGTTTTGTAACAACCGCTACAGTTAATATTCCCATTTCTTTTGCAAGTTTTGCTATAACCGGCGATGCACCCGTTCCTGTTCCGCCGCCCATTCCGGTAGTTATAAAAACCATATCGGCACCGTCAATCATATCTTTTAACGAATCTATATTTTCCAGTGCACATTGTTCGCCTTTTTTCGGGTCGCCTCCGACACCAAGCCCATCCGTTCCTATTTGTAATTTATTTCCGGCAACAGATTGCCTTAAAACATCGGCATCGGTATTAACAGCCCAAAATTCAACATCGGTTATGTTAGCCGCTATCATTCTGTTGATAGTATTTGTTCCTCCGCCGCCTACACCGATAACCTTTATTATTGCACTTTGGATCGGCTGAGAAAAATTTGTGTTATTATTAGGTAAATTAATTTGAAACGGCATTATATTTATTCTCCTTATTTTTATACAATCTCACTAACTTTCCCTAACATTTTATTAAAAAAGCCACCTTCTTTATTGCTTGTTTCCACTATTGTATTATTGTTAGCAAAGCGTATTTTAAGTTGATTATATAGTGTTGCGATTGCTGTAGTATAAATTTGACTGTCGGCTATCTCCTGACTGACGGATATTCTGTTTGTATCAACAGTTGCTATTTTTACACCGCAATCAAACGGCTTTTCAAATGCTTCAAGAATACCGGGTAATTTTGTTCCGCCGCCGGTAAGCAATATTCCGCCAGCCAAAGCACTTATATCTATTTTATTCTTTTTAAGTTCATTTATTATATATGCTATTTGCATATCAACCTGCGGTTTAATAATATATATTAAATCGCTTATAGCAGCAGTTTTTTTGGAAGAACCTATGGCATATTCAAAATCCCCGTTTACGTTTGCCTGTTCTTCCGAAACGGAACCGTATGTTTCTTTTATTCTTTTGGATTCCGCCTGTAATGTTTTTAATTTTTTTGTTATATCTCTTGTTATTAAATCCGCTCCGACGGGAAGTTCCAATATTTTCTGAACTATTCCGTTTATGTAAACTACAATACCGGTGGTCATACCGCCTAAATCTATCAACATACAACCTAATTTTTTACTTTCTTTTGAAGCAAGAATATTGCCTAAAGAATAATATCCGTAAAATAAAGGTTCTCCCAAATCCAGAGAGCATGCTCTTTTAATGTTAGAAACTATACTTTTCGGTGCCGTTACTATTAAAGAATTTAACTCCAAATAAGAACATTCCATTGACAAAGGATTAGGAACAACCTGTAACCTGTCAAGTTTATATTCTTTAGGGATAACCTGTATTATGGTATCACTTGCATTTATTTGTGCTTTTTCAACAACGGCATCTCTAACATTACCGATAATTTCTTCGGTAACAAGAGTATCCGCTACGGAAATTCCGTCACTTTGATCTGCCGTTTTTATAAAAGAACCTCTTACGGAAACAAATACGGCGGAATCTTTTGCACCCTGAGATTTTTCCAAACCGTCTATCAATATTTTTATTGAGTTTGCAGCTTCTCCTATATCTATTATCGAACCCGATTCTATACCGTCCGGACATGCGACGGTGTTTGCCGCTACAATTTCAAGTTTTGATATTTTTTCGTCATAAAAAGCAATAACACCGTGAATTGCCGAACTTCCGATATCAATACTTATAACTGATTGTTTTGACATTATATACCTCCGAGACCAACCTGTTTATCGGTTTTGTCAAGTTTAATTATAACTTTATTTTTTTCCAAAAAATTCAAATCAATATATTTAATATTATCGTTAAATCTTTTAATACCGTCAAAAAAAACAAATTTCATTTTATCGGCTTTATTTTTAACATCAAATTTATTTTGTTCACCCCAAAAAATTTTAATGTCATTATCGGTTTCAAGAACAATATCCTCAAATTCACCGTATTTTATTTTTGTTATTTTATCCATAAAATCTTTTGCATACTGTTTTAAATTATAAACAAACTCCAAAAGTTTTTTTCTTTCTTGGTCGGTTGAAAATTCCAATACGGGAATTTTCATATTAAACATATTTCCTCTTAAATCAAAAGAAACGTTATCAAAATCAAGCCCAATAAGTTTATCACCCTGTTTTATAAAAACTTCAGGTTCACGTTCATAAAGCCGAACTAAAATTTTTTTCCATCTTCTTGATATTTTTATTTTTTTTAATTCGGGTTTTTGTTCTTTTATTTCTTTTTCCAACTTGCATAAACTTACTTCAAAAATATTAGCACCCGGCTTAAAAGGAATAAGCTCTTTAATTTCCGATTCCGTTACATTTTTACATCCGGTAACTTCTATGGTTTCAATATTAAAACCTTCGTAAGTATAAATAAACTGTTTTAATTTTATAAATCCGAAAACAATACCGGCAAATATCAACAAGACCAAAAATATTCTTGATATTTTTATATTACTTTTCTTTTTTTCTTTTTTAAAAGTTGTTCTTCTGACAACCGGTCTTTTACTTCTTTTCATTTTTTAAAGCTGACCTTAATATTTCCGAAACTAAATTTTCAAAACTTATACCGGCTGCTTTTGCCGCATCGGGAAAAAGTGAGGTTTCTGTCATACCCGGCAAAGTGTTTACTTCCAAAACATAAATATTATTTTGTTTATCAACTATCATATCCACCCTGCAAGTTCCGTTACACATAAATTCGTTGTAAACTTTTAATGCAATGTTTTGTATCTTTTTCAAAATTTTTTCCGGTAACCTTGCGGGTATAATATGTGTTGACTGACCTACGGTATATTTCGATTTAAAATCATAAAATTTACCTTTAGGAACTATTTCTATAACCGGTAACGGTTTACCGTTTAAAACACCGGCTGTTACTTCAACACCCTTAATATATTTTTCGACTAAAACTTTTGTATCGTAAGCAAATGCCAACTTAACCGCTTTTTCAAATTCTTTTTTATTTTTAACTATTGATATTCCTATTGCCGAACCTTGTGAAGCCGGCTTTACTACTACCGGAAATTCAATTTCTTTAAAAGGTTTAAGTTTTTCTATAACAGCCCATTTTGCCGTAGGTATATTTGCATATTCAAATATTTTTTTTGATACTATTTTATCTATTGTTGCCGAACTTGAAAAAACACCGCAACCCGTATAAGCAATTCCCATAAGCTCAAGCATACCTTGTATAGTGCCGTCCTCACCGGGTGTTCCGTGCAATGTTATGTAAGCAATATCTATTTTTTCTTTCTTTAATTTTTCGGCTATATTTTTATTTACATCAATCAAAACAACATTTAAACCTAATTTTTTTATGGCTTTATAAACGGCTTTCCCCGAAATTAAAGAAATTTCTCTTTCCGACGATGTACCGCCGCATAAAACGGCAATTTTTTTATTTTTTAAATTTATCATTTTATTATTTTTATTTCCGTCTCAAGTTTTATTTTATATTTTTTATAAACTTCATTTTGAACAAAATTTATCAATTTTAACATATCGGACGACGAAGCATTATTTTTGTTGATAAAAAAATTAGCATGCTTATCCGAAATTTGAGCATCACCGATACTGAAATTTTTAAGGTTTAAAGAGTCTATTATTCTGCCGGCACTGTCATTTTGAGGATTTTTAAATATACAGCCTGCATTTTTAGTGCCAAGCGGCTGATTTTGCTTTCTTTTTTGCTGCTCTTTTAAAACAGTTTGTAGAATATCATTTTTATCAGTTTTTTTCAAGACGAATTTTACTTTTGTTATTATTGCATTTTTTATGTTACTTTTTCTGTATTCAAAGTTAAACTTATCTTTACTTAAAATACTTTTGCTACCGTTATAATTTATCAATTCTACTTCCTGCAAAACAGAAGAAATATCATAATTTCTTATTCCCGCATTACCATAGACAGCCCCACCGACTGTTCCTGGAATACCCGAAAGATATTCCAACCCGCTTAAACCTTGTTCTGCCGTTTGTCTTGCCAAATAAGCCAAACTTATTGCTGCTCCGCAACAAAGAGATTCTTCATTGTTTTCAATATTGGCAAATTCACTATACTTATCGGAAGAAAGTTTTATTATTATACCCTCAAAATTTTCATCGCTGAACAATAAATTCGAGCCGCCGCCGATAACATAAAATTTAATTTTATTTTCATCCGTAAATTTTAATAATTTCATTAATTGTTCTTCAGTTTTAATTTCAACAAAAAAATCGGCACTGCCGCCGATACAGAATGTAGTATGTTTTGATAACGGCTCTTTGCATCGGTAATTACATTTTATTGACGATAAAAAGTTTTCAATATTATTGTTAATAATTATTCTCCGTAATATAATCTTATATTTTTATATTTTATCATTTTTAATATATAATAAAAAGAAAAACATCCCAAATTGAACGGGATGTTTTTTATAAATTTTTGAATATTTAAAAATATCAAACTGTATCGTTAAACTAAAATTCTTGGAACTCTTGTTGAAATAGCACATGTAACTTCGTAATTTATCGTATTTTGTAATTTTGCAAGTTCTTCGGCCTTTATTGTTTCTTTATCCTGTGTTCCTATCAAAACAACTTCGTCACCGACAGAAACTCCTTTAACACCGGTAACATCTATCATCATCATATCCATTGTAATCCTGCCTGCAATCGGGCACCTTTTGCCCCTTACCAAAACATCGGCTTTATTTGAAAGAACTCTGCTGTAACCGTCTGCATAACCTACGGGAATTACGGCAATTATGGAGGCTTTGTTTGTTACAAAAGTTCTTCCGTAACTTACACAAAAACCTGCAGAAACTTTTCTTAAATTAATTATTCTTGCTTTCCACGATAAAACCGGTTTTAGTTTTAATGCTTTTGAAACCACACGGTCAAAAGGAGTCAGCCCGTATAAACCTATTCCCGGGCGAACCATATCAAGATGTGTTTTCTTATCCATCATTAAAGCAGCTGTATTTGCAACATGTGATATAAATTTTAAACCCAATTTTTTTGCATATTTTGCAATATCGCAAAATATATCAAGTTGATTCTTAGTATAAGCCGGGTTAGTATCCGACACTGCAAAATGTGTAAACATTCCGCTCATTTTTATTTCCGGCATTTCGGCAATTTTTTCAATTATATGGTAGGCATCCTGCGGGCTTACACCGAGCCTTCCCATACCTGTTTCTATTTTTAAATGAAATTCCAATCTTTTATCGAGTTTTTTTGCCAAACTTGACAAAAACTGAATATCGTGTAAGTTCGATAAACTTGGTGTTAAATCCCAAAAAACTGCAACTTCCAAACCGTCACAAGGATAAACGGAACTTAACATTAAAAGGTTTGTTTTTATTCCTGCTTTTCTATATTGAATTCCTTCTTCAATAGAGGAAATTCCTATACCGTAAACACCTGCACGAGCCGCTTCTTTTGCAAGCTCCACCCCGCCGTGACCGTAACCGTTGGCCTTAATAACCGGCAGAATTTTTGTATCCTTTTTTAAACTTTCTTTAATTTTTTTTAAGTTGAAAAGAAAATCACTTTTGTCTATTTCAACCCAATTTTGACGAAAAAAAGTCAAATTTTTCTTTTTTGCAGACGGTGGTTGTTCCTTCATTACTTGTATTCCTCCATTGGAGATTTATTGAAAAATTTTGTATATTCACTTTCAAAAGTTAAATTTACGGTTCCTACAGGACCGTTTCTTTGCTTACTTACAATTATTTGTGCTTCTCTTTTTTTATCCTCATCCTGGCTGTCTCTTTCTTTATCATAATAAATTTCTCTGTGCACAAAAGCAACTACATCGGCATCCTGTTCAATTGCACCGGACCCTCTTAAATCCGAAAGTTGCGGTTTTTTCGAGCCCGTTCTTTTTTCGTTTTCTCTGGAAAGCTGCGAAAGTGCAAGAACCGGAACCTGCAAATCCCTTGCAATTGCTTTCAACGACCTTGAAACTTCCGCAATAAGACTTGCTTCCGATTCCGACTTATATTTTGAAACTGTATTTATAAGTTGTAAATAATCTATTACTATCAAATCCAGTTTTTTACCTTTCGTTTCAAGTTTTCTTGCAAGTTTTCTTGCTGCTGCTCTTAATTCCGAAACAGTAATATCGGATTTATCCAAAATATATATTTGAGAATTAGATAATTTTTCTGCGGCTGTCGTCAATTTTGTCCAATCATTTCCGGAAAACTGTCCGCTTCTGAGTTTTAAGCCGTTAACCAATGCACAGGAAGCCAAGAATCTTTTCATCAAAGATTCTTTCGACATTTCCAAAGAGAAAATTGCAACGGTTCCTTTGTTGTGCACGGCAACATTTTCCGCAATATTTAATGCAAATGCGGTTTTACCCATGGAAGGTCTTCCTGCAAGTATTATAAGTTCTGAAGGCTGTAACCCCGATGTAAGTTTATCCAAATCGTCAAAACCTGTTTTTAAACCCGAAACATCTCTTTTATCCTGATGCAATTTTTCAAGTTCATATACGGTGGCTTTCATTAATTGTTTAGGTGTTTCAAAATCGGCTGAAACATTTTGCCTTGAAACATTAAAAAGATTTTCTTGTGATTGGTCTAAAATTTCCGAGGATGGTCTTTTTTCTTCAAAAGCATCGGTTACCATTTTGGAACCGATATTTACTATTTGCCTAAGGATTGATTTATCTTTTATTATATCTGCATAATATTCAACATTAGCAGCTGTTTTTACTTTATCTATAAGGCCGGCAAGATATCTGCTTCCGCCGGCCTCTATATACATTTTATTATTTTTTAATCTTTCATTAACGGTAACAATTTCCACGGATTGCATGTCGCTTATTTCTCTTATTGCCCCGAATATAAGCTTATGAACCTCACTGTAAAAATCTTCTTCCTTAACCAAATCAAGTGCTTTTATAACGGCATCTCTTTCTATCAGCATAGCACCGATTAAAGCCATTTCAGCATCTATTGATTGAGGAGGTACTTTTTCTAAACCGTTTACCATTGTTGTTTAGTTTTTACTTTTCTCTTCAACTATATCAACTTCAACTTTTGCAATTACTTCAGGGTGTAACCTGACATTTACGGACAATTTGCAAACTTCTTTTACCGGAGCAGGTAACAAAATATCGTGTTTGTTTATTGAAAAACCCTGTTCGGCAAAAATTTTGGAAAGAGTAGCTGTTGTAATTGAACCGAAAATTTTACCGTTTTCACCGACTTTAACTTTTGTTGAAAAAGTTGCTTGTGACAATTTTTCGGCAACTTCTTTTGCGGCTGCAATTATTTCTTCTCTCTCTTTTTCCAATTTAACCTTTTCTCTTTCCCAAATTTTTAAATTTTGAGGAGTTGCTTCCATTGCAAATTTTTTAGGTAACAAATAATTTCTTGCAAAACCTGCAGAAACTTCTTTTATTTGCCCCTGTCTTCCTACATTTGTTATATCCGATCTTAAAATAACTTTCATTATATAATTCTCCCTTTATACTACTTTAAAATTAGTTAGCCGCAAAAGGCAATAAAGCCAACATTCTTGCTCTTTTTATAGCTTGGCAAAGTTCTCTTTGATGTTTTGCACAAGTTCCGGTAACATTGCCAGAAAGTATTTTACCGCCTTCGGTAACGAAAGTTCTTAACAAACTTACATTTTTGTAATCTATTTCTATTTTATCGCTGCAGAAACGGCAAACTTTTTTCTTCATCGGTCCGCCTTTTCTGAATTTACCTGCATGTTTTGCGTTAGCAGGACGAGCTGTTTTTTTTGTTGCTGTTGTTGACATATTTAATTTCCTCCAAATTTTTTAAAACGGAACTTCTTCGTCGCCCATTTCCACACTGCTGTCTGAAACATATTCGTTGTCAACGGCAGATGTATCCACTTGCGAACTTTGTTGAACCTGCCCGAAATCCTGACGAACAAGAATTTGTACTCTTGAAGCTACAACTTCAAGCCTTGACCTTTTTGTTCCGTCGGTGGACTGCCAGCTGCTTGTTTGAAGCCTGCCTTCAACATGAACGGGCATACCTTTTTTTAACCTGTCACCGCATCTGTCGGCCTGGTCACCCCAAACTATTATAGGCACAAACGTTGTGGGAGCATCTTTCCATTCTCCCGTTAAGGTATCTTTGTATCTTCTGCCTATGGCAATATCGAACCTGCAAACGGATTTTGCATTTGATGTTCTTCTTGTTTCCGGGTCCCTTGTAAGCCTGCCTACCAAAATTACATTATTCTGCTGCGGAAGTTGGTAATTCTGTTGGTTCATTGGCTACTGCCTCCGTTTTTTCTTCAGGTTTAACTTTTACTTCTTTTTTAGGTTTTGCTTCAACTTTTTTCTTAGGTTCAACTTTTACGGTTAAATATCTGATAACCGAATCGGTAACCTTAAAGAAATTTTCCAAAGAAGAAACAACTTCCCCTTTTGCTTCAATTTCCATGTAAACATAAATTCCTTCACGGAATTTTTTTACATTGTAAGCAAGTTTTTTCTTTCCCAATTGTTGTAGATTTTTTACCGTTCCGCCTGCGGTCTCGACGATTTTTGAAACTTTTGCGGTTAATTCTTCTACTTTTGCAACATCTAATTCAGGTGAGCAAATAAAAGTACATTCGTAACTCATTTCTTCCTCCTTTTTGGATTTCCGTTACATTGTGTAACGGCTTAGCCCTAAAAAATATAGAGCAAAGTATGTTTTGAGTATATCTTTTTTTGAAATTAAAAGCAACCGCATGTATTGGTAAAATTTGCAAAACAAATTTTACTGAATAAACATTGAGTCACCATAAGAGAAAAATCTGTATTTGTGTTCGATTGCCTGTTTATATGCCGATAAAATGAATTCCCTTCCGGCAAAAGCACTTGCCATCATTAAAGGTGTTGAACAAGGCAAGTGTAAATTTGTAAACATTGCTTTAACTATTTTAAATTCATATCCCGGATAAATAAAAATATCGGTACTGCCGCTTGACGGTTTTATTGATGTAACATTACCGTTTTTATCTTTTGTTCCGTTAAGGTTTGCTATTGTTTCCAATGTTCTGACTGTTGTAGTTCCGACCGCTATTATTCTGTTTTTATTGCCGAGTGCATCATTTATTTTTTTTGCATTTTCTTCCGTAAGGATATAATTTTCCGGTAGCATTTTATGTTGTGATATTTTATCGGTTTGTATCGGTTTAAACGTTCCCCACCCTACATGTAAAATAATTTCGGCTATTTGAATATTTTTTTGTTTTAAATTTTCCAATATTTCTTTTGTAAAATGAAGCCCGGCGGTAGGGGCCGCAATTGCACCTTGTTCGGTTGCATATACCGTTTGGTATCTTTGTCTGTCAAGGCTGCTCATTTTTTGTGCCAAATCATCTTTTCTTTTTATATAAGGCGGAAGCGGCATAAAACCGTTAACTTCAAGCATATTGAAAATATCTTTTTTGTTGAATTGAATTATTTTAACTTTTTCATCGCTGTTATCAATAACTTCAGCTTCATAAGCATTATCAAAATAAATTTTATCACCTGTTTTTATATACGGCTTTAACAAAACTTTTTGTTGTTTTTGATTGTCAGTAGGTTCGAGAAACATAACCTCAACCTTACCGCCTGTTTTCTTTTTGCCGTATAACCTTGCGGGAATAACTTTTGTTGTGTTTATTACCAAACAATCACCTGTATGCAATAAATCAACGACATCCGAAAAAATATGGTGTTCGATAGTTTTATCTTTTCTGTTCAAAACTATAAGTTTTGAAGAATCCCTTCTTTGTGCGGGAACCTGTGCAATAAGTTCCTGTGGAATTTCATAATTATAACTTGATAATAAATCGTTATTTTTTTCCATTTTTTATATTATCTGTTTTGGTGCCGGGATAATAAAATGTTAAAATTTTATCGTATTTATAACCTTGTTCAGCCAAATTTTTTGCACCCCATTGGCATAAACCTACTTTATGTCCCCAGCCGTTTCCTTTAAAAATAAATTTATCTTTTTGTTTTGTAATATCCGATATCATTGTACTTTTTATCAGCCACGGATCTACGGTAATTCTGAATTTATAAGAATTTAATTTTAAAGTTCCGTTTTTATGTTTTATAACTATTTCTTTTCTTGCTTTACCGGTAGTGCTTCCCGAATAACTTATTTTGGAAATTTCTCCTATTTTGTAACCTGCATTTGTTAATTTTGTTCTGATTGTTTTTTCATCTATAGTGCATTTCCAATTTTGTTGAGGATTGTTCTTACAATATATATCTTTTATTCCTTTTAAATATTGCGGAGTTTCCGTTTTCCAACCCCAAACATATTTAGGGTCTTCGGTATGTCCGCCGCAACTTGAATGAAAAAAAGTTTGTGCTATTTCATTTTTATAAGTTAAAACTATACCTTTAGTTTCCATTACCGCTTGGTTACATAATTTACTTTCGGCTGATGCTCCGCCGTAAACCTGGCAACAAACGGTTGAACATAAATTAAAATGTTTATTTGAATGTTTCTTTAAATTTTTTATGGTAAAACTTCTGCTGATAACTGCCTGTGCTTTTAATGCTTCTATCGGCCATGACGGACCTGCCTCTTTTGGAAGAACACCTTTTAAATAATCATCAATATTAAGTTCGTTTATAACGTTTATTTTACCTTTTTGTGAAAGTTTAAGAAGAATATCACCTCTGTAAACGGTTTTATTTACCACTAAATAAGATTGTGCTTTTATTCGAACAGGCAAAGTTAAATCTTTTTTATTTTTACCTATAACAATTCTGTTACCGACAAGTTTTATATCAACATTACCGGCAGACAACACTACTTTTTTACCGTTATTAAAAATAACATATTGTTTATCGGAAGCAACATTTAACTTTTCAACATCAAGCAAAATACCTATTTGTACAATATCATTAAATTTTATTTCGGCAAATGTTTGCCCGGAAAAAAAGCAAAAAAAAGAAATTAAAAATAAAATTATTATTTGTTTCATAACTTGTTCAATTTAAAAACTAAAAAGATTAATACTGACAATATTGTTTTATCCAATATTAAATATTTTTAGATTATAGCAAATTAAAAAATATTTTATATTTTTTCAAAAATTTTAATTTATTTATTGCACAGAGTTTACAAATAAGATAAAATATTCAAGATTATATTATAATGTTATATATCATGGAGGTAATATCTATGGCAAAAAGAAGAATTGGTATCATTACTGCAGGCGGTGATGCACCGGGAATGAATGCGGCAGTTAGAGCTGTTGTCAGAACCGGTATTTTTTGCGGTTTTGAAATGGTTGGTTTTAAAAGAGCTTTTGGCGGGCTTTTAGACGGGGATTATATAAATATGACAGCAAGAACAGTAAGCGGAATAATAAACCTCGGCGGAACAATTTTAAGAACGGGCAGATGTCCGGAGCTTAAAACCGAAGTAGGCAGAAAAAAAGCATTAAAAGTTTTAAACGAATTAAATATTGACAGTCTTGTAATTATCGGCGGAGACGGTTCGCTTGCTGCAGGAAATGCACTAAGTAAAGAAGGTGTAAAAGTTGTAAATTTACCCGCTACCATAGATAATGATGTCGCGGGAACAGAAGAAACAATAGGTTATGATACGGCACTTAATACCGCCGTTGATGCAATAGATAAAATAAGAGATACTGCTCAAAGCCACGAGAGGATTTTTGTTGTTGAAATCATGGGCAGACATCACGGATTTTTAACACTTGCGGTAGGGCTTGCATCCGGAGCGGAAGTTATAGTTGTTCCGGAAGTTAAGCTTGATATGGACGACCTTTGTGATAAATTCAGACATGCAAGCAGTTCCGGTAAAAAATCATTGATAGTTGCTTATGCCGAAGGGTGCGGCAACTCCTTTGATTTTGCAAAACAAATTGAAGATAAAACAGGGCTTGAAGTAAGAGTTAGTAATTTGGGTTATATTCAAAGAGGCGGTATTCCGACGGCAAGGGAAAGAATTTTAGCTTCCGTATTCGGTGCCGAAGCAATAGGAGTATTAAGAGAAAATAAAACAAATGTGCTTGTAGGAATAGAAGAAGGAAGAATAAAACTTACACCTTTTGACGAACTTCCAAAACACGAAAGAAAATTTGATGTGGAAGATTATAAATTATTGCAAAGACTTTCAATTTAAAAAATACAAAGCAATTTTTGGAAAATTTTTCAGCTCTTCAGCTAACTTAATGAGGTAAAAATAATGTCAATACAAGAAACAATTTCATTGATAAAAAGAGGGACAAACGAAATAATTTCGGAAGAAGAATTGGCAAAAAAACTTTCTTCCGGTAAAAAATTAAGAATAAAACTCGGTGTTGACCCGACGGCTCCCGACTTACACTTGGGACATAGCGTTATCATAAACAAATTGAAAGTTTTTCAGGATTTAGGTCATCAAATTGTTTTTTTAATAGGTGATTTTACTGCAAGAATTGGCGACCCTTCCGGCAGGTCTGCAACAAGACCGATGATGACCGAAGAGCAAATAATAAAAAATATTAAAACTTATCAGGAACAGGTTTTTAAAATTCTTGATAAAGAAAAAACGGAAATTGTTTTTAACAGCAAATGGTTAAATGCTTTAGGCATAGAAGGTTTATTAAAACTTGCTTCAAAACATACAGTTGCACAAATGCTTGTCAGGGACGATTTTGAAAAAAGGTTTAAAGCCGATATTCCGATAAGTATTGTTGAATTTATGTATCCGTTATTACAGGCTTATGATTCTGTTGCACTTAATGCCGATATTGAACTCGGCGGTAACGACCAAAAATTCAATTTGTTACTCGGACGTGATATGCAAAGAGATGCCGGTCAGGAACCGCAGGTTGTTATAACTATGCCGTTGCTTGTAGGAACAGACGGCGTTAAAAAAATGTCAAAATCTTATAAAAATTATATAGCATTAAACGATGCACCGGGTGAAATGTTCGGTAAATTAATGTCAATTTCCGACGAACTTATGATGGTATATTACGAACTTTTAACACAAGAAGATTTGGTACAAGTAAAACAAATGCACCCGAAAGAAGCCAAAATGAAACTCGGTAGAATTATAGTTGAAAGATATTGGGGTGCAGAAGCTGCAAAAAATGCACAGGAAGAATTCAACAAAATTTTTGCCAATAAAGATTTACCTACTGAAATTGAAGAATATAAGTGTGATAAGGATAAAATAAAATTATCGGAGCTTTTATTTATTTCAAAAATGGTATCAAGTAAAAACGAAGCACGAAGGTTAATTGAACAAGGAGGAGCAAAAGTTGACAGCCAAAAGGTAACAACCGATACGGAAATTGAAATAAAATCGGGTATGATTTTACAAGCCGGAAAAAGAAAATTCAAAAAAATTATTAAATAATTATTGGATACTGTTTAATTTGATTGTTGCAAAATGGTGTTTCACATTTTTTTTCAAATATTATAAAATTTACATATAAATATATATAAGTCAAAGGGGGATTTAATTATGGCAATAAAATCTTTTGTATTGGATACCAATGTTTTATTACATGACCCTGATTCAATTTTTGCATTTGCGGACAATAAAGTTGTTATTCCGTTGACCGTTATAGAAGAGCTTGACCGTTTTAAAAAATTTAATGACGAACACGGCAGAAGTGCAAGGCAAATTTCAAGAATTTTAGACGGTTTAAGATTAAAAGGGAAATTATCGCAGGGTGTTCCTATAAAAAACGGAGGAACATTGTTTATTGAAATGATGCATCAGGTCAGTTTCCCGGAAGAATTTTCCGTTTCAAAAGACGATCATCAAATATTATCGGTTGCATTATATCTAAAACAAAAAGGCGAAAATGTAATTTTTATAACAAAAGATATAAATTTACGAATAAAAGCCGAAATTCTTGATATAAATACACAGGATTATGAAAAAGCCAAAGTTAAAATTGACGAAATATATAAAGGTTGGAGGGAAATACAAGTTTCTTCCGACAGAATAGATTATTTTTATAAAAATTCAAAATTGGTTCTTGAAGGTGATTTTTATCCCAATGAATTTGTTGCTTTGAAAGATGCTGCGGGCTCTTCGAAAAGTGCACTTGCAAAATATTCCGTAAAAGATAAAGCATTACTTCCTTTGTTCCATATTAATTCTCAACCTTGGGGCTTAAAACCTTTAAATATAGAACAAAGGTTTGCATTTGAACTTTTGCTTTGTAACGAAATAAGTTTGGTAACGCTTATAGGGCTTCCAGGTGCAGGTAAAACTTTACTTGCTTTAGCCGCTGGCTTACAAAAAACAGTTGAAGAACATCAATTCAGAAAACTATATATTGCTCGCCCTATTATTCCTATGGGCAAAGATATCGGTTTCTTGCCGGGAACAAAAGAAGAAAAACTTTCGTCATGGATGGGTGCAATAAACGATAACTTGGAATTTTTGATAGATAAAGGTCATGACGATTCAAAAGTTGACGAAAAAATAGATTATTTATTCAGTTCCGGACAAATTGAAATAGATTCTTTAACTTATATAAGAGGAAGGTCTTTACCAAGGCAATATATTATTATTGACGATGCACAAAACCTTACACCGCATGAAATAAAAACAATAATTTCAAGGGCCGGAACAGGGACCAAAATAGTTTTAACCGGTGATCCGTATCAAATAGATAATCCTTATTTGGATGCATCTTCAAACGGATTAACTTACCTTGTTGAAAGGTTTAAAGGTCAACCCGTTTACGGACATTTAATGTTCTCAAAAAGTGAAAGAAGTGAATTGGCAGCTTTATCTTCGGAGTTGTTATAAATGACGGATGAACATTTTTTTGTAGATTTACATATTCATACGCATTTTTCCGACGGAACTTTTACACCTACGGAAGTTGTAGAGTATGCCGCCAAAACAGGTTTGGCAGCCGTTGCAGTAACAGACCATGATACCGTTGACGGTATTGAAGAAGCATTGGAAGCCGGTAAAAAATACAATGTGGAAGTTATTCCGGGAATAGAGTTATCTGCAGAATGTGACGAACAAACTAAAATGGAAATGCATATTTTAGGTTACTATATAGACTGGAAGTCCGAAAAGTTTAAGCAGGCACTTAACGTTTTTAAACAGGCAAGAAAAGAAAGAGCCGAGAAAATTTTTCAAAAATTAGACGGGTTAGGACTTAAATTAAAAAAAGAAGGTTTGGTAGAGTCCGTTGATGAAAAAGTTATAGGAAGACTTCATTTTGCAAAAGCACTAATTGCCGAAAATTATGTTTCTACCGTCCAGGAAGCATTTCAAAAATATTTGGGAACCGATAAAAGTGCTTATGTTCCCAAATATGCAATAACACCTGCACAGGCAATAAATTTGCTGCATGAAAGCGGCGGTTTGGCGGTTTTGGCACATCCTTATTACGGGCATTATAATAACCCTTTAATTATAGAAAGTCTTGTTCGTGACGGACTTGACGGTATAGAAGTTTGGCACAGCAGACATCCGCAACATATATCAAAAAAATTGCTTATGCTTGCCGAGAAATTCGATTTGGCAGCTACGGGCGGTTCCGATTGCCACGGTAAAAGCCCCGACGGCGAACATAATATGATAGGTAAAATTAAAGTTCCTTACACCGTTGTTGAAGAACTTGAAAGAAAGAAAAACTATTTATAATGAAACCGATATCCAAAAGTATTTTTTTGAAATATTTGCAGTGTCCTAAACTTGCATGGCACTTATACAGAGATTTAATTAAAAAAGAAAATTCTTTCAGTGATAATTTTTTAATTTTTGAATCGAAAAAAATTCACTCTGCGGCGCAACTGCTTTTTAAAGATGCCGTTAAAGTGCAAGCTGCCAATTTTCAGGAAGCAATTCTTAAAACCAAACAACTGATACAGGATAAAAATGTTAATACAATATTTGAACCGGCTTTTGAGTATAACGGTTTTATTGCAAAAACCGATATATTAAAAAGAACCGATACCGGCTGGCAAATTATAGAAATAAAATCCGGAAATAAATGTAAAAACAAATATATATCGGATTTGGCTTACTGTTGTTTTATAGCATCAAAAAATATTCAATGTATTAATAAAGCTTCTTTGTTTTTATTATCAAAAAATTTTTATTTAAGTTCTCCCGTAAATTTATTGTTCAGTGAAAAAGATTGCAGTTTTGAAGTATTTTCAAAAGCCGAGGAAATTGAAAAAACTTTTGAAGAAATAAAAACTTCTTTAACTTCCGAAACCGTTCCGCCGGCAAATTTAAAATTAATCTGTAAAAACTGTCCTTTATTTTTGCAATGTGTAGGTAAAGATATTAAATACCATATCTTTGATTTGCCGAGATTGTCGGCAAAAGTTTTTGAACAACTTAAACAGTTGAATATAAGCAAAGTTGAAGATGTTCCCGATACAATAGAACTTACACCTGCTCAAAAAACAGTAAAAGACTGTATAGTAAACGATAAAATTTTTATAAATCCTAATTTAAAAAATGATTTGAATAAATTAAAGTTACCGTTTTATTATTTGGATTTTGAATCCATGATGACAATTTATCCGGTATATACAAATATTGCACCGCATTCACAAATTATTACACAATATTCTTTGCACAAAGTTTCCGACTTAAATTTTAATAAAATTGAACATTTTGAATTTATTGCCGACCCCAAAAAAGACTGCCGTAAACAACTGATAATGAATTTAATTGAAAATTTACAAACGGAAGGCAGCATAATAACATATTCTGATTTTGAACACAACATTATATTGAATTTAGCAAAATTGTTTCCCGAACTTTCGGAAAAAATACATAATATTGCTGAAAGAATTGTTGATTTTGAAGTGATATTAAGGAATAATTACTATGACAAAAATTTCCACGGAAGAACTTCAATAAAAAAAGTTTTGCCGGTGCTTATTAAAAATATGAATTACGACAATTTGGATATAGCCGAAGGCGGTTCTGCTTCGGCACATTTTGCATATATGGCTATGAATATGTATTCCAAAGAAAAAGAAGAAGAAATAAAAAAAGAACTTTTACAATATTGTTGCCAAGATACGCTTGCCCTTGTAAAAATTCATCAGTTTTTAACAAATTGTGTAAACAATCAAATTAACAATCAACGGTTCCAAAGCTCATCTCTGTATAAATAAAACACATTTCTCAAAATTCTTTGAAAAGGACTATTCAAGCCTTTACCTTGGCTGCATATCCCTAACCATTCGTCGTTAAATAAGCCGTCAATTGTAACACCTTTCCATGCACCGTTAACGGTATCATGGACACTCGGGCTTCCTATAAGCCACCATTTATCAAGCCAACAATAAACAACACCGCCTAAGGAATTTCCCGTTCCGTTACCTAAATAACTGTTCCATATTATATCTTTCCAAGCTCCTCTGTGATACCTTACCTGGTATGATTCGTTTGTAGTATTTTTATTTGTGTTGTATGCATCGCAACCATATTCGGTAACCAAAACAGGTTTACCAAGTTCCTGCTCTGCTTTTGCCCATAAATTACCGAAACCGAAAGGACCTGTATATTGGTTTATGCCGAAAACATCCAAACTCGGGCAATATTGCTTATAATACTTAAGAAATTTTACGGTTGCATTACATACACCGACGGGATGGTTTTTATCTATTTTTTTTATCATGGTGCATGCTTCTTCCAAGAATTTTGCAAATTCTTCCGGATATGAACCGGCATTGGTATTTGTAGCTGTTGAATTTATTTGTTTACCGTCAACATCGTTTTCGTTTCCAAGCATCCACATTAAAATAAAAGGTTCGTCTTTATATTCCTCAACCATTTGTTTAATGCTGTTTAACATATTTTTTTTGTGTTCTTTGTTGGTATAATCGGTTCCTGAAGCCCATGTTGCATTACTGCCTTTAGTATATGCACCGAAAAGGTTTCCCATTATAACCATTATACCGTAATTTTCATACAAATCTCTAAGAAGCTTTTTGTTTATCTTTTCACAATGATAAATTCTTATCGTATTACATCCCATTGCTTTTAAAAGAGCAAAATCACCGGTATTTTTCTCTTCGATATCCTGATAATTGTTTCCGTTCAAATCCACCCAAGCATCATACGGTCCGTCAATTTTACCGTTATTGTTTTCATCCTGAAACATCCAATCGTTCGTTGCAGGTTTTTCACCTACTGTGGAAACGGAGTATTCAACACCTTTTATTATATACGGTTTTCCTTTTACCATAAGTTTCCAACCGTCATCAGTATCTTCCAAATACACAGTCGGCAATTTTTCCGGAAAACTACCTCCGTAACAAATTGCTGAATTTATACAAAAAAAGCCTAACAACAAAAAAGAAATTAATTTTCTCATAATTTTATTTTATTATTTTATATTTTTCCCACATATCCTTTATTGAATAATATGCTTTTCTTATTTGCCTTTTAAAAGGAGTAAATTTACCGTCACCTACGGAACATATACCGAACCATTCTTCATAAGCACAACCGTCGATGAAAGGACCCATCCACTGTGATGTTTCATCATGAACAGAAGGGTCAAATTCCGGCGGAGGACCTGCTTTCCACCATTCATCCGTCCATTCAAATATTATTCCTCCAAGTGCATTTCCCGAACCGTAACCGGCAACATTTTCCTGAATATTTTTTATACTTCCCTCATGATATATAGCTTGTTGCCTTTCATTTTCATCGGCATCATACATTTTACTGAATGCCGGACAACCGTATTCGGTTATAACAACGGGTTTTTCATATAAATCGGAAACATCTTTCCACAATGCCCCGAAACCTTCCTTACCTCTGTAAGCATTTGCTCCGTAAATATCAAGGTCAGGTGCATTTGCCGCACATATATCTAAAAATAATTGATCCCCGTTACAAATTGCTACCGGTCTTTGTTTCGGATCCAATTCTTTTATAAGTTTTGCACATTCGTTAACAAATTTGTAATATGCAGGAATATCTTTTCTTACATTACATCCGGTTCCTGCCGAAACACCGACAACCCCTACCGTTCCGTAATTATTTTCGTTACCTAAAACCCACATTAAAACATAATCTTCATCTTTATATTCTTCAACCATTTGTTTAACACTATCCATCATTTTTTGGCATTGTTCGGGGTTGGTATAATCTGTACCTTCAAACCATTTTGCACCGGAATCGGTACAATACATTCCGATAAAATTACCTATCATATACATGAATCCGTATTTTTCATGCCCTTCTTTAAGCAACTGTTTATTAAAGTTCGGGTAATGATATAACCTCAATGTATTTATACCCATATCTTTCATAAGCTGAAAATCGCCGATAACAGGTTCATCCGCATCTTGAATTTCATTTCTGTTTTTATCGTTCCATGCCTCGTAAGGTCCGTCTATAATATTGTTTTTGTTATAATCGGCAAACATCCAATCCCTTGAAACATTTAATGTTCCGTTATCCGGGGAAAGCCCGACGGGATTCGGTGAATAGCAAATTCCCCTCACAATAAAAGGTTTATCATCAACAAACAATTGATAATGTTTATTGTTATATTCAACCAACTTTACATTACCTTTTCCAACGGTCTTTTTTATACCTATCTTTTTAAGGTTGGCTTGTTTTAATTTCCAATCTTTCTTTTTTGCTTTTACCAATTTACCCGGATTAATTATAAAACTGTCATTGTTTTTATCGTCGTCATATTTACCGTCAATATGAATATCGGCATCAACCAATTTTACACCTAATTCAGGATGTTCTCTTGTTAAATATTTTATTTTTTCAACCGCAACAGGTCCTACATACCAAGGAGTATTCCAAAAAGTTACGCCTTTAGCTTTCGGGAAAAATACCAATATTGCATAATATGCTTTTACCGCCCTTTCATAATTGCCTGCATTTTCAAGTGCAAGTGCCGTGTAGTACAATTTAACACCGGGATCTTCGGCAGTAGTTGCCCACTGGTAATAATTGGCTTCAAAATCGGTAGTATTTACAAAATCCCATTTTACTCCGTTAAGTCTGCCTGCTTGTTTTATTTCTTTAAAGTAAGGGCTTTTGTAAACATCCGAAGTATTCGGAAAAATTCCTTCGCCGGTAGCTTCTTTTAAACCTTTGGCATCGTTAATTGTATATTTATATTTATCCGTTCCGACATTTTCAAATGTTCCATACTTTTCGTAATTGACAAATTTTTCCGTTCCGGGTGTATTTATTTTGAAAAAAGTTTCCTTTTTTTCTTCCGCTTCAAGAGATGAAAATAAAGAAAAAACAATAAAAGCACTTAAACACAATAAGCCTAATCTTTTATTCATAAGCACCACCTATTAAATTTTTTTTGATTTTTAAAATGTTTAGAAAGAATGGGCAGTGCAGGGATTGAACCTGCGACCTCCTCCTTGTAAGGGAGATGCTCTCCCTAGCTGAGCTAACTGCCCATGACCGATAAATACTACAACAATGTGAGTATTTTAACATTTTATTTTTTTTATGTCAACAAAAATAATCGTAATAATACCCGTCTCCTTCTTCGGTTTCATAATCGGTTTCATAATCATAATACCAACTTAAATAATCCGGTTGGCTTGTATTTTTTAATGATGTTTGCCAAAAGGTAAAAGATGCCAATACAACAAATATAAAGCTTGCCGCCAAAATAAAATGCTTTTTTGTCCAATTTACAAAAATAACTTTGTTTTCTTTTTGTTTTTGCTGTTTTATTTGTTCAAAAACTTTAAGTTTTAAATTCGGAATTTTTTCCGGAACAGTTTTCATTTTTAATAAAAGTTTTTTTGTTTTTGAAAAACTTTCAAGAGTTTTACTGCAATTAGGGCAATTTTTTAAATGAGCATTTAAAACCGATAACTCTTCATCGGTTATACAATTATCAATTTTTTTTGAAATTAAAAATTCAAATTTATTGCAGCTCATTAAAATTACCTTCTTTTACTAAAATATCTTTTAATTTTTTTCTTGCCCTAAACAACCAAATTTTTACTTTATCCTGCGAAATATTTAATATTTGTGCTATCTCGTCATAAGATAAATCTTCAATATCTCTCAATGTCAAAATCGTTCTGTAATTATCCTGCAATTGTTCCATTGCTTTGCGAACCAAAAGTTGTTCTTCTTTTTGAACCGCCTGTTTTTCTATATTATCCTTTTTGTTTTCCAAAGAATCTATAAAATCCGTTTCTTCATCATCATCTTTTGAAACTTCACTTAAAGGAACAAATTGATGTTTCTTTTTTTTAGAAAAATTTATGGCCTCGTTTATTGTTATTCTGTATATCCAAGTTGATAACGAAGAAGCAAATTGAAACTTTTTCAGTGAAAAAAACACTTTAACAAAAACACTTTGTGCAATATCTTCAGTATCACTTCTTTTGCCGCAGAACGATGTTACTACACCCAACACCATATTTTCATATTTTTCCACTATCTGTTCAAAAAGTTTATCTTGTCCTGCGACGATATTTTCAATCAATTCTTTTTCTGTCATTTCGGCTACCTTTTAGACAACAACAAATAATAAAAAGTTACAAATGTTTATTTTTTATTCTTGATTTTTGCAGCATTTGATTTGTTCAAATCGGATGTATATGAACCTGAACTTTTATTTACTTTATTTGATTTAGTATTGACTTGTTTTTTGTTGATATTCGGTTTGTTAACATTTTGTTTATTAACATTTGTTTTTGTTGAAGTACTTTTTTTAACTTCATTCAATTTTAATAACTTATTTATTGTTTGAGTAGAACTTTTTACATAAGTATTTGCTTTATCTTTTGTTTTTAAACCGCCTTTAGTATATTTACATGCCGGGTTCCATAAAAGCCATGTTGTTACATCGCAATCGACACAAGCTTGAATTTGTGCCTGAACTTCTTCCGGACCGTACTTAACACCTCTTATTGAAAAATCCTGTAGCCATGGTCTTAATTTTTCTACAGGTATTCTTTTTTTTGCACCTTGTAATGCAATATATACGGTTCTGTATGGTTCTTTATTCGGGTGAGGTATTCCATAGTCACCTTTTCTGTAATGGGAAGGATAAACCATTGGGCTTACATAATCTACATGTTCTGTCATTTCAACAATTTTTTGCCCTATACCCATATCGGTGGTTGCCGTTGTCGTAAGGCCGAAAACATCTATTGAAATTTTTATATTTTTCGGTGCCAACCTTTGTTTTGCCTGCCTTAAAAATTCAACTATTGCCCGGCTTGCCGTTGTTGATGTTCTTTCTACTTTGTATCTGCATTCTTTTACATTACCGTCGGAAGGAAACCTTATATAATCAAATTGAATTTCATCAAAGCCCATATCGGCAACGGTTTCGGCTAAATCCAAAAGATAATTTCTTGCTTTTTGGTTGTAAGGGTCAAGCCATGTAAGTTTTTTATAATCTTCCCATAACTGCCCGTTGCTTGTTTTAACGGCAAGTTCCGGCATTTTTCTGGGCATTGTGTTATCCCTAAAACAAACAAGCCTTGCAATTATATAAACATTTCTTTCTTTAAGTTTGTTAACATAAGTCATAGGGTCAGGCAAACTTTTGGAATAAGCCAAATCTCCGGCAACACCTTTTATTGCAATTTTGCCGTCAATTTCTTTTACATCAATAACAACGGCATTCATCTCCGTGTTATCTACCAAATCATCTATTTTATCTTTAAAAAGCTTGGACCCCATTGTAAGAGATGTAAGATGCATACCTTTTACGGTACTGCCGTCCTGATAACTTTCCATGTCCTGTGCGGAAGCAAACCCTGCAAAAATAATTAATGTAAAAACTATAAACAACAAGATTTTTTTCATAATGAATTTATTGTATTTAAAAACAGCCTTATTGTCAAGAACTTGACAAAATAAACAAAAAACAATAAAATGTTTTGTCCAGCCTGCAAATATGAAGGTTGGTATTCTAACTAAGGAGAGTAGATATGAGTGTGAGAATTCGTCTACAGAGAATCGGTCGCCCTAAAAGACCATACTACAGAATTGTAGCTATAGACCAAAGGGCAAAAAGAAACGGAAAACCTATAGAAATATTAGGGCAATATGATCCGTTACTTGAAAGTGAAAAAGTAAATTTAAAGATGGAAAGGTTTGATTATTGGGTAAAGACGGGTGCACAGCCTTCTGCCACAGTTGCTTCTCTTGTAAAAAAGCAAGAACCGAAAACAGCGGAAGAAACAGCAAAATAAAAACTTTGTAATCAAATAAAAATTAAAAAACTATTGAAAATTATTGGGGGAAAAAATGAAAGATTTAATTCTTTATATAGCAAAAGCATTGGTTGATAATCCGGATCAGGTAGAAGTAAAAGAAGTTGCAGGTGAAAAATCTACAATATTGGAACTTAAAGTTGCAGACGGTGACAGAGGCAAAATTATAGGTAAAGAAGGAAGAATAATAAAAGCTATAAGAATTATTATAAATTCAGCTTCAGCCAAACTTGACAAAAGAACAACAGTTGAAATTGTAGAATAATAAATGGCTGAAAAAAAACAGCTGAAATGGAAAATTTCAGATATATTAGGTTGTCAGGTTTATGACCAAAACGGTGATATACTTGGCAGTTTGGTTAATGTTTTAACTACCGGTAATAATGATGTTTGGGTAATAAAAACAAATAGCGAAGAACTTCTTTTACCGGCATTGAAAAGCATTGTTGTTGAAGTAAACATTTTAAGTAAAAAAATTTTTGTAAAATTGCCGCAAGGATACGAAAGTATTTACAGTACCAAAATACCTTCGGATGTTTCCGTTGAATATTTTGGCTGGACGGTTTATGAAGATTGACATATTAACTATTTTTCCCGAGATGTTTAAGGTTTTTTTAACAAGCAGTTTGCTTGGTAAGGCAGTTAAAAAAAATATTTTAAATATTAATTGTATTGATATTCGTTCTTTTACAAAAGATAAACATAAAACGGTTGACGACAAACCTTTCGGCGGCGGAGTAGGTATGGTTATGAAAGTTGAACCTGTTTATGAAGCTTTGCGAAGTGTCGGGGTTAGAAAACACAACCGTTTATATAAAAAACCGTTAAAAAAACCTTTGGTTATATTTATGAGTCCGCAAGGGAAAAAGTTGAATACCGAAACGGTTAAAACTTTGGCAAAATATGAACATTTGGTTTTGCTTTGCGGTCATTACGAAGGCATTGACGAAAGGGCAATGGCTTGGGTTGATGAAGAAATTTCCATAGGTGACTATGTTTTAACCGGCGGTGAAATTCCTGCAATGGTTCTTATAGATTCCGTTTCAAGAATGATACCCGGTGTGGTTAAAGAAATGTTATCTGTCGAGCAGGATTCTTTTTTTAACGGGATGCTTGATTATCCGCATTACACGAGACCGGCAAAATTTAAAAATATGGAAGTGCCTGCTGTTTTGTTATCCGGAAACCATGTTGAAATAGAAAAATGGAAAAACAAGCAGTCTTTTGAAAGAACAAAAAACAGAAGACCCGACCTTTTGGAAGATTGGAAGAATGGAAGGTTGGAAGAATAGAAGCAAAATAAAAAATTAATAATTAGAAATTGTATTTTTAAGGAGTAGTCCGATGTCAGTTATTGAACAAATAGAAGCAGCACAAAAAAAAGATGTAAAAGTTTCATTTAAAGCCGGTGATACTTTAAAAGTTCATTTTAAAGTTGTTGAAGGCGGAAATGAAAGAATACAGGTTTTTGAAGGTGTGGTTATTCAAAGAAAAGGTTCCGGTTTGTCGGAAACTTTTACCGTTAGAAAAACTTCTTTCGGTATAGGTGTAGAAAGAATATTTCCTATTCATTCACCGAGAATAAGTAAAATAGAACTTGTCAGAAGCGGTAAAGTAAGAAGAGCAAAATTATATTATTTAAGAGATTTATCCGGAAAAGCAGCAAGAATTGCCGAAGTTCAAAGAAAACAATTTGAACAGGCTGAAAAAGAAGCAGCTAACTAATTTTGAAAACTTTAGAACTTTTTAATTTTGATAAATTGTATTTTGATAAAGGACTACGGTTTGTTTCAGGTATTGATGAAGCAGGTCGTGGTCCTTTAGCAGGTCCGGTTGTTGCAGCAGCAGTAATTCTTTCCGATAACACAATTATAGAAGAAGTTAACGATTCAAAAAAACTTACCCCCAAAAAAAGAGAACTTCTCTTTGAAATAATAAAAACAAAAGCATTAAGTTACGGTATCGGTATAGTTGACAGTATAACTATTGATAAAATAAATATTTTACAGGCAACTTTTTTAGCCATGAAACAGGCATTGGATCAATTGACAGTAAAACCGGAAATCGTTTTGGTTGACGGTAACCACAAAATACCGGGTTTGGAAATTAAGCAGGAAGCAATTGTTTCCGGTGATGCAAAAAGTCAATCTATAGCCTGTGCATCAATTTTGGCAAAAGTTACAAGAGATAAAATTATGGATGAGTATGCAAAACAATATCCGCAATATTTATTTGAAAAACATAAAGGTTACGGAACAAAAACACATATTGAAGCAATAAGAAAATTCGGGGCATGTCCGATACACAGAAAAACTTTTGCTCCTTTGAATAAAAATTAATATCCAAAATATATTTTTATAAATAAAAATTTTCTTGATTTACCGATGAATTTTGAATATAATAATAGTTTAAAATGGAAAAATCAAATTCTAAAATTATAAAACTTTTTAGCAGGCAGCAAATAGAAAAAAGAGTTGCCGATATAGCAAAAAAAATAAATAAAGATTTTAAAAATAAAAAATTGCTTATATTGTCGGTACTTTCCGGCAGTGTTGTGTTCTGCAGTGATATAATAAGGAAATTAAAAATTGATTTTGAAATTGATTTTATAAAAGTGTCGTCGTATAACGGCAGACAAAGTTCAAAAAAAATAGCCGTTAAAATTAAAAATAATGTTGATGTGAAAAATAAAGATGTTCTTATAGTTGACGATATATGTGATACAGGAAGAACTTTATATTATTTAAAAAATTTAATTTTAAAAAACAAAGCAAAAACGGTAACATTATGTTCGCTTGTTAACAGAACCGTTAAAAAATATAGAGGAGCTTCGGTTAAATATAAAGGTATAGAAGTAAAAGACGGTTTTTTGGTGGGCTACGGTTTGGATTATAACGGTAAATACAGAGGTCTGCCTTACATAGGAATTTTAAAATAAGAGGTTGTTTATGAAAGCTAATAATTCGTGGGGCTTTATATTTTGGATAGTCCTGTTTGTAATATTGTTGTCGTTTATGCAGTCTGCAAGGCACAAAAGCAAACAGCAGGATTTGCCTTATTCCGATTTTAAACAAAGTATCAGACAAGGCAATGTTATAAATGCTTTAATTTCTCCCGATTCCATTGAAGGCGAAATGAAAGCTGCCGACGGTTCAATACAAAAATTTAAAACAGTTCGTTTGGAAGACCCGAAACTTGTTGAAGATATGGAAAAAAATAAAGTTGCAAAATTTGAAGCTAAACCGCAAAACGGGTGGATAGGTCCGCTTTTAATGAGTTGGGGACCTATAATACTTTTAATTATTTTTTGGATATGGATGATGCGGGGCTTTCAGATGGGCGGAAAGCAGGCAATGAGTTTCGGTAAAAGTAAAGCAAAACTTGCCGGTAACGATAAAAATAAAATAACATTTAAAGAAGTTGCAGGCTGTGAAGAGGCAAAAGAAGAACTGCAGGAGGTAGTAGAATTTTTAAAAAATCCGGCAAAGTTTCAAAAGCTCGGCGGAAAAATTCCCAAAGGTGTTTTGCTTGCAGGTGCTCCCGGAACAGGTAAAACTTTACTTGCAAAAGCCGTAGCCGGTGAAGCCGGTGTTCCTTTCTTTTCTTCAAGCGGTTCCGAATTTGTTGAAATGTTTGTAGGTGTAGGTGCTTCAAGGGTAAGGGATTTATTTGACCAAGGCAGAAAGCATGCCCCTTGTTTGTTATTTATAGATGAAATAGATGCCGTAGGCAGGCAAAGAGGTGCCGGGCTTGGCGGCGGTCACGACGAAAGAGAACAAACATTAAATCAGTTGCTTGTTGAAATGGACGGTTTCGATTCAAAAGAAGGCGTAATTATAATAGCTGCCACGAACAGACCGGATGTTTTAGACCAGGCATTGCTTAGGGCGGGCAGGTTTGACAGGCAGGTTATGGTAAATACTCCAGATTTAAACGACAGGGAAGCAATTTTAAAAGTTCATGTAAAAAATATAAAAATGGGTTCGGATGTTGATTTAAAAGTTATTGCAAGAAGGACTTCAGGTTTTGTCGGTGCCGATTTGGCAAACCTTGCAAACGAGGCCGCCTTACTTGCGGCAAGGCAGAATTTGGATAGTGTCAATATGAAAAATTTTGAAGCTGCGATAGATAAAATTCTTGCAGGACCTCAGAAAAAATCAAGGGTAATATCCGACAGGGAAAAATCCGTTATCGCTTACCATGAAGCAGGGCATACTATAGTTGCAAAAGTTATTCCGAATATGGACCCTGTTCATAAAGTTACCATCATGGCAAGCGGAAGGGCATTAGGTTACACTTTACAACTTCCGTTGGAAGATAAATTTTTAACATCAAAAACCGAAATTGAAGGACGGCTTGCAATTTTTATGGGCGGAAGAGTTGCAGAGGAATTGGTGTTTAACGAAATAACCACAGGTGCACAAAACGATATTGCACGTGCAACAAAAATTGCAACAAGAATGGTTACCGAATTCGGCATGAGCGATAAAATAGGAACACTTGCTTTGGAAAAAGACAGTGAAGAAGTTTTCTTAGGCAGAGATATTTCAAGAACACAAAAACATTCCGATAAAACAAACGAACTTATTGACGATGAAATTAAAGCAATTATTACAAAAGCAAAAGATACCGCAAGAAAAATATTGGAAGAAAACAGGGATAAACTTGATAATTTGGTTAAAGGGTTAATTGAGAAAGAAACTTTAACCGGTGAAGAAGTTGATAAAATAATGAAAGGCGAACCGTTGGATTTGAAAAAAGAAGACCCCGTAAATGTTGCACAAACAGAAATCAAACAGCCGGTTCTGGAAAATCCGGAAATTAAAGTTGAACCTAAAGAAGTTGAACGGAAACAGGTTGAACCCGAACAAAGCCAAGTTAAAGATAATGAAGTAAAAAAAGAGAAAGATACGGAACAGGCAAAGCAAGAACTTCATCCGAAAACAAGAAAAACAAAGAAAAAAGAACAATCTCCTCAAAACGATTTGTTTAATGTATGATATTTTTTGACACATGCAACAATATATATATGTTCTTTTAAAAGTTATCTTTTTCGCACTCGATGTTAGATGTTCTTCAAAAATATTTTCTCTTTTTTCTGTGCCGGAACCATTCACTCGAATTTTTGACATGCCGGCAGTGAACTAGACCTTTTCTGACGTATCAAGGAAAACGAAAAGGTCGTCAAACAGTCACTGCCTAACCATTTCTACGTTACTAATGGTTACAGTCAAAAATTTTTCGTTCATAGACGGTTCCTGAGGCACTGTCAAAAAGAAAAATATTTTTAAAAATCTTGCATTCGTCATTAATTATACATTATACATTGTCGTTTTAAGTGTTTCAAAAGAAAATTTTAAAATAAATTTTATTAAAATTATAAAATGTTATAAAGAAGAAAAAAATGAAACAGAAAACAAGAAAATTTGATAAACAAAAATTTCAAAAAGCAGTATCGATGATGTTGGATGCCTTCGGTGAAGATACAAAAAGGGAAGGTATAAAAAGAACTCCAGAAAGAGTTGCGGAATTTTACGAGGAGTTTTTTACCGGTTATAACGAAGATATTAATAATTTAATATCGGTTCATTATCAAACCGAAGAATACGAAGAAATTGTTATAGTCAAAGATATTCAATTATATTCAATGTGCGAACATCATTTGTTACCTTTTTCCGGAAAAGTTCATATAGCATATTTGCCAAAAAAAGGAAGAATTGTAGGCGTTTCAAAACTTGTTCGTGTCGTGGAAGCTTTTGCACACAGACTGCAATTACAGGAAAGGTTATCGGAACAAATTGCGGATACAATAATGAAAACGGTTCAACCAAGAGGTGCAATGGTTGTAATAGAAGCCGAACACTTATGTATGACGATGAGGGGAGTTAGAAAGCCGGGTGCAAAAATGATAACTTCCGCAATGAGAGGAATATTTTTAAAAGATGCAAGAACCCGTTCGGAAGCCCTTTCGTTACTAAAATAAAAATTAACCAAAATTTTTAGTATATATTGATAATATTTATTTAAAAATCAGAATTATTAAAAATATTCTATATTATTTTTAATAATTCTTCTCCCTGTTGCCAAACATTTCCTGCGCCTAATGTAAGCAAAATATCATTTTCTTTTAATGTTTCTGCAACAGAATTTATATCAGTAAATTTATGAACTTCACACTTGTTTTCACGAGCGGAATTTATAATTAAATCCGAAGTAATACCTTTTATCGGTTTTTCGCTTGCGGCATAAATATCCATAATATAAATTACATCGGCTTTTTTTAATGCTTTTCCGAATTCATTATATAAATTTTGTGTTCTTGTATATCTGTGCGGTTGAAATATTGTAACCAACCTTTTATTGGGATAATTATGTTTTAATGCGGATAGGGTTGCTTTAACTTCCGTCGGATGATGACCGTAATCATCAATAACCGTAATTCCTTTTTTTTCTCCTTTAACTTCAAGCCGTCTTCCTACACCGCCGTAATTTGCCAATGCCGTTTTTATATTTACAAAAGGTATATCAAATTGCAGTCCTACACCTATTGCCGCTAACGAATTTAATACGTTATGTTCACCCGGAACTTTTAATACGATTTTACCGAGTTTTTTACCCTTATAAATAACATTGTATTCCGTGTTACCGTTTACAACGGAAATTTCGGTTGCCGTTATATCGGGTGTTCCTTTAAAACCGTAAGTTATATATTTTCTTGCGGCATAAGGTAAAATTTCTTTTACCAAAGGACTGTCCGTACATACGACGGCACATCCGTAAAAAGGAAGGCTGTTTATATGTTTTATAAAAGCCGTTTTTAAGTTTTCCATATTGCCGTAATAATCAAGATGGTCGTTATCTATATTTGTAACAACGGTTATTACCGGAGAAAGTTTTAAAAAAGAACCGTCGGATTCATCGGCTTCGGCAATCATATATTCACCTTTACCGAGCCTTGCATTTGTTTTTAAATTTTTTAATTTACCGCCGATAACTATTGTCGGATCAAAACCGCCTTCATCAAGAACCATTGACGTAATTGATGTTGTTGTTGTTTTACCGTGAGTACCGGCAATTGTAATTGTATATTTTAACCTTGCAAGTTCTGCAAGCATCTCTACACGAGGAATAATGATAATTTTATCTTTTACGGCCTGTTGTACTTCCGGATTATCTTTTGAAATAGCAGTTGAAGTAACAACAACATCCACATTTTTATTTTTTATGTTTTCGGCTTTTTGTCCTATATATATTTTAGCACCTAATTCTTTTAACCTTTGAGTAACTTCTGTTTTTTTAATATCGGAACCTGAAACCTGATGACCTAAATTTAATGCAACTTCCGCAATACCGCTCATACCGGCACCGCCGATACCTACAAAATGTATTCTTTGTTTTCCGTTAAACATAAAACCCCTTTTATAATTTTATTGAAATATAAACTTGCTATATTATATAATTTTTATACGGATAATAAAAAATTATTATTAATAAAAACAGTATATACTTGACTTTCAATAAAAATTTGTATTATAATACCCATATATTATTTAAAAAGAGGTGTTTTGCTATGAAAGAATTAACCGAAAAACAAAAAAAGGTTTTGAACTTTATAAAAGCTTTTCATGCGGAAAATGCCATGATGCCTACCGTCAGGGAAATTGCAACAAATTTTAAACTTTCAATCGGTTCAATACAACAACATTTAAGGGGTTTATTGGCAAAAGGAGCTTTAATTAAAAGGGGTTCTATTTCGAGGGGAATCGATTTTCCTAAAAGGCAAAATTTTGTACAAGTTCCGATTTTAGGCAGTGTTCATGCCGGAACATTTTTGGAACAGATAGAAGATGCAAATGATTATGTTTATATTAATACGGATGTAACAAGAAACAGAAAATGTTTTGCTTTAAAAGTTAAAGGTGACAGTATGGAACCTTCCGGAATTTTTGAAGGAGATACAATTGTAGTTTCCGATGTGGATTCGGTTCAAAACGGTGATGTTGTAGTTGCTTTGGTTGACGGAGAATCTGCAATAAAAATGTTTTTTAAAGAGAATAACAGAATATTTTTAAAATCTTCAAATCCGAAATATCCTACAATAACATCGGATAATATAAAAGTTGTGGGTAAGCTTATATATTTAGTAAGGGAATACAGAAGTTAAAAAATGAATATTTTATTTTCTTTTTTATTTGCGTTTGATATTTTGTTGGGTTGTTTTATCGGTTATTTTTTTGATATATGGATGGGGATAATAACCGCTGCGGTTCTTATTTTTATAAATGCTGTTACATACAGAGTAATACTTAAAATTCAAAAAGTTCAAAAAAAGCAAATTAATAATTAACATGGTATTTCATATAAAAAACGGATAAAGTTTTAAAAACTTTATCCGTTGAATTTTTTGTATAATTTTTTTAAAATTAACGTATCAAGGAAATTTTGTAAGTATATTCATGCGGAGTGATACTTACTTTATTTTCCCTCGAAAGCCAACCCAATGCCAAATACAACATTGTATTGGACAAACCTAAATTTGCTTTTATTTGTATCGGTGTAGATTCACCGTTTGTATCAAGATAGCGCCAAATTTGCCCTGCGACAGTTCCTATAATTTCAATCATATTTTTACCACCAACTTAACTAAACCAACAAATTGTAAAACAATTTATTTTTACATTTTTTCAACAATAAAAAGTTCATCATCTTTATCAACGGGTTTGCCGTTTTCAACCAAAATTTTAACTATTTTAACTTTTGATTGTGCTTTTATTTCATTCATAACTTTCATAGCTTCAACTATGCACAAAGTTTTACCTTCACTTACAATATCACCCTCTTTAACAAAAGTAGGGCTTGACGGAGATGCAGACCTGTAAAAAACACCCGTCAACGGAGATTTTAAAGTTTCATTATTTTCTTCTTCTCTAACAGCAGACTGTTCCTGCACAACTTGGTCGTTATTAACATTTTTGATAACGGTATTTTTTATATTGTTTTTACCTGCTGTTTTTCTTTTTATATGAAACCTTGAAGTTTCGGATTTTATATCTATTTCTTCAACTTTCTCGTCACACATTACCTGATATAAAGCTTTAACTTCTTCCCTTATTTGTTTTTCTTTCTCGTTATTAGGCATATTTACCTCTACATATTTTTACTTAAGTTTACTCTGCCCTGATTGTCTATCTCGTCAACTTTAACTACTATTTCTTCGCCTACCGAAACTACATCTTCAACTTTTTTAACTCTTGTTTTGGCAAGTTTTGAAATATGAACAAGCCCTTCTTTGCCCGGTAAAAATTCAACAAAAGCACCGAAAGCCATTATCTTTGTAACTTTACCTTTATATATTTTACCTACTTCGGCTTCGGCGGTTAAACCTTCAACCATATTTTTTGCACATTCCAAAGATGCAGTGTTATCAGCGGAAATAAATACCGTTCCGTCTTCTTCTATATCAATTTTGGCACCGGTTGATTCCTGAATATTCCTTATATTTTTCCCTCCGGGACCTATCAAACCGCCTATTTTACTTTGCGGAATTGTCATTATTGAAATTTTAGGAGCATACTTTGAAAGTTCCTCTCTTGGTTTTGCTATGGCAGCTTCCATTTTATCAAGAATTTCCATTCTGCCAACTCTTGCCTGTTCAAGAGCTTGTGCCATAATTTCTGTTGTAAGCCCCGTAGTTTTTATATCCATCTGTAAAGCGGTAATACCTTTTCTTGTTCCTACGACTTTAAAATCCATGTCACCCAAGTGGTCTTCCATACCCATAATATCGGTTAATATCGCATAATTTTTATCGTCCTGCATAAGCCCCATTGCAATACCTGCACATGCCGATTTTACCGGAACCCCTGCATCAAACAATGCAAGGCATCCGCCGCAAACCGAAGCCATTGAAGATGAACCGTTGGATTCCAAAATATCCGATACTATCCTTATTGCATAAGGGAACTCTTTTTCATCGGGAAGTATTGCTTTAAGCCCTCTTCTTGCCAAAGCTCCGTGCCCTATTTCTCTTCTTCCGGGGGATCTTTCCGGTTTAGGTTCGCCCGTTGCAAACCCCGGGAAATTATAATGTAACATAAATCTTTCTTTATATTCACCGGTTAACTCGTCCATAACCTGCATATCTTCCGGTGTTCCCAAAGTAACCGAAGCCAACGACTGTGTTTGACCTCTTGTAAATATTGCACTGCCGTGTGCTCTTGGTAAATAACCTACCTCACATGTAATAGGCCTTATTTCGGTTAATTTTCTGCCGTCTGTTCTTATATTTTTAGTCAATACCAACTGTCTTGCTTTGTTATAGAAAATATCTTCCATAACAAAATCGATATCTTTACTTTTTTCAGGAAAAGCTTCGGCTAATTTTGTTTGTATTTCTTCTTTAAATTTAGCCCATGCAGTATCCCTTTCGGTTTTATCTTTTATTGTAACACATTCTTCTGCTTTTGAAACAACTTCGGCTTCAACTGCTTTCTTTAAGTTCTCATCTATAACGGGTTCCGAAACAGGAAGTTTTTCTTTTGAAGGCAAAGTGTCGATAAATTTACAAATTTTACTTACTTCTTCTTTTGCCAAATTTAAAGCATCAAGCATTTCCTGTTCGGAAAGTTCGCTTGCACCCGCTTCAACCATTGTTAAAGCATCTGCCGTTCCGCCGACAACCAAATCCAATTCACTTTTTTCCTGCTCTTCAAGTGTAGGATTTACTATTAACTTACCGTCTATTCTGCCTATTCTGACAGCACCTACCGTTTTTTCGAAAGGTATATTTGAAAGTTTTAATGCAATTGATGCACCTATTATACTTATTATTGCCGCTTCATTGACACAATCGTGCGAAATAACTGTTGCCGTTATCTGTGTATCGTTTCTCCAGAAATCGGAGAATAACGGTCTGATTGTTCTGTCTATAAGCCTGCTTACCAAAATTTCGCTGTTTTTTGCTTTTGCTTCTCTTTTAAAAAATCCGCCCGGAATTTTACCTACGGAATATGTTTTTTCTCTGTAGTCAACGGTTAAAGGCATAAAATCCGTACCTTCTTTAGGTTGTGCCGAAGCAACGGCATTAACCAAAACCATTGTATCACCCAAACGAACTACACAGGAACCGTTAGCCTGTTTTGCAAGGTGTCCGAATTCAACTTTAATTTCTTTTCCTGCAACATTAAAGGATGTTTCTGTTTTTTCCATTTTTACTCCGTTTGTCCGTCACCCAATTACACAAAAGATCTAAAAAATTACACCTGTTGCAGTGGAACTTTTTACATCCTTTGTGTTGACGACGAACATATTAATTTAATTACTTTCTTAAGTTAAGTTTCTTTAATATTTCTTTGTAAGATTCTTTTTTTGTTCTTTTTAAATAATCCAAAAGACTTCTTCTTTGCCCTATCATTTTTAAAAAGCCTACTCTTGAAGCATAATCCTTAGGGAACTTTTTAAAATGTTCCGATAAATAATTGATTCTTGTTGTAAGCAATGCAATTTGAACTTCAGGCGAACCTGTATCGGTTGCATGTGTTTTAAATTGTTCTACTACTTCTTTCTTCTGTAAAGCCATTTAATTCCTCCATATTTGTACAAAAACATTAAAATTTATAACCAGAAATTTTATTTTACAAAATTATTTTTTATATGTAAATACATTTGATTTAGATAAAACATATTTATATAATAGTTGTATTGAAAATAAAATTCCGGAAAACAAATTTCAAGTTTTACCGCCGAACATTGGAGAAAGCAAACGATGGGCATAATTTCTAAAACAGCCGTTTTAGGTGCAATGGAATGTGAAGTTGAAGAAATAAAAAATTATTTAACCGATTTAAAAGAGCAGATATATGCGGATTTAAAAATTTATACCGGAAATATCGGTAATAAATTTATTGTTTTAGCACAAACAGGTATCGGAAAAGTTAATGCCGCATTAAACTGTCAATATATAATAGATACTTTTAAACCCGATACAATAATAAACATAGGTGTTGCAGGCGGTATTGCAAACGGTTTGGAAATAGGTGATATTATAATAGGAACTTCACTTGTTCAGCATGATTTTGATGTTTCCGTTTTAGGTTATGCAAAAGGTTATATGTTTACCGGAATTGAAAAAGACAAACCAACAAAATATTTTGGTAGTGAAGATATTGCGGATAAATTTAAAAAATCGTTGATAAATTTAATCAATTCAAATAAAATTTATGAAGGCATAATTGCAAGCGGCGACCAATTTGTTTCCGATAAAAAATTGAAAGAAGAAATAAATAAAACTTTCAATGCATTAGCAGTTGAAATGGAAGGGGCTGCAATAGCACAGGTTGCAACAAGGAATAAAATACCGTTTGCCGTAATAAGAGTAATTTCCGATTTAGCAGACGGTAAAACCGAAGAATATAAAAATGTTTTTGAGAAAAAAACTTCGGAAATTTTAGCCAAAGCAATTAAAAAAACTTTAGAAATATAAAAAATAACTTTTTATTTAGGAGAAAATTATGGACAGAAAAATTGCAATTATTTTATCAGCAGGTATTATTATTTCTTCAATTATTTTAGGAACATTTTTTGTGTCGGCAAGGCAGGAACAGTCAATAAGAGTTGTAGGGCAAGGTGTTAAAAGTTTAACGGCAGATGTTGCAAAATGGAATGTTACAATTTCAAAAAATACCGGAGTTTCAAATCAGATGGAAGGATATACTTTGATACAAAACGAATTAAAAAAGATAAAAAAATATTTGCTTGATAACGGGATAGAAGAAAAAAATATTCTTATTGAACCGGTAAATTCTTATGCGAATTACGGTAACAACAGTGTTATCGGTTATAATTTCAACCAAAGAATTGAAGCAAGATCAAACGATGTTGATAAAATAGAAAAACTTGCACTTGATTTAGACTCTTTAAGAAATGCGGGAATAATACCTCAGTATTCAAACATAGAATATTTTATTTCAAATTTAGCCGATATTAAAGCACAAATGCTTGCCGTTGCAACAACGGATGCAAAAGCAAGGGCGGAAGAAATTGCGAAAAGTTCCGGCAATAAAGTTTGCGGTTTAATGTCTGCAAGGTCAGGTATTTTTCAAATAAGAAAACCGTTATCTACCGATGTTTCCGATTATGGTATTTATGACACATCTTCAAGAGAGAAAGAAATAGCGGTAACGGTAACTGCAACTTTTAAAATAAAATAAATTTATGCTGAACATTGGTTGCCATTTATCAATATCGTACGGTTTTGAAGCTATAATCAAACAAGCTTTGTCAATAGGGGCAAACACTTTTCAATTCTTTACAAGAAATCCGAGAGGCTTTAAGGCAAAAGATATAGATGAACTGGATATTAAAAATTTTTTAACCGTTGCAAAAGAAAATAATTTTGCAAAAGTGTTGGCACATGCACCATACACATTAAATCCTTGTTCCGCAGACGAGTCGGTAAGAGTTTTGGCAAAAAATATTTTTATCGATGATTTAAGAAGAATGGAATTTATACCGGGCAATATGTATAATTTTCATCCGGGAAGTCATGTCGGGCAAGGTGTAAAAACCGGTATAAAATTTATAACAAATTTATTAAATGAAATTTTAAAACCGGAACAAACAACAACTGTTTTACTTGAAACGATGGCAGGAAAGGGAAGTGAAATAGGCAGCAGATTTGAAGAATTGAAAACAATAATTGAAGAAATAGATTTAAAAGAAAAAATAGGAGTTTGTTTTGATACTTGCCATGTGTATGATGCAGGTTATGATATAGTAAATGATTTAGACGGTGTTTTGGAACAATTTGATAAATATATAGGTTTGGATAATTTAAAAGCTGTTCATTTAAACGACAGCTTAAATGCTTTTGCAAGTCACAAAGACAGACACCAAAAAATAGGGCAGGGTTCAATAGGGACAAAAGCTATTGAACAAATTATTAATAATAAATATCTTTCAAAATTACCTTTCTACTTGGAAACACCCAATGAAATTGATGGCTATGCCGAAGAGATAAAACTTTTAAAAAGTTTATATAAACAAAATTAAAAAAAATACTTGGCATTTGTCAATTTTTTAAAGCCCGTTTTTGTAACAAGAACGGTATCTTCTATTCTGACACCGAATTTGTTTTTTAAATAAATTCCCGGTTCTATTGTTATAACCATGCCCTCTTTTAAAAATGCTTCGTTTTTGTGCGAAATTGCAGGGGCTTCATGTATATCAATACCTACACCGTGTCCGGTAGTATGTATAAAATATTTTTCAAATCCGTCAGCCTTAATAATATTTCTTGCCGTTAAATCTATATCACAAGCTTTTATATTCGGTTTAATTTTTTCCATTGCTTCGTCGTGGGCTTGTTTTACCGTGTTCCATATTTTTTGTTGATATCGTGTAGGTTTACCGACGAAAAAAGTTCTTGTAAGGTCGGAACAATATCCGTTGCAAATACAACCCATATCAATTAAAACAATATCGTTTTTTTTAATTTTTCTTTCACCGCTTATATGGTGCGGATTTGCAGCATTAGGGCCTGATGCAACTATTGTTTTGAAACTTGCAACCGTGTGATGTTTTGCAAATTCCTGTTCAATTAAGAAATGAATATCAATTTCTTTCATGCCGCAAATAATTTTATTTTTAACGGTTTCAAATATTTTTGAAACAAGTTCACATGCAGTTTTAATATTGTTTATTTCATCTTTGTTTTTAATAATTCTTAAATTGTTTGTAACGGAATTTATTTGTTTAACGGTGATATTGCTTAATTTAAGTATTTTTTCAATTAAAGTAAAAGTTGAAACCAAAAGCTCCGTGGTATCGACAAGTAATCGGTTTACGTTATATTGCTTGATTATTGCAACAAGTGCTTTTATAAAAGAAGTATCGGTAACAATTTTTATTTTATTTTTAAATTCGGTTTCAATCTGTCCTTTAATCATTTGTGAGGTAATTGCAAAAAGTTTTTTCTTTGCCAAAAGCAGCCAAAAACCTTCAAATTCCGCACCCGTTAAATAAAAAATATCTTTAGGGTTTGTAATTAAAATAAAATCTTTCGGATACTGTTTAAAAATTTTATTAATTTTATTATTCATCAAAAAAAATCTCCCCGGAATTTAAAATTACCTGTTTGTTATTTGAATTTATAATTAAATTTCCGTTATTATTTATACCTTCAATTTTCCCCTTAAATTTTTCTCCGTCTATATAATAAGTAACAGTTCTATTTGTTATTAAATATCTTTTATATTCTGTTATTATTTGTTCGTTGGTTGCATTATTATATAAATCAAAAAAATTATTTGTAATTTCCGCAATGAATTTATTTCTTGAAATACGGACATTTAAAGAAGTTGCAATATTTTTTAATTCTTCCGGAAAAATTTTCGTGTTAATATTAAGACCTATGCCGATTATTACACTTTCCGTTTTATTTGTTTGTGTGTTAAAAACGGTTTCGGTTAATATGCCTGCAATTTTTTTATCGTTAAAAAAAATATCATTTACCCATTTTATATTTGCGGTAATACCTGTCAAATTTTTAATTGCTCGGACAACGGCAACGGCAGTTGTTAATGTTACAAGTAAGATATCTTCGACGGCTTTTTCCGGAAATATGACAAAAGTCATATAAATACCCGTTTGTGCCGGTGAAAAAAACTTTCTGTCAAATCTGCCTCTGCCTGCAGTTTGAGTATTTGCCGTTATTAAAGAATTTTCGGTTATTTGTTTTTGCCAAACGGCATTTTTTGCATAATCATTTGTTGAAGTAATAGTATCAAAAATTTCTATTTTGATGTTGTGATTTTTTTTATCTAAAAAATTTTTTATTTCTTGTTCGGATAAATTCATTTTTTAATTAAATATTTTTACAAAATAGTTTGTAATTAACGAAAAATTATTTGTTATAACCAAAATACCGACTATAATTAACAAACTTCCCGTAATTATTTCAATAAGTTTATAATGTTGTTTTATCTTTTCAAATAAAAATAAAAATTTGTTAACAAACAATGCCGTTAAAATAAAAGGAATAGCAAGTCCTGCGGAATAAACAAGTAATAAAAAAGTTCCTTGTCCTATAGTTTGGCTTGTTGATGCAAGTAAAAGTATTGAAGCAAGTATCGGGTCAACACAAGGTGTCCAGCTTAAAGCAAAGGCACAACCTATTAAATAAATTGTAAAATAATTTGAAGTTTTTTTAATTTTATCTGTCCAGGAAAATTGTTTGTATAAGAGAGGAATTTTAATAATTCCCAAAAGATGTATTCCGAAAATTATTACTACCGTTCCGCCTATCCATCTTAAAAGATTTATGTTGTTTAAAACAATTTGCCCTATTACCGTTACCGATAAACCGAGTATTACAAAAATTGTGGTAAACCCGGCAATAAATGTAAGTGAACATAAAAGTGCCGGTAAGATATTTTTTTTATTATTTAATTGGTCTATGGAAAAACCGGTAATAAGTGTAATGTATACGGGAATCAAAGGTAAAATACAAGGACTTATAAAAGTTAAAATCCCTGCAATAAAACTTGTAATGACCGGAAAATTTCCTAAATTTTCCATTATGAAGGTTTAACCTCTAACATTCTTTGTATAGGTATAATTGCTTTGTCTGCAATTTCTTTAGGAACTTTCACTTCGTTTGTCATTTCTTCAAGAACATTTAAAACTTTTTCAAGGTTATTTTTCTTCATGTTCGGGCATACTGCCAAATCCGTAACAGGATAAAATTTTTTATCGGGATATTGTCTTTGTAATTTGAATGTTATTTCGTTTTCGGTTCCTATAATAAATTCTTTTGCATCACTTTTTGCGACATAATTTAAAATTCCGGTGGTGGATAAAACTTCATCGGCAAGTGCAACCGTTTGCGGCGGACATTCCGGATGAACCAAAAACAAAGCATTCGGATGTATTTCTTTTTGCAATGCAACATATTCCGGTAACATTTTATTATGTGTCGGGCAAAACCCGTTCCATAAAATAAGTTTTTTATTTAATACTTTTTGTGCATAAGAACCTAAATTTCTGTCGGGACAAAAAATTATTTTGTCGTTTTTAACACTTTTAACTACATTTATTGCATTTGATGATGTGCAACAAATATCGGTTTCTGCTTTTACCGCAGCCGAAGAATTTATATATGTAACTACGGTTGCACCCGGATTTTCTTTTTTAAATTGAATAAGCTGCTCGGCAGTTATCATATCGGCCATCGGACAACCGGAAGCCAAATCCGGCAACAAAACTTTTTTATCAGGGCTTAATATTGAGGCGGTTTCCGCCATAAAATGAACACCGCAAAAAACAATAACATCTGCCGTTGTATTTGCGGCTTTTCTGCTGAGTTCCAACGAATCCCCGGTAAAATCGGCAATATCCTGCACTTCTTTTTTTTGATAATTATGCACAAGTATTACCGCATTTCTTTGTTTTTTCAATTCCGATATTTTTTGTATTAGTTCTTCTTGCATAAGTTTTCCTTAAATTTATTTTTATTGTTTTTAAAAGTTGTAGTATAATACAAAATTAAATTTTCAAAAACGTCGGAGCATTTTTTGGAGTTAAACCTTTTTTAACATTATGATAATAAGAATATGTCATTGAAGGTTCGTTATTTAAAACAACGGCATTTGTTATTTTTCCCAAAAACACAGTGTGTGTTTCTGTATCAAATTCGGAAATTACGTCGGCTTCAAAATAAGCATTTGTCCAATCGGTTACTATCGGAATACCGTCGGAGTTTGTTATATATTTTACTCCGGCAAATTTATCAAAATCTTTTGAACTTCTAAAACCAAATTTTCCTATAAATTCAAAAGGTGCAGCTTCGGTTAAACAGGATGCGGCAAACTTTTTTCCTGATTTTAATAATTGATAAGTATTGTTTTGCTTTGAAATACTTATTGCTATTGTTGAAGGGTCTGAAGTAATTTGAAAAACGGTATTTGCTATTTGCCCGCCTTTTTTGCCGTCGGCAACTGATGTAATAATAAACATTCCGTAAGAAATTTTTGTAAATGCCAGTTTATCCATCCTCTCCCCCTATTTAAAAATTCCACCTGTTTGCATGGCCCAAAAAAGCAAATCAATATGTGCCATCGGTATTTTTATTTTATTACAAAAGCCAACCATCTTTTGTTCTGTTTCCAAATATTTTCTAACGGTTAAAGTTTCCGGTATTTCGTCAATAGCACCGTAATATTTTAAATTTCTAAGTATATGTCTGTCAAGTATTGCTAAATCCAACCCCAAACCTATATTTCTTAAAAAATGTCCGGCTTCCTTATAACCTATACCTTTTATATTATCTATTATCCATTTTCTTATTTCTTTTATATCATCAAAAGATTTTAATTTATTTTTTATGTTCAACTTACCGTTTAATGAAAATTTATCTCTTGCTTGAACTAAAAATTTTGCTTTGTTATTTTGAAAACGAACATTATTTATATTTTCCGCAATTTGTTCGGCTGTTCCCGTAAATAAAAGGTTTTTATCATATAACGCATTAACTGCTTTCCAACATGAAACTGCTTTTGATTGCGGTGTAAATATACAAAAAGCAAGTTCGGCAAAAACAACTTCATCGGAACCTTTTTCAAAAATTTCACGAAAATGTTTTATTCTTTCCTCTATTTTTTCTTTTGCGTATCTTTTCCAAAACAAAACAAGTTCATTTATATTTTTAGGTTTCTGTGTAGAGTTTTCAATATTTACAAAATTTATTTTTATTAACATACTTATAGTTCCAATTAAAAAATAAATACCGTATTTTATAATTGTATCATTTTATAAAAATTTTATAAATAAAAAATACTCGCGAAAAATTTCCGCGGGTATTTATATTATAATTATAAAAGATTTTGCTAATAATACGCTCCCAAGGAGAATTGAACTCCTGCTGCATGATTGAAAATCATGTGTCCTAACCCCTAGACGATGGGAGCATATAAATTAAATATGAGCCCGACGCGACTTGAACGCGTGACAGCTTCATTAAAAGTGAAGTGCTCTACCAACTGAGCTACGGGCCCTTTAAAAACTGACAACTGTATAAGTTTAACAAAAACAAAAATTATTGTCAAGTAAAATTTTATATCGATTTTAAAAACTTATTTTATATCTTTTTGGTTATTGTTGGTTATTGGTTAAAAAATATAAACGGTAACTTTATATTGATTTTTAAATATTTTTTTTGTAAAGTGTATGATAAGTATTGACAAATTTTTAGCTAACAAATATAATCTTAATTTACTATGAAAAAATATGTGTTTAGCTTTGACGATTTTAAAACAAGTAACAATTTAAAAATTGATAATGAAGATTATATTTTTGACAGCAGCGGAACTATAGTTAAAAGTTCCGATTTGAAGTTGTCGATTAATGCTAATAAATATGACGAAGTTATAGATATAGTTTGTTCCGTTACGGGCGAAATGGCTTTTGAATGTTCAAGATGTTTGGAACTTTTTAAACAAAAAGTAAATATTAATTTTGAATATTCTTTTACCAAAGAAGAGAGTCAGGCTGATATTACCGATATTATAGAGCAAAATATAGTTTTAAATATACCGATGAAGCCTTTATGTTCTGCCGATTGCAAAGGTATTTGCCAGGTTTGCGGTAACAACAGAAATATTAAAGATTGTAATTGTCAGGATGATTTTAATAAAGAATTTATAAAAGAAAAATGGAAACAAATACAAAATAATTGGGGGAAATATGCCAAATCCAAAAAGAAAACACACACCTCATCGTAGGGATTGCAGAAGGTCTGCTAATTCTAAAATAGAGGCGGAAAATTCAAGTAAATGTTCAAATTGCGGAGCTGCAAAAATGCCGCACAGAGTTTGCCCTTCATGCGGATATTATAACGGCAAATTGATAGTTCCGAAAAAAGTTAAAAAATCTAAAGTTCAACAGCAGCAACAAGCTGAAAACCAAGAGGAACAAAAGTAAATGATTTTAGCTTTGGATGCTATGGGCGGAGATAAAGCACCCGATATAAATATCGAGGGTGCTATTCTTGCCGTTAAGCAATCTGATGACGATATATTACTTGTCGGCAAACAGGATGTTATATATGCACAACTTGACAAGTGGTCAAAAAAATATTCTTTTGATAAAAACAGAATAAGGGTTGTAAATGCTACCGAAGTTATAGAAATGGGTGAACATCCCGCAAATGCCGCAAGGCATAAAAAGGATTCATCAATGGCTGTATGCTGTAAATTGGTTGCTTCAAAACAGGCCGATGCTTTTGTTTCTATGGGTAATTCGGGTGCCGCTATGGCAACATCTCTTTTATATTTTAAAAGAATATCCGGCATTTCAAGACCTGCCATTTCGGTTATCTTTCCTACAATTTCCGGTAAATGCACCATAGTTGATGCAGGTGCAAATGTTGACTGTAAACCGGAACATCTTTTGCAATTTGCAATAATGGGTGATATTTATTCAAAAGCCGTTTTAGGTATTAAAAACCCTAAAGTTGCAATTTTGTCGATAGGCGAGGAAGAAACCAAGGGTAACGAACTTGTTTTTGAAACAAGTAAACTTTTAAAACAAACTAATTTGAATTTTATAGGTAATATTGAAGGCGGGGATATACCAAAAGCAAAAGCCGATGTAATAGTTTGCGACGGTTTTGTAGGTAATGTATTTTTAAAATCCAGCGAAGGCATTGCCGAAATGATTTTAAAACTTATTAAAAACAGTATAAAAGCAAATCCTTTATATTGGGGTGCCGCTCCGTTTTTAAAACTTGCCGTAAAAGGTGTTAGAAAAAAAGCCGATTACGACGAAGCCGGCGGAGCTCCTTTATTGGGTGTCAACAATACTTGTATAATAGGGCATGGGAAATCTAATGCCAAAGCTGTTAAAAATGCTTTGTTTACGGCATCAAGGTTTGCCAAAAAAAATGTAAGTAAAATTATTGAAGAGGAAATTAAAAATTTTCAAATAAAATGAATAAAACAGGTGTGAAAATTTTATCTACAGGTTCATATCTTCCGGAAAAAGTTTTAACGAATTTTGACCTTGAAAAAATGGTTGAAACGACCGATGATTGGATAACCACAAGAACAGGAATAAAAGAAAGAAGAATTGTTGACGAAAAGCAGTCAACTTCGGACTTGGCATACCAAGCATCGATAAAAGCAATAGAAAATGCAAATATAAAAATTGAAGATATAGATTTAATAATAGTTGCAACGGTCAGTCCTAATGCACCCATGCCTGCAACAGCATGTTATTTGCAGGAAAAATTAAAAGCAACAAATGCCGCCGCATTTGATATTTCGGCAGCATGTTCGGGGTTTATATACGGTATTTCCATAGCAAAAGCTTTTATTGAATCGGGAATGTATAAAACGGTTTTGCTTGTCGGTGTTGAGGTCTTGTCTAAAATTACCGACTGGTCAGACAGGTCAACTTGTATATTATTCGGTGACGGTGCCGGTGCCATGATTTTTCAGGCATCACAAACTGACAATGATATAATTTCAACTTATTTAGGTTCCGACGGTAAATATACGGAACTTTTAAATATTCCGGCCGGCGGTTCAATAATGCCGACCACAAAAGAAACAGCGGAACAAAAATTACATTATATAAAAATGGCGGGAAAAGAAGTTTTCAAAGAAGCCGTTCCTAAAATGGCTTATGCCGCAACAAAGGCATTGGAACTTGCAAATTTAAAAATGGAAGATATTTCTTTATATATTCCTCATCAGGCTAATTTAAGAATTATAGATGCAGTGATAAAAAGATCCGGAATAGATAAAGATAAAGTATATATAAATGTTCAAAAATACGGCAATATGTCTTCCGCAACAACAATAGTTGCATTGGACGAAGCCATAAAAGAAAACAAAGTAAAAAAAGGTGACTTGGTTGAACTTGTTGCTTTCGGTGCAGGTTTAACATGGGGTGCCTGTGTTTTAAAAATAAATTTTTAGTCAGGTAAAAATATGAAAAAGTTAGTATTTATGTTTCCTGGGCAAGGAAGCCAATTTGTAGGTATGGGTAAAGATTTTTATGATACATATCCTGCCGCAAAAAATATTATCGACGGTTGTGACGAAGAATTAAAAAATGTTATTTTTTCAGGTCCGGAAGAAAATTTAAAAGATACAAAATTTGCACAGCCTGCAATATTTGCCGTAAGTTGTGCAATATTTGAAACATTAAAAAGTAATTTTGATTTGAACAATTTTGAAATAGTTACGGCAGGTCATTCCTTGGGTGAATATTCCGCTTTATATGCTGCCGGTTTTTTTAATTTTGAAGACGGTTTAAAAATTGTTAAAGCAAGGGGCAGTTTTATTGCACAAGCTTCAAGCCAGAACCCGGGCGGTATGGCGGCAATTATAGGAATGGCAAAACAAGATGTTGTTGATGTTTGTAAGCAGGCAAATTCGGAAGGTGTTTGCGAACCTGTTAATTTTAATTCTCCCGGGCAAATAGTAATTTCGGGAACAAAAACGGCACTTGCAAAAGCTGTTGAGTTAGCACAGGCAAAAGGTGCAAAAAGAGCAATAATGTTAAATGTGTCCGGTCCTTTTCATTCTTCACTTATGAAACCCGCAGCGGAACAAATGAAAATTGAACTCGAAAAATATAATTTTTTACAACCGAAATATTCCGTAATTACAAATTGCGATGCACAAATTACAAAAGATAATTCATTGGTAAAAGATAAACTTGTAAAGCAGGTAGCAAGCCCTGTTTTGTGGGACAGTTCCGTAACAAATTTAATAAATGCCGGTTTTGATACCTTTGTTGAAATAGGTCCGGGGAAAGTTTTAAGCGGGCTTGTAAAAAGAATAGACAGAACAAAAAATATACTAAATATAGAAAAAGTTGAAGATTTAGAAAAAGTAACAGAGGAGTTGAAAAAATGAAATTGAAAGATCAGGTTGCGGTTATAACCGGCAGTGCACAAGGTATAGGTAAAACTATTGCCGAAACATTTGCAAGAGAAGGTGCAAAAATTGTTGTTACCGATATTAATTTTGAAAAAGCACAAGCTACCGCGGAAGAAATAAAAAATAAATATAATGTAGAAACAATTGCCGTTGCAAGTAATGTTACAAAACTTGAAGATTGCGAAAATTTAATGAAACAAACTCTTGACAAATTTTCAAAAATTGATATATTAGTAAATAATGCAGGTATTACAAAAGATAATTTGGTTTTAAGAATGAGCGAACAGGAATGGGATGCGGTAATATCTGTAAATTTGAAAGGTGTATTTAATTCAATTAAAGCCGTTACAAGAACAATGTTCAAACAAAGACACGGCAGAATTATAAATATAGCATCTGTTGTAGGTATTATGGGTAACCCCGGACAAGCAAATTATTCCGCATCAAAAGGCGGAGTTATAGCTTTAACAAAAACTTGTGCAAAAGAATTTTCGTCAAGAAATATTTTGGTTAATGCAATTGCACCCGGTTTTATAAGAACGGCAATGACCGATGCTTTATCGGAAGATGTAAAGAAAAAATATGCCGAAGTTATACCTTTAAAGAGGTTAGGTGAAGCTCAGGATATTGCAAATTCGGCATTATTTTTGGCAAGTGAAGATTCTTCTTACATTACCGGGAATGTTATAAATGTCAACGGCGGAATGTACATGTAGTTTTAAGGGCTTGTAATTTATTTAAAAATATAGTAAAAGTAAAAAGTTAGTCTGAAACTAAAAAGGGAGGAAGTTTAAAATGGCAGACATAGAAACAAGAGTAAAAGAAATTATCGTTGAACAATTAGGAGTAGATCCGGCTGAAGTTGTTCCGGGTGCATCTTTTATAAATGATTTAGGTGCCGATTCTTTAGATACCGTAGAATTGGTTATGGCTTTTGAAGAAGAATTCGGTATTGAAATTCCTGATGAAGAAGCTGAAAAAATTCAATCGGTAGGACAAGCTATCGAATACATAAATGCCCATCAGGCTAAGTAAGTTGGGAAGTTATGAATAAAAAAAGAATAGTTATTACAGGCATAGGAGCTATAACTCCTATCGGTTTAACCGTTAAAGATTTTACCGAAGGTTTAAAACAAGGTAAATCCGGTGCCAGCCTTATTGATACTTTCGATACTACTGATTTTACGGCAAAATTTGCAGGTAACATAAAAAATTTTAATCCGGAAAATTATATAGATAAGAAAAAAGCAAGAAGAATGGCAAGGTTCAATCAGTTCGGTATAGCTGCCGCAAAGGAAGCTATTGCCGACTCCGGACTCGATTTAACAAAAGAAGATTTATCAAGAATAGGTGTTGTTACCGGTACGGGAATTGGCGGTATGGAAATTCTTGAAAGGGAACATACTTCCTTAATGGAAAAGGGTCCAAGAAGAGTAAGTCCTTTTTTAATTCCGATGTTAATAACAAATATGTTACCGGGTGAAATTGCAATCGAATACGGTTTTACCGGTCCCAATTATACCGTAACAAGTGCTTGTGCTTCATCAAACAATGCAATGGGTGAAGCTCTTCGTTTGTTAAGATACGGTGATGCCGATGTTATAATTACCGGCGGTGCAGAGGCAACAATAACACCTATTTCAATTGCGGGCTTTTGCAGTTCTAAAGCACTTTCCACAAGAAACGACGATATATTAACGGCGTCAAGACCTTTTGATAAAGACAGAGACGGCTTTATGATGGGTGAAGGTGCAGGTATACTTGTTTTTGAAACTTTGGAACATGCTTTAAAAAGAAATGCAAAAATCTATGCCGAGTTTGCAGGATACGGTGCTTCCGACGATGCATATCATATGACGGCACCCCATCCGGAAGCCAAAGGTGCAATTGCGGCAATGGAAGTTGCAATAAAAGATGCAGGGGTTTCAAAAGATGAAATCGACTACATCAATGCACACGGAACATCTACCGCAATGAACGATAAAACGGAAACTTTAGCAATTAAAAATGTTTTTGGTGATAAAGCCTATAAAATTCCGGTATCTTCAACAAAATCGATGACGGGGCATTTATTGGGTGCGGCAGGTGCCGTTGAAGCAATTGCAATAATTGCATGTATGCAAAACGGTTTTATACATCCTACAATAAATTATAAAACACCCGACCCCGACTGTGATTTGGACTATGTTCCTAATGTTGCAAGGCAACAGCAGATAAATTGTGCATTGTCAAGCTCTTTGGGTTTCGGCGGGCATAATGCTGTTGTAATATTAAAAAAATATGTCGGATAATATTAAAGAACTTCAAAGCATAATTAAATATAAGTTCAAAAATGAACAGCTATTAAAATTAGCTTTGACACATAAGTCTTATTCTTCCGAAAACGGTATTTTATATTGTAACGAGCGGATGGAATTTTTGGGTGACAGTATTCTGTCCGCTGTTGTTTCAAATTATTTATACAATAAATATCAGGATAAAGAAGAAGGTGTTCTTTCCCAAACAAAAGCACAATTAGTTTCGGCTGCAAATTTAGCCACTTGGGCTAAAGAAATAAAATTGGACAAATTTATTTTAGTAAGTAAAAATGAAGAAAAAAACGGTGCAAAAAAAAGAGATTCTTTGCTTTGCGATTCTTTTGAAGCCGTTGCCGGTGCCGTTTTTTTAGACGGCGGTTTTAAAACCGTTGAAAAATTCATAAATATTTTTTTGAAAACTCATCAAAAACTTACAATTATCGACTATAAAACAAAATTACAAGAGAAAATTCAGTCTGATTTTCAGACTTTACCAAAATATATTGTTATAAAAGAATCCGGTCCCGACCACAATAAAAGTTTTGAAATGGGAGTTTATGTAAAAGATAAATTTTTCGGGAAAGGAACGGGCAATTCAAAAAAACAGGCGGAACAAGCTGCTGCCCGTAGTGCTTTGCGGAAGCTTGAAAGATTGGAAGGAAAAGGAGAATAAAATGAATTATTTTTTAAGCGAAGAAGAAAAAATGATAGTTGACACTGCAAGACAAATTGCACAGGAAAAAATAAAACCCGTTAGAGAAAAATATGATGAAGAAGGTATTTTTCCTTGGGATATAGTTAAAGAATTGGCAGATGCCGGTTTGTGCGGAGTATATATTCCTGAAAAATACGGCGGTTTCGGTGACGGAAACATAATGAATTTGGTTCTTGTTACCGAGGAACTTTGTAAAGTTGACGGCGGTATAGCACTCGCACTTGCAGCAACGGCCCTTGGAACGTTCCCTATATTAATTGCAGGCAATGAAGAACAAAAACAAAAATATTTGCCCGATATTGCTTCCGGTGCAAAATTGGCAGCATTCGGTTTAACCGAACCTTCTGCAGGTTCCGATGCAACAGGCATGAAAACAACAGCAGTTAAAGACGGTGATTATTATATTCTTAACGGAACAAAATGTTTTATAACAAATGCAGGTGAAGCGGAAATTTATACCGTATTTGCAAAAACAAACCCTTCAAGAGGTGCAAGAGGAATTTCCTGCTTTATAGTTGAAAAAGGAACGGAAGGTTTTACTTTCGGCAAAAAAGAAAATAAACTCGGTATAAGGGCTTCTGCAACAAGAGAACTTATATTTAATAATTGCAGAATTCATAAAGATAATTTGTTAGGTAAAGAAGGGCACGGTTTGATGATTGCTCAATCTACACTTGACGGTTCAAGGCCGGGTGTTGCTTCACAAGCTTTAGGTATTGCGGCAGGTGCACTTGAAGAAGCTACAAGATATGCAAGAACAAGGGTTCAGTTCGGTCAACCTATTGCTTCTTTCCAGGGAATACAACACATGCTTGCTTCAATGGCAACAAAAGTAGAAGCTGCAAGGGCTTTAATTTATCAGGTTGCAAGAACAATAGACGATAACAATAAAAAAGATCCCAAAGACAGAGTAAGAACAAGTAAAGAATCGGCAATGGCAAAACTTTTTGCCGGTGAAATTGCAATGCAGGTTACAACCGATGCCGTTCAAATTTTCGGCGGATACGGATATTGCAAAGAGTATCCCGTAGAAAAAATGATGAGAGATGCAAAAATTACGACTTTGTATGAAGGTACAAGCCAAATACAAAAAAATGAAATTGCATTGAATTTAATAAAAGAATCGGCAGCAAAAAAATAATTTTTATAAGAACAGAAAAACAGGTCAATAGTTATTGACCTGTTTTTTTTATTTTCTTTTTTATAAAATAAGCAATATGAAACTTAATACTTTGATAAGTTTAATTATAACGGCGGCTTTGTTTATTTGTGCAGGTACTTTTTATTTTATTACAAATAAAAATTATTCCGAAGGAACTTTACTTATCAAAGCAAATTCCTATTTTGCAAAAAATAATTTTTTTCAGGCGGCAAGATATTATAAAAAATTAATATCTATGGGTGCTAAAGACGACCAAATATATAAAAAAGCCGCAACTTCTTTAATAAATACCGGCGACTATAAAAAAGCTATTTATTATTTAAATGAAATTTCACAAGATTCCGATAAGTCGGAAATTTATTATTATTTGGCTTACTCTTATTACACAAAAGCTCAAATTTCAAATTCAAAAGACGAACTTCAACAGGCTGTTTCTTATTTGGAACAGGCAATTGCCGAAAATCCGAAAAATGAAATGGCATACCGTTTAATAGGTGACATTTTGGAAAATAATTTTTCTTTTGAACTGGCAAGAAATTGGTATCAAAAAGCAATTGATACACAAATTACCGATCCAAGCGAATTTTATAACCTTATAGCATACACTTATTTTAAAGAAAATATTTTTCAAAAAGCTATAGAAACTTATGAAAAAGCAATAAAAGCAAATAATAAAAATGTATCGGCTTATTACAGTTTGGGAACAATTTATATTCAACAGGAAAATTTTGATAAAGCGGAAAACATTTATAAAAAATCGCTGGAAGTTTATTCCGACAGTGTTACTCCCTATTTTAATTTAGGTTTTATCTGTTATAAAAAACAGCAATATCAACAAGCCCTAAATTACTACAATAAAGCATTGGAAATTAATAAAGAAGACAGTTTTGTAAATTATTATATTGCAAAAGTTTATAAAGATATAGGCAATAATGAAAAGGCAATCCAATTTTTTAAAACAGCCGCTTATTTGGGTAACGACGAAGCAATTAAAGAATTGGAAAATTTAACAAAGAGTTTTTAATTATGTTTTACAATTTAAAAATAGCATTCTTTCTAATTTTATATTTTATATCTTTAGTATTGTATTATTTTATCAATCAACAAATAGTTTTGGCAGGTAAATTTGAAAACCCGTTTTTTGGTGCCTTGATAATTTGGGGTAGCATCATTTTGGTTTCTGCAATTGTTGTGTTTGCACTTCATTTTGTTTTAAAAAAAATAATTAATTTTTTTATAAAACTTTTTAAACGGGAAGAAATAACCAACAACGGTTTTTTAGTTTGGCTTAATTTTACTTTAGCAGCTTATATAATAGCATTTATCATATTTGCTTTTTCAATCAAATACTAATTTTTTTAAATGAATATATATTGTTAAACAAAAGACAATATATATAATCTCAAACATTCCGATTAAAACAATATATTTTGTCGGTTCTGTTTCTATACCCAAAAAAATTACCGAAAAACATAACATCAATTCAATTATATTTTTAGAAACATTGAAATTGAAAGATATTTTTTTTAACTTTTTTACCGAATAAAGCGAATAAAGAAAAAAAGATAATATGCTTATTGAAAGTATAAGAAGAATATATTCCCAGAAAATTTTTGTAGTATTCGAGTATAATACAGCCGTGCAAATAACGGTAAGAAGATAATATTTTAAATTTAATAATATTGTTTTATATTCGGTAACAAATTTTGTTTTTGTTACTAAAAACAAAATTAAATAAAAATATATAAGCCCGTTTGTAAAATTTATAAAATTTTCTAAATTAATATTATATTTTTTTAAAATAAGAGCAATTATAAACGACGGCAGTATCCATACCGTTAAGGATTTTTTTAATAATAAAATAAAATTTGCCATTTATTATTATTTTAAAAATTTATTTATTATAGCACCTTTATCTGCAGAACTTACCTGTGCAGCGTACCTTGCCAAACAACCGCCGATACCTGTTTTCTTTTTTATCTGCATTGTATGTTTTCTTTTTTTAATTTCTTCATCAGAAACTTTTAATTCTATTTTATATTCGGGAATATTTATTGAAATAATATCTCCGTCTTTAACATAAGCAATTAAACCGCCGGAAGCCGCCTCGGGTGAAACATGTCCGAGAGATGCTCCTCTTGTAGCACCGGAAAACCTGCCGTCGGTAATAAGTGCAACGTCTTTATCAAGCCCCATACCCGCGATTGCGGATGTCGGGCTTAACATTTCCCTCATTCCCGGTCCGCCCGCAGGACCTTCATACCTTATAACAACAACATCACCTTTAACAATTTTACCTGCATAAATTGCCGAAATTGCTTCTTCTTCACTGTCATAAACTTTTGCAGGGCCTTCATGTTTTAACATTTCCGCAGCCACTGCACTTCTTTTAACTACACAGCCGTCGGGTGCAAGGTTCCCTTTTAAGACAGCAATTCCGCCAGTTTTACTGTAAGGGTTATCTATGGTTCTTATTATTTCATTGTTTGAATTTACGGCGGTTTCAATATTTTCACCTAAAGTTTTACCGGTACATGTCATAACGGAAGTATCTATTAAATTAAGTTTTGTTAATTCTTTTAAAACGGCATAAACTCCGCCTGCTTCATTTAAATCTTCCATATAAGTTGGTCCTGCAGGAGCAAGATGACAAAGGTTAGGAGTTTTTTCACTTATATTATTTGCCATATCCAAATTAAATTCAACTCCGCATTCGTTTGCAATTGCCGGAAGATGTAACATACTGTTGGTTGAACAACCCAGTGCCATATCTGCCGTTAACGCATTTTTTATTGCAGCTTTTGTCATGATATCACGAGGACGAATATTTTTTTTAACAAGTTCCATTATCTGCATACCCGCATGTTTTGCAAGTTCTATTCTTGCGGAATACACTGCCGGTATTGTTCCGTTACCTCTAAGCCCCATACCGAGAACTTCTGTTAAACAGTTCATTGAATTTGCCGTGTACATTCCCGAACATGAACCGCATGTAGGACAAGTTTTTTCTTCATAATTTTGAAGTTCTTTTTCACTTATTTTGCCTGCTTTAAAAGCACCTACGGCTTCAAACATTCCCGAAAGACTTGTTTTTTTACCGTTTACTTTACCGGCAAGCATCGGACCGCCGCTGACAAAAATTGCAGGGATATTTACACGTGCTGCAGCCATAAGTAACCCCGGAACATTTTTATCACAATTAGGAACCATAACAAGCCCGTCAAAACCGTGTGCCAAAACCATGGCTTCGGTAGAATCTGCTATCATATCACGGGTGATAAGGGAATATTTCATACCGTTATGACCCATTGCAATACCGTCACAAACTGCAATTGCGGGAAACACTATCGGTGTTCCGCCTGCTGCTGCCACACCTATTTTTACCGCTTCAACAATTTTATCTATGTTCATGTGTCCGGGAACAATTTCATTGTAAGAACTTACAATACCGATAAAAGGTTTTGCCTGTTCTTCTTTTGTTATTCCCAAGGCATGATACAAACTTCTATGAGGTGCATTATGCGAACCTTCTACAATTTTATCTTTAACCATTTTATCCTCCAAAACTTGCTCTGCAAATTTTATACTTTTCTGTTGTAAGCATTTAAGAATATCTGTTTAATTTCCGACATTAACGGATAAACAGAGTTTACGCCCGTGCATTGGTCGTCAAATGCTCTTTCAACAAGTATATCAAGGTTTTTATTCCGAAGTAAAATGATTTTTTATTATTTTATCTTCAAGAACACCCATGCAGGTATCTTCTACAGCCATTCTTGCAAGCTGTATTCTTACTTTGTTTGCTGCTGTTGCTGCCACTTTGAAAATTTTATCAACCTGCTCTTGTGAATAATTTGCATATTCCGTTTGTGCTTTTTTTACTCTGGCAATTAAAGCATTTAATTTTTCTACCGTATCGACAACATTTATATCCTGTTCTTCGTTCAATTTTATTTGTTTTAATTCTTGTTGCTTTTTTCTCGGAATAAACTGCTCCTTATAAATTTTTCATTTCATATTTATCAATTGTTCGGCATTTATATGCATAATTTTTTCTAAAGTATCTTGTTCAATATTTAAAGTTTTTATGTATTCGATTTCTTTTTTGGGATGACCTACGGGAAAATCCGAACCGAACAATATTTTGTTCACATTATGTTTGTTAAAAAACCTTAAAGTTTGTTCTTTCTGCATAAATATAATTGAAGAAGAAGTATCTATATAAAAATAATCGTCGCCTACAATTACATTATCTTTTTCAAGCCCGTCCCACATTCTAAAACCGCCCATGTGGGCTGCTACAAATTTTATTTCGGGAAAATGTTTTTTAACATTTAACATTTGTTTCGGACCTGCCTGAATAAGCCCTGTTAAAGACAGCTCATACCCGCAATGAAAAAGTAACGGGATTTGTAATTTTTGTATTTTTTCATATATCGGAAAAACTCTTTCATCGTCAATATAAAACATTTGAAATTCCGGCTGAAATTTTATTCCCTGTGCATTATCTTTAATTCTGTCAAGTTCATAAGACCATTTTTCATAAAAAGGATGAAGTGAAGCAAATTTTATAAACCTGTCCGATTTTATTGAAAACAGCCAATTGTTTATATGGTCTACCTGGTCGGGACGTGAAGCAACCGAAGCAATAACACTTTTTGAAACTCCGCTCTCATCCATAACGGCTATTGCGTTATCCACCGTCGGAAGTGCTGCCATAGGTCTTCTGTAAGAAGCTTCCAAAAATTCTTTTGCTTTTTCCGCTACTTTATCCGGCCATAAATGTGTATGAAAATCTATTATTTCCATTTTTTTCAACTAATCATAAATTATATATTTTAAATTATTTTTGTAATCCCAAAGCAACTTTATCATCGACAATAGAAATATTATTTTTTTGTAAAACATCTATTGCTTTTTCAACATTATCAAATTTTAATACCATCAATGCCTTTTCACTGGCTTTTTCAACAAAGCCGTACATATATTCAAGATTTATATTATTATCTGCCAAAACTTTTAATGCTTTTGCAAGTCCGCCGGGAGTATCGGAAACTTCAACGGCAACTACAGGTGCTATTTTTGCAATAAAACCGTTTTCTTTTAAAACTTTCTTTGCTTTTTCGGTATCATTTAAAACTACTCTCAATATTCCAAATTCCGGAGTTTCCGCAATGGTAAGTGCTTTTATATTTATATTGTTATTACCTAACAAACCGCAAACTTCAGCAAGCCGACCTTTAGTATTTTCAATAAAAATTGATACTTGGCTAATTGTTTTCATTATTCCTCCTAAAAAAAATACTTCGTATTTTTGGAAGATTTGAAGATTTGAGGATTGGATGATTGGAAGTAAATCTGTAAAATTTGCTTTGCAAATTTTGTTATTATTTAAATTCCTATTTTCTTCTAATCTTCTACTCTTCCATTCTTCTAATCTTCTGCTGTTAATGTAAGTGTCTCTTATCAATAACTCTTTTAGATTTTCCTTCGGTTCTTGCCAATGTTTTCGGTTCTACTAACCTAACATTAACACCTAAACCTATGGTAGAATCTATTGCTCTTTTAATTGTGGCTTTTATATTTTCCAAAGCTTGCAATTCATCGGTAAAGAATTTTTCGTCAACTTCAACCAACACTTCCAATTTATCCAACGAACCGTCTTCTCTGTCAACTATCAACTGATAATTCGGTAAAGCACCGTCAACCTGCAACAACGCATGTTCTATTTGTGTAGGGAACACATTTATTCCCCTGACAACTATCATATCGTCTGTTCTGCCTTTTATTTTACTAAGCCGCGGAACCGTTCTTCCGCATTTGCAGGTTTCATAAGTTATTGCAACTATATCTCTTGTTCTGTACCTTATTAAAGGAATTGCCTGTTTTGTTAATGTTGTAATTACAAGTTCACCTGGCTCGCCCTCGCCAACAGGTTGGTTTGTTGCAGGGTCAATTATTTCAGGATAAAACAAATCAGACCAAATATGAAGCCCTTCTCTTGCCGTACATTCCTGTGCAACTCCCGGACCGCAAATTTCGGAAAGTCCGTAAATATCTGTTGCTTTCATATTTAAGGTTTTATCTATCGTATCTCTCATGGCAATACTCCACGGTTCTGAACCGAATATTCCCACTTCCCAACTTGATGTTCTCGGATCAACTCCCAATGCTTTCATTTCTTCCGCCAAATATAAAATATAGCTCGGTGTACAAGCTATAATTCTCGGTTTAAAATCCTGCATTAACTTTATTTGCCTTTTTGTTTGCCCCGTTGCTGCAGGAATAATTGTTGCACCGAGTCTAAGTGCTCCGTAATGAAGCCCTAAACCGCCGGTAAATAAGCCGTATCCGTAAGATATTTGAATTATGTCGCCTTTTTTACCGCCTGCACAAGCAATGGAACGGGCGGCAACATTTGCCCAAAGGTTAAGGTCTCTTTTTGTGTAACCTACAACCGTAGGGTTACCTGTTGTTCCGCTTGATACGTGAATTTCCGCAACATTTTTAATATCCGTTGAAAACAAACCGAACGGATAAGAATCTCTTAAATCTTCTTTCGGTGTAAAAGGTAATTTTGTAATATCATCGATAGATTTAATGTCCGTAGGAACTATTCCCAACTTGTCAAACTTCTGTTTATACACAGGTGAATTATCATAGATGTATTTAACAACTTTTACTAATCTCTCCGATTGCAAATTTTTTAAATTCTCTCTGCTTGCACATTCAATTGCTTCATTGTAAATCATACTATACTCCTTAAAAATTGCTCCGCAATTTTTGAAGATTGGATGTATGGAAGTATAGATGTATGGAATTGTCGTTTCTATACTTCTGTACCTCTATCTCTCCATATCTCAATTTTTGCTTTATAAAAACTTCTATACCTCTATACTTCTTTCCCTCTATACCTCAAATTTTTAAATCTGTGATTTAAAAATTGCTATTTTTTCGTTGAATCAAATGTATAAGTTTTGCCGCTAGGCATTTTAAATGTTATTTTTGCTATTGCTATTTTATCATATTGAATACCGTAAGTAGCATTTTTAAGTGCATCTTGTGCTATATTCTTAAAATTCTTTTCAAATGCTTCCGCTTCTTTTATAGGAATGGGTAAGATTATATTATCTATTGTTTCAATAACTTCTTTGTTATTTTTAATTATCTTAATTTGTTCATATATAGTAAAATATTCTCTTTCAGTATCATATTTATTACCTAAAACCAATATGATTTTATCTTTAAATTCTTCAATATATTCTTTAACTGCATCTTTCGTCTTTTCCAAAACATATTGTTCCTGCTTTGCATTATCTTTAATTCTTGCCTGATAATCTTCTTCTTTTTCATATTTACCTTTTTGTGTTAAATACGGTTTTACTTTATTTTTATACCAATACGAAAAAGAAACATCAGGGAAAATATCTCTTAAGGCATAATAAGGACCGGTTGCTCTATTATAAATTAAAGGAGCAAAAACCGTTCCTACACTGTTTACGGCACCGAATTTGTTATCTTTTGAAACGACATAAAAATCTTCCATAATATTAGGCAAACAAGTTATGGAATCATATTCTAAAAATTTTGGTGACAACCTTTCTCCATAAAAGCCAAACATATAAACATCATCTTTCTTTTTAGCACGATAAACAATAGTTGTTCTTGTGCGATAAAAGTCATCTTCAAAATTATTAAATACTTCAACAGAATCGTATTCTGTCGGAATTATTATTCTATACCCGAAATACTTATATATTAAGGCTTTGTTTGGTATTACTAAATGATTTGCATCAATAAGTGCTACACCGTATTTACCGTTTTGATTTAATAAAATTTCTTTGTCAAAAAAATTTTTATTTAATGGTTTTATTTCTTCAAGTTCATCATTATCATTTATCATAAAGAACTTTTCCGCAAAATAACCTTTATCTTTAATAATATTCCATTTCCATTTTTTTTCTTCCGGTCTATACTCACTTACATTATACATCCAAACTAACGGTTTATTGTATGTTGAATTTTCATCATTGCAATTAAGTAATCTTATTCTTCCGAAATTCCACCAACCATCCTCTCTTTTCCACAAACCATCCGCTTTTTTCTTAACTTTTCTAAATATTGCAATTCTGCCTGTGTTATCTTTTTGTTTATCTGCATTTAATACCCATTTTTGTGTTTTTGTATTATAAATTCCGAAAGCTTTATTTCCATCATCTTTTAAATTACCTTCTTTTACAATATAATCTCCGCTTTGCCAAAACTGTTCATCCCTCGAAATTTCTTGTTTTTTTAGAAGATCTAAATCTTTTTTTTCTTTTATTTCTGCTTGTTTTTTTTGTTCATTAGCTATTTCCTGCGGTGTTTTAGTTTTTACCGGTGTTGATGAAAATAAACTTATTAATGCTGTTCCCAATATGGCGGAATCTAAATCCGATGAGTTTGATTTTGGAACATATACGGTAGAACTGTTACCGCTTGAACTGCTTTGAGCAGGTGCATATTTGCACCATGCATAGTGTCCGTCTTTCGGGAAAGCATTTATATGCCTTGCACCGCAATAATCACAAACAAGCCAATTGTCTTCTTTGTGATAAAATGCAAAAACATTTCCCGTTATTGAAAAAACAAACATCAATGCAACAAAAATTCTTACAACACTAAAATTCAATAATTTCATTTAATACCTCTTAAAAAACTATTTTTGTGCTTCTGTAAAAATTTCAATATTTTTATCCACAAATTGCGGTTTTATAACCTGCTTTAATGCTTTTTGCCAACTTTCCTGTGAAATTTTTAAATGTTTTGATAATACTCCCAACATATATGTATTTAAAAATTTTGGATTTGTTATTTTTTCCTGCCCCTTAACAAAATCTTCAAACAAATCTATTCCGTCTTTTTTTAACATAAATTTCATTCTTTCATGTTCGCCTTTTTCAAAAGAAAGTAAAAAGTCCGCTTTACCGCACTCTATTATCGGCGAAAAAACTTCTTTTCCGAACCTTAAATGAGATTCTACCGAACCGCCTCTTTGTGCCATACCGTGCACTTCGGACTTTTTTACATGATGCCCGTCATACATCGCGGCAAGCCCTACAATTTCCGCGGCGGTTAAAATTCCCTGCCCGCCCGTACCACAAAATAATATGTTTGTTGTATCCATTATCATACACCATCCTTAATTAAACATAATTAAATCTTTTAAAAATTTCTTTTGAAGCACGACTTGTCGCCGCTTATGAGCGATGAAAATTTTAGAGTAAAGAACTATAAATTTTATAAAGTTCTTTAGTGCGACACTGTTTGAAGAATTTTCCGTCTTCATTTAGATGTTAGGAAAATTCAAGTTGTCGCACGGCTTTAAAATTTTCAAGCGATTGGCGACACTGAGTGCAAGAAAGAGAATTTTTAAAAGAATACGTCAAACAACAACGACAGATTTCTTGCTATGCTCGAAATGACAATGAAAAATCACAAAAAAAAGAGAAAATATTTTTAATAATAAACAAAAATTTTAAAAGAACTAAACACAACAACTTGGATTCCCGATTATAAATTTCGGGAATGACAACTTTTCATCTAATCTTCTACTTTGCAGCTTCTAAAGCAGCAAAGTGGCATTGTTGTACACAAACATTGCAGCCCGCACATAAGTTTTCGTTCAATTTTATGTTTCCGTTCTCATCCTTAAATATTGCAGGGCAATCCACACTTACACACATATAACATTTTTTGCATTTGTCAGCATTAAATTTCGGTGCAGTTTTTTTGCTTCTGTCTATCATCTTGCAAAGACCGATTCTAACTATCAATACGGAAAGTTCGTCTTTTGCGGTATATTCTTTTATTTTAGATTCTATTACGGCAGAACTGTCTCCGATAACTTCAACATTATCTGCTCCGCAAGCTTTACACAAAGTAACTAAATCAAGCCGCTTTGTTTGTTCACCTTTAGCGGTAACTCCCGTTGCAGGGTTAGGTTGTGCACCCGTCATTGCAGTCGTTCCGTTATCAAGGATAATTATTACACCTTTAGTTTTGTTGTATGCACAATTAACAAGCCCTTCTATACCGGAATGACAAAATGTTGAATCGCCGATAACTGCAACAGCTTTATCTTTACCAAGAATTTTGGTTAAACTGCTCATTATCGTTACACTTGAACCCATACAAACGGTGGTGTGAAGTGCAGATAAAGGCGGTGTTGCACCGAGTGTGTAACAACCGATATCACCGGCAACAACAACTTTGGTTTTTCTTAAAGCAACAAATGTTGCTCTGTGAGGACACCCCGGACACAAAACCGGTTTTCTTCCCGCTTGAGGATATGTAGTTTTAGGTTTACCTTCAACAATATCTCTAACGGATTCCGGATTAAGTTCCCCTACTCTGTAAGTATAATGTTTTCCCTGACATTTTATTCCCATCTGTAAAAGATGTTCTTCTATAAAAGGTTCGCTCTCTTCAACAACAACAACTTTTTCCACTTGAGATGCAAACTCTTTTATTTTTTTGTCGGGGAAAGGAAACGGCATGGAAAGTTTTAATACGGAAGCATTGGGATATACTTCTTTAACATACATATACGAAACACTGTCACAAACTATACCCAACTTTTTATCTTTTATTTCAATGAAATTTTCCTCTAACTTTTCGGAAAATTCCTGCATTTTTAATAATTTTTCTTCCAAATCTATATGTTTCTTGTAAGCATTTGCCGGAACCATAACATATTTCTTGGGATTTTTTTCAAAAGGTTTATTGGCAACTTCAACTCTTTGCCCTATTTCAACCGTTTCTTTAGTATGAGCAACTCTTGTCGTCATTCTAAATAAAACCGGGGTATCAAACTTTTCACTTATTTCGTAAGCAAGTTTTATTAATTTTTTTGCTTCTTGAGGGGAAGAAGGTTCAAGCAACGGAATTTTTGCAAATTTTGCAATAAGTCTGTTATCCTGCTCGTTTTGAGACGAATGCATTCCGGGATCATCACCGGTAACAATAACAAAACCCGCATTAATTCCAGAATATGTTGCCGTCATTAGAGGGTCCATCGCAACATTTACTCCCACATGTTTCGACGAATAAATTGACCTTACTCCGGCAAAAGCAGCACCGAGTGAAACCTCAAAAGCCACTTTTTCGTTTATTGACCACTGTGCATCCACTTCTTTAAATTGTGCCAAATACTCTAAAATATCTGTTGCAGGTGTTCCCGGATAGGAAGCTGCAAATTTTAGTCCTGCCTCGTAAGCTCCCTGTGCAAGAGCTTCGTTTCCTGATAAAAGTTTGTAGTTTTTCATAATGTTATATTTTACTATAAATCAAATGGAAGGTGCAAGAAAATTTTGAATAATGGAGATGTATATGTATGTAGTAAAAAACAAATGGTAATGTGCAACATTAATATGTAAATTAACAACCAATAACGACAACTGCGAAACGGCACTAATCGTCCAAAAATATTTTTCTTATTGGCAGTAACATTCAAAATAGAGTTATAAGGTTACAGGTTAAACAACAAAAACAATAAATAATTTATAACACTATAACCTAAAATCAATAACCAAAACTTACTATTTCGGTTTAATAATATCAAAACCGGTATATTTTCTTAAAACTTCGGGAATTACTACCGAGCCGTCTTCCTGTTGATAATTTTCAAGAATTGTTGCAAATGTTCTGCCGACTGCAACACCGGAACCGTTTAAAGTATGAACATATTCTCTTTTTTTGCTGGTTGCACTTTTATATTTTATATTCATTCTTCTGGCTTGAAAATCTTTAAAATTACTGCAAGAAGAAATTTCTCTGTATGTGTTTTCTCCGCTCATCCAAGCTTCCAAATCGTAAGTTTTACATGAACTGAAACCGATATCTCCCGTACATAATGCCATCACTCTGTAAGGAATTTTTAATAATTGTAAAACATTTTCCGCATCGTTTGTTAAAGCTTCAAGCTCTGCCATAGAATTTTCCGGTTTTGCAAATTTTACAAGTTCAACTTTGTTAAATTGATGGTTTCTTATTAAACCTTTTGTGTCTTTACCGTAAGAACCTGCTTCCCTTCTAAAACAAGCGGAATATGAAACATATTTTTTTGTTAAATCTTTTTCATCAAGAACTTCATCTCTATGAATATTTGTAACCGAAACTTCGGCAGTTGGAATTAAATATAATTTGTCTTCCTGGCATTTAAAAAGTTCTTCTTCAAATTTCGGAAGTTGCCCCGTTCCTCTCATTGAGGCTTGATTTACAAGATAAGGTGTCATAATTTCGGTGTAACCTTTTTGTTTATGTGTATCCAAGAAAAAACTGATAATTGCTCTTTCCAAAGCACAACCTTCATTTTTTAAAACGGCAAATCTGCTGCCTGAAATTTTTGAAGCGGTTTCAAAATCCAATATGCCGAGTTTTGTTCCTATTTCCCAATGGTGTTTCGGTTTAAATGAAAATTGAGGAATATCACCCACCGTTCTTACAACAACATTATCTTTATCGCTTTTACCTACAGGTGTTGTTTCGTCGGGAATATTAGGAATTCTAAGCAAAATATCTTCTATTTGATTTTCAAGTGTTAACAAAAATCTTTCTTTTTCCTGAATTCTTGTTCTGAATTGTTCCAATTCCTGCAGAAGTTGTGCATCCGGTTCTTTTCCTTCTCTTTTTAATTTACCTATTTGCTCGGAATCCGTATTTCTTTTAAGTCTTGCCTGATCAATTTCCAAAATTACTTTTCTTCTTTGGTCATCAAGGTTTAACAAATTATCAAAATCCGTCGTAAAACCTCTTTTTGCCAAACCTTCTTTAACAAAATCCAAATTATCTCTAAACAATTTAATATCTAACATTTTTTGCTCCTAAAAAATATATGCTGCCAACGAGATTCGAACTCGTGATCTCCGCCTTGAGAGGGCGATGTCCTAAACCGCTAGACGATGGCAGCATTTTGATATATAAAACCGCTAACTTTGAAAACAATTATACAAAATCTTACCTAAAATCCAAAATTGTTATATTAATTTACATGAACTATTGCCTCACGATTTTTGACAATATCGGGAATATTATGTAAAATCAAAAGATATTTAATTTAGGAGGGTGAAAATGGCAATAATAAAAGGTTTTAACGGAATCAGATATTCAAAAGCAAATATTACAAATGAAATTTGTCCGCCTTACGATGTTATAAGCCCGGAAGAAAAAACAAAATTAAAAAAGAATTCAAAATATAATATGGTTCAACTTGAACTTTCCGATGCTTGCGGAAAAAGAAATAAATATGCACAAGCAAATGTTTTATTTAAAAATTGGTTACATGAAGGTGTTTTACAACAGGAAGAAAAGCCCTCACTGTATTTTTACGAACAAACATTTAAAGACCATGGCAAAAAAATGACAAGAAGAGGTTTTTTTGCAGCATTGAAAATTGAAAACCCTCACGGCGGTGCAGTAAAAGCCCATGAAAAAACTTTATCAAAACCTAAAGCAGACAGGTTAAGTTTGTTAAAAGCCGTTAAAGCAAATTTAAGTCCTATCTTTTTGTTGTTTAACGATGATAATAAAAAAATGGTTAATTTATGCAAAAATATATCAAAGAAAAAAGCAACTTCAACCGCAACAGATAAAGAAAAAACGGTTCATAAATTATGGGTTGTAGATGATGAAAAAATTATAAAAGAAGTTGAAAAAACATTGAAAGACAAAAAAACTTTTATAGCTGACGGACACCACAGATATGAAACATCTTGGAATTATTTGCAGTATATAAAAGGTAAAGACAAGAATTTTTCCGATAAAAAAGAATACGGTTATGTACTTGCTTACTTATGCCCGATGGAAGATGCCGGCATTTCAATTTGGCCGACACACAGAGTTATTGAAGCACCAAAAAACATTGAAGAAAATATTGAAAAATATTTTAATGTTTTGCCGCAAAAAGATTTTGCAAAATTACAAAAAGCAAAAATTCAACCTATTTTGTTATTTAAGGATAACAAATACAGAACTTTAGTTATAAAAAATGAAGCTTTATTAAAAAAAGCAATGCCTAAAAATTGCAAAGCATTTAGAAATTTAGGCGTAAGTATTTTACATAATATATTAATACCCAAAGAGCAGGTTACTGCAGATAAGTATATTTATGTTAAAGATGAAAAAGAAGCAATAGCTCTTGCTAAAAAAACTAAAAAAATTGCAATTTTAGTTCCCGCTACACCTGTTGAAGCAATAAAAGAAATTGCGTTGAACAACGAAAATATGCCGCAAAAATCAACTTACTTTTTCCCGAAACTTGCAAGCGGTATAATTATACATTCGGTTCAATAAATAAAAATGCCAAGTTTTTTAATAGATATCAGTTTAGTTGTTTTATTTATTGTTTTCTTACACATCGGTTTTGAAGCCGGTTTTATAAGAAGTTTGTTTGCATTTGCAGCGGGGATAATTTCCGTAATGTTGGCAAAAAATTACCCAATGCAGGAAGGAATAAATTTTTATTTGGTGTTTTTCGTAAGTGCAATTGTTGTTTATTTGGCAGGGCTTTTTATAGTAAGATTGTTAAAACTTTTTTATTTAACTCTTTTCGATAAATATGCCGGTGTAGTATTAAGTATTTGTATTTGTTTTATGTTTACCGTAAATTTTGTTTTGCCTCAAATAGCAAAACATACTAACGGTGTTCATACAACAGTGGGCAATTCAATACAAAAAATATATTATAATAATGTTTTACCGATAATAAAAAAAGTATAAGAGGAGCAATTGTGAAAAAATTAAAATTAGGTTTTCCAAAAGGAAGTTTGCAGGAATCAACTATCGAATTATTCAAAAAAGCAGGTATAAAAATAAATGTATCATCAAGGTCATATTTTCCGACAAGTAACGATGACGAACTTGAAATAATGCTTGTCCGCTCGCAGGAAATGGCAAAATATGTGCAGGACGGTGTTTTTGATGCCGGACTTACAGGTTTTGATTGGATATGCGAATCAGGTGCAAAAGTAAAAGAAGTTTGCGAACTTAAATATGCAAAATCGGGTTTTCGTCCCGTCAGGTGGGTGTTGGCAGTTCCTAACGATTCAACAATAAAAAGCATTAAAGATTTGCAAGGTAAAAGAATTGCAACCGAATTGTTAAACTACACAAAAAAATATTTTGCGAAAAATAAAGTAAAAGCAAACATTGAATTTTCCTGGGGGGCAACCGAAGCCAAAGCAGGTAAACTTGTAGATGCAATAGTTGAACTTACCGAAACCGGTTCATCACTCAGAGCAAATAATTTAAGAATAGTAGAAGAATTGTTAACTTCAACAACAAGGCTTATTGCAAATGCTTCAGCTTGGAAAGATTCTTGGAAAAGAGAAAAAATTGAAAACCTTTCAATACTTTTGCAGGGTGCATTAAATGCGGAAGGTATGGTAGGTTTAAAAATGAATATGCCTTTTAAAATTTTACCCGAAATTGAAAAAATATTACCTGCATTAAAAAAACCTACAATTTCAAATTTAAGTGACGGTAACTGGATAGCTTTGGAAGTTATTATTGAAGAAAGTGTTGTTAAAAAAATAATTCCCGCACTTAAAAGAGCCGGTGCACAAGGCATTATAGAATATCCGTTAAATAAAATTATTTATTAAAAATATATAAGTGAACAATTTAATATAAAAAAACTATCCGATAATTTTTATCGGATAGTTTTTTTATTTGCTTATTGTTACTGTTTTTTACTTATTTTCGGTTGGTGTTTCGGATGAATTTTCTTTTTCATTTTCGTCATCGGTAACAACGGTTGCAACCGATGCTACCTTATCGCCTTCTTCAAGACGAACAAGTTTTACACCTTGTGTATTTCTGCCGATAACCGAAATTTTATCTACTTTACTTCTTATTGCTATACCGTGTTCGGTAATAAGCATTACCTGTCCTTCGTTTGCTTTACCGATGTAGATAACATTACCGTTTCTTTCGGATGTTTGCATATTGATAACACCTTTACCGCCTCTTTTTTGCAGACGGTATTTACCGACTTCGGTTCTTTTTCCGTAACCGTTTTCTGCAACGGACAAGAAAACATCTTCCGGTGAAAATACTTCCATACCTATAACTTCATCATCTTTTTCAAGTGATATACCTCTTACCCCTTGGCCTGCCCTACCTATCGCACGAACATCCTGTTCTTTAAACCTTATTGCTATACCTTTTTTGGTTGCAATTATAACTTCGGGGTTTTTATCTATTTTTTTAACATCCATCAAAACATCGCCGTCTTCAAGTTTAATTGCAATTATGCCGCCCTTTCTGGGGTTTGCAAATTCCGACAATGCAATTTTTTTGATGGTTCCTTTTCTGGTACACATTAACAAGTATTCATCTTTTATATCTTTCGGAGCAAATGACCTTATAGGAATTGATGCCGTTATTTTTTCGTCAGGACTTGATAACTGAATTATATTGACGATGGCTTTTCCTTTGGATGTTCTTGTTCCTTCCGGAATTTCGTATACTCTTGACCAGTATAACCTGCCCCTTGTTGTAAACGACAAGAGATAAGAGTGGGTGGAGGTTACAAACATTTTTGCAACAAAATCGTCTTCTTTTGTTGTCATTGCCGCAACTCCTCTACCGCCGCGAGCTTGAACTCTGTATGTATCTATAGGAATTCTTTTTATATATCCTGCATTTGAAACCGTAACTACAACTTCTTCTTCCTTAATTAAATCTTCAATGTTGAAGTCGCCTTCATCTATTGTAATTTGCGTTCTTCTTTTATCGCCGTATTTTTGTTTTAATTCGGTTAATTCGTCTTTGATTATGGTTAAAACTTTTCTTTGGTCTGCAAGAATGGATTTTAACCTTTCTATATTTTTAATAACTTCAATATATTCGTCATCGACCTTTTTCCTTTCAAGCCCTGTTAACTGTTGCAACTTCATATCAAGTATTGCCTGTGCCTGAAGTTTTGATAATCTGAATTTTTCCATTAAGCTGAGCCGTGCGGTATCGGTATCGGGGGATTGTCTTATTGTTTTTACAACGGCATCCAAATTGTCGATTGCAATTTTTAAACCTTCCAATATGTGTGCACGAGCTTCCGCTTTTTTAAGTTCAAATTTAGTTCTTCTGACAATTATAACTTTTCTGTGTTCAACATAATGATACAACATCTCTTTAATGTTTAATACTTTCGGTTTATTGTTAACCAAAGCAAGCATTATAACACCGAACGATGTTTGCATTTGTGTATGTTTAAATAACTGGTTTAAAACAACCTGTGCGTTTGCATCTCTTTTAAGCTCTATAACTACCCTCATTCCGTCTCTGTCGGTTTCATCTCTTAAGTCGGAAATTCCGTCTATTTTTTTATCTTTAACAAGTTGTGCTATAGAGGTAATAAGCATGGCTTTATTTACCTGATAAGGAAGTTCGGTAATTATTATTGCCTGCCTGTTTTTTAATTCCTCTATTTCGGTTTTGGCTCTCATTTTAACCGAGCCCCTACCCGTTTCCATATATTCTTTAATACCGGCTTTACCTAAAATTAAACCTGCCGTCGGGAAATCCGGACCTTTTATATATTTACTTAATTCCTGTATTGAAATTTCCGGATCGTCTATAAAAGCAATTGTTCCGTCTATAATTTCGGACAAATTATGTGTGGGGATATTTGTTGCCATACCGACTGCAATACCGGAAGAACCGTTTATTAAAAGTTCCGGTAATTTTGTAGGAAGAATCAACGGTTCCTGAAGCGAACCGTCGTAGTTCGGTATAAAATCTATCGTATCTTTATCGATATCGGCAAGCATTTCATCGGCAATGTAATCCATTCTTACTTCGGTATACCTCATGGCTGCCGGGTCATCACCGTCAACACTTCCGAAGTTTCCCTGCCCGTCGATAAGCGGATATCTCATAGAGAAATCCTGCACCATTCTGACCATTGCATCATAAACGGCGGTATCTCCGTGAGGATGATATTTACCCAAAACATCTCCCACGATTCTTGCCGATTTTTTATAAGGAGTGTTTCTTCTGACACCCATTTCCTTCATTGCATATAAAATTCTTCTGTGCACGGGTTTTAAGCCGTCACGAACATCAGGTAATGCTCTTCCTACAATAACACTCATTGCATAATCAATGTATGAAGCCTTCATTTCATCTTCAAGGTTTGTAGGAACAATACCCGGCTGTAAAACAGGTTCTGCCTGTGTGGTTTCCGTCGGTTTGTTTGTATCTTCTGCCATGATATACTCCTTTATAACAACAGCTGAAAAGCTGATAAGTTTGAATTAACAACAAAAACAATTTTAAAAATTTCTTTTGAAGCACGATTTGTCGCCGCTTATGAGTGCAGAAATTTTTAGAGTAAAAAACTATAAATTTTATAAAGTTTTTTAGTGCGACACTGTTTGAAGAATTTTCCGTTTTCATTTAGATGTTAGGAAAATTCACTGATGTTGGGCGGATAGTTGCGTAAGCAAGCTATCCGAGGTTGTCGCACGGCTTTAAAAATTTCAAACGAATGGCGACACTGAGTGCAAAAAAGAGAAATTTTAAAAGAACAAATTTATTTCTATATCTCAACAAATTGCTCTGCAATTTGTTAGATATCCAAATTTGTTACATCCAACGAATGAGCTTGAATAAAAGCACGTCTCGGTTCAACTTTATCACCCATAAGTGTTGTAAAAATTCTGTCGGTTTCTATTGCATCTTCAAGTTTAACCTGCAACATTTTTCTTCTTGCAGGGTCCATTGTTGTTTCCCAAAGTTGTTCGGGGTTCATTTCTCCCAAACCTTTGTATCTTTGAATTGTTGCACCTTTTCTGCCGAGTTCCCTTATTTTTTCTATCAATTGATTTGTTGAACTTAAATCATGCACATCGTTACCGTTTTTCAAACGATATACCGGTTTAATATGTGTTGTCCCGTAATGGTGCAAATGAAAACCTTTATCTTCAAGTTTTTTTGCCAAAATTTCTATTCTGGGAAGTTCCCACAATTCTTTATATTCCGGCAAAACATCATCCGTTAAACCGTCAACGGGAAGCTCTCCGTTTTGTTGTTGCATTTGTTTTTTTCTTTCGGCAAGTTCGGCTTTAAATTCCTTCCATTCTTTATCCGAATAAATAAAACGAACATTACCTTGGTCGATAACTCTGAATAACGGCATTTTGCCTTCCTGTCTGAAATTTAAATATTCGTTCCAGGTTAAACCTTTTTTTGTAATTTTTATTATTAAGTTATCAAGTTCAGCTATTGAATTTACAATTTGTGTCAATTCTTTTTGCTCTATCGTATCACCGATTTGCTGCCCGTCTTTTAATAAAATTAAACTTTGCCCGTCAAGCCCCTGCTTAAATAAAAATTTATCAAGCTCGCCTTCGGTTTGTAAATACATTTCTTTTTTGCCTTTTTTAACTTTATATAACGGCGGTTGTGCAATATAAACATAACCGTTGTCTATAAGTTGCGGCATTTGCCTGTAAAAGAAAGTTAAAAGAAGTGTTCTTATATGTGCACCGTCGACATCGGCATCGGTCATAATAACAACTTTATGATAACGAACTTTATCAATGTTAAAATCGCCTTCTTCCTTACCGATACCCGCACCGATTGCGGTTATCATGGTTTTTATTTCTTCGTTGCTTAACATTTTTGTAAGTCTTGATTTTTCCACATTTAAAATTTTACCCCTTAAAGGAAGTATTGCCTGAAATGCTCTGTTTCTGCCCTGTTTTGCCGAACCTCCTGCGGAATTTCCTTCCACTATAAAAAGTTCGGTTTTTTGCGGGTCTTTTTCGGAACAGTCGGCAAGTTTACCCGGAAGTGCGGCAGAGTCAAGTGCACCTTTTCTTCTTGTAAGTTCCCTTGCTTTTCTTGCGGCTTCTCTTGCTTCCGCGGCATTAATCGCTTTTTCCAAAATTTGTCCTGCTATGCCGGGGTTTTCTTCCAAAAATATCGTAAGTGCATCACCGACGAGCGATTTTACTATACCTTCAACTTCGGAGTTGCCCAACTTCGTTTTTGTTTGTCCTTCAAATTGCGGGTTAGGCACTTTAACGGATATTATTGCAGTCAAACCTTCACGAACATCATCACCGGACAATGTTAAATTTTTTGTTTTTGAAAGTTCGTTTTTCTTAATATAGTCGTTAACCACCCTTGTCAAAGCAGACCTGAAACCGCTTAAATGTGTTCCGCCTTCAATGGTATTAATGTTGTTTACAAATGTAAAAATTTGTTCGTTGTAAGAATCGTTATATTGCATTGCAACTTCAACATCAACATTATCTTTTGTTTTTGCAAAATAAATAGGTTCTTTATTTATTACCTGTTTATTCGTATTCAAATAAGTAACGAAAGTTTTTATACCGCCTTCATAATGGAATGTATATTCTTTATCCTGCCTTTCATCTATAATGGTAATGTTTGTTCCCGCATTTAAAAATGCAAGCTCTCTTAACCTTTTAACCAAAGTATCAAAAGAATAAGTTGTAACGGTAAAAATTTCCGGGTCTGGCCAGAATGAAACTTTTGTTCCTCTGTCTTCGGTTTTACCTACAACTTCAAGCGGACCTTGCGGTTTACCTTTTGAATATTCCTGTTTGTAAATGTTACCGTTTCTGAAAACCTCAACTACAAGTTTTGTTGAAAGTGCATTTACACAAGATACCCCTACACCGTGAAGACCTCCGGAAACTTTGTAAGAATTTTTATCGAATTTCCCGCCGGCATGCAATACCGTCATAACAACTTCAAGTGCGGACTTATTTTTGTATTTCGGATGCGGATCAACAGGAATACCTCTGCCGTCATCCAAAACGGTTATTGAATTATCCGGATGAATAGTTACATCTATATTTTTACAATAACCTGCCAAAACTTCATCTATGGAATTATCTACAACTTCATAAACCAAATGATGCAAGCCCTGTTCGGAAGTTGAACCGATATACATTGCAGGTCTTTTTCTAACCGCTTCAAGCCCTTCCAAAACTTGAATTTTTGAAGCATCATAACTTGATGCCGCTTTATTCTGTTCTTCGTTAGTCATTAAACGCCCCCGTATTTATAGCTGATAAGCTGAGCCAAAACACTTTGTGTTTTTCAGCCGATAAGCTGATAGTTTATTTTATTATATAATACAAATATATATTTATCAAATTTTAGTTATTTTATTTCGCATTTAATATTTTTTACTACCGTTTTACCGAAATATTGGTTTAACCTTTTTATCAACTGCCTTTTTCTTAAATTAAAATCATGCAAATAAACTGCAGATTCCGTTCTTGCAAAAACGATTCCGTTTTTAAAACCGTTTAACTCCACCTTGTTATTGCCTATTTCTTTTTCCCATACCGACATCAAAACAAAATAATTGTCGTCCAAACCCAACTCTTTTTTTATTTGACCGATTATGGAGGAAACGGAGGTAAAATCCTTTTCCATAATTATCTCATAGGCATAACAACATTAATATATTTATCGTTTTTTTCCGGAACCAACACCACGGGATTTTGTGATGTCGTATAAGAAAATATTACATTATCATCATCGATATTTTGTAATACTTCTTTTATATATGTGGGGTTAAAATTTATATCAAATTTAGCACCGGAATATTCTACATCCAATTCGGTTTCACCGGAACCAAGCCCTGCCGTATTTGCGGAAATATAAAGTTTATTATTTTCAAAACTGAATTTTACCGACGAAGATTTTTCCGATATTAATTTATTGTCCGTTAACAAAGCCATTTGTTTTACGGCAGAAATTGTATCTGCAACTTTTAATTTTATTTTAGAAGTCATTTTTTTAGGAATAACCTGTTCGTAATTAGGGAAAGTTCCTTCTATTAAATTCGATAAAAATGTTATATCCCCCGCTTGAACCGCCAATTGATTATCGGATAAACCGATTGTTATATCTTCTATTTGGTCATTTAATGTTAATAACCTTAAAATATCAGATACCGCTTTTGTAGGAACAATAGCTTTTTGAGATAATTTTTTATCTATACCGTCTAAAGAAATATGAGATAACCTTCTTCCGTCAGTTGAAACGGCTTTTAATACTCCACCCTCAGCTACAACATATACACCGTTTAAAACATACCTTTGTTCATCTTTAGAAACGGCAAAAATTGTTTTTTTAAACATATCTGCCAAAACTTTTGCTTTTAAATTTATTGTGTTTTCTTTAGGAAAATCGGGTAAAGAAGGATATTCTTTTTTATCTATTCCCATCAATACAAATTTTGATTTTGCCGATTTTATATTTATTTGGTTTGTATCATCGGATTTTATTTCTATATTACCGTCCGGTAATTCTTTTATAATATCTGCAAACCTTTTTGCAGGTATTGTTACGGCACCTTCTTTTTGTATTTCTGCTTTAATATAACAATTTATACCTATTTCCAAATCCGTTGCCGACAATTTTACTTTATTACCTTCTGTTTCAAAAAGAAAATTGGAAAGAACCGGAAGTGTTACTTTGTTTGATACCACAGGTTGAACCATCTGCATACCTTTTATTAATTCATCTTTTGAACATATTACTTTCATTTTCCCTCCAAATCTTTTAAGAAACACCAAAATAAAGTTGTTCGGCATTTCTTTTATTAAAAATTTTTAAATAATTTAATAAGTTTAATAGTAATGTTATGTATAAATTGTATAACTTTTTTAAAAATTAAAAAATATATATAAAAATCAATAATTTTTTAATAAATTTATATTTAATAACCTGTTGATAACTTTAAAAAGTTATTAGAACAATTAACAGCTTTTTTATTTTTACCTTAAATTAACATTTTACATAAAAGTTATTAACAAGTTATATCGGTTTATAAGTTAAACTAAAAAAATGTCTTGTATTTTTTTAATCTTCTGTTTTAATTTCTTTAATAATTTTATTTACAAGTGCTACAAAATAAGCATCAGATTCCAATTTTAACTTTATCTTATTACAAGCATGCATAACCGTTGTATGGTCTCTTCCGCCGAAAGCATCACCTATATCTGTTGTTGAAATATCGACTATCATTGTTCTTGCCAAATACATTGCTATTTGACGAGGAAGTGCTATTTGAGCACTTCTTTTTTTACCTTTTAAATCTTTAACGGTTAAATTATATTCGTTTGCTACCGTTTCCTGTATTTTATCTATGGTAACAGTTATATTTTCATCAGGGTCACCCACATCTTTTAATATGGCTTTAACGGTATCCAATGTAAAAGGAGTATTTGTAAATTTTATAAAAGAAGTTACTCTAAGTAAACTGCCTTCAAGTTCCCTTATGTTTGATTTTATTTTTTTTGCAACAAACAGCACTATATCGTCGGGAACGGAAAATTGTTCTTCTTCGGCTTTTTTTCTTAAAATGGCAATTCTTGTTTCCAAATCAGGCTTTTGTATATCAACGGTATTGCCCCATTTGAACCTTGACATCAACCTTTCTTCCACTTCAAGTTTGTCCTGCGGCCTGTCTGAAGCAATTACTATTTGTTTACCGTTATCTTTTAATGTATTGAATAAATTAAAAAATTCCTCTTGAGATTTTTCTTTTCCTATTAAAAATTGAATATCGTCTATTAAAAGGCAATCGAGGTTTCTGTATTTGTTTTTAAATGCGGACATTTTATCCTGAAACCTTATAGCTTCAATAAAATCGGAAGAAAATTGCTCACAAGTTACATAAAGTATTCTAAAATTCGAAAATTCTTTTTTTAAAGCATTTCCGATAGCATGTAATAAATGTGTTTTACCAAGCCCCACACCGCCGTAAATAAATAAAGGGTTAAATTGTTTGCCCGGGTTTTTTGCAACCGCTTCAGCCGATGCCGTAGCAAAACGGTTTGAGCTTCCTACAACAAACCTTTCAAAGGTAAATTTCGGGTTCAGTTGATCTTTTATTATTGGCGGCATTGGTTTATCCAAGTGAACAGGCATGGTTACAACCTTGTGAATAGTATCGGAAATATCTTTTTGAACCTTATAAGCTAAAGTAACGGGTAACGAATAAATTTTAGTTAACATTTCTTCTATTTCTTTATGGTGTTTTTTTTCAATAAGCCAGCGTGAAAAAAAATCATTAGGAACAGATATTGTAAAAACATTGTTTTCAAAAGAAATGGGATTAAGCGGCTTTATCCATAAATTAACAGTTTCCTGCCCTAATGATAAAAGTAAGTTATCCACAATTTCTTTCCATATATTTTCAATGGAAGTATTCATATTATCCCCAAGTTATCCACAAGTGTGGATAAAAATTTTTTGTTATATTTTTTGAATTTAAAACAAGGATGAAAAACCGGTAAAAAAATAACAAAATATCGTCAATAAACAGTATATAAAATTTGGCGGAATTTAGTCAAGTTAAAAATATATTTATAAAAAGTTTTGACAAATAAAATAAATCATTTTAAGGTTTCATATTTTTTATTAAATTTTTCTATTTGCTTTTTTATTTTGTTATTTAATTTTTCTTGTTCTTTTTGTATCTTTTCATTAAGTTTTGCTTGCTCTTTCCGCTTTTGTTGTTCAAGTTTTTTTGCTTTTTCAACTGCTTTGTTTTGAATAGTTTGAGAAGAAGTTTCAATAACGGTTTGTTGGTAAGAAGGTGCAGAAGGTGCAATATGCAAATTTGGTTCAATAACAACCGGTATATTCGTTGACGGTTTAACTTCAGTTTTAATTTCAATTATAGGTTCGGTTTCTGTTTTCTGTTGTTCATCTGCAAAAATAAAAGAAAAGGCAACTATTACAAATATAGATACACATAATACTTTTGATAAAAGATTCATAAATTTATCCTTTAATTTTATATTAAACAAAGACAATAATAAAAAATAAGTTTTTTAATTAATTGTTTTTTTCTTCAGCCCATGATTTACGAATATATAAAGGCTGAACTTTTGAAAAATTAACACCTTCTTCGTTAAAAGCAAGGTTTGCAAGAACCGAAGCTTTCGGATAATGTAAATTTTCGTTTAAACAAACTGACAGTTTACCAAGCTGTTGCTGCAACAATTTTTTATGAATTATGGAAGCATTACCGATAACAACTATTTTGTTTTTATTTTTTTTGTTTTTCTTTATAAAATCTTTAATTGAAACAATGCCTGTACCATTTGAAGTTTTAACATAAAGTTCATCCCTTAAAGCATCTATTGCAGGAATTATTTTTATTGAAGGTATTGTAATTGCTGCCTGCAAAATATCAAGGCAATTAAAGCAAACTACGGGTTTTTTTAAACTTTGTGCAATTGTTTTAATAACGGTCATTCCTACCCTGATTCCGGTAAAACTTCCCGGTCCTGATGAAACGGCAAATTTATCAATATCTTTTATTGTTAAACCTACATTTTTTAAAACCGTTTCAATAACGGAAATTAAAACTTCAGAATGTATTAAACCTGCATTATAAAAATATTCGCAAACGGTTTTCTCGTCAATATTTATTGCCACACTTAAAGTTGAAGATGAAGTTTCTATTGCTAAAATTTTCATTTAATTAATGTTTCCTTATTTTTATTTTTCTTGTATTATCATCAATGTATTCCAAATTAACTTGCCAATATTTTTTTATACTGTTATCAGGCAGGCGTTGGCTCCATTCCACAAAAGAAATTCCGTTGCCGAACAAATATTCTTCCAATCCCAAATCAAAAATATCTGCGGTGTTTAATCTGTATAAATCCAAATGATATAAGTTTATATCTTTTGCTTTAAACTCACTGACAAGCATAAAACTTGCACTTCTAACAAATTTTTTTATTCCGAAATGTGCCATTATACCTTGAATGAAAGTTGTTTTACCGGCACCTAAATCGCCGTTAAACAAAACAATATCTTTAGGTTTTAAAACTTTTGCAAATTCTTTTGCAAGTTGCTTTGTTTGCATATAAGATTTTGTAATAAAAGTTTTATTATTAAAAGTGTTTAAATCTGTTAATTTTAATTTGTTTTTGTTTTCCGTTTTCAAAAAACTTAACCTCTTTTGAATTTGTAACATAACCTATAAAATTTACCGACGGTATCAATCTTTTTAATTTTATTTTTGAAGAAGGTTTTATTGTAAAAACAAGTTCAAATTCTTCACCGCCGCTTAAGGCATACTCGTATATTTTATCTTTTTTAAAATTAATATACTTTGTTAATTGTTTTGCTACTGGAATTTGTTCTAAATTTATAATTGCACCTTTATTATTATCCGTAGTTAAAAGTTCAATTGATTTTAAAAGACCGTCGGAACAATCCGTCATTGAGGTAACTTGAACATTACTTGCTGCCATTAAATTTGCAATGCTCAATTTTGCTTTAGGTTCAAGGTGTTGTTTTATCAAAAATTTTTCCGACGAAGTATATATTTTTTTATTTTCCTGTAAAATTTTAAGCCCGGCAAAGCTGTTGCCGAAAGTTCCGGTCGTGCAGATTATATCATTTGTTTTTGAAGTTGTACGTGTAATTATTTTACCGAAACTTTTTGCTATTATTGTTATTGAAATTGTAAGTTTTTCTGCAGATACGGTATCACCGCCTGCAATGTGTATCGAATATTTTTCTGCCGTTAATTTTATATTTTTAAATAATTCTTTAATAAATTTCGTAGTTGTTTTTTGGGGAATACCGACGGAAATAAACATATACAACGGCTTTGCACCGCCCATTGCGGCAACATCGCTTACATTTACTTCAACGGCTTTTTGTGCAATTTGTTTAGGTGTTGCCCAGCAAGTTTTAAAATGAACATCCTCAATTAAAATATCGGTTGTTACCAAAAATTTTTCTTTAGAATTATTCGTTTTAAAACAAAAACAATCGTCACCGACATCAACTATTACGTTGTGTTGTTTGGTGAATTTTGTATTATTTTTTTTAATAAAATCGATAAGCCCGAATTCGCCTATGCTTGAAATAAATTTTCCCTTTGACTTTTTCATATTTAAAAATTATACTATTTTAGAAAATAAATTAGTATAATAGTACATTATAGGACTGATTATGAAAAGTAATAAATTGGCAATTATTAAAAATTATATTATTTTATTTATAGTAACGGTTGTTTCCGGGTTTGCAATTTTTTTAACTTACCAAGAATATATTTTATCTTCAAGAATTACATTAGGGCAAGTGCTTTGCAGCCAAATAAGAAATGCCCAAATTTATTATTATCAACAAAATAAAAAATACGTTGTTTCCAATAAAGTTTTTTCCAATGACGACTTGGGTATAGATGCAAGAAACAATCCTTATTTTTATACATTTTCAACTTATGCGATAGACAATAATACACAAAGGGTTATTGTCTATGGCAGTGATCAAATGAAAGGTTATGAAATTTATTTGGATTTTGATTCAACCGATAAAAAAACAAACAACTTAAAGAATTTAAATATCAAAGTTGTAAAAAACAAAGCCTAAACACGTTTATAATGTATTTTTTGCTGTAGCAAAAATTTAATGTTTAATCAAAAATTTGTTTTGCGAATTTTTACCAAAACCTTTCTTTTCAGCTTATCAGCTATTTTTATAACTTTTTAACCATTAAACCTTTCAACTATTCAACAAAGTTTGTTATCCACAACTTATTAACAAGTAATAAACATAATGCTATTATTGTATTATATTTTATTTTTTACATTGATTTTTCAATAAGTTTTTTGTCTTTTATAAATTTTATTGTATGGTATTTTTATAATTAAAAGGGGTGGTTATCCACAAGCATTAACGACAATTTATAATGTATAATTACTGGCATTGGTGTATAAGGTAAAAAATAACTTATAACCCTATACCCCAATAACCTTATAAACCAACTTTGCTTTGCGAATTTTTAGTTTTTTAGGGAGTTTGTTATTCTTTCCAAATCTTCCAAATTACAGTAATCAAGTATTATTTTGCCTTTTTTACCGTTACCCGTAATTTTTACTTTTGTTCCGAATAACCTTTGCAGTTCTTCAACCAAATTAGTAATTTCAACATTTTGTTGTTTTTGGTTTTTATGTTTTTTTGGAACTTTTGTTTTAATTTCAGATACTATATTTTCAACTTGACGGACTGTTAAATTTTCATCAATTATTTTTTTTGCTAAAGCTTCAACATCCTGTTTATTATCCAAACTTGCAAGCATTCTGCCATGCCCTGAAGATATTTTACCTGAAGAAATTAAATCTTGAATATCTTCTGCCAAATTTAAAAGTCTTAAAGTGTTTGCAATAACAGCTCTGTTTTTATTAACTATTTTTGATATTTCTTCCTGAGTATATTTATATTTGTCCGAATATAATTTATATGCTTTTGCTTCTTCTATAGGGTTTAAATCTTCTCTTTGTAAATTTTCTATTAAAGCCAAATCAAGTTTATCTTTATCCGAAGCAGCCTTATTTACAATTGCTTTAATTTCGGTAAGCCCTGCAAGTTTTGATGCCCTTAACCTTCTTTCCCCGGCAATAAGTTCATATTCACCCGGAACGACGGACTGTACTACCATTATAGGTTCAATTAGTCCTTTCTGTTTTATCGATTCTGCTAAATCTTTTAATTTTTCTTCATTAAATACTAACCTCGGTTGATATTTATTAGGTTTTATTTTATCAATGGCAATATTTATAATATTTTCAGTATTTTGACTGTTTGTTCCGGCAGTTAAAGGTGATAATATTGCTTCCAAGCCCCTGCCTAATTTTTGTTTTGACATTATTTTTTCTCCACATTAATATTTTGTTTTTGTAAAAATTCCTGTGCAAGTTGTAAATATGCTTCTGCACCTTTGCAGTGTTTATCATATAATATTATAGGTTTACCGAAACTCGGGGCTTCCGCTAATTTAACCGTTCTCGGTATTTTGGTATTGTAAACCTTATCGCCGAAAAATTTTATCACCTCGTCTGCAACCTGGTGTGAAAGATTTGTTCTGTTATCATACATTGTAAACAAAATGCCTTCCAAATCCAAATGGTATCTTTGCATTAGAGTAAAAATTGTTTTTGACAGTTGACCTAAACCCTGCAAAGCAAAAAACTCACACTGCATAGGAACTAATACCGTATCTGCACATACCAAAGAATTTATTGTTAAAAGTCCTAAAGACGGCGGACAATCTATAATGATGTATTTATACACTTTTTGAAATTTTTCCAAAGCCATCTTCAACCGTTCTTCTCTTCTTTCAATGTTAACAAGTTCTATTTCTGCACCGCTTAAATCAATAGTTGTAGGCGCAATATCAAGCCAGTCCATAGCAGTAGTTCTTAGAATATCTTCAAGTAAAACCTCATCTATTAAAACATTGTATATGGATTTTGTTATTCCTGTTTGGTCTATTCCCAAACCGCTTGTTGTGTTTGCCTGCGGGTCCATATCTATAAGAAGGCATTCCTGCCCGAGATGAGCCAAGCTTGCAGCAAGGTTTATTGCCGTTGTAGTTTTGCCTACTCCGCCTTTTTGGTTTGCTATTGCTATAACTTTGCTCATATCAGCTCCTATTCTTAATAATGTATAATGCCGCAAATTTGATTTATCAACTAAAAAATTTGTAAAGCAAATTTTTTGTTTCACATGAAACAATTATATATTATTTTTATATTTTTTATCAAGATTATTTATTTTAATTAAGTTTATAGTATTCTTTTATTTTATCTTCTATTTTATGTTCTATCTTATATTTGCTATTTTCTTTATTGTCTTTAAATAATGAATATGTAAGAAGTTGTGGTAACACTATTATTTTATTTCTTGATTTATTTTTATCTTCTAACACTTTTAAATTTTCAGCTAATTTTGTATATTTATCGCTATAGTTATAAAAAGCCTCTTTGTTACCTATATTCATATTATGAAAATCAAATAATATTTCACCCAAATATACTTTACTCTGTTTTAATTTTTTCATTAACTCCTTTTTATCCAATTGAATTTTTTCATATCCTTCAGTAGTTCCCTTATCTAAAAAACATATAATTTTTGTAATTTTATATGGTTATCTTTTTTATCATGGAAACCTTCTTCTAATAAATTATTTATACCTATATAATGAGATATCATTTGTTTAACACCTTCAATATAGCTATTATATTTATTAGTAGTTTCAATTCCGTTATATTCTTTTATTTTCCCATTCTTTTTTTTCTTAAAAACTTTAGGTTCTTTTTCATTCTTAATAATGCTAAACCCTATATTTTTCAGAAAATCATCATTATAAATACATTCATACTCTCTCAAATAGTCTAATCCCAAATCAGTAAATTGACTTGACACATCTAAATATTCTGAAAATTTTGATTCTAAAAATAAAATCACTTTATTATCATTATTATCATCTTTTCCCAAAAGCACAACATCAACATTAGAGGGTTTTCCTCCTTTTATTACAGTATTTTGAAATTCAAATAAAACATCTATAAATGTTATTTTTTTTGAATCTATTGTTAAAGTTAATTGATTTTCTTCAGAAACATTATAAAAAAATAATAATGCACATAACGAAGACGAATGTAAAGTTGTGATTTTTCTTTGTTCGGAACCGGAGCCACCGCAAGTTTCTTTTAACTTTTTTTTGAATCTATCATCTTTATCTTCAATATCAAAAATTTCAGTTAGTTTTTTATAAATACTATCAAAACATTTACATTTAAGTTTCGATATGTTTTTGTTATCTATTATATTCCCTTCATCATTTTTAATTTGAAAAGCATAAGAATTATCAGAATATTTCTTATATCGTACAGAAAAAACTTTTTGAACTCTTATATTTCCAAAAAACTTATTATCTCTCCATAAAGAATTATATACATCATATCTCTTTTTATCTTTTATATTATCAATAGCTTCTTCTATTATAAAATTATTAATTTGTTCTTTATTATTTTGCTTTTCGCTCATATTCATTCTCCGCTATATGATTGTTTCACATGAAACATTTTTAAAATAACTCTAATTGTTTTTCTGCCGTTTCTTTACTTTCAAAAGTATTAAGATATTCAAAAATTTTATTATTGTCACAAATTATATTATGTTGCTTACAAGTTTTATAGAATATATTCATTAAATATTTGTTATTAGGACTGTTTAAGATATAGTTACTTCCATAAGTTTTTATATATTTTCCTTTTAATTGAGGGAAAAACTTGTCTAAATTCTTATAAAAGAATTCTCTGTTACCGTCTCTTAAAGTTACCCCCATACTGAAACATATTATACCATAAACTTTTGCTTTTATACAATAATTTAAAATACCGGCTAAATTTTCTTTTGTATCGTTTATAAACGGCAATATCGGTGTAAGCCAAACAAGAGTCGGAATATTATTTTGATTTAAAATTTTTAATGTTTCAAATCTTTCTTTAGTGCTGCTTACATTAGGTTCTATTATTTTACAGAGTTGTTCATCAAAGGTTGTTAATGTCATTTGAATAACACATTTTGTTTTATTGTTTATTTCTTTTAGAATATCCAAATCTCTTAATATTAACGACGATTTTGTTATGAGCGTCACACCAAAACCGTATTTGTATATTAATTCCAATGTTTTTCTTGTACTTTGTATTTCTTTTTCCAATGGAATATACGGATCTGTCATAGAGCCCATACCTATCATGCACTTTTTTCTTTTACTTTTAAAAGCTTTTTCTAAAAGTTCTACAGCATTTGCTTTTATTTCTATATCTTCAAACTTATGCTGCATATTATAACAGTTACTTCTTGAATCGCAATATATGCAACCGTGAAGACAACCTCTGTAAAGGTTCATCCCGTTTTTTGCGGATAATATACTTTTTGCGGTAACAAAATGCATAGTAAGTCCTATTTATATAATTGTTTCATGTGAAACAAAAAAATTTGCAAAGCAAATTTTTTAGATTAGAGTTTATAACCGCAGCTGATAAGCTGAAGAGCTGAGCAGCTGAGAGGTTAAATGACGAATAACTTCAAACAACAATTAGAAATTAGCAATCAACAACCTTTAAAATATTTTTCTGACAGTGCAAACACTGCAATTTATAATTTATAATGTAGAATATACAATTTAATTAACTACATTGATAATTTTAAAAATTTCTTTTGAAGCACGACTTGGAGCCGCTTATGAGTGCAGAAATTTTTAGAGTAAAAAACTATAAATTCTATTAGTTTTTTAGTGCGACATTGTTTGAAGGAAAATCCGTTACATTAGGTCGTTAGGATTTTTCAAGTTGTCGCACGGCTTTAAAAATTTCAAACGAATGGCGACACTGAGTGCGAAAAAGAGAATTTTTAAAAGAATAAAACTGCACAGAAAAAAGAAAATATTTTTAAAGAGCAAATTACAGATTTCTCCTCATTTCAATCGTCGAAATGACAAATTAACTACAAAAAACTTAGATTTCGGATCAAGTCCGGAATGACATCTTTTCGTTATTTTTGTTGTTATGCTTCCATCCCTCTTTATCTCAATACCTCAAAAATTGTTTTGCAATTTTTTGTTCAGTTCTTTTGCATATAATTTTATTTGTTGAATATCAATAATGTTATTATTTAATGTATAGTAAATATTATTTTGGTACAACGGGTCTTTTTTATATTTTTCGTCTATTTTTCCCCAATCTTTTGTTAAGGGAATAGGGGAATATTCAGATAAAGAGACTTTTGCTCCTAAATTATGTACAAAATCTATTGATTTTTTAATATCTTCCAACTTTTGATATTTATGCCCTACCAATAAATATGATGTATACTCTCCCTTTTTATAACCTGCTTTTACCAAATTGTTTATAGCTGTTTCAAATAAATTATTATTTACTTTGTTATCACTATATTTTTGAAGTTCGTTATCTGATGTTTCCAAACTTACCCTTGGGTTTATAAAATTTGTTTGAAACATAAGCTCTGCAAGTTCTTTATCTATGTATCTTGCATGTAAGCCGTTTGGAGTATGAAAATATATTTGTTTATTATCTTTTATATATTCTTTTAATAAAATTTTTATGTTATCGTCTGTTTTATAAAACAAAGCATCATCATAAAAAGCTATATTTTTTATATTGTCGCCTATTAAATAATCTATTTCATGTTTAACAATTAAAGGGTGTTTTCTTTTAAATATACCGTTATTTAATATTTTTTGAGCACAATAAGAACAACTGAAAGGACAACCTAAACCTATTCTTGTTACTATATATTCCAAATTGTTATATAAAGAATAGTCCGGTATAGGCATTGTTTCAAAGTTGGCATTAATTATTACATCAATATTATATTTTTTAAATATATCATTGAAATTGTCTAAACTGCCACGAACAACATCGTCTATATTTTTAAGTGTTTTTGCATGTTCGTAGCATAAAGTTGCATAAATACCACCCAAAACTATAGGAGTTTTAGAAAAAATTTCTTTTAAGTTTTTTGCAACTTCAATAATACCCAAATACCAGTAAGTCATAACTGAATTTATTATAATTAAATCTGGAACAGGTAATCTTTTAATATGTTCCGTTGCTATATCTTTTGGAATTCCGAACCTGTAATAATTTCTTTTTATATTTTTGAAAACATCAGGTTTTGGAATTAGTTGTTTGATATAATGCCCGCAACCGTATTTGTTTGATTTTGGGCTTTCAACAAGAGGTGACAATCTGTCCATATAATCAAAAAATTGAACATTTATATTTTGATGTTTTAACATTGAGGATAAATAAAGTAAAGCCAAAGGTTTTGCCCACAAATCATAAGCTGCAAAATCGTATATTGGAGGATTAATTAATAATATTGTTTTCATAAATTTTATTAAATTGTTTCATGTGAAACAAAAAATTTGCTTTGCAAATTTTTGGCTTAGAGCTGAAAACTTAGAGTTTGAACGACAACTATCTTTAAAAATATTTTTTTTGGATAGTGCCGAAACTACAATTTATATTTATAATGTAGAATATATAATTAATTACAATGACAATTTTAAAAATTTCTTTTGAAGCACGACTTGGAGCCGCTTATGAGTGCAGAAAATTTCAGAGTAAAAAACTATAAATCTTATAAAGTTTTTTAGTGCGACACTGTTTGAAGAAAAATCCGTTACATTAGGTTGTTAGGATTTTTCAAGTTGTCGCACGGCTTTAAAAATTTCAAACGA
>Ga0247611_10000433_pt1 | contig 85115 bp, 131 predicted proteins | sample 177DNAGHGhighgp2_FD_192422 | JGI IMG/M metagenome (GOLD analysis project Ga0247611, IMG submission 192422) | Sheep rumen microbial communities from Palmerston North, Manawatu-Wanganui, New Zealand - 1770 DNA GHGhigh gp2 | ecosystem: Host-associated > Mammals > Digestive system > Stomach >...
TTAGGATGACCAGTTACTTTAGCATATAGATAATCTACTTTACTTATAATCTTCTCAACTTTCCACATACAAGCTCCACTATCAAAGGCAGTTGCTCTATCCAGCTGAGCTACGGGGCCAAATATCTTTCTTATTAATCTTTTTACATAATTATTTAATTTTTTTAACACTCGTGATCCCGCTGAGGCTCGAACTCAGGACCCCAACATTAAAAGTGTTGTGCTCTACCTACTGAGCTACGAGATCTTTTTAACATATATAAGGAATTTAGCCGTTATCAACTACATTTACGATATTAAAAGAAATATTCGTTGAATAGTGCTTATATTCTATCTTATGCAACTCATTATATCTACTTAAAACCTCTTCTATTTTTTCCACACTATCTACTTTCATTTTTGTGATTGAATAAATGATAGTAAATAAATCTTCAACATTACTATTACTATAATAGTAAGGGATCATATTATAAAACAATATATATCTTTGTGGAAAATAAATCCCCTCTACATCATTTGTCTCATAATAATTTGATAGTCCTTCTGAATAATAAAAAAACTTAATATCAGAATACTTTTCTTCTATGAATTTTCTCCATCCATTTAACTCATGCCACGCAGATTCCACATTAATAATTAAATTCTCTGGACCATTCTCCGTATCTAAGGACTGATTCATGATAGTACCCCTGCATCCTACATTATACCAATCTCCACCTAAGTAATTAACTAAATTACCACACCAATTCGAACCGAATTCATTTTTAATTAAAGATTCCCTTCTATCACATACATAGTCAATTTTATTTCTTAAATCGACTAAGGAATTATGATCACCTACAACTCTATAGTTCGTATAATAATTACCTACAATCTTATAACTTCTATAACACCGATAATTAGGCATATTAGTTACTCTGAGATTACTTTTAATAGGGATCTTAATTTATTTAATGAAATATTATTGTTATTAATATAACTATTAATATGTTTTATTATAACTTTTTTTGTAATTTCACTTTTTTCTTGTGCTATCTTTTTTTCTGCATCATTTTCTATGTGCCTTAAATAATATGATTGCTTATAATACCTCGCTTTTCCATTTAATATAGAAAACTTCAATATATCGTTAAAATCAAAAACGAATACTAAATACTTATCATCTACATAATCTACACCAAGAATTTCTCCAAAAAATGAAAGATTTGAATCAGTTTCATTAACTATTCTCACTAAACTACCTTCAAGACTATAAGAATTAAAATCAGCTACTATTTCATACTTAGAGATGAGTCCTTTTGGAATAATATCATAAAGATACACCTCTAAATCACCTGATTTACAGTCAATTGTTAGTATTTTAGTTGATTTCCCTACTAAACGCCGTCCCTTATCATTAAAATGTACAATTACTTTATAATTCATTAAATATAAGGATTTAAATATTTAAATTAATAAAACACACTCAAAATAGCTCTTAAACTTTATATATGAATTTAATGTGTCAAATTAAAGGTTGAGAAGAATATTATTTTAAATTCTCAGCTTCTAATTTTTTAACCGTATAAAAAATTAATAGATGATGTATGAACGATGATGATTACATGTTAAACGATGATGAGGAGTTGGTAGAAGATCAATACTACCAACAGCCTGATGAGGAAGAAGAGTCAGATAGTGTTCCAGAAGAAGAAGTTGAGGAAAAGCCTAAAAAAATTGATGCAACCATATATGGTGGGAGAATGACAAAAACTGAAATTGAACTTTCATACTCCTATGATAATATTATGGATGCAGCTAAGAATAGTAAGAGTACCGCTATTGAGGATGCTGCTTCTATAGTTGTTTGGGCTAATCCTAAACATAATTCTCAGACTACTATTGGACATATTCTTCAAGAGATGTTCCATAAACAAGGCCACTCAAGAATGCAAAACTCAGCTTATACACCTACTACTCTTCGAAGTGAGGATCTTGAAATGGATCTTTATCTCGATGATGACTCTGGGTTTAATAAGATGTTTGCTCAGGAGGCTAGAGATCAAATCACACGTTTTATAGACTATCTTGCTAATCGTGATCTTTCTAAGGATTCAGTTATTTCAAGACGTAGGAAAGAACGTCAACTTCCCGCATTTATAATCTTTTTGTTCTCAGCTGGTATGTATGATCTGATTATAAACTGTCCAACAATGCCAAGAGAATATGCAGTTCAAATAGATAGTGCATTTGAAAGATTAATGAAAGCTAAATATCAAATAGTAGAAGATTTAGCAAGACGTTATGAAGAAATGGGAAGACCTAAAGTAGCTGATAGAGTTAGAAAATTACAAACGGCTTGGTTTTTACGTGAACCAGCAGAAATTAGAGTAGCATCAGAATACGCAGATCTTGATTTAACTTATGAGGATGTTGTAATCTATAGAGAATATAGATCTAAGTTTATGAATTCTTCTAAAGTTATTACTCAAGATGTTATTTCTGATCTAATCGAAGTTGTTATTGATGCTGATGCTGGTATTTATGAGAAACTAAAGGATAAAACCAGAGCTGAAGCTATAGCAGATGTGAAACAGGTTTACAAAGAGTGGGCTAAAGATAATCCAGTAGACTCATCTCTAGCTACTAACGTTATTTGGAAAAACGTAGATTCTTTAAAATATTAAATTATGGCAGTATCTCTAGATTTATTAACTGATGAAGCTATTGCGGATTACAGTAGAAGTGATGGTAAAGATCGAGTTCTATATGATCACGGAGATTTAAACCTAAGGTACGCAGGTGTTCATCCTATTCCTGGGGGTGTCTATGATTTAGATACTTTTGGATCCCCCATTGAAGATAGATGTCTTTGTGGAAAAATCAGACAACCTAGTAATGAACCTTGTCCTAATTGTGGTGCAAGGGTATTTTCTAGGGCTGAAGGGTTAAGAAGATTTGCTCGTATAGAACTGCCTTTTTACTACCTAAATGACCTTCGCTTTGATATCTTTAAAGAAGTTTTTGATGATATCTTTAGCGATTGTAAAATAGTCCTAGATTTTGCTAGCGACTTGAAACGTAACGGATATAGTGCTTCTAAAGGAGGAAAGAAATTGGGTATTAAAGTTTTTGATACCTGCCAATTTGATTACTCTGAAAAGAAAAAAGAACTTACTATATCTGAATTTATTGATGACGAAAGTAAATGCTCTTATGAAGGTCTTATAAAAATTATAAGCGAACATTTTCCTGATCGTCTTCCTGATTTTATGAAGCTTATTAATCGTTACTATCTTGTTCAACCAGCTATGATGAGACCTTTCTCATTAATGTATAATACAAAAGATGGAAAAACACAGATGGGAACTCATAAGCTTAGCACTTGGTATAGCATTATTATTCGATTCTGTTGCGTCGAAGATAAAAGAAGTAATGATCTGAATTATGAGGATGTTATGAATAATCTCAAAACACCCGGAGAAAGAGTCAGATATACAGCTCTTCTACGTGCTCTATTAAATGCTGGAAAAAAAGAAGCTACGGAACTTCTTAATACGTCTAAAGAAAACTTGGCTCGTAAACTTTATGCTGTACGTACTAAGAACTCCGCTAGATGTCCTATTGTCCCCTCAACAACTCTAAAAATTGATGAGATTGCTCTGCCAAGATCGATCGCATATGAGCTATGTAGGGAGGGATTCTTAGGATATTTACAAAAAGAGCTAAACTTCACTAGAGAAGAAGCTCTAAAAGCAACAAAAAAAGAAGCTATGAATCCTGAAACGCAGAAACTATTCCAGGAGTATGCGGAAAAACAGGTCGTGCTAGTATTAAATAATCTGGTACGTAAAGTGTGAATTGCTGGAACTATATAAAAATAGAATCAGCAGCTTGTTTATAGAAAGATAAAATATAAAATAACAGGTATGAGATTACAAAGACTATATAGTGATAATTTCTCTGATCTGTTACTTTGCTTTAATCGATCGGAACATATGAAACAACTACATAAAGACGGTCGATATAAAGGGACCTCAAAAATTGGTATCTGGAACAGCTCGGAGGAAAAACGAGAAAGAATGAAAAATATCCGAGAAAAAAATAGATTGGATAAAAACTCAAAGGGATACGGTAGCGAATATCATATGAGAATGGCTAACCGGACTCTCTTACATAATAAATTTCAGGGCCAAAGCGGTTTTATGTATTTTCTAGAATTTCCAAAGACTGTTAAAGTAGGATTTTCAAAAGAATGGCATAGAAGATTAGATAAAGAAATAACAGGAGGTCGGGTTATTTTAATAATATCAGGCCCAACAGATGACCTCGCTGATCTAGAATTTGATACTTTTATAGAGTTTCAAGATTATACACAACTTGATGAAACTGGAACTAGATATACCGAATTCTTAGATAAAAAAGTGAAAAAGAAAGTTTATGATTTTCTACTAAAAAAAGTAAAAGAAAATAGAAAACTTAAGATTGATGTAAAGAATTATCTATAAACAAGTTCAACGACTATGTACACTATGAAGATATAGTCTATAGTTAGAATGAAAGTTTTAACTATTTAGAGTAAACCGTTAAGAAGTTGGCAGGCGGTTATAAAATAAAAAGAATTGCTGGAACGGAAAATATAACCAAATCAGCAGTAAGATATTGATAATCTTATTCAACGACTGTGTGTTTTATAATAATAAATGATACAGTCTTAACTAGATCAAGTCAGATTTAGATATTTGCAGCCAACACTCCATAAAATGGAATATTTGTGGAGTATAAAATTCAATAAATGCTGGAAAGGGTAATATCTCTAATCAGCAATTTAATCTAAAGAGTTATATTTATATAATATATATTACTACAAAAATATGAATGATATAGAATTAAATAAAGTATACGAAGAATTTTATCTAAGAAATCCAAATAAAGGGCATAAAGTTCTTTCTAGTCAATTTTTAGAAAAATTGCCAGACCAAATTAAGAGTTGTCATATTATATTCCCATCTTGGTTTACAAAAGAAGAGTTTGATATTACCTTGACATCTAAACAAGCAAAAAATTACTTAAATACATTAGGATTAAATATACAAAACTATTATGATATTGTTGTTTTGGGTTTAATGAATATTGAATCTAGACCAAGGTGTGTTTGTGGTAATTTGTGCCCATTTAAGGGATTTAGTGTCGGATATTCTAAATATTGTTGTAAAAAACATGCCCAAAAATACAGGGAAATTCCAGAAAGTTTTATTATTGCAGGACGTACTTCTAAATTAGGGAAGAAAACTTCAGAAGAAGTAAAAAGAAAAATCTCCGAATCAGAGAAAAGAACAAAGAGTACAAGGATTTATAAGCCAACCCCAGAAACCCTAGCAAAATTAAGCAAAGCAAAAAGGGGAAGACCAAAGTCAAGGATCTGGAAACAACATATGAGTGAATCAGCACTACGTCGGATAAAAGAAAATCCAGAGAAAGCTTTGAGTAATTTGAAAGGAACAACTGGAATGAGGGGCGGAAACATAAGTTTATATTCGTGTAAAAAGGCCGGTGGTAAAATTATAAGGTGCTTATCTTCGTGGGAAGAAAGGTTTTTAAGATTATGTGATGAAAATCTAAAATATGTAATTAGTGTAGATACCTATGGTGCCTTAGATTATGTTGATCCACTTGGAAAAAATAGATTATATATTCCAGATTTCTTCCTTAAATTAAATACAGGTACTAATGTCTTAGTAGAAATTAAACCATTGTCTTTTAAATATGAACCACTCGTGCTTTCTAAAAAGAAAGCAGCATTAAAGTACTGTAGACAAAATAATATGAAATATGTTATTTTAACAGAAAAGGAAATATTTCTAAAAAAAGGATCTTATTTTAATATATTTGATTTTATATTTTAATAAATCTGAACTCATTAGATTAAATTCAACGACTGAGTATGAATTAAAAATGATACAGTCTAGTCTATTTGAAAAAATAGAAAATTTGGAATATTCCATGTATGCATGTATGATCAGGCTAGTGGATGACTATGCTATTCACTATCCAATTGCGTTATGTGAGCCACTAAATGCGGATTTCGATGGTGATTGCGTGGCGATACAACTTGTTCCTGAAGAATCTGCTGAAGACGTGTATAACAAAATGTCAGCCAGATACATGAACGTGTACAAGAAAAGCAATAATCCAATCTTCCCTTTCAACCACGAAACCCTTGAATATCCATTGGGGGTTTTAAAAGTCTAGAAACTGCTGGAAGAAGAAAACTTTGATCAGCAACTTAAATTAACTAAGTTCAACGACTATACATGGGCGTAAATTATATAGTCTAATTTATATAGAAATATATAAAATAATGCAATGGTTTAGCTGTGGCCTCAGAATATACTCCTGAGAATCCGGAAGAATTAAGAGAGCCAAGATATTTCTATACGGATTATACACAGCTTCTTAAAGATGTAGAGGTTGAAAGGAAAATAAAGATAGGCACTCCAATTGTATACACCGGAAAGATTGGTAGTGTTGATTATCAAAGCAAAGTAACGAGTTATGGAAGAATAAGAATATCAAAAATCCTAGACGCCGATCTAGATAAAATTAATGTTCTTAAGGATCCATTTTCCCGTATAGATGCTAAAGCTGCTACTAAATTAAGCGCATACCTTAATAATTTCCCTGAAGACGGTATAGAAAAGAGAAGGGATTTACAGGTTTTCGCACTTAGAGTAGTAACATTAGCCGGTGTAACAACTTTTGATTTTAAAACTCTATACGCTGATACAAACACTGAGACATACAAAAGAATCTGTAAAATAGCAGATGATCCAGATCTTACTGATCAACAGAAATTAGCTATAATCTCCGATGAATATAATAAATATGAAAAAGAGGTTGAAGGGTTATATTCTGATGAACTTAAGAATGAAATCAGTAGGGCCGGACGTGTTAAGTTAAGTAGTATCATGGCTCTTAATATGCCTCAATTAATTGTCAGTGGTGTAGATGAGAAACCAGTTATTACAAGGGGAAATCTACTTTCTGGTTATACTGAGAAAGATATGATTTACCATACTATAGAAAATAGAGCTTTATTGAATATAAAGCAAAGTGGTGTTTTGTTTAACTAAAATATACCCGATGAGAAAAGGAGCACCACTATAAAAAAGCAGAGAATTGCTGGAAAGAATAATAATTAAATCAGCAGCTTATATGGAAGAAGAAAATAGAATTAAATTAGAGGATGTCTTAAAAGTTATTTCAACGGTGACAACTTTGTTATTTGCCGCCTCTGAAGTACTAAGACAGGCCAGATTAATGAAAAAAGAACAGAACACCAAGTAAGTTCAACGACTATGTACTGTAGAAAAGATATAGTCTAATGGGTTATAAAAATATAGCCCCACGAGATTTAATATTAGTCTCGTGTCCATCATCGGGATTTGTTAACAGACAAATATCATTCCTTTTAAATAATTTTATATATCATGAGGGAGAGGATGATACTAATCCAGGTCTATTAATTCCAAGATACAAAGCTTTAGGACGTACTGCTCCCGACGGAAAAGTATATCCTGACAAACCGGTTGCAAGAGAAAGTGAATCAGAGCTAGTAAGAGTTAGATCTATTGTTACTAAGAGAGATGGAGATTTAAATACAGTAACTCCAGACTTAATAGGTACAAAATTTAAGGATCTTACTGATGGAGCTGCTATTGGACTTTCTTTCGGTATGAGCTTTGGTGAAGGAACTACTCAATCAGCATTAGGATTGAAGCACGGAGGTCATGAAAAAATCATAGATACTACCGGATACTTAGTTGCCCCTAAACCATGTGAATTTATTGAAGATGGTAAATGGATAATTCTTAAGGTTCGTGGTGGTGAATTGAGATACCCAAGACCTGATAATCTAGTCACCCTCAATAAAACTAGATTTGAAAAAGGAGAACATGTTTGTATTGCTTATAACACAACTTCTCCAATGTATAAACTAAATGCCCTAATCAAATTAATGAAAGCTAAAGAATCATATGGAACTAGATATTTTGAAAAAGAAGTAGTTCATGTTTCTGATTGTTATGCTTATGAGACTGGGGTTATTCATTATGTTGAAGATAAAGATGGATATATACATGTCTATATTGGAGATAAAGAATATCAATATAATCCTACGGCCATGTATTATTTTCCCGATGGAACAACAGTCAATAAATTTGATCGTATTTGTTCTGGTGTTATTAATATGCAGCATGTTATTTCTGAAGTAAAAGATTTAAATGATATTTACCTTATTTTCAGAAAAGAAGTTTTTACTTTGACTGACAAGGATTTTCCAAAAACTGGAATAACTGATCTACATGGTACTCAAGAAGAAATTATAGAATTCCTTTTCACTGGATTAACTAAAATAACCTATGATCCTAAGACTCAAGAGATAGAAGATATTGAGTATAACGGAACACAAAAATCCATCACAAGAGGTACTTCATTCTATACTGCCTTGAGTTATGGTTATGGTAGTAAAGTTGTTTCTGGAGCAGTCAAGGGAGATGTAAACTTAAGTGGCGATGTGATAACAATTATAGTTGTCCTTAGTGTATATATAGTAAAGTAGTAGTAAGACAAATTTAATATATGTTACAATTAAGAAAAATAAGAATTGCTGGAACTATATAAAATAGAATCAGCAGCTTAAAGAAAATTAAGCTCAACGACTATGTATATTTAAAGAATGATATAGTCTAATATTATATGAAAGTATAATCAAAATGGACAAACGTTATCTTAGGTTTACTTATTAATGATACACTTGATAAAAAATGAGAACAATAAATTTAGAATTAGTTTTTGACGATAACAATAACGAAGATCTAAATATAAAAATTGTGGTTAAGAAAGGGGGTGAGGTAGACATAAAAACTCTACCTACCTCCAATCCGACCCCAATAAAAGATGAAAAACCGAGTACTGGGGATGGTACTCCTGAAAAAACGACAAAGAAGAAGTCCACCACTAAAAAAGTTAGTGGAAATTTAATGGACCTTGACATTTAAAAGGTAAAATAAATGAATGATAATTACTATAAGATAACATTATCTTATGAAATACCTTATAACGTCTTAGATAGTCAGGACTCTAATGTTGTGACAGCTAGAGAGATACTTTACGAGAATCTTAAAGACATTATTCCCGAAAAGTATGAAAAATTCTCTATCAAATTAACCTTATTTCAGCTTAAAGATACTTTTAATTTCATAGTGGTTTATGATGCCTTCCTAAGATCTAGTGGAGATTTACCAATGGAAGAATATGTATCTGCTCGTGATTTAAAAGATAAAATAAAAAATGAACTGGAAGAATTTTTTACTTCCGTTGATTGTGAATATAAACAACTGAGCATAAAACCAATATTATGAGTAATTTTAATGATTATCTAAAAAACACTGGAGTTAAAGTAATTGTTGATAGATTCTTTAAGGGCGCTGATTTATATAGTAAACATAAAATCTCGTCCATAGATTTTGAAATTGTAGATGAACCACCACAACCTGCCTCTTATTATATAGAGAATCAGTTAACGGCCTCACACAAAATTAAAGTCTTATATACTCTAGATGATAATCCAGAAATTCTTTATAGTACTTTCGAAATACCTAAAGAAATTGATGGAGCATTTATCATAGAGGGTGCATATAGAATCGCAACAAACAAACTCAGTGCAGATTATGATTGTCGTATTCAAATGTCTGGAACTGGAGAGTATTGTATTAATTTCGACTACTTCAGACGATACGACATTAAGAAAAATATCCTAAAAGTAAAGAGATACGATTCTTTAACTAATACTATAGATCGTGGACTTGAAATACCTTATGATAAAATAGATAGTCAGATAGGAGAAAAGAAAGAGCTTCTAAAACTGACAGATAGACAAAGTAAGAAATTCCAAATCAAACTCGATCTTGATTATGCCCCAGAATATATTACCACTAAACTGATTCAAGAATGTTTAGCTTTTGGTGATGATAGACTCAAGGATTTAATTATAGATAAGAGAATTGATAGTGTTTCTACGGGTTTTATGCAATTTATGTTCAGAAGTAATAATGGACGAAACTACATAATGGCTCGTGGAAGAATCAATAACTACTTTACTAAATATGGAAAACTACAAGACGAGATTTCAGCAATAACACGATTAGCTTTCAGATTCTTTAAAGGATCTCAGGAAACTAAAGCCGGAGAAGCCAATCTACAGGTTCCTCCAGGTATTAATGCTATAAATCTTGAATCTCTCGGAAGTAAGATAACAATTCCAGATACAGTTGCTTATAATACAACTATGGCAGATCTTATTGATATTGCCGATACTCCTAACAATCAGAACATCGGTAAACAAAACTCACTAACCGTCTCAGCCCATATTACAGACGATGGAGTATTATTTGATGTTTATGATAAGGAGTTTAAAAAGATAACAATTCAATATCTGGATTATCTTAATTCCAAAGTATGCGCCTCAGAGTATGTTGATTATAAAAAACTAGAGATTAAACCCAACGAGAATGGAGAAGTAGAAGTAAAATATAGAATGAAGAGAAAAATGGTGAAAGCTGATGAAATAGACCTCATTGACTTACATCCAGATTATCGATTATCTACTACCCTTCGACGTATTCCATTCCTGAATTTCACAGACTCTAAACGTCTAATGGAGTCTATAAATACTTTAAAATGCTGGAAGATAAAAATATTAATCAGCATCCGACAAAATCGGTTCAACGACTATAGTAAGTAGAGAATAATATAGTCTAATATTAAAGGAAACTTTAATAATATAAGGTTAGACTTTCAATGGGATCTAGCATTTTAATTAGTGCCTTGATGAAAACTCAAGAAAATTTTACAAACTGCTGGAACAACTTAAATAGAAAATCAGCAATAATAAAATAATTAAGCTCCAAAGCTTAATATTATTCAACGACTATAGTGTAAAACTCGATAATAGAGATAATATAGTCTAAACTAATACCGAAAGGATTAGTATAATTGGTTAAAACAATCAATCCCATTAGTAAATGCTCAAAGACCACTAGTTGATACTGGTAATAATGATGAGCTACATAACAACATACTCAATGAAACTTTTAAATATGATGAAGGAAAAGTTACTGAAATTGATGAAGATAAAGTAACTATAACTCTTCCTAGCGGTGAAAAAACAGAGGTACTAAGAAGAACCGCCATACAATCTATAAATGATATTAGTGTTTATACCGAACCTAAAGTTAAAGTAGGTCAAAAGGTTAAAAAGGGTGATGTAATTTGTGGGGCTGTCGGATTACAAGATGATACATACAAGATGGGACTAAATACTTTGGTCTTATTCCACGCTATGTATGGTCTTGTTAACGAAGATGCTCTAGTTGTTTCAGAATCTTATGCTAACCGTATGACCCACTATAGCATTATCGATCTTAGCTTAGATATTAAAAATTCTACTTCTCTAAAATGGATAGCCCCAATAGGAACCAGAGTAAGATCTGGGGACTCTATTGTAACCGTATTTAAAGCTGTCCGATTAGATGAAATTAATAGAACTTTAAATGAAAAGCTAGGAGGATTATTTGGTGAGGAAGGAACTGACTTAACTCAATATACTATAGAAGATTTCCTGAAAGTACCTAATAACATCGAAGAAGCTTACGTATCAGATGTCATGATTCAGGAAAATAAAGGTGTTCGTATTCCTAAAAACGTGAAAAAACCTGATTATTCTTTTGCTAGAGAATCAGAGAAAGTTATGAAAGAATACGATAAGAATAAGGATAGAAAACCAATATACGATAGATTTCCAGAATACGTAGCTGCAGACACACTAGATCCGATAAACCTTGATAACAAAAATTATAAGGTAGTCTATACTCTTAGAATTAGACTTATTAAGGTTACTGGATTAATGGTCGCCAGCAAAGTTACGAACCGGTCAAAATTTCTCCAGGCCGTGATATAAAAATACTAAATGCTGGAAAAGAATAACTTAATCAGCAGTACTTTAATTACAAAATTAATAACATTATGGATTATAAGAAGATATATGACAATTTTATATTAATTAAACGACAGCAAAGATCCGGTATAGTGCATAAAAGAGGTGATAATCTATGTATGCATCATATAATACCCAAATGCATAGGTGGTCCGGATACTGAAGAAAATCTTGTTTTACTTACTTATCGAGAACATGTTTTTGTACATAGATTATTAACAAGAATTTATCCTAATGAAGGAGGAATAGCATTAGCTATAACATTCATGACAAGAAAATCTATAATTACAAAAGGAAAGGTGGTAAACTCTAAAGAGTTAGACGAATTAGATAGGCTTTCTAGAGAATACAAAAGACAATTGGCCACAGGAAAACATCCAAGTGAAGAAACCAGAAAGAAACAAAGACTTGCTAAGATTGGAACTAAAGCCTCCCAAAAAACCAGAGAACTCTTATCCAAGATTAGAATGGGACATCCAGTTTCAAAAGAAACAAGGGAAAAACTGTCCAAATCAAAAATGGGATATAGTCCAACTGAAGAACATCGAAAAAATGTGGGCCTTTCAAAGAAGGGGCAAAAGATGTCAGAAAAAACTAGAGAGAAAATCTCTGGTGGAAATGCCTATACTGCTAAAAAAATAAAAGGACCAACTGGAAAAGTTTATAATACTATTCGCGAGGCCTGTAGTGATGCCGGTTGTACTGAATCCACATTAAAGTCCTGGATTAGAAATCATCCAGAAAAGGGATATGAGTTTCTTAATCCAGATGATGCAGTGGGTGTTAGGCATAAACCAATTAAAGGCCCTGATGGAAAAATCTATAAAAGCATTCATCAAGCAGCAAAAGAAACCAAGGTATCTAGACATACTATTCGAAAATACATAGATCTTGGAATAAAATTTTCTTATTTAGATCAAAATTAAAGTATTCAACGACTATAGGTATTTTAAAATAATATAGTCTATTCCCTACTAGAAATATTGGGGATCAAAGATGGAGGTAAAGGCGTAAAGTATATTGCGCATAGTATAAGAAATGCTGGAATAAAAAAATTAAATCAGCAAAGTTGTAATGACTTTCAACGACTGTGTATATACTCTTTTTGATGATACAGTCTAAGGATAATAGAAATATTATAATCTATTGAATATCTAAAATATTACCGGATGAAAAAATGCCGATAATGATAGATAAAGCCTCTGGAAAACAATATCGTGTTGAAGTGGTAATGAACCCTTTTTTACAATTTGAAGGAGGGTGTAAAATTGTATAAAAATGCTGGAACGATATAATAAAGTCAATCAGCAGGAATAAAAAAAAATTCCCCAACGACTACATATATAACTCGAAAGAGATGATATAGTCTATTTAATATAGAAATATATTAGACAAAAGATTCAACTATAAACAATTTGTAGTTGTAAAATTGTATTAAAATGCTGGAATATATAAAGAATAAATCAGCATCTAGGAAAACTAGTTAAACGACTAAACATACAACAGATATAATTCTGATGATATAGTCTATGTTTAATATGAAAATATTAGACCACTGAAATCGTAAAATAGCGGGCGTTCTTATGGAGTCGTCTTTAGGTCTTATTGCACACAAACTTTATGAGCTTGTAGAGGAATATAAGTTAACAAAGACTGGACAAAAGAAGATAATGCCACTAATCCAAAAACACTATCCGGGGAGGTATGATAATATGGAGGTAGAAGACTTTATAGCTTTACATAATTCTAAACCCATCGAAGAGGTTTACTATTTTAATGTAGGAAGTTATTCAGACTTTACTCCGGAGATGATACAAGGATGGATGGATGACTTGGGTATAGAATCGCAATCTGAAATACTTATGCCGACTGAAGATTTAACTGATACTGAAGAGTTGAAGAAAAACCTAAGTCCGGAAGAGTATGAGAAGGTTATTGCGGGAATGAAAGGAAAGTATACTAAAGTTGAACGTAAGCTTCAATGTGGTTGGATGACATTGGAAGAACTTTATCATATTCCTTCATACTCAAGCAAAGTCACTAGCTCCTTATTCGGTGTTGATGTTAGTTTCAGAAGAGACGAGCCTATTATGGGTAAGGGTCGTTATAGAGAGACTGGACAAAAGATCAACGAAGATGAGCTAAAAGTATTGCTAAGCCGAAATGTAAGATCATATATAGAAGCCGCTAGAGGAGATGTAGAAAAAGAGCAGAATCAGTTGTTCTTAAATAATCTCCTCGGTCTTGGTCTTACAGTCAAAACAGAAGAAGGTTATAGACAAGGAGGTTCATCGTTCAGAAATGACATTGGAAAGATGAAAACAAAATTCCGCCTTAAAAATCAAAGATAAATATGAAGACTACTGAAGGAATAAACAGCTGTCTTATGTCGGCAGTTAATTTAATTATGCCAGTGGACCTCGGAAGTATTTTTGATTCTGAGGATGTAACTGAGCTTGAACTAGACTCACATGCTACAATAATTTACGCGAAGAATAAAACAATAGAAAAGAACGAGTTAATAAAAGATATAGGTTTGATATTAGAGCCAGACCAACTTAATCTTCTTATTGATTATGAGCGTGAATATGATGTGTTTGATGTGTGTGATCTTAGCTTGTTTGAAAACGACGATGATATACTTGTGTTAAAGCTTAAGGACTCAGAGTGTAAAGAATATCTCACTCTATTAAATAAAGCTTTATCTACCAAGTATGAAATAACGTCGGATTTTTCAAGCTATACACCACACATTACTTTAGCCACATTAAAAAAGGGAGAAGGAAAAAAATATCTAAGCGATGAGATAGTTAGAAAGGTTTTAGGGGACTCACGAATTGCTTTTGAAGACTTAATGATTTCTTATGGCAAAGAGGGAGAACCGGATAAAACACAATACTTTCTGACAAATAAAAATTGTGTTGATAGATATTTTAGACTTTATAACTTAAGACAAAGAAATAAAGAGCTAAATGAATAAAAAATAAAGGGAGGGATATTAATTTATCTCTCCTTTTATTTTCCTTATATATATGATTGATAGTGCAATTATATTTTATGTTTTAGAAGAACGAAAACTATATATATTAATTATAACAAAAAGAAAAGAGTGTTTATATTATGTTCCTAGAAATAAAAATTTCAAAAAAAGAATAAGTAGATGGATCATAAAAACCGCGAGAAATTTATATCCAATGCTTGTCCCTTCACTAGTAAAACATGACATTGACTATATTAGAAGATATAAAACAATTGATCCTAATAAAATTTCGAAGGAAATAGAGCCTAATCTAAAAGACTTCTCGTATCAGTGGAATAACATAATAAACTCCTATATAATAAAACTCTAACTTCCTTATATGTGTTATGACAGAAAGAGAAATTGAATTATTAGAAAAAGTAAAAAATACAACTTCAATTTACTTATATCAGGACTTTAAAGTTAACCCAGGGAGAAAAGGAAAAATCATGAATATAAATGATTTTACATCTCTTTGGGAAGAATTTTATGAAAAACAAGATTGTAATATCTATAATATCTGGTATGAGGATTATTTTAGGTACGATCAGAAAATACGGTTCGAGTTTGAAAATGTAGAGGAAATAGATAATGGAGAATTATCTTGTGGTGTTCCGTGGATTCTATATATGGCTGGTGGAGATTGGGAATTACCTGTATATTTCTTCTTATATCCGGACGAGAATGAAAAGCCAAGGATATATATTCCAACAAAAGGTAATGTTTTCCATAAGTCATTGAAAATTGCTTATGGAAATATTGAGAATTATGTTACTATTGAAAATATAGTCAAGGATTCTGGATTAGCAAAAGGATATAATAAAAAAGAAATAGATACAGTTGTCAAAGAAATTTGTGATAGCTCTGATCTTTACGAAGAATTAACTCAAAGTTCAGTCAAATATAATATAGATTGGATGAAAGAGGAATTTGAAAATCGAATAATTGCTGTATGAAAAAATTTGTTATAAGTTTTGTTTTCTGTCTACTATTAATTGGATGTAATAATACTGATATAAATCCAATAAGAAGGGTCCATATATCAGATGTCTTAGAAAAACGTCATATTATATTGATTTCTAAAATAGAAGATGGAACTGGTATAGTCCTTAAACGGACGGCATATATACGTGATCTGAGCGATTCTATATACTATGTTTCAGATATTCCGTTAAAAATATGGAATGATTATTTTAAAGACGTAAAAGAAGGAGATACTATTAAATTCTATTAAGAAAAAAAAATAAAGGAGATATAATTTCTCCTTTTTATTTTTATTTAATCCCCTATAAAATAACCAATGACAACACCTACATTTCCCTTAAATGAAATAGGAGTATCAAGATTATAAATACTCTTTTTTATCTTCTCACAATACTCCTCGAACGTTAGAAACTCTTTATCCTCTACAACATCACTTTTAATATAAGGAACAATAAAACACTCCGCACCGTTATCTAATTTAGGGATACTTCTTTTTTCGGGTTCTAAAAATTTAATAAAGGAATGTCCGCTGTTCCAAGAATCAAAGTCCTCTATTGTAAATAATGAAAAATAATATTTCATAGTATTATGTTCGGCAATAGTATCCAATTAAGACAAGCTCATCATTATACCCAGAAAAGAATTGAGGGTTATTATTTGTTTCTTTATATTCTTCTGGAGTTAGGTATAAACAATAATCTAATTTACTTAAAACTTCAGATGATATTTTCTCTGTTTTTATTAATTCTTGTATATAAGGTGAAATAAAATTCCCTTCTTCAAAATTTCTACTCTCTATTATTAAAGATCCTATAGAAGCAAGTACTCGATCTTCTATATCAACCTTATCATAATAATAGGCATCTACAGAATGATTTCCCCATTCTTCAAAACCACTTATTTCCCCTGCTCTTCCATTATAAGGTGGTTCTGCTGACTTTTCTTCATCAAAGTCAAGTGTAAATTTAATTGCTATTTTATGACTTATCCAATCCTCATAATCCTTTTTTGTTAGTAAGGTTATAGAATGTACACTGGAACTATTAGTCTCAAATAGACCATATCTAATCTGTTTCATCAATTATAAGGAAATAAAAGAAGGAGAGATATTAATTTATCCCTCTCCTTTTATATTTTCATCTTCAAACAATTCCTCTGGGTAGTGTTTATAATATTGTAGAAAGTTAGATATTAAGGCTGTAGCATCCAAGGCAGCCAACTCTCTTGGTTCTGATGCCACCAAATGATCACCTTCTTCATGGTAATACTGCCTTTCTACAGAGTTTACCTTTTCTTCTATTATTTTTATAGTTTTTATTACTAAGTTTTTCTCTTCTATAGTCATAAGATTACGTTCAGATTTCTCCCTTATTATTTCCTGTAGATCTTTACATAGGTTACAACACAAATCATCAATTCTATTCCATACATTAGGATCAATTTCCTGTATCTCTCCGGACATTATTTTATTTACAAAATCTAATCCAGGAATAACATCTCCTTCGGCATTGATATTCTTGATAATTTGATATTGACGGTCTGGTTGAAGTATAAAACAAATAGTATCAATAATTGGACGACCCTCTGGAGTATATCCAGTACATTTATGAAGTAGTCCATTATTTATTCTATAAACTTTTCCAGGTTGATAATATTGCTGTTTAACCTCTTTTTGTGTAATATCTTTTCCTACACTCACAATGGGTATATGATCTTTTTCACTCATTTTTCAGATCCTCTATAATTGGTTCTACATCTTCATAACAGGGAATAGGAAGATTATCTTCTTCTTTAGACTCAAAGATAGCTTCAGCTAAATTGAAGGACTCTCTCAGAGTTTAATAGTTCTTCATACAATTTAGGATTATTATTTATTTTATCCTTCAACTCTTCTGGGGTTAAGCGTCTATTAACATCAAAATCCCTAGAGTCGAGTCCAATCCCAGCAGAAATACAAAAATCAACAAAACTATGATTATTATCAGAAAGATGATAAGGATCCTTTAGTTTTTCACACACACTAAAGAGTTTACAGTGGTATTTACTATTGCACCTTTTTCTTTGCGGTTATTTTCCTCTTTAATGATTTCAGGATCAGAAAAGAATCTAATGTCAACTTTTTTACCATTGACATTCACACTAACGGTTCTTATTAAATTTTTCATTTTTTTTATGTTTGAATTTTACTGTTCCACCATTTTCTTCAACAATTCTAATAGCTTCATCTAGACGATGTTGTTCCCTTACTAATTTTGTAAATTCAGTTTTTCTTTGTTTAGCTTCTTCTTTAATAAGAGCATCTATTCTATTTTTTTCTTTAGTAATTCTTTCATTCCTTCCCTCATCTGTTTCTGGCACCTTTTCTTTCCAGCATAGAATTATAGAGCTCCCCTCATATCGATCAGGACCATCGGGATTATATTGATAATCCTGGGCATGGATCTTATAATGAATATCCCTAATCTCTATTCCATTCTGATTTGAGATTTCCTTAGTTTCTTTTAATTTGTTTAATAAAGAACCTAATTTCTCTTCATCAAGAATAACATAATCTTCATCATTTAACTCAAAAGTTTCTTCTCTATCAATTAAAACTTCGTCAGCTATATAATATCCTTTATAATACATATCAAATATAAGAATATTACTGGTTTCAAAAACGGTAAAAAAAACCAAGAACTTATTAAGGTTCCTGGTTTTAATATTATTCATTTTCATTCTCATAAGTTGAATCATCCTCGCTCTCATGTGAATTATGCTTATGCTGGTGAGGTAATTTCCAAAATTTCTCTGTCATGGTCTTAGAAAATCCTCCACCAACCATAAAAACTCCTACGGCCATTAAAAAAATACCTAAATCTCCTAGGCTAGTATTTACCACTCCATCCATAGCTACATCAAATACTAGAATGAAACAGATACAAAGACCTAAAAGAGCTCCAATTAAAGCAGATAAAACTAAGGAAAATGACTTAGAACTATCACCTGTTCCACTTTTTATTAATGATTTTAAATAATTTTTCATAATTTATTTTATTTTTTATTGTAAACCGCGAAAACCTCAACAATTCCCGCGACAATCACCATGCCGCCCAATCCGTTAAATACATTCGTCCCAAACATGCTATTCAACGTATTTTCCATTTTTTATGTGTTTAACAATAAATTATATTAACATTTTTACACAGAAGCACATTTTCATAAGTATTTGTGCTGAGCTAACTAAAGAAACATTACATGCAATTTCCAAAGTTGAATATACCAGCATCTCTTAAAGCAGAACTGAGTAGCATTCTGTTACCATTAGACAACGAACCATTACCGTTACCCCATCCTGATTCTCTATTTGTATAATACATTACAACTTGGCCTAAATAATTTGCGCCAATAATGTTACCTGCTCCTAAATATGGTGCAAAATCTGCTTGTATATTAACCTTTTTAAAATCGTAATTCCCTCGAGCAATCCATAGAACATTTTTTTGTGCTCCATCCCCAGTAATTACCTTATTTCCTACTCCGTCTTCATATATTTTGCTCATGGCTTCGTTAAACTCTGTTTTATATAAATACCGGAATGCTGATGTATCATCTAATTTGTTAAGTGGACATATAACAAGCCCAGTTTCATTAGTACCTCCTGTATAATCTGTAACAAAACGTGCATAAGGCGGTATTATGTCAAATTGAGATAGTTTGTATAATGCACCTGGAGTTCCTATTGTTTCCCATTCCCATTCATTTTTAGTAGAGTTATATAAGCCCTTAGATAGTCTACATTCAGAGCCTTCATCACCGCTTGTTACCCAAATTACATTATTTTTATCCTCAATGGTAGTACGATGGAAATGCCTTACTGTAATTGTATTTCCATCTTTATCTTTAACTCCACTCTTTAAAATACATTTTAATGTTCTTCCATAATCATTAGTAAGCCATACACGACTTACATATTGAGGTCTGTTATAATTATAGTCATTCCAAGCCAATGATTCTACACCATTTATTTCGTGATATTCTGAATTATAACAACCCAATCTAAAGAAAGAATAAGTATCTTCTGGTGCTGTAAATAATGTTCCATCGTAATCATATACTTTGGTTTCATTAAATGTAACGAAATCATTTGTATAATAACATTTAGAACCAGTGCAGATTAGAACATCTCCATTTGAGAAAAAATGAATAAATGTAATAACTCCTAATGTATTTTGTGTTTGTTTCCAAGTTCTTCCACTATCATTGGAAAAATACAAATAGTCTATATTTCCAACTACATTTTCACGTACAATATAATTCCTTGATGTAGATAAAATATCAGTAATATATTCTTCTCCAAAATGGATTGTGGAAGGTGTATCACAATTAATGAAAGGACTAAACACATCTCCTTTATAGTCATTTAATTGTTGTATTTCCATAGTTATCAAAATTTTATTTGTTATGTTCATTAAAGAATTCAGTTACAATTTGTTGATTTATTAATGAAACAATATAAAATCCATACTTATCATTAGTAAATCTATCAGTCCTTCCCATTAATAAAAGCACTTCAGCAGAATTTTCACCATTGTTATAATAACTATTAAATGAAGTCCACTCAGTTCCATTAATAGTCCAAGAATATATTCCATTTTCTTTTTTAATAACAACAGCTTTTATATTAGATCGTGATACTACGGTCACCTTTGTACTTGAAGTTGAATCAGTAATTGATTGTATTCCAAAATCCCCATGAAAAGTATCAGTTGTAGGTCTATAAAGGCCAAATACTGAAAAGCCTCCACCAGTAGTAATAAAATCTGTTGCAAATTGTTGTACATAGTTAGCTAAAGAACTTCTGTAAGCCATTATCATATAATTATCTTCTGCTACAGGGTCAAATCCAGTTGATAAATTTTTAGTTCTTGCTACATTCTCAACTTCAATTAAATATGGATTTGTAACTACTATAGTCTTATCCGCATAAATAGCAGTATTAAAGGATGATGTTGCTCTAATAGTAATAGTTTCTGAAGTAGTTCCGCTAAGTACTGTTAATAATCCTGTGTTTGCATTTATAGTAGCATAATTAGAGCCTTGCACAATAGACCAAGAAACAAGTTTTTCTGTTGTATTTACAGGATTATAGGATGCACTGAATTGGTATTTATTATTTATTATATTAGAATCACCTATAATGTTTAATGTAATTAATGGCACAGAAAAATTCTCTAAAGCAGTTTGTATCTTTAGTATTTCCACATCTACATTTTCGTGATATGCAGTTTTATGTAATATATCATATATTGCAGAAATAGCATCAAAAGCAGCATTATTTAAACTATTAAACATACCTAATGGTACAAGAATATCAGATTGTGAACTTGTGTGAGCTATTTTTATATTACGTACATACTCTCCACTATTAAATATAGCATCATCTACGCTAATTAATGTGCCTTGGTCAAATCCTGTTTGGCTTGTTGCATCATACTTATACAACGTTGTAACTACATTGGTTGGATCAGTTTTGTCATCCACATAGAGGTAATCTCCCACCCTCGGTATTTCTGGCAAGTCTGCCACAGCTGGCAGTGTATCATAACGTCCCAAGCACGGATTGTGTCCCGGCGCTCCATTCTGTCCGGCAGCGCCTTTTGGCAGAGTAAATTCCAATCCTATAGTCCCCGGAGTATTAGTATCTATATTCACACCAGCCACATTTCCGGAAGTAGCGCTAACTTCTATTGTTCCTTTTAATTCAGCATTATTAGTTCCATCAGTTATTTCGGGGAGGTCATCTAGGTCTTCATAGCTAATAATTACACTTCTCGGCACTAATTCTATATTACCGCCCCCCCTCTGTGCCTGATATTCCGTTATTTTTCCATCATCTCGGATCACACCAATAACGAGACCTGGCACAAGAGATTGGCCAAGACTCCCATAAGCACTATCTAAAGAATTATAAGGACCATAACGTAGATCAATATTGGGGAGGTTATTTGAATTGGTTATTATTCCTCCATTATTTATAGTTAAATTTCCCATATTATCTAAATATTATTTTTATATTATCTGTAGGATCGAATTCAGCATATTCTGGGTGACTAATGCCCCAAATATGATAAACTTCTCCATCTATTGTTATATCGTCATGTTCTGCTGTATTATCAGTTAATAAATCTTGAGACATTGTTTGTCCCCCTGAAGTAAATAATATTTCTTCAATATTATATTTACTTTTATAAGCTAGTATAAATAGAGAGTTATTTCCAAATGTACTAGAATAAACAGGATTAGCTGAAGTATTATATTTAGTATCTAGGAGAAGTTCTTTTACTTGATTTTCGGTTAAATTACGAAAATCTTGTCTAGACATATTAGCCCAACCAATGTAGTAATAAGCTATAGTAGTAAGGGCAAATTGTTTTCCAGAGATTATTAAAATATTCCCCACTAACCGTATCTTAGGTTGATTAGTTGGATATGATTGGTAAACAGTTCCATCATAGTACACATCTATAACATCTCCTGCTTCCCAAGTATTATCTGAGGATACTGGTATTTCTCCATACCAAAGGGGTTTAGGATCAGTATTATTTATACTAAGCGTTATTTCCTGTGCTGTATTAGTATTAGTCATTTTTATCAATAATCGAATTCTTTTACTTAGTTCATATCCTTCAGCCCCAGTTAAAATCACTTTATTTACTGCATTGGCCTCCGAGTCACAGACCAAATATAGAGTATCGTACTTAGTGGTATTAATATTAATATTACCGCTTCCGAGAATATCCTGGTTATTGATAGTTTTTATATTTGTACCACTGATTAAAGTAGCTTGTTTTCCATTCCAAGTGTCTATATCAGTACTAGTGATACCCTTAGCTGGACTTGAGTTAAAAGCAGGTTCGGTTTCATTTTCCAAAAAACCACTATCATTAATTAAATCAGATGTTTTAGTGGGGATATTAATACCAAGATCTGAAGTATTAAGGTTTCCATCTAATTCAACATTATTTATTTTTGGTTTATTTGAAAGTTGGGAATAGTCAGAGTATTTATATATATCTTTATTTATCTCTTCTTGACTCTTTTGAAGTTCTTCATCTATAATTTGCTCTGAAGTTGTTACATATCCCCCTGGCGTATCATTATGTAATTCGCCATAAATATTTATTTTATCTTTTTCACTAGACATCTTATCTAAAAGTTTACAGTTATTTTGCTATCTGGGATTGAGGTAGTTCCCCAGAGTTTATAGATTTTTCCATCAAGAGTTATATCCTCTCTATTAATTATATTATCTTCTGGAAAGTTCTTAATTACTTTTTGATCATTTACAAATAATGCTACTTCATTTGGTAGTTGATTATTGTTATATGCTAGAACAAAAAGAGTATTTTCCTTAAAATAATCACTATAAGAAGGAGTATATTCCTTAGAGTACTTAACTAACATAAAACTAACCTCGCTATCTGATAGATTATTGAAATCTTGGATATCCATATTTATCCAACCTATATAATAATTAGTTTCCTCTACTGGAGTTTGTTTTTTATAAATATCTCCAACTAATTTTAATATGCTAAGTGGATTTATTTTATTTACTGATCTATATTTTTTATAAGCAATTCCAGAGTTTGTTTCAGTACCTAAGTATTCCATTGGAACCTCTATCCCTTGTGAGTAGATAGTACTTAAAGAGAGACCAAAAGGAACATAAACAGTAAAATATTTATCGTTAAAATTACCGTTCTGATAATCCTCACTAAGATTATATTGATTATTTATTAATATTCTTTTTGAATTCCCCTTTACATCATCCAGTGTATCTAGTTCTCTAGAAAATCCGATATAAGAATAATAAGTTTGGGTTATTGTTATTGATGTTCTTTTTATAATCCCTCTATCAAGAAATCTAACGGTAATAGAAAAAATGGTATCACCGGGCTTATTTACAAAGGTATTTACACTTTTGTTAATAATATCCGAGTCAGTCAATGTTAGGGGAATATCATCTTTTGTTATTTCCACAACATCTGGAGTAACTTCTTCACCCTCTTCAGTTATTGTCCAAGAAAGTTCGGTTATTATATCATCTCCTGTATATTCTATGAGGGTTGGTATATTGCAGGTGAGGGTTAGGTTTATAGTATCAGACTCAGTAGATCCACCACCATCTTCTCCTCCTTTAATATAAATAATTCGACCTCTAATAATAACTCCCTTTAAATTTGAATCTCCATCGATAATATAATAGACGGTATCCTCATTTATTTCGGTTGGTATTATTGTAGTGAATAATATATTTTGTCCTATTATAAGATTATTATTAAGATCTTGTTGAATATAAATACCATCTTTTGCCAAGATCTGATTAAACTCCACTGCTCGTTTATATAAATCTTCTATAGCACACTCCAGATGATTCATATTTTTGGCATTTAACGGAGTCACATTATTTACCCATTCAGTTCTTTTATAATTATTGTTCATATTACCACTCTCCTCCATCTATAATAGAAGGAACGTTTCTAGACCAATTTTCTATATTTCCCCATTCCTTGTCATTAAATTCTTTTGGACCTGTATAAAAATATTCAGCAAAACGAATATTAAGGGTCCCATCAGTATTCATATCGGCATTTTCTATGAATCGTATTTTCATAGTAAAAGATCTCCTACTTTCAGGTACTTTACTTATAGCTTCCTCTAGAGAGAAGGCATTCTGAGTATTTTCTTCTTGATTTATATCACAGAAGCTTTTTAATAACTTATTTACTGTATCTATTATATTATTTTGTGTATTAACTACAGAATTTAGATCTACAGAGGATAGGGCAGCTCCCCGATTAAATGTAACATTTGATTTATTTAATAGTTCCATAAGATATCAAGTTAATATAATTACGTCTACATCTTCATCATCTAGTGTTGAAGATACTTTTTTTCCAGCTAGTGGATCTTTTATGTGTTTTGGTACTTGAGTTACTCTATTTGTATTTACTCCTGGGGTTTTTGTACCGTGTTTTGATAATCTAACCTTATTATCCCCAGATCTTCTTATTTTCTTAATCATTAATTACTACCCTCCCTGTAATAGTAGTTTCTGCACAAACTGTTTTTCGTTGTGGTCTTAAAGATATTATTTCCAAGTCTTTAAAAGTGAATAGACAATCAGTTCCCTTAAGTTTTACTATCACTATTGTTTTTCCATCATCACTAACTTGAAATATTATATCTTCAATTACATATATAGTACTTCCAGATATCCCAGAAAAACGATTAGCTACAGGTAAGCTTTTAACTCTAACACTAGCTCCTATCATATCTTCGTATTTCCAGGTTCCATTCACAAAATTACATTCACAGCACTTTCTAATCATTCTTTTCCCCCTTTGCTAATTTATCCACATATTCATTCCATTTTTGACCGCTATGACCCTTAACCCACTCGAAGCTAATTTTATTAGTTAGTTCTTGAGTTTTTATTTCTTCAAGAATATCATTTTTTATTGATTGAATATATGGTGCTTTTACTTTCCATGTACCCTCCATCCAATTTTTTACTCCTAGATAATCTGCATGGAATATTATTTTTTGATAATTTTTTAAGTACCCGGAAAACTTCTTCAAGGCTATAAGAATAGCTAACATTTCAGCGGTGGGGTTACTACAATCAGAGGTTCCATACATAAATTTCAAGTATTCTGGATTTATTTCTTGAGAAAATTCAGAGATAATTTTTTCATTCTCTACAATAACTCCTCCAATACCGAGTCTTCCTGAAGTATGTTTTAAATGAGAACCATCCGTATAAATATCTATAGTTTTCATATAATTATAGTTTCATTGCGTGATATATAAAGTATCGGGTCTATGATAATTTTATGCTTAGTTTCTAACCAGTCTCTTAAATCTTTAGTACTTTTTAGTTTAAAGGGGTCTACGTACTTTCTATTTAAGATATTTTCAGAGACTATAATTAATTCCCAGAGAGAAGATCCTGGTGTTTCTTTTAATCTTACAATCTCTTCTCCTCTACTATTATAAAACCCGCTACATAATTTAATAAGTTCTTTTTGTAATAGTAAAAGACTTCCATTTGTTAAATATATTACTTCACAATAAGAAACTCCCCACCTTAGAATTGTTAAGTCTCCGCCATCAAGTTCTTGATCTAAATTATAATAGGGGATATTTTGACAGGAGGGATAGCCCAAAGTAATATATTCATTTAATAAGTCTAATAATGTTATCTGTCTCATCCCCATAAATTAATATAGTTAGAGTTTCTTTTATGATTATATACCTAGATTTATTAAATTTAGTTTTATATTTAATTAAATCTAGAAAGTTATCTAAATCCATATCTTGACAGAAAGTAATTGATATTACTTTTGAATAACAAGTAGTATAGATAACTGATGTATAATAAATATTAGCACTATCAAGCCATTTTTTTAATAAGTTTTCTTCCATTCGTCTATTTTGTACCCTGTAATTTTTTCCATAAATTCTGCTAAGAATCTTCTATGACACAACTCAGGGTCTTGATTATATCCTAGAAGAACTATTCCGGAAGAAGAGACCATCTTATCCAATACAGAGAACTTCATAATTAAATCGGAAAAAGAAATATTTCGTGAGACTATTTCTAATAAGTACTGATTTTTATATTCTTCTCTGTTAATTATATTATTCTTAAATTGGTGTAATAGTTCTGTGCTTGGTGATAAGTTTCTAAGGTGTAAACATGTATCAGAGTACTGACCTATAAGCTTAGAATCTCTCATGTTTCGTATTATAAACATGGGGAGATAATTTAGGCTTATTAACAGATCTAAATTCTCCTTACTTATATAAGAAGTAAATATATTCATCTCATTCCTAATTTTTTTATAGAATTACTTAGGTTAGACTTAGAAAAAGATCCTTCTTGTTTTCTTTTTTTACTGTTCTTATTGTTATTGGTATTTATTCCTAATTTTTGTGAACTTATCATAAAACCAGAAGGAGCATTATTAAGTCTTTTTAGAAGATCCGCATTACTTTTTACCATAGCCACAAAAGTTGGAGAGTCTATGTGATAGGTAATATTTTGTTCTGATAATAGATTTCCAGCAATAATGCCAAAATTTTTCAAGTGTTCTTCTAACTTATTAAAAGTATCACCTAGACTAGATGTCATTAATAGAGTGTCTGTGATACTTTCATATGCTACATAGAGATTTTTCTCTTTATCAAAATTAATTACAACATCTATCATAATATATTAAGTAATAATAAAACAGTTGATAATGTTATTCCAGTGATTCCCACCACTTTCCAAATATTTGTTGAGTTCTTTTGTTTTGATAATGCAGACTCCAGATTTGTTCTTATGTTTTTATCTGTTCTTATAATAGAATCATAATTTAATTTTATAGTAGAGTCTATGCTAATAATAAATTCTTGTTTTTCTATTATTTTCTGATCTGCATTATGTTCTAGAAAAACACAATTTATATTAAACAAATCTGTAGTATCAATTACAATTAGAGAATCATTTATTAAAGTAGGAAGAGAATCATTTGGTTTTTTTGTATACTCTTCTAAAAAATTTCTAAGTACTAATACTCCAGAATCAGGTTCTAATAATTTAAGTTCCTCTTTCTGAATAATTAAAATCTCTTTTACTTTTCCTACGTCTTGTTTTAATTTAACTATCTGACCTTCTTTTTCCTGTATAATATTTTCGAGTTTATGAATTTTTTCTAGATCTTCATAGTATACTGGTTTTTCTAGTATAGTTGTAGTGGGTTCTTTTATTAAAGAAAATTCATAATGAATAAATACCATAATTACCACAACTATAATAAAAAGGACTAATTTCTGCCAAGTTTTCATATCATTATTTATATTGAATAAAAAAGAAATAATTGATACTTTTATTTAATATCAATTATTTCTCTCAAGATTAAAGTACATAGATACCTATTCTATATTCTTTATCTTTAACTTTTTTATAATTAGAAATCATGTGGAAGATTTTATAATCATCATCCTGCTTCTGAATTCTTTGATTTTCACTCCCATTCTTCTTCAATCGTTCAATACATTCTTGTAATTTTTGCGTAGATACAAGTCGTTCTTGAGTTGGGGACTCTCTAATTAGCTCTCTTAGATTGTTTAATTCTTTTTCGGCATCATCCATATCTAAGAGAACGACATTACTTGGATATTCCGTTATTTTATAAGGTAATGGCTCAGAATTAGTTATTGTATTTAAGAATTCTCCATTGAGATGTACACTCACCAATTCAACTAGTCTCGGACAGGTTTCCGGATAAGTATTTTTTATAACATTTATTAACTTATCAAAGGTACTCATAGATGTTGCAATACCTAAGCTAATAAATAAACCAGTTGGTTTGATGTATGTCTTCCCATCTATTGAATTTACATAGAATATCTTAAATGGTTGTTGATAAAATATTCTTATAAGATCTTGTATTTTTAGCTTATCTATCATCTTCTATCTACATCTTTGAAATATTTTTCTATTAGATTTTTCCAATCTAGATCACTATGTTCTGAATATCCATAGTTGAAACCATAGATGGAATAATCATTCATAGTACTTTCAACTGTTTTCCACTCCTCCAGGTAATCGTCAAAATCTGATATGATAACTAGAATCGCGCTGGAATCATAATTATCCTTAAAATATTTGATTCCTTTTGCAATTCTCGTTCCGCCACCATAACTAACAGTAGTTATAGGTTTGTGAGGATCAATGTCTTTAATATGCTCACCTAGATCTGTATTCCAGGTAATTATATCATATCTTAACCCCCTACTGAGTTTTCTCAGCGATAAGGCTATTGTTGTAAGACAGCGGTCAATAAGACCTGTAGACATGGAACCAGAAATATCTATTAAGAATACAATCTTGGGATCATTCGAAACAGTTACCTTACGAGAGAGTGATGGAGAAATTACAGAAGATCTAATAATTCCCCTATTATACTTCTTCATATTATCTTTCTTACTTGATACTTTTATTACTCTCCGTTTCATATTCCGAATTACCTCCTGTAGTGCCATATCAACAGAATCTACATTTCTATCGACATCCCTAAAACCATTTCCTCCACCTGAATTACCGCAACCAAAACCTCCTGGGGATGTTACTTGGCCATCTGATCTAATTTTATCTGCTAGATCTCTGGAATCATTGGAATGATCTCTGTATTTAGTGTCGTTAGGATCGCTTCGAATTCCACTATGTTTTTGAGGAGATCCACCACTAGAGGGAGATGAAGATTGACTCTGCTGATCTTGGGAATTGCTACTACCAGAATTATTACCTGGTTTCATACCAGCCTGTTCCATAAGGTTATCTAGGCTATCCATTCCTTGACCACTACCAACACTATTCGCAAGATCTCTTAGTGCATCTTGATATCCTTGGTTATAGTCATCTTGATCAGAAGACGAACCAGAATTGCCATTAGAATTCTGACCCTGACCATTGCCTTGATCACCTTGCTGGGAATTCTGTCCTTGTTGAGATGATTGGGCTGATCCTGGTTGAGATTGATCTTGTTTCCCAAGTCCACCACCCTGCATCATATCTCTCATTGCATCCTGATAACCTTGCTTATAGGCCTCAGATTTACCATCTAACGCACCTGAGGCATTATTCAAGGCATTCTGAATGTCTTGTTGAGTAATCCCAGAAGTATCTCCATTACCTCCCATCTTTATTGACACCAACATCTTCACAAACTGGTCAAGATGTTGAACTATTAAGATAAGATATCCGGAATAAGACAGATTATCTGGGAATGGGATCTCATCTCCATTCTCATCAACACCAAGTTTATAGAAGCTAGGATGAATGAGCTTTACTTTAGCCGCCGCTTCAATTTTTTCTATTAGTTTTCCAAGTTCTTTCTTTCCTTCTTCATCCTTTACTTGATCTTGAATCTTTTTAAGTAACTCCGAGTCTTTGTTAGGAATTAATGAAGTTACATCAGACTCAATTTCAGTAATATCTTCTAGTGAAAGTATTTTTGAATTTACCTCCATGTCCATTGCTATGTTATGGAGTGTATGATTCAAATATGGATCATCTAATACTCTATTCAAGAGGGTTTCAGCAAAATCAATACCGCATGTAGTATTAATTTCATCAATCAATTCATCCCTATGACACTCTAGAGTATAGTGTATTTGTTGATCAAGTAACTCATATTGACCATCTAGATGTCCTAAGTATATATGACCATACTCATGCATCATAATACGGAAGTCCGTATAAGGAATCCCTGTATCAGAACATACAATATTATACACCTGAGTGCGTGTTATTTGATCCACGTATTTAAAACAATACCCTAATTCTGCTTGAGGATTGTTTACAGGATCAAACTTACCCCGGTTATTTACTAAAAGCCGTTGACCAAACCTATTATAAGTATTGTCAACGAACGATTTAATTAATTCTAATTCCTGTTTACTTTTCATATCAACTCATTATAGATTTGACCAGTGGAATCAGATTGGCAGTTCCAGGAGATAACGTAGAAAAGGCTCTACTATATACTTTAAGCTTGATTGCTACAGCCACTAACTGCTTTCCAAACTTCTTTTCAATATCATCCTTCATCGTTGATTCATACTCCCACTTTTCTGTGGAAATAAACGAATATAGTGAATTATATGCCTCACAAATACTATTCCATAGAGTAATATGCTCACTCAAAGTAGTAACAGTCAACCCACTCTCTTCCATCTTCTTTAGAATATCCTCTCCTGTTTTTGGTGCAGGCGCAATTAGAATACCTTTTGATGTGTTTACGAGAACCGTACCAAGATCCCTAATGAGTTCAGGCTCTAATGGTTTCTTTAGTTTCTCAATCATACTATCACCGTTCATACTCTCAATCTTGTTCTTAAGGGCAGTCAATTCAGCGGGGCTTAGAACCTTGCTCGACTTCTTTGAGTCTGACGTAGGCTTCACTAGATCTGTAAAATAGGATATATACTCAGGTAAAGCAGAAGAAGATAACTTACTTAATTCAGAAGATATCTGAACTAGAGAAGTATAAAATTCTCCGCCTATCTTGTTAACTTTAATAATCACATTGTTTCCGCTCTTAATTTCCTTTTCGAGACCAATTCCACAAAGACCATTAATCATTTGCTTAAAATTGTCAGATTTTATTCCAGCCTCGCCAAAGGAAACATAGCATGCAATCGTTACATCCCTAAGATAAACCAGGGACCTAGGAGTTAAAAATCCATACAAATTAGGATCCGTATCGTCCACATCACCATAGATATTTCTCAGATCAGTTATCGACAAATCAACTTTGCCAGCCTTAGTCGCTAACATTCTTGCCGTTTCCAAGATGCTGCGCTCAAAATACTCTCCGATTTTCCCTAAAGTAGCTTCATCATAATGAGTTTCTTGAGAATCCAGTTCTCTAAGATTATTTTCCAACTCTACCATTGGATCCTCTATCTTTCCAGTAGAAAGAGCTCCTGTATATTTATTCAGGAAATAAACAAGATCATTTGCTGTCGGAGTAATGTTATAAATCATAAATCGATTCATCAATGGAGCCAAAATAGTCATTGACGACGATAGATTGTTTACATAGTTTCCTGCTGAAACAATTAAACATTCCTCTTTCGGTGGGAGTTTTTCAATTCCACACATTCTATCAAATATCAGCTTAAGTAATGCTGATTGTACACACTCGTTTGCTGTCGTAATCTCATCTAAGAACAATATAGTTCTTTTCCCCTCTTTCTGATTCTTTAGTATTCTATTCATCCAAGAAGGCCTAGTTCTAGTAGAGACGATAGCTTCTCCAGGAACTACAGTCGAAGAAGGAACGGTCTCATAACCATGAATAGCTTCTGCATCTTCTGCATTTCCCTGTAAACACACTACATCCATGTTTCTCAGTTTTCCATACATCATAATGGTAGTGGTTTTTCCGGTTCCTGGATTTGACATTAGAAGAAGTGGAACATTTGACTTTTCCGCAATCTTCAAAGCATAAAAAATTCTAACATTGATAGAATTGTTTTCTTTCATTTTTTGTATTTTTTAATTTTTAATTTTTTTATTTTTTTTTATACATATGTAAGGATTTGAGGAAATCAAATCGGCAAAACACGAATATAAAAGCAAAGAACAATCAATATTCTCTACATATATAAGGATTTGGCAAAAAATACGGGTAAAAAAGTGGTCGATAAAAATAATAGAAGATCAAAAAATACTAAAAATATATCAAATGCGGCTGATTTTCTATAGTTTAGGTGGTCGCTAATTTTTGAGGGATAAAAAAATATTGGGTTGAGATATATATCTCAACCCAATATTCTTAAGCAGTGTCTGAATACTTCTCCAGTTATTCCAGCATCACCAACCTTTACAAAATTCATGCTGGAAGATAATAGTGCTGCCGACTCACTGTCATCTATAATTACATAGTTAGTAATATCAGTATTTGAATCTAACCAAAGTTGAATTTCCGCAGCTCTTGATATTTCAACGCCGTTATAATAAACAACTTCGGTCATCCCTATTACCTCATTGGAAATATTTTCTCCTAAAGTAGATGATATAATTGATTTAATCTGTTCTAAAGTTTTTCCTATTCTTCTATCTGACGTTATTACTATTTTAGCCTCGGTTAATCTAATAAGCTCATTTAAACAGTGAAGAGCATTATTAATTAACACTCCATTATTAAATAATGGACCATCTAAATCTAAAAAAATAACTTTCATCTTTTAATACTTCTTTTTTATTATTGAATAAACTATCCAATGATGTACTAGACAGGTATAACCACATTCACATTTCCACTTTTCCCCATCTTCCATGTAATCAGGAACTCTTTTTAATTTTTTTCCACAACCAGGACAGATTCCCTTATTCCACGCACGAACTTCTGATATTATTATATAAACTATACCAAATAAGAATATAGTTATAATTACTAAAATCAATGTTAATATTTCTTTCATTATGTATAAGGATTTAACTATAAAATTTCATTCTCATATCTTTTAATTTCTTTTTTCCAGCTTCCATCCTCCAAATCTTATCTACCCTAACTTCTTTATTTGGATCATACAATACCATTCTTAGGTCTTCATATATCCTTTTCCTTATGCTATTCCCCCTTTCTTTAAAATCACTTTGAGTAAATAATCTATCCCTCTCCCTCCAAACAACGGCCTGCATCTTTAGCTTCGAAGAATGAAACTGTTGCAAGGTTTCATTACAATCTATAAACCATTCATTAAGGAAGCTGGTTTTAAGGCCTAAACATTGGAGGTACAGGTGAATCAATTCCTCATCATATAATTCCCCTGATCTCTTTGAAATTGGCTCAAAAAACGGATTTTGATGATAATAGGATCTCAATCTAGTATCTAGGTCTCCTGAATACCCCACTTTAAGCGCAGTTTTATTTTTTCCACGTCCAAAAGTTCTAATTAAATATAACATCAATTATAAGGGATATTAGTTAAAATAACAGCAAAATAAAAAGTAAGAGGATATTTCTATCCCCCTACTTCAAGCATTCCATAGATATTTTTGGAAATGGTTTATCTCTATTAATAGATATAATCGTTAATACAACCTTGCGCTTGTTTTTATTTAATAGATAAGCTTTTGAAATTTTACTATTAATCTTTTCTAGCTTAAAATTAGAAGAATCAATATCGATAATTCTACAAGCCCACTCTAATTTCTCTTTAATAGTCTCCATTTAAGATAGGTATTTCACTATGATCTTCATAAAGTATTACCTCAGATATATCTGAAATTACACTTTTTCCTTCATTCTTTTCATCAATGCTTTTTTTCGTCTTTTCTGCAAGGTCTCTATCTAAAAAGCAACTAGAAAAAGTTGTAAGGGTAACTGTTCCATTCATCACCCTAGTTGTTAGTTGATAAATCGTCTTCATATTTCGGAACTCTATATAATTTAGTTGATAGGTCATCTTCCATAAGTGTACTCCAACCTAATCTACAATCTCTATAATTTAGATAAACTCGTTTTCCACAGCTAATAAAAGAGAGAACAGTTCTATCTTTTTCATCCTCCGTTGTTGGATAATTCTCTTCAGTTATATCTTCCCATCCCATAATTTAAGTTCTTTGATCGTGATATGCTTTAAAGAAATAGTAATATGCAGGACCACCATTCATAGTTGGCCTTGAATCTACTCTAAAAACAGGAAAACTTGGATCTAATGATATCGGTGGTAAAACATCTCTCCATCGTATATTTATCCTTAATGGATCTCTACTATCATCTCCTTTTCCTATACCTTCTACATATAGATTATGGTCTTCTAGTATTTGATACATAATAGGAGCATCGTCGTATATAACTCCATTCGGTACATTTATATATGGATCATGTATAAATAAATCTCCTGGAACTAAACTTCCAAAATTAATAAGAGTTATATCATTATTACCTATCCCAGGAAAACCAAGCTTCATATCAGTCATCCTATTTTTCATGGCCATTACAAAATCCGGCCAATCAGACTTATGACCAGAATTCCAAGCAAATTTAATTAACACGTCATCATTTACCATATCCTACTAATGCTGATAATAGAAATAATAAGATAGATACTAATAAGAACCAGACATCACAACTGACCAGAATCAAACAAATAATTCCTCCAATAAAAGAAACATTTGATATTATTTTTCTCGATCTAGCCATTTATCATACTCCTGTTTTAATAAATCCCATGATTGATCTCTAGCTTCAGGATGACAAAATAATAGATAGTCTCTAATCCTCTGCCTATAATATAGAAATGGTTTTTCTATGAGTCGTTTACCAAGTTCTATACTATATTCTATAGGGTATCCTTGATTATTGTGATTCGGTTCTATCAATTTACCCTGTTCCCAAGCCTCTTTTTTATAATTTTCATCCTTTGATTTATTTCGTAGATGTCTGGCTAATCTTCTCTTCTTTTTATTTTCCCTATTACTCATTTCATAAAAGATAATAGTTGCTCTTTTGAGGCACCACCAACATATTTGTCTAAAGTAACTCCTTCTTTTATCCAAAAGATAGTGGGAACACTTCTAACTCTAAACATCTGAACCATCTCTTCTTCGCTATCCACATCTAACTCAATTACCTTAACGTCCGGTCTAGCTTCAGCAACCTCTTTTAATACCGGTTCCATAGCTTTGCACGGACCACACCAGGAAGCCCCAAACTTAATCAGAACATATTCATTCTCCTGGTAGATTTTCAATAAATCTTCCTTTGTCATCATATATTTTTTTTATTTTTAAGATTATACCATCACATTCTCGAGTTTTTGGTTTCTCTGGACATATAGAAATAATTTCATAAAATAACTTGAAATAAGGATCATTTACTGAAAGCTCCCCCACTAATTGTCCAACTTCTTTCCTAAAAAGACGAAGAATATGAATATAAGTCGCTCTAGGCCGTATTCCAGAGTCTAGCTCTCTATAATAACATAAATTTCGACCTTTAGCATAAACAAATATCTTGTTCACCATAACAATTATAAGGAAAAGAGGAGTATAACACTGCAAAAACCTTATCAGTATGATAGACTATTCAAAAGTTTATGCCGTTCTTATATGTCTTGATCCTAAGGCCTATAGAATAATCGCAGGACCAGAAAATATAGAAATCTTAATGAATATGAGCCAAACAGAACTACTATTTTCAAGGCCTTTATCTACTAGACAGGATCTTATCGGCGTTTGTAAAGCTATAAATGAATCAAGATTACCAGAATTTGATAGACAAAACTGCATAAATCTGGTTTTAGAAAAATATCCGATTGAAAGCCTTATATATGTAGAAAATAAAAAAGAAATAAAAAATGAAAACATTAATAATAATAATTAAGTGTTTCCTCTTGAGCTTCTTTTTAGGGTGGTCCATAAATTATTTATTCCCACCAATAGAAGAAGAAGTATATGAGGAAGAAATGGAAAAAGTAATAGTAGATACTACTCCCTCAATAGTAGAAGAAGATCTTATATGGCATACGGTAACAGCCACTTATTATCATCCTGTGCACTCTCAATGTTCAGGAAATCCACTTATTACAGCCTCCGGAAAGAAAATAGACATTGAAAAATTAAAAAAAGGTCATATTAAATGGATAGCTGTAAGTAGAGACCTTTTACAGATCTTTAACTATGGAGATACTGTATATCTAAAATGTGATCATGACCCAAGTATAGATGGGGAATATGTCATTGTAGATACAATGCATAAGAGGATGAAAAAGAAAATAGATCTTCTTTGGCCTGTAGGTAAAACAGGAAAGGGAGTATGGAAAGAAGTGAGATTAGCTAAAAAAAGCTAGTCTCTTTTTTATTTCCTTATATATATACATGATACAATATAAAATTAAAATAGTTAAAGCCCTACTATTAAATAAATTATTTTTAATAATAGATGAGACTCTTTTAATAGAGTTAATGGATTTTGAAAAATCAGTAATAAACAAAAAGTTATCTCTACGTACAATAGACTATCTACTAGATCGTGGGTTTCGAGTATATAGTATAAGCACCATAAGTATGGGTATGGTAAATATACGAGCTAGTGAATCTGAATTAGTACGCATAGATAACAATTGTGGGTTTTTTAGTGTATTTAACAATAAATCAAAGTCAATATCTGGAATTGTAATACAAGAATATGAGTTGCATAGTAAAAAAGTTCTGCCCTAAAGTGAATATTAAGGTTTTCAAAGTATTAGCTTTCCAACAAAAAGAGTTCTCAGAAAAAAACTTCAGGCCTGTAGACTTATTTATAAAGGGTTATTATATATTATATAATAATAAGTATCTATTCTTATTAAATATACATCACCTCCCTAAAAAATATTTAAGTTTAAAAACAATGTTATCATTAGATCATGGTCTAATGGTTCAGATTAATTCCGTTTCATTATGGTTAGGGTATCAGGGTAAGTTTCATTCCACCTACATTATAGAAACAAAATATATTCGTATTCAGGGGCATGAATTTTGTGAGAATGAGAAGCTCACTAAATTTAATTTTCACCTTTTATTAATTTATGAATATGATTTATGAATATGATTTACGTGTATCAAAAAACTGATAATATATACATAGTAACTGAGAAAAAACTTAACGGAAATGGTACAATTCCAATTCTAACTTTAATGTGGGATGGATTTTCATTTAATAATATTAGACCATGGAAACATCTTAATAATACGAGACACAATTATTACAAACCAGAAGTCTTAAATTATTTTAAACTTCATGAACAAGACGAATCCACACCACAAGAAGAGTCCCTAGAATTTGTATATAGGGATCAGGTGGAAGTTATCTTTGAAAAATATATTAAGGTCTTGGAGCTTTTCAGGTCACTAGATCTTATAAAAGAAATCCCATCTATAAAATACTCACATAATATAATATATTCCTGTGATGTAAAAAATTATCTAAACGATGTATTAGGAAATAAACAATTAGCCTTATGTGATGATTTTTTAAATATTGAGGAGTATAAAAAAATAATAATACAAGAATTGAGTAAGCAATATTCAGAGGAGGATAAAATAAAATACTTAGAAAATAAAAATGTTGATAATGATATATATCAATTTTTACCTCCCTGGCTTAAGGTATCATATCAGGTTTTTGGAGAAGGACATAAAACAATAAAAAGAAGAAAAATACCTGAAATAGAATATAATGAAAATGATCATATATAATTTTCCATCTCAAAAAACACTTCAGTTCCTTATATATGTATTCTATTCATGTTACTTTTTTTAAGCGTCGAGAGACGCTTTTTTCTTCCGTCTCAAAACCCCTCAAACCCTTATATATGTAATAAAAGACAGGGAAAATGTACCTATCTTTTATTGCCTGAAGTTGAACTATATAGGTAATCTATATAGGGCGGCTTAATTTTTTTAGGTGTATATAAAAAAATATACTAGTTATACAAAGGCATACTAAAGGTGCATACGGGGAGCCTGTATAATGAATTCCTAAGACTCGTTTTGGCGAGTATAAAATGCGTATGGCTTAGTTATACCTTTATGAGATTGTTGTTAGTCTCACGGGAAATCATAACCGGGTACTAAGTTTAGGCCGAAAGCGGAATAAATTAAAAAGGTTTGACACATAGAATCTGGTCTGATTAAGTTCGGACTGGATCTATTATAACAAATAAAAGAAAAACTAATAAATAATCCAAGATTGAAGAAATCTTGGCCTGTATATTGAGATAGTTCTAAGAATTATTCAATAGTGATATACAAAACACAGTAACTAAGTATACTTAGTGAACTTAGAAAAGATTATAAGATACTGTATATTTTATATATCTGAGTATGAGGGTGGATATATAGTGATCAAAGATACAGAATTTGATTCATAGTAGAAAAACAAAGATGAAGAATCAATGGGACTACTATGTATATATCAAAAGACTTAGAAAGAGAAATTCTAAGCATTATATAATTTATTTATCACCAACAACAGCTGTACCCTTTAAGGGTGAGTTCTTTGAATACAGCTTCAATGGGAAGTGGGTAATAGGACGAAATACTAGTACAGTACATCCCACTTCCCTTACTTTTATTAATTTATTATGAAGTTAATAACAAAAAAAATAAAATGAAAAAAGTAATTTTATTTCTATTTCCCTTCTTAAAAAAAGAGGTAGAAATAAGAATGGAGAGAATACATGAAGCTTCTCTTAGGAGAGACTTTGATGAGGCTTTACAGGCTTCCAATGAAATTCTTTCCATTAGAAAGAAAGGAATACTATATTGGTAATCAATTTTGTATTCCTCAACACCATAACAAATGAAAAATGAAAAATGAATTTTAATCTGTATTATACTGTCGATAGAGTATTTTTATCTGAGTCTCTATCCTGATGAGACTTAATTCAAAGTCGAAACAGTATAACAGAACTAAAGATTCATAGATGTTTTTCAGATATCGAAACAGAATTAACAACAATGGAAGAAAATAAAAAAGATCTAGTAAAAATAAAATCAGCAATCTTTCTATTAGGAATAACTGCTGGAGTGGGTATAAGTCTGGCTGTATATAAATCTGCTGAAAATGCGGTTCTTAGAGAAGAGAATACCAGACTTAGAATCGATATAAAAAAGGCAAATTATCACTTAGGTAGATTAATGACAAAAAAAATCTATCGAAAGTAATATAGGCTTAGAATTTAGTTCTAGGCAATTATTTTTTTTCTTAATATAAAAAAAAATAAAAGGGATAAACTCCCTATTATTTTTCTTTATAGTATAACGATTTTCCTTTTTGTATTAATAAATCCCTCTCTTCAGCAGTACTTTCTCGAATTTCTTCTTTTAATGTATTTAGAAATCCAACTGTATCATCTATTAAGCGTTTTTTCTCTTTAGTAGTACTATTTCTAAAAGAAACTGATGTTTTAGATCGATCTATATAATCTAAAACTACATAATACATGTATGGGGGATATTCTTTTGTCTGAGAAATCATTTCTGATGTATATTGATCCATCATTAGAATCGCATTATCTGCTAATTCCTCTAATTCTGGGATTGTAATACTCTTATTCAATTTCTCAGGAAAATAGTTAAATATTAGATTAAATAATGTCTCATCTAATACACAATTTTCAAGAACTACAAATCGTTCCATTAAGATAATACCGCTTCTATGATGATTGACTTACTTTCCAATCTAACATCTGTAATTGTTATATTAATACCCTTAGATAATACATCTGAAATATCTACCTCTATTTTATTGGTATCTATTATTCTTATCCAATTAACTGTTGTAGTCAATGCTTTTATAAGTCCCTTACCAAAAAGATTAGTTTCATAACAAAATACTACCTTGTTATTCACTACACCTTCATTGATTAAGGTAACATCAATTCCAAACACCGTAACAATAATTGATTGATTTTTAATACCTACAATCTCAATATCTCTATTGGATCTACGAGATATAAAACTTTCTATCTCACTATACAAAAACTCTAATTTCATTACATATATAAGGAATATAGTAGGAAATAAAAAGGAAGACCAAAGGTCTTCCTTAGCTCTTCTCATACATCACCTTTTTTATGGTGGATTTTACTCCTCCGTTGGCGATGATGACCACTATTCCCATCGCTGCCAATCCTATGACAGCCAGGATTTCATTCCCGGTTGCTACCAGGATGAGTCCGATTATAAATAAGGCTTTTACACAAAATAGCCCTATTTTAAACAAAATGTCCTTCATTTTTTTTATTTTTATATTACATATATAAGGGTTTAATATACTTTTTGGCCGGTTGTTCTAGACCCAATTTTCATATATAAATATGAAAAAGTACAAATATACTATTATAGCACATACTGGAATATCAAATGCAAAAGTTATAGAAAAAATCTGTACAGAATTAGGTATAGATAAAATTCCAGACCCAATTGAAGATATAGTTGGATATAGGGATAAAAATGGTAAATTAGATTTTAGTTTTCTAGATACAGAAGATGGGAAAGGAAGACTAATAATTACCACATCAGATAATATAATTCGACAGATAAATTTGTCAATATTACGTGGATCCTTAGAAAAATTGGGTAGTAAAATCCCAAGCAGATGTGAGTCTATTAAGAGTATTGACTACCTAGATGTAGAAGCATTCTTTATAAACAAAAAAGGTACCATAAAAAGAATCGAAGCAACAGAAACCGGACTCTCTATTCCGGAATTCGATAAGTATATTAATGAGGTGAATGATATGATGGAAGCAATGTATTATATGATAATGGGGATCAAAAAGAGACCGAATTAAAAGAATAATGAAAGTTGCTTTGGTATTTTATTTAACCGATTACAGTTTTTTTAACGACGATAATATAAGAGGAAGAGGTGGATGGACTTATATCTTATTAATAAGCAAAGAAGAAGAATTATGTTTATATAGTATTGATACTGTGATAAAAAAATACCTATCACGAAATGTAATCCACTATATAACACAGAATTATTATTCAGTACGGAAAAGATTAATTCCACTTCAGGTATCGAGAATTATTAATAACTTATATTCTATGAATTTTCATACTATAGAAGTAGTTAAAATTGTTAAATCTAGGTTATTGCAAAAAAAATAGAAATATTTGGAAAAGGAAGGGAAGTATTATATACTTATGAAATAGAAATATAAAAGAAAAGGAATAGTAAAAAAGATTAAATTTTGCTATTTTTTTTCTATTTTTTGGTTTGGAATGGGAGTGGAATGGGAATTATAATTTGCTCTAAGATAAAGTTTAGCGAAGCGATCTAAACTTGAAAATAGAGCGAATGAAGGGTGAGAGAAGGCCTTCCCGTGGCCACAATCCTATTTCGCTCAGTCTTTAACGACTTCGCTACATTAAACGGATTGAACCCCTTCTCTCACTCACTTTCTATCTCCTCCTAAAAAATCCTAAACCTCGGCTGTCCCTCGGTTTTTAACGGATTTTTCTTAACGGAGGAGGAAAGAAAGAATAATAGAATGAAACCCCTATGTGATTAATGAGAGATTCTTATTTTTTTTCTCACATTAATTATTTTTACCCACCGAGAAATAATAGAGTTAAAATTAAGAAAACACACTAAAATTCCCTTATAATCCTAATAAATGAAAGTAATAATTATCCATTCCAGACCAACCCAAACCGGGTCTGGAATGGGGATAAGATAAATAAACAAAAAAAAATATGAATATGAATAATAACGATTTAAATGAGATGGATAATAAAATGAATGTTATCCCTATTAATGTTCCGGAGGATGTAGAGTATATTAGTGAATGGAGAGATTTTACATTACCTCTAGGACATTCTATTTTAGATAAAACTATATGTGGATGTGGATTCACTGAATATTGTTTAAATAATAATCTCCCTACTATTCTATGTTCTCCTAGAAAAAAGTTATTAGAAAACAAAGAAGAACAGCATAATAGTGAAGAAGGCAAAAGAAATGGTCTACGATGGATTTATTATTTTAGGAATGACTATGAAAATAATATTAGTTTTGACAGTGATGAAATAATTACTAACGCCGATGATATTAAATTGCCATTCGAAAAAACATCATCATCTAACTATTTATCTGCTATACAAACACAGGAGAAGATAGATGATTTGGAAAAGGAACTAAGAAAGGAATATTTAAAGAAACTAAAAGATGATCTAAGGGAATATGTATGGGATTGTAAGAAAAATAATATACCTTTTAAAATTATTGTTACTTATGACTCTCTTTATCATGTTCTTAGTGTTCTCTCAGAATTCCACAAATCTTCTGAATACTACTGTATTGTGGACGAGTTCCAGTCAGTTTTTGTTGATTCCTCATTCAAAGCAACAGTAGAATTAGATTTTGTAGAAGATTTAAAGTTATGTCAAAATGTATTATATCTTTCTGCTACTCCTATGTTAGAAAAATATTTAATTCAGTTGGAGGAATTCAGGGATCTTCCAATGTACGAGTTAATATGGCCGGAGAGTAGAATAGAAAGAGTAAGAATAGAAAGAGAGATAGTAGGAAGTATAAATAAAAGAGTAAGTGAATTGGTGGAAGATTATAGGAGTGGTAGATATAAAGAAAAGGTATTGTCAGATGGTACGATAAAATATTCAAAAGAACTTGTTATATTTGTCAACTCTATTAAATCTATTACTGACATAATTCGAAAATGTAAACTAACCCCAGAAGAAACAAACATAATTTGTGCTGATACTTCTAGAAATATTAGAGCATTAAAGAAAGTAAAGCATGTTATAGGTAATATCCCAACTCAAAATCAACCACATAAGATGTTTACTTTATGTACAAGAACTACTTATCTTGGAGCAGACTTTTATTCTACTAATGCTTATACTGTTATTTGCTCTGATTGTAATATACAAACAATGACAGTAGATATTTCCCTAGACTTACCTCAAATACTAGGAAGACAAAGATTAAAAGAGAATGTGTTTAGAAATGAAGCCCTTTTGTTATATAGAGCAGAAACAAAGAAAATGGCAATTATAAATGAAGAGAAGTTGGTGAATGATGAAAAAGTGAGGGCAAAGGAATTAGAGACTGAAAAATTATTACGAGAATATAATAAAATGTCAGAAGAAGGAAAAAAATCATGGGCTAAAATAGCTAAAAGAGATCGAGAATTATATCAAAATAACTATCTTGGGGTCTCTTCTAGAACAGGACAAGCTACTTTTAATTATCTTGTTAAAATAGCAGATCAGAGAGCTTATGATGTTTCCCGGAGGGAGTATCAAAATGAAGTAACTATAAGAAGAGGAATAGAGTCTTTAGGTAACGTAGTAGTTGATATTAAGGAATCTGATAAAATGAAAAAGGAATATCAATATCTTCTTGAAAACTTTGATAATGATAATAATTTTGTAAGAAGGATGAAAATGTTGTGTGATATTAACAAGAAATATCCAACCTTCTTTTCTATTTATGGTCCTTATCTACAAAATATTATACCATTACACTATCAAAATTATATAAATCTTATTGGATTTGAGGCTATTGGTAGTATGAAGTATCAAGAAGCTGAAATTATCGATTATATAGAAAAGAAAGGTAAAGGAGAAGAAACTGTTGATTTCTCTTTTCTCTTTACTATCGGATCTAAATATTCTAAGAAGCAAATAAAAGAGATGTTGAGAGAATTTTATGAAGAGAATAATATAACAAAAACTCCGAAGGCATCTGATTTAGAACAATATTATAATCTTAAAACCTGTAAAATTAAAGTAGAAGATAAGTGGGAGAATGGATTTGAGATTATTAGTTTAAAAGAGGAATAGAAACCATATTCCTTATAAGTGTGAAGGCATTAGTTTTTAGTGTAATCTATAATAGTTTTATTATACCAGTACGTGGTACAATATGTGTTTACGTATTAATAGTAGATAGGAATGCTTCGAGTCTATATGAAGTTAGATGTTCGATAAACAAATATTTATCACGTAATTTAATATGTTATATAATACAACAGGGGACTTATGCAAGAAAGGTTCCTGATGAACTATTAAGATCGATTAATAATTTATATTCTATTAATTTCGAAACTGATGAGGTAATTAATATAGTCAAAGAGAAATTAATAGCACGTTTTTTTACTAAGTCAATGCAAAGAGTAGGTTATATATATGAGAAGGATATATAAAAAAAGAATAGTAAGATTTAATTTCTTACTATTTCTTTTTATATTTTTCAATCAGGTCATCTACTGTTAATTCTGGGTTTTCGTCATACCATTCTTGCATTATCTCTTTTATTTTTCCAACCTCAACCCCCTCTTGAATACCCAGACGCTCCATTATTGCCTTCCCTGAGACTGGAGATTTTAGGGGTTGTGGTTTATTTTTTTCTTCTTCTACTATTTTTAATACCTTTTCTTTTTGACCCTGAATTATATAGTCTGGGTGGTGAGCGAGGTTATCTGCGTCTATTAATTCAAGAGCAGGTTCCAGGTTGTCTCCCAGAGTTCTCATAAGTTTTCGTATTCTTTTTCTGGATAAGTTTTCTGGGTTTTGTTTTAGTGCCATATGATTTTCTATAATAACACTAACATCGTCTATAAATTTCCCCGGACATTTAAGGCGTTCTAGAATTTCCTTAGCCAGTTTTGCGCTTTCTTTTTCATGACCTATAAATCTCCAGGATCCATCTTCTTTAGTTTCGTGGCAATAATATTTAGCCAAGTCATGAAGAAGTGCTGCTGTTCGAATAGTCAAGTCTGGGGGAGTATTTTCTAGGACTTTAAGAGTATGTTCGGTGAGATCTAAGTTATGATACTTAGAGTGTTGATTCATACCCCAAGAAGCGTCTAAAACTGGAATTATATAGGGGAGTAGGTGATATTGGTGGAGATCTCTTATAGCTTGACCTGGATTATTACACACCAAGATTTTAGAGAATTCGCTCCAAACTCTTTCCATGGAGAGTTTATAGTATTCGGTATAGTCTGTAATACAATCCAGTGTTTCAGGGGCTATAATAAATCCTTTCTGATAGGCAAATCTAAAAGCCCTAAGCATACGAAGGGGATCATCACGGAAAGTATCTTCTCCTGGGATTGGTGTTCTTAGGATTTTGTTTTTAAGATCATCCAGGCCCTTCCCAGTCGGATCAGAGATATCGCCGGAAACAACATCTTGATAGAGGGCGTTGCAGCAAAAATCTCTTCGTTTAGCATCTCCCATAATTCCCCCGGCGTAAGAGACTTGATCCGGTTTTCTAGGGCCTGAGTTATAAGTTTCGGTTCTAGGCATTACACATTCGATTTGTTCCCCAAGGAGATCGAATTTAGCTGTACCATAGACTGGAAACACTGTAAAACCGGAGCAAACATCAGACCATTCACGTTTAAGGTAGTCTGTAAATATAGTAGCCCCGTCTTTCATATCTATAACTAGGTCATAGTCCTTAGGTTCATTTCCGAGGAGCATATCTCTAACACAACCACCGACGTAATAAACTTTAGCTTTACTCCAGGTCTCTACTATTTTTCTGAGTAATTCTTTGTCCATTTCTATTTTTATTAATTTTTAAGAAATCAAGTGTTAAATCATATACAGTCTTGAGATCAGAGAAATCCTTCAAATCTTTTTCATTATATATTTTTCCTCTTAATGTGTTTAATCCTATTGTATATAATTCAATGTATTCTATACTACCTATACTAATTAATTCTCCATAAGAATATGTTCTAATTAGATATTCTTGTAGAATGTTTTTTACGAGTAAAGTAGTTAATAATTTCTTTATTTTACAACCAATAGGAAGAAAAACATTTAGTAATACAATACTTTCCTCATCAGACATATCTATATCAGTGTTATAAGGAAAATAGAGTTCATTTAGTTCTTTTACTTTTCCTATAAAAAATAACATTTGCTTTTCTTTAATTCCAACTATGCCATTATTAATATAACATATTTTCATTATATATAAGGTCTTAATATCCTTATAAATGTTATGATAGAAGAAAAGAAATTATATAGTTTAAAAGATGTATGTATTATTCCTACTCCGACCACAACGATAGAGAGTAGATCTGAGTGTGATTGTAGAACTGAGGATCTGTGTGGAAGACATGATTATTTTCCACTAATTGCAGCTCCTATGTCTTGTGTATTATATGAGACCAATTACACTTATTTTGAAGATTGTGGAATTTCTGTAGTAATTCCTAGAACAGTACCCTTTGAGACTAGGCTTGAGTTAATGCGTGATCATTTTTGTGCCTTCGGTATGGATGAGTGTGAGGAGATAATGAAGCGATATTCTTATATAGACCGAGCCAATATTTGTATAGACGTAGCCAATGGTCATATGCTATCACAGATTGAACTTGGAGTGTCGCTTAAGAAACATCTTAAGGGTTATAGCAATGATGGTAGAGAAATTAAGATAATGGGAGGAAACATAGCTAATCCAGAGACTTACAAGATGTATGAGGATGCTGGATTTGATTATGTCCGTGTAGGAATTGGCTCTGGGAATGGGTGCTTTGAGAAAAATACAAAAATCTTAATGGCTGATGGGAGTAAAAAGCCGATAAGTGAAATTAAATTGGGAGATAAAATCATAAACATGCTAGGAGAAGAAGATACAGTTATAAATGTTATTTGTTTATCTTCAACGAATCTGGTAAAGATAAATAATAACATTACATGCACTCCAAATCATGAATTTTATGTTATTTTAAAACAGGACTTAGATAAAATTACAGATGATAACTTATCAAGACATGCGTTTTGGATTCAAGCAAAAGATCTTGATAAAAAGAAACACTTATTAATCAAATTAGAAAATGTATGAGTATGAATGCGAAATATGTCATAAGAAATTTTCGCACAAACATGACAGTTATGCAATAAGGGCTATTATACAGCATGTTGCAAAGGAACATGGATTGACTAAGGCTGAGTATACGATTCAATATGTTAGGCACGGTGATGTTCCACTTTGTGCCTGTGGATGTGGTACTCCCGTTGAAATTGAAAAAGGTTGGAATAAATGGAGGAAGTACTATAAAGATCATAAAAATAAAATGTCTCCAACACCAGAAGTTATTGAGAAAGCAAAAGCTTCAAAAAGTCTTCGTCTTAGTGATCCAAACAATGATTCAATCCCAGAAAATATTTTAGAAGATGCATTAGTAAAGTATAGAAAACATCTATTAACTCTCAGGGAGATAGAACTTACTTATGGATTTGACAGACGAACGTTTCAGCGATTGTGGAAATTAAGGGGATATTCTACTCAAGAGGAACTATTGTCTTTAGCAAATAAATCAAAGGGAACTTCTGGTACTCGTAGGGGTGCTGAGCTACGAAAGCTGAATGAAGATTTTTACATTGAGGTCCGGAATTTTATAAGAAGTAATAGTGGGAGGTACACTATAAACGATGTGAATAGACATTTTGGCAATAAGTTAACTAATAGTTCACTTGCTAAAAATCTTAAGAACCTTTATGGTGAATCTATTTTTGAAGATCTTGTATTTGGCTTGAAATCATTAGAAGAATTAAAATTCTTAGAGATCTTAAGGTATTATCTTGGCCCAATTAATGTAAGACTCGGCTACAGGCTGGAGGATGTGATCTATGATTCTTTGATTGCTAAGAAAATTTTATTCGAATATGATGGTCATCGATTTCATGGAGATGGTGCGGTAAGAGAAGGAGTGGTGGAGCATGATAAATACAAAAACAAGCTAGCGAGAAAGAAAGGATATTATATTATTAGAGTATCAGATAAGCAGTCAAAACGAATAATAACATTAATAAAAATAATATTATGCGCAAATTTAGTTTTATTGAAATCGAAACTGTCGAGTTTTGTGAAAAGACTGAAAACCAAGATGTTTGGGACCTCTCAATAGAGAATGACCCGTCTTATTGTATTGAGGATGGGATTATCGTCCATAACTGCCTCAGCTCTACACAGCTCGGGACACATTATCCTATGGCATCACTATTGGATGAAATAAATACTATTCGGGAAGGCTATAAAAAATCTAAAAAAACCAAAGACAAGGGAAACTGTAAAGTCATAGCCGATGGAGGAATGACCGGGTATTCAGACATTATAAAAGCAATAGCCCTCGGAGCTGATTATGTAATGTGTGGGATGTTATTCTCCAAAGCTGCTACCGGAGAAGAAAAAATAGGGGATCCGATAGAGTATTATGGTATGTCTACAAAACGAGCCCAACAAGAGATGGGTAAGACGGTTTTAAAAACTTCAGAGGGTAAGTTTTTGAATCTTACTAAAGAATATACTCTCTCTGGATGGGTAGAGAATTTTGACTCTTACTTACGATCCGCCATGTCTTATTGTGATTCTAGAACCCTGGAAGAGTTTAGGGAGAGAGCTAATCTTCAGGTTATTAGTAATGAGACAATACGAATTATAAATGACAAGTGAAAATGATTATGAGATTGGTAAAAGATTAAATAATAATAATCCATATTTTGAAATAACCGTATCATTTTCATTTTGTGGGAGAGCAACTATTCAACATAGAAGCTTTTGCTATAATTACTATGATGGGTTATCTATTAATGATATCCTAGGTCTCATCATGTATTATCTAAAATATGGGAACGATAAACGATTAGAAAACAAGGATATAGGATCATATGTGACTAAATTTCTACAGGAGTATGATCTAATATTTGATGATGTTGTTTGTGAAATAGATGATGTACGTATTTTTTATATAGATCGTTTATTCTGCAGACATATCGTTGAGTTTCCGACTGATTTAGATATAAATTTTGTCATTGAAAAAATAAAAACCATTATAAATAAATGAAAATAACAGAAGAACTTTGGAATAGTGCGGCAAATGAGTTTAATGACTTTAGAACAGATTCCTGGACTCTAGATCATACTAATAAAGATAGGACATTATTTTATAGCAAGGCATTACTAAGAAAAATAACTGGTCAAGAAATATTTGTCGTTTTTCCTAATGCTTTAAGTAGTTTTCTTAGAGTTTCAAAGGATAAAATATCTCAAAAGAAATCAAATGAGTTTATAAAAAGAATGTATGAATTCTTTAGTGATGAAGAATTTTTATCGCGTCATAACTTAGTACCTGCCTTCCATTGTATAGTTCCAATAATGAATGATAATGAAAGTAGTGAGGATTGTTCAGTTATAGAAGAAGAAAGTGGTGTAGATCAGCAGGAGGATCTTAGAAATAATGATGGATATGTAAATTCAGATGGGAGTAGTTTAATACCAAATGTAAAGACCTATATAACTCGACCTAGGTTTTTGTTTGGAGATAATTTAGTAGCTTTTTTATGTCATACTAGTGCAGGTTATCTTCCAACAGCAATCCTGTTCACTTCAGACGCAGCAAATGAAGTAACAAAGATCTATAATGAGTGTAATAATATTATAAATGAATTTTATAATACAGTCTCTAAGAGCAGCGGGTATTATATTAATATTGCCTCTATTCTCTACTCTCGGCTTAGTTTCTCTCATTGTAGGGTTGAATTAAAGAACACCATAGATCCAAAAGAAATCTATAATGAGGGATTACCAGAGAGTGAGATTGCAGAGTTTATAAAAAGTGATGTTGGAGGTATTGGTATATTTTATGGTAATCCCGGATGTGGAAAAAGTACTTATATAAAATATTTAGCGACAAAATATCCAAATAAAGAGTTTAATATAATATCTCAGGACATTCTTCTTAAAAATCTGTCTGAGGTAAGAAATCACCTTTTAACTGTGGATAGGGGGAGTGGTTCTTCTATCTATATAGTAGAAGACTGTGAAAAACTCTTAGTATCAAGAGATTCTAGAGAGAATATAAGCACCTCAGTTTTATCAGAACTACTTAATATGAGTGATGGAATACTGGGTGATTATTTGAATATCAAGTTTATATTGACTTTTAATACAAAACTCCCAAATATCGATAAAGCTATTTTACGTAAAGGGAGATTGAAAGTTAAGTATGAATTTACACCCCTTAAAGGAGAACGGCTAGAAAGATTAGCTGAAAAACTAGGGATAAAGTTGACTGAAGAGAATATAAGATGTGGAATGTCATTGGCGGATATTTTCAATTATAACAATGTTGTAGATTTTTCTGATCAGGTATCTAAAGCAAAAATAGGATTCAAGATTTAAATATTTCTGATGTGTTTATTAGGATATCTTATTGGAGATTGTTTATTCATATTTGCCAGCTATTCCTTTTATATTATAGTTCCCAGATCACTAATTTTCTTAATAGATCCAACGTCTTATATATTTCAATCTACTATATCGATTGGAACTAATGATTGTTATTTATGTATTTATGTTATGAAATTCAATCGACCAAAGAAGCTACTTTCTAGAGGTTTTCTAAAATATATACTTATTCAAAATATAAAAACAGTGAGGGATTTTAATATAATTAATGTGGAGAGTAGGAATCAACTCATATCAGATCTAAAAATGAATAATCGATTAATATACAAACACGAATGAGGTATTATTTTGTAGAAGATATTGATGCTCTTTTATATTACTGTAATGATTATTCTTGGATTATTATATCTAGTGATAAATTAATTGAAGAATATCCTACGTATCGTGGTATAGTTGATTATTACTCTAATTATTTCATAGGTTCCTTTTATATGAGATTCGATTTTTATTATAGAATTACAATAAAGAAAAACTTTAGAAATAATATTGCAAAAAAAATAATTCGATATCTACTAAATCCTGCTTTTGGTTTTTCATGTGAAATTATTGGTATTAGTAGATTAGAAATGAATGATATTAAAAAAAGAAATAAATTAGAAAATTAAACTTCTAATCTATTTCTTTTTTGTATTCTCCTAGGCCCAATTCTCTAGCGCATCTCATTAAGGCAGATTTTACTTGGGCGTTAGGTGTTAAGCAGGGATTATCTTTTCGTAATTCCCAGTCTATTCCCTGGTATACTGTTTTTATATAATCGATTACCCCCTGACTTCTACTTTTTCCGGCTCTACAATGGACATATATATCACGCCCCTCTTTTACCTGCCTATCAATAAAAAGCGCTAATTTTCGGGCCTGATCTTCTAATAAACCTGTAAATGTACATCCATCATAAGAAAATGTATCTGTATTAATGTCATCGAATACAGCATTAAATACATTTTCATCACTTGAGGGGAGTGGATGTGGCTCTTTTCTTTTATAATAATCTTGACATTGTTGTGTTTCTATAATTGAAATCGCTGCCGTATTTTCAGGTAGTGGCAACATATTAATAAATTCTTTTCTACTAAAACAATAAAGTTTCTTAGTCATATTTATAAGGTTTTTGGTCAATCCTTTAAAACCTTATAATTGAGCTTAGTCTGGTATGATAATAGAATAGATACCAGCTAAGTTAGTATATATAGTATATTAAAATTTAAATAATAAAAAAAATGAAACATTATTTTTTTGAATTAACAAAAAATGGAAAAGTTAAACCATTAAGTGGTCAGCTAAAAGGATCAGAAATTATAGATCCTGATTTAAATGTCTCTTGTTCTAAGACTATTAGATCAGCATCTAATCTATTTTTTAGCGACGACATAAAAAAAGCCACCAACGGGAAGTTTTATTTGGTAAAGAATTTTAGAGCACTTACTTCAGAAAATTCCGAGGTAATGAAAGAGTATTCTGAATTTAAAGGGATGACCTCTAGCTCAACGGATACCGATACTGATACTAATAAAAGTTTATTTGATATAGTAAGTACGGATCCAAAATTATCTGCACCAACTTCTACGGGGGATGGTTTTTATATGCCTAAGGATGATTGGAGTATTTTAGTAAGAAATGTGCTTAAACACACAAACACTATGATATTAGGCCCAGCTGGTTGTGGAAAAACCTCATGTATAAAAATATTATGTGATAAGTTGGGTTTGAATCTGAATATATTTGATATGGGAAGTATGATGGATCCTATATCATCATTATTAGGTGTTCATAGACTAGAAAACGGAGAATCTATTTTTGATTATGCAAAATTTACTAGAGTTATTCAAGAACCGGGTGTTATTCTTTTAGATGAATTAAGCCGTGCCCCCCAATCAGCAATGAATATCCTGTTCCCTTGTTTAGATGATAGGAGATCTTTAAGTATTGAAATTGCTTGTGGTAAGGGTATAAGGGAAATAAAAGTTCATCCAGAAGTTACTTTTGTAGCCACAGCAAATGTTGGTATAGAGTATACAGGAACAAATTCCATGGATAGAGCATTGGTTAGTAGATTTTTTGCACTAGAACTTGGAAACATTCCTAATGATGCAGAGGTAGAAGTATTAAATAAGCGAACAGGTTTAAATATTGATTCTGCAAATTTAATAGTTCGTATTGCAAATACTTTAAGGAATTTATACCTTAAATCAGAAATTTCCGTCTGTCCGAGTATTAGAGAAACATTGGAAATCGCTGAGATGGCTGCAGACGGTTGGACTCTTATTAATGCAATGAGATCCGTATACTTACCTTTATATCAAGGAAGTACAACTGAGGGAGAGAGAAGTACCGTTTTTAAGACTATTACTAGTTTTTAATATCTATGGATAAAAAAACACCTTATTATTCAGACTATTATGTTTCCCGTTCATCTAAGTTTTTTAGTGGTGTTGGAGATACAGAATTACCGGTCACCTCAAAAAACTGGTGGGGTAAATCTAATGTTCGATATAGATCATCATTAGGATATAGTGAAAGTACTTTATATGATTACAATAAGCTATCTTATGTGGGTTATAGAAGTACCTTTACTAATCCAGAGAATGAGGAACAGGTTAAAAAATTATTAATATCATCTTATAACGCTGTTCGGGAGATTGTTGTTATTTTGGATTTACCATTCAAAGTAAAGATTTGTTTTTCAAGTGATACATTCTTCAAGGCTCATTCTGATACAGTTAGGCATCTATTTATATCAACAGAGTGTCTAGATAATGAAAAAATATCTGATTCTGAAAAAATTGATATTCTATGTGGAATAGGAGTTCATGAATCAGCCCACATTAAATATTCAGTGGTAAGGACTTATATGTCATTTAAGAAAACTCTGGAGGATGATCCTAGTAGAAATAAAGAATTCATTCTACTATTATTTAATATATTAGAAGACGAGCGTGTTGAAGATTTATTGTTGAAGGACCGTCCAGGTTATTTAATGTATATAGCAAACAGGAAATCATGGGAGTATAAAGGAAGTGTGATAGAATTCTCTAACTATACCGATCAAAAAAATATATTCTATAAAATAATAAAATTTATTAGATATAGGGATAAGTGGAATGAAGAGGGAGATGTTGACACTGTTCCAAGTAATTTAGAAGATTTATTTGGCAAAATTAAAGATTTATTAGAGCCAATATATGAATCTAATCTAAATACTAAAGATATTTGTTCTATTGCGGTTAAATTATACGATCTCCTAACCTCAGATACTAATCTCGGTTTAACGGAGAGTCACATTGAATCTATAAAGACTAAACTTAAAAACTATACACCCCTATATTCAGGTCAAGATCTAGATATAAAGGATATTGATTATAAATACTTATTTCCAACAGCATCTAGTTTTATGACTAATCTTGTTGATACTAGGTATCTTCAATTAGTTGAATCAATTTCTGACGGATCAATTGTTGTTCCAAAGAAGGATCATTATTTCATTAAAGTCAACAATGATGATGAAAGTATATCTTCTTTAGATATATACAAATACAATTATAATAAAATAAAAGGTAGGATATCTAAATACGTACCGTCAATACGAAGATTAATGATAGCACAATCAAGGAATTATGATTTTGTTATCCATGGTTGTAGATATGGATTATTGGATACTACTAAATTAGCTGAGGCTTATCAAGGAGTTCCACAGGTCTATATTAGAAAGGGGGTAGTGAAGACTAGTAATTTAGCTATTTGTATTCTGATTGATGAGTCTGGAAGTATGGGTGGAAGAAAAATAGTTGCTGCTCGAGATGCGGCTGTTCTATTAAATGAGGCTTTTTCTGGAGTGCCGGGAATTGACTTATTTATATATGGACATACTGCAGATATACTTCCTAATGGATCAGAATATTACGGAGCTGTAGATATTACAATCTATAAAGAACCTAATAGTGGTGGAGCTGACTATAATCTCTCTAGAATCTCTGCAAAGGATGAAAATAGAGATGGGTTAGCTATATTAGATGTAGTTAATAGACTTAGAAGTTTTACATCAGAGTATTGTATAATGTTTGTAATATCAGACGGTGAACCAAGTGCAGTTGGATATCGAGGATTTAGTGCAATAAAAGATACAAGACTCCGGATCAACGATGTTGAATCCAAATATAATACAGATATAGTTGGTATTTGTATAGAAAATTACGGTGCTGCAAAAGATATTTATACAAAGTATCTAGATTTAAGCGATGATTTATCTGAGTTTCCAAAGGCATTAGGAAAAGTAATAAAAAATCTTGTATTAAAAACAAGAGAAACAATAACCTCCTAAATCCTTATACTTGTGAATAAGAGCCAAACTTGGTATTTATATAATTGTTATTTAATTTAATTGTCATATAAAAAAACATTTATATTCTTTATAATAGTAAAAATCTTCTATTTATAGAAAGTTTATTATTATTTATACTAATAATAAGTTTTCAGAAGATTTAATTTAAAGATTTATATTTATTAACTCTAATATAAATGTTTATGACAATTATGGTTAAAGAGTTAGTCTTCCAATTTGGCTCTATGTACCTCCTATATAACAACACACTTTTACGCAGTTAGGAGGATAAGGGCACTAAAGATGTCTACCAAGATGTTGCGAAAGGCTGAAATATGCCTGGAGTATGGGTGTAAAAAACCTGAAACACAACATAACAATAAAAAAAAATGAAAAAAAATACAACTACACTTTTAATTGGAATAGGGTTAGTATTAACAGCATCATTATTGTTATATTTTAGAGAAAAAGAAGAAGATAACAATAAAAATATAGAAGAAAAGAAAGAGAAGGACAAGGTAAATGAAAAAAAACCAGAGCCTTCTACTAAAATAAAAGTTATAGATGAGAAAAAGAATCAACAAATCATAAATAAAGCAGTAAGGGACTTGATTGAAAATAATGAATATGGTTCTCTAGCTGATTTACTTAGTGATTTAGTAAGTGAGATAGTAAAGAGATCTGGTGATATAGACATCCTATACGATGCACCCAAAAACATCGAGGAGCTAGAAGAAGTTATAATATCTTTAGGCTTATATGACAAAGTTAGTGATAAGCTGCGTGAAAAAAACAGATAAAGAGGATTTTAATTGTCCTCTTTATTTTTATTTTTTATTGCCCAGTCATATATCTCCATGACTAATCTTTCTAAATCATCTTGAGATAATTCGTTTGGGTCATAGAAAATAATTTGTCTGTCTAAATAGATAGTTGCCGGATTTGATGTAGCTGTTTCTTTAATAGTAATCTTTCTTTTCCTTAATAGATCTTTATTATCACAACCATCAATCATGGGTTTATATCTAGAGTATTGTGTTGTATATTCTTCTAAATTTTCATTTAATAAGTCTATATCACACCAAGGTAACTCTTCTATAGTTAACTCTAAATTACTCCCTTGTTGTTTTTTATTTAAAAAACTATTCTCATCCTCTAAGTATTGTATAAACCGGCTAGCACTTTTTGGGCCTGTTTCTGATATAACTAAAACTATAGATTCCTTATCATCAATAGCTAGAATACTACCTTCCCAAAGAAACATATCCCCAGGTTTAAGTATTGGAGGTGTTCCTAAGAATTCAGTGTCTGGTATAGTTTTTTCTCCCTCAGTTTTCATCGGCCAAATTACTTTACTCCAATCCACTACCCTATTAAGTTTATCTAAAAGCTTCGGGGTTGTTTCTTTTAAAATCCCCTTTCTACACCCACAACTATATTTTTGTGTTAATACTGTAATTATCATAACATTTATAAGGAATTGATATAGAGTCCGGTTGAAAAAGGAAAGGATCATTATTGATCCTTTTCCTTCATACGAGAAGGTTTTTAGAATTCCACATCCAAAACATCCCCGTTGATGGCGATTATATTTGTGGAAATTTCAGTCCTGGATAAAATCTCTGGTTCAGGTGTAGTATAGTGAAAAACTATGATGTCATACGACACTGCGTTTTCTTCCCTACCTATTTCAACCTCTAATAGAGATCGAGATACTTTAGCCGCTTGTGCTAAAGTAATACCACCTTCGCTGTTTTCCGAGGCCATCTTAAACGATAACCTCCACAATAGAAATAAATCCTTCACCTTTACTGTTCCACCATGTTTTGATGACAGGTGGGCCTCCAGTTTTTCCTTCTCCCCTTGAGTTTTTACAAAATCCTCATAGAAAGATTTTGTTCCATCACTCTTTTCATCCTTTTTTGATGAGTAGTATGATGGATCTACTCGCATTATTTTTTGTTTTTGACCTGTTTCTACTATCATCCACGCCTCGAGCATGATAAACGGTCGTGGAAGTCCCCAAATGTAACACTCTTTGGTAAGTTCGGCCAATTTTTCTTTATAGTCACGCATTTTTGGGAATGCATAACTTTTATTTACATAATTTGGGACTACCATGTATAGGTCAAGTTGAGGCGCATTCTTGTAGAGGGATAGCGATATGTGTATTGCATGATTATAATTTCCCTCTAAATATCGTTCAGCGTCTATCTGATCGTCACACCACGTCGGAGAGTGGCGCAACAATCTATGGAGACTTAGTATAAATCCCTCCTTGCGACTTTGATCCACGATGTTTTCCAGGGTGGATTCTGGGACTTTTAGTTCAGACAAGGATTTTATCTCCTCATCTTTTTGCTGTTTTTCTTCTTTTCTTTCTTTTTCTTCTTGCCTTTTATTTATTTTGACAGCAAGAAGGATTGCAGCTCCGGTTAATGCAACCCCGGTTAATGCAATTAGTACTGAACTTTTTTTCATTTTTTTATTATTTTTTTTTATTATTTCTTAAAACTAAAAACTAGCTTTAAGTTCTTTTATAATGGAAACGATCTGTATGAGCGCTCCAATTCCGCCAAATGCGGCAAGCACTGGTTTGCCAATTCGTTCGTTGTACAGACCTAAGAAGGACCTATCATCCTTGTCTCTTCTTATATTCTGCCATTTTCTATAGTTATTATTGTTTTGTTTTTCCATTATTTTTGTTGATTTTATTTTGTTTTATATCGACAGCCATTGCAAATGCTCCTCCTATACAGAAGGTAACTAGTGCACCAATGGCCATTATTTTGCTTCCAGTGCCAAAGATATTAGCACCTTTCTTTAATGTTTCTATGTTCATAATTTTTCAATTTTCTCTTCACTTTTAAAAAGAAGAGAGGAACATGTATTTAATATAATTAAACACACGTCCTCCCTCCAAAAAAGTTCAGATTTTATCTCTTTACTTGGGCTTGATAATACCCTTTAAGTAATTCTTTACTTTTTTGGTTCCACTCTCGGTTCCGGTAACAATCTCTGAAAACTTTTCAGAATGGCGATCCGCTAGACCGCCGACAATCATTATGCCAACCACTGCTGTAGCGGCACCCAAACATTTAAAAAATTTCTTCATAATCTTCTCGTGTGTTTTATTAAGTTTAACATTTTCTATAATTTTACATATATAAGGTTTTTAGCCCCTTTTAAAACCTTATATATAATGGATAATGATTTTTTATTTAGTAGTGAGGAGAAAGAAATTTTAATAGATACCATTGTAAATAAGGCATCTAAAAGATATGATAAAACTATTATGAAACATTTTTGTTTATTAATAGTTGTCAATATTATAGGATATTTCGTAATACCCTCTTTTATTAAATTTCTTATATTCTGTTTTATAACTTTGATAGGAGCTATTTTAATCACAACTGAAATAACTAAAGACTTAATAGAGAAAGCAGATGGATTACTGGAGGATGTGTTTTCTCAAAAAGAACAAGATTCTTCGATTACAATAGAAAAATTGGTTGAATATATTAAATATAGTGATAAATTATGAAAAAATATATTATAATCTTTAGTCTATTCTTAGCTAGTATTATTAGAGTTCAATCCCAGACTGTTGTATATGAAAAGGTTGATACTAATAGGACTCAATTAATAGTATTTTCAGATTCTGTTTTTGTTAATCCTACATATAGTTCAATATTAGGAAAAGAAGAGTGGGATCTTATTTTAAAAAGTGAAAAAAGAAGGTTCGTCAGATCAGATATAAAAAATATTTTCGATACTCTAAGTTTGTATGAATTTAGGATTGTTAATGTTGTAAATTACGAGGACTGGATTCTCTTAGAGTTTGAAAAGTATTCAAGAACAGTGAAAATAAAAATGGATAATAAATGAAAAAGGGAGATATTGTCTTATTTCCAGTCTCTAAAGGTTCAATTCAATTAACCATAGGGACTGTTATTTTTTGTGAAGGGGATAGGATTCAAGTTCAATTTTTCTCTACACCTGCAAAAACCTGGACTTCTGTTTGGGTAGTAGTAGACAAACAAACTCCAATTCTCTGCCCAGATCCCGAAGCTGCCAAAGATTGTATAGGAAACTTAATTTCTCCGGGGGATACAGTCTATTATCTAGAGAAAAACACTATATACCAAGGAATTGTTGATAGTATAGAAAGCAGGCTCTGGGTTATTATAGGAAAAAAACGAATTAGAAATGTTAGTGTCTATGTTAAAAGATGATCTTAGAAATGGTGGATATATTCTGTTTGAGGGAATAAGAGGAAGTAGGCTCTATGGACTAGATACAGAAACCTCAGACACAGATACACGCGCTCTCTTTATAGCTCCTCAAGATTGGTTGTATGGAATTAGGAGAAATTATCCTAATGTTATTCAATCCGAAAAACATGATGATACTTGGGATGAGTTAGAGAAGTTTATAATTGAAGTAGGAGAGAGTAACCCTAACTCTCTTGAACTTCTTTTTACTCCTTCTCAACATACTCTAATTTATAATTCCATTCTAAATCCTCTCTTTGAAATTAAGGAGGAACTAGTTACTAAAAAATGCTTTAAGTCTTTTGGTAATTATGCTAAAGATCAAATTCGTAGAGCAAAAGGAGAGAATAAAGCAATTAATACTGATCCACAGGAAGTTAAAGAGAGGAAATCTCCACTTCATTTCTGTAATGTTATAGAAGAGAGTAAGTCCATTCCTCTAGATAAGTGGTTAGAATATAAAGGATTAGATCAAAGAAGATGTGGACTGGTACGACTTTCTAGGGGTATTGAATTATATTCTCTTTATTATGATGAAGACAATAAACTTCATTATCGTGGAATACTTGATACTGAAAATCCTACTACTCAACTTCGTTTATCTAGTATTCCAGAGGGAGAAAAAAGTTTATGTTCTTTTCAGTTTAATGTAAATGCTTATACAGATCATTGTAATAAATATAAGCGATATTGGGACTGGGTAAAGAATCGAAATGAAGAAAGATATCAAATAAATAAAGATTATGGTTTTAATGCTAAGAACCTCTCCCAGGCTGTAAGGTTATTTAATGTAGCTATAGAAATTGCTGAGGGTAAAGGATTAATTCTTGATAGAAGGAACATAGATAGGGATCTTCTATTGAGTATAAAAAACCATGAAATGACTTATACAGAGATTATAACATATATAGAATCTCTTGAACAAAAGATGAGAAATGCTTTTAACTCTTCTAAGATTCCTGATTCTCCGGATAAAAATAAATTGGAAAAAATATTAATAGATATAAGGAGAGAATTCTATAAATGCTAGAGAATCTTTTATTGAGGGTTAATTTAGATAAAGTAATAAACATTTCTCATATGTATGATTTTATTATATATCTAGATAACCATAGAATATTTTATACATACAAGAACCTAGCCAGTATTATTATCAAACCTAGTATCCTAGAATATAGCTATGATCCTTTCTTAGATTACTTAAATACGTTTAATCCAGGAGAGGTCGAGATTTATTCTGAAGATGAAAAAAGTTTTATTCCACTAATTGAATCTGGAGCTCCTATAACTGTTGTTATAGGTGAATATCATATATATATGCAGAATGAAACTGTTTATGTAGGGTTCAATTATATTATTACTCAATTGAAGTTTCTCATAAAACAATCTAAATTTAGGCGTTGTATTTGGGAATATTATAATGAAACTCCATTAGTAGTAGAAAGACTAGTTAGTTTGGGGTATATATCAAAAGAAGAGCTTAATAATATTATTGATGAATTTTATGTACCCTTTTAAATCCTTATATAAGAAAAAATTCAAAATTTTAAAATACTCAAAATACCAAAATTCAAAATGTTAAAATATAACTATAAAGAAATGAAAAATAAGTGAACGTAAAAACAGTATTAGAATTTGGATTAAAGCTAGCAATTGCATTAGGTGCAGGTATAGCAATGTTCGCGGGTGTTAATGAAGCTATTAAGAGAAATAACACAAATGAAGGTTGTAGAGATAATAATAGTGTCAATAACGACCCGGTTAGTAGGGAAACAGTGAATAATAAAAACACTGGTGATAGTAGTAATACCATAGTCAGTGGTCTTCGAGCTGCTTCATCCACTTGTGGAAAATTATTTGCTCTTACACAAGGTTTAGTAACTGTAGCGGAAAGTCTTAGTACGTTATCATCTTCTTCTGGAAGATTAGATTACGGTACAGGCGGTTATTATCAAGGTGGAGGAGGCCAGCGTTGGAGAAGGTTGAATCCGTTTATACTAGAATCGGTACCACCGGATGCACCAATAAATTTCGGAAACCAATATCCCTTCTAAATAAATTTTAATAGGTTTAGTTAGCTTATTTTAATAATTAGTAGGGATTTTGTGTCAAAAAAAATAAAATAAAGACCAGAGATTTTTAAGTCTCTAATCTTTATTTTTTTTATTTATTTAGTTAGTTTGACAGTTACCTCATTAGTCTTCTTTGAAAAACCTACTTTTATTTTAGATTTTTTAGCACTGTCATGATTAAGTAATTCATTACAAATCGGATCTGATACCCACTTTTCAATTCCCCGAGTTAAATCTCGAGCACCATACCTTAGATCCAATTCGTCTATGATCTTATCCCTAACTTCTGTATCTACTGTTAATGAGAACCCTTTCTTATTAAGTCTGTCTTTAACCTTTTTTAGCTCAAGTTCATAGATTTTTTCCATCTCTGCTTTTCCAAGGTTATTGAAGACAATTATTCCAGAGAATCGATTAATTACTTCTGGCCGGATTCTTTTCTTGATGGCTTTCATAACAATTTCTTTTGTTACGGTCTCTTTATCTTCCATTTTAAATCCAATTCCAGATCCATGAGCCTCTAACTCCCTAGTACCATCATTGGATGTGAAGATGAATATACAATCCTTAAAACTAACTTCTATTCCATTAGATAATGTAATAAATCCAGTGGTAAGGATATTTAAGAAAATAGTATTAAGAATTTCATCGCAAAGTTTATCAGCCTCATCGACTAGGATCAGCCTCTGCGGTCTTTCTCTAACACTATCGAATAAAGCCACTTCACCAAACCCTACATAACTAGGAGGAGCACCTATCAGTTTAGTTACCGTATGTGGTTGTGTTAATTCACCACAATCAATCCTTAACATTGAATCCTCTGAACCAAATATTGTTTTTGCTATTTGTTCAGCTAAATATGTTTTTCCAGTACCAGTTCCTCCAGATATATAAAGACTGGGCGGGATATTCTCATCTCTAAGTCCAAGAAATTGTCTACTCAATAATTTAGTCACTTGATCTATGCTATCATCTTGACCTATTATTACAGTTTTCAATCTTGGTGCCATATCCCTTAACTTGTCAATATCCGGAGAAAGAATTTTATCGATTGGAATATTTACAAGCTTAGATATTACGGTTGCTACATCATTCTCTGTAACCTCATTACCATCCTTCAGGCTTATGCGAAGGTCATCTAATTCTTTTTCAAGGACCAGTTGTTTATTTCTTTCCTCAGATGCTTCGCTATAACATTCCTTTTTTACTAACTCAGTTTTCTTTTTCTTTATCTTAAGTATCTTTTTCTCTAGACTATCTAATTTTTTGGTATCTGTAGGATGTTCTAGTTTTGCATGAGAACCGCTAATGTCCATTAAATCAATTGCTCGGTCTGGACTGTTTCTATCATATAAATACCTAGTTGATAAATCTACGCACATTTTTAGGATTTTATCAGGATAGGATACATTATGGTAGTTTGAGTATCTCTCGCGTAGACCCATTAGAATCTTTAATGTGTCTTCTTTGGAAGGTTCTTCAATGAATAGTTTTTGGAATCTCCGTTTTAGGGCAGAATCTTTCTCAATATATTTTTTATATTCCTCATCTGTTGTTCCTGCAATTAGGGTTAGTTCACCACGAGAAAGTGATGGCTTTAACATTTGAGAAATATCATCTGATTGGCTAGATACTGCTGAATGAAATTCATCAATGAAGATTATTATATTTTTATTTTTTGCTACCTCTTCGCAGATGTCTTGTACTCTCTGTTCAAGTTCTCCACGATATTTAGTACCAGCAGTGAGAGTTGTTGTAGAAATACTTATAACTCTTTTCTCTTTTAACTCATCAGGAACCTCACCCTTAGATATTAACTGAGCAAGGTACTCTACAAGAGCTGTTTTTCCAGTACCCGCCTTTCCAATTACTATTGCATTGTTTTTCTTTCTACAGCAGAGAATTTGTATTAGTTGAGATACTTCTTTTTCTCTTCCAATTACATCATCGTACTTCTCCTGTTTAGCACAATCAGTCATATCAATCCCGAATTCATCTAACACTGGGGTTGATGATGTTGGATCTACTCTTTTGGTATGTAAGTCCTTGGTTTTTCCAGCTTCTTCAAACTCTGCAGAATTAAGAGGATTTATTCCCTTTATATTATTATTCTCATTGTTTTTCCAATCATTGTTTAACACTCCATTTAATAATATACCACCTATAGCCTTTGACATAAAATTTACAAAGTAGGCTTCGGGATTAATACCAGCTGATTTAAGAATTTTTACTAAATCAGTACTATCAGAATCATAGATAGTTCCATAAATAATATCATCTACAGTTACCTCCTCTAGGGGATTTAAGTTAATAAATATATCCTTCTCCTTAATCTCTGCTAACCTACCAAAGAGATTTATCATATCAGGCCCGAACAGTATCTTGTCTTTTGCAATAAACTCATCAGCGGTTGTATTATTATCTAATGTCAACTGTGCTAGGTTTTTTAGTTCCACACATAACTCCTTCTTATTATTACCATCCAGTTTAGATAGTATGCTATATGTGATTTCTGCTCCAGAACCAGATAACGTATCCTCATTTAGCTCAAAGATACAATAATAAATCGAATGAAATATTGTAGGTTCAAGAAATATTATATTACACTTGTTATCTACTGCTTCTTCTGCAGTTATCCTTAATATTTCCTTTAATGCACCCTTTGGGGTTGGTACTACTAATGACTTCTTATCCATGTATTAATATTTTTTATTTATATTTCAATTCAGATATAAGGAAATGGAGGAGATAGAAAGCCACTTCCTTATACATGATATGATAAAAATTAATGATACTGTTATAGATTTATATAAATTTCCGGACGGTACTTATAATCTAAAGGCACCACTTATAACAGAAAATATAAATGAAATAGTTTTTAAGTGGTTTTATGATGGGGAGTTTGAGTTATCCGCTCTAATCTTCTTGAAAAAATATTATGATTCTGGAAATTATGAGCATATACGGACAAGATTAGAAATGCCATATGTTCCAAATGCAAGAATGGATAGAGTAAAAAATCCCGAAGAAGTATTTACTCTTAAATATTTTGCCGAGATTATAAATGATCTAAATTTTGATAATGTTGTTATTTTAGATCCCCATTCTAATGTAGCGCCAGCATTATTGAGGCATTGTACTTCCCTTTCAGCAGCTCCATTAATTGGATCAGTTTTAAGAGATGAAAAAATCGATGTTCTAGTTTTTCCGGATGAAGGTTCTCATAAAAGATATAATATGGATGAGCAATATATATCGTTTTATGGAAAAAAGATAAGAAATTGGGAAACTAGAGAAATTACAGGTTATAAATTATGTACAGATACAGATAAAGAACTTGATTATTTAAATCAAAAGTCTGTTTTAATTATAGATGATATAATTTCATCTGGTGGTACTATATTTAATACTGTAGAAAAATTAATTAAGAATGGTGTAGGTAGAATTTTAGTATATTGTACTCATTGTGAGAATACTATTCTTAGTGGAAAATTAACTCCATTATTAAATTCAGGTGTTATAGATACAATCTTTACTACTGGAAGTATATATAGTGGAAAACACCCAAGAATAAAAACAATTGGAATAGTTAGATAAAATAAGAAGCATTATTATGTCCATTTTTAATATATTATTAAAAAAATTAAAGAAAGAAGAAGTTAAGGATGAAGAGCAAAAAGAAGGAGAACTGATAGTATATAATATAATAGACCAAAAAAAAGTTAAAGAGGATATATATAGAGAACGAATGGCTCGTTTTCTTTCGCTGGTAAAACGAATCGGTTAAAATCCTTATATATAAGAGAGAAAAGCATCTAATGTATTTTAGGTGCTCTTCTCTTTTTTGTTCTACATATGATAACAGATATAAATATAAATAAATTACGTTATTTAACAATTATTGAAAATATTAAGAACGATATGGAGCATATCGTTTCTTGCTTACTTGAAATAAAAGCGAATAAAAAACCGAATCAACAACTAATAAAGAGAAAGATAAAATCTTTTTGGTGTGAGGAGTATAATATCTTGTATGTATGTAAGTTAGATGGAATTATAATATATTCTATCTTTGGTGAATATGTTGTAGTTTATCCAATTGAGTATATTTTAAACCGAAGAGGAAATAGATATATTATATTTATAAAGAAACATACAATACAGAGATATGGGGAGAGGTTTTTACATGATGAGTCTTTTAAGTCTATTGATAAATTTCTCTTATCTTTCAGTAACAAAAATAATAAAATTATAATTACTTCAAAAAAGGTAGGAGTTAAATCAATATCTATTAGAATAAATGATGGTGCTCTTTTAGGATATAGTTATAATGCTGATCCTATGGTAATAAGGGTAAATACATTTATTTCTGATAATGAAATAGACAAGGCTAATAGAGAAGATCAATTATTATTAAGAATACCGGGGAAGTAAAATCCCCTTCTTATTTCCTTATATTTAGTTATGATTAGAGAAGTCATTGGAGATATTTTGGAGACTGAGTGTAAAGTAATAGCACATCAGGTTAATTGTGTCGGAGTTATGGGTAGTGGAGTTGCAAGGTGTATAAAAAATAAGTGGCCTGAAATATTTACCGGGTACTTAGATGCTATACAATCACTAGACCATGAATGTTTGGGGAGATGTCTAATATTAGAAGCTGCCCCTGGAAAATATATAGCTAATCTTTTTGGACAATATTTTTATAATGGATACTATAAAAACATAGAAGATTACTACAAACATCCATATTACAAAAGACCAGGTATTGATTCATCGGGGAAATTAAGATTTACAAATTATGAAGCTTTATTTACTGGTCTAAATTCTTTGAAGTCAGAAATGGAAAAATATAAAGTGGACTCTGTATCATTTCCATATAAAATTGGTTCTGATAGAGGAGGAGGTAATTGGGAAATAGTAAAAACAATGATATCAGAAATATTTAAGAACACCGATATTATTGTAGAAATAAGAAAAAAGGAAGATTAACTTCCTTTTTATTTTTTTTTTAATTCTTTTATTCTGTTTGAATATTTTTGATCTTTTCGCATACTTCTTGTTCTCTATACTTCTTTATAATACGTTGTTAATATAGATTTCATAAAAGGAGTTGGTGTAAACTTAATCTCTACTTTACGACCCTCCATATTTGCTGTTCCCATTCAATCTTTATTGAAATAACTTGTATTATAATAAAAATATGAGGATCTATTTCATAATAATTATAAAAATTATCTGAATATTGTTTAGCTATATAGTAGTTGCAATATTTAAGTATTAATTCCTTTATTTTAATTTTAAATTCCTTTTCATTACATCGTTTGAATTTAATATTATTACGTCGTTGTTGATCAGTGTCTATATAGTAAGAATATAAAGCAAACATTGATTTCCAGGGTAATAAGTTTATTTGCTCAATTATTTTATCATATGTTTTTTTCTTCATCATTTATATATAAGGCATAAAAACCTTATAATTGATGAAAATATTAGGACAGTATATAAATGGTAATTATAAGGTCACTATTTTTAGTGACGGCACTAAAATTAGAGAAAATGATCTTGACACTCTAGTTCCAGCATTTTCTGAGAATTGTGATGTTAAAATTACTGATAAATGTTCTCAAGGATGTCTATTTTGCTATGAAGGATGTACCACCAATGGATCACATAGTAATATCCTGGAACAGCCTTGGATAAATTCTCTTCATCCATATACAGAGTTGGCTATTAATGGAAATGATTTAGATCACCCGGATTTAGAGAATTTTTTATGGTTTCTTAAAGGAAAGGGGGTTATTGCTAATATGACCGTAAATCAAAATCAACTTATCAATAATTACTCAAAAATTCTCGAATTAATAAACCGAAAATTAATCTGGGGATTAGGCGTGTCATATAAAGATGAGATGATCATTAAGTATGTAAAAAATCTCCCTAATGCAGTCATCCATGTTATTAATGGAATTATAACTGAAGGGGATTTTTATAAGATCAGTGATAAGGATTTAAAAATTCTTATCCTAGGTTATAAAACTAAAGGACGCGGAATTAGCTACTCTCAATTATACGAAAAATCTATCCAGAAGAATATTTCCTGGTTGCATGATAATCTAAAAGATCTTATTCCGAAATTTAAGGTTGTTTCTTTTGATAATCTTGCCATAGAACAGTTGAAATTAAAAAGATTGCTGAGTGAGGAAGAATGGAATGCTTTTTATATGGGTGATGATGGGCAATATACTTTTTATATTGATGCTGTGGATGGAACTTTTGCAAGAGATAGTTTAACCGCTGGAACAAAAAGATATATAATAGGAAATAAAACAGTTGATGAAATGTTTAACATAATAAGACAGGAAAGTGATACAGAGAAGAAATAATATCTTTGAAACCAATTCCAGTTCGATCCATTCACTCTCTATTTATAGAGTAGATGAAGATGGGAAGATAGGAAGTAAGGTAGTAACCTCCGATATGTTTATGAAGTTTGGAGGAGATACAGAAATAGGAAAACTAGGATTTTGTATTAACTTAGTATTTTCTATTATATCTGAAGATTATCCAGTAGAAGAACACGATAAAATAAAATCAAGAGTTATTTCATATTTTGATGAAATATTGTCTTCTAAGGGTGGTGGATCTTTAGATTCTGGTATTTATCCAGTAGACTTCTCTGATATGTATACTCATAATGATGATCCAAAAACAGTATTTAAAAAATTTGTTTTTGAAGAGTTTGGAGAAGACTTAGAGGGATGTATTGACTCCCCCCAAAACATATCCACTACGATTAAAGCTGTAACAAAAATTATCTTTGACACGGATATTAGAGTTTTAGATTACGAAGTATTTGGAAGATAAAAATTATGACAAAAGAAGAATTAGATAAAAAAGTATCTTCTCTTAAGGAAGAGATGAAATTATTAGTGGATGATCCAAAAAATAAAAAAAATCTCATTAAGCTAAAAGGAGAATTAGCTAAGTATTCTAGTTTGGAAAAAAGAGCTCTCCAGTATTCTCCAGATAAAATAACAGATTTAAAAACTGCTATTGAACTGTATTCAACTAAACAGATGGGACTATTTCTGGCCATATCAGAGGGAGTTTGTAGAAGAATAAGAAAAGGTTTTTATGCATCTAAGCAAAAATATTTATTATCTGATCTTACTTCTAATGATGGAGAGAAAAGAAAATTAGCATTGAAGATATTAAGATTTGATACTAGTAAATTCAAAGGTATAAATTGGAATAATATTCGGTTTGAGTTAATTGAAGCTGAATTAGATAAAGGATTCTGGAGTTTTTAATTGTCTTTCTTTCTTTGGTAGAAGGTGCTTAGGAAAAATTTCTTAGGCACTTTCATTTCTAACCTACATATAAAAAATGAATAAACAAAATATAAATATTAAAAAAAATGTTAGATCTATATTACCACTTTCTTTAAAATTTGATGATATAAATATAAATAGCGGCTACTATAAAGTACTGTGGGGTAATTCAATGTGGGAATCAGGAGGAATCTATAAAGAATTAAAAGCCTTCAATAATATACTCCCAATTCAATTTCAATATAAAAGTTTAACTTGGAAAGAGCTAATAGATGAATTAAGATCATCCATAAGATATCTGGTTTATACAGTAGATGGCTATGATAATGTAGTAGGAGTGTTTTCTATAAATTATAACTTCATATTCTACACCCCTAGAATAAAGAAATTTCTAAGTAGATACACATTAAGTGAATACGAAAGGGGTGAGGTAAAAAAATTTCATATTATGAAACCTGATAATAATTGGGATGATTCTATAATATCTAAAATTACGTGTTTAGAATGTCTCATAATTAAGAATTTCTATGTTATTTAAATTAAAATGCTGTTAATAAGACCTATAATCTTTATATATGTTAAACAAAAAAAATAAAAAAACTATGACAAATGAATTTATACTTAATCTCGAAAATCAACTACAGGGGGTCGGAACGAGATTAAAAGAACTACATTTTTCGGCCCCATCTATCTCCATTCATAAATTGGTGGATGAGTTTGATAGTGAATTTAAGGAATTTGAAGATGAGATTATGGAAAACGCACAAGCACTTTGGGAAACAATAAAACCAGGGGACCTTGATCCAATACTTCCAGAATCAACAACATTTGAACTACTTCTAGAAGAAATAAGAGGAATTCTAGTAGGTATAAAAAAAGAAGCTAGCGATAATATGATGTGGACAGGAATTATTAATATTGTAGATGATTTTTGGTCTACTGTTAATAAATATGTTTATCTGATTAATATCGCAAGAAAAAACAAGGGAGAAGATTAAACTCTTCTCTTTTATTTCCTTATAATTGATATGGAAACAGAAGAGATAATGTTATCTAAAGTAGTTGCAGATGGATTACTAATAAAACCAGGCGATAATTTTTTATCTAAGGTAACCGGAAAATTAGTTATGTGCTGTGATGCTGATGCTGATCACTCTAGAGCTTCTTGTACCAAATGTGTTTATAATAATAAAGAAAACTTTCCTTGTAGTGGGTGTAGTAGTTACATATATCCCTTGAGACTTGTGGAAGCAGGACACTGCACACCTCCTTTTCGAAAAGATAATAAAAATGTATACTTTAAAGAGGTAGAGAGTCTTTATGAAATTTCATCAGAGACCTTAAGTTTATTAAAAACAATAGATTATTCAGATATGACACCTCTGGATAAGTTTAAATATGAACGATTATTACTAGAAGCATTGTATGTTTCGTATATGGATAAAAGAAATGGTGAAACGAAAAGAAGGTGAAACATTTTTTTCAAAATTACTTGGACAAAAATTAGTTACAGTTGTTGATGACAGTGGTTCAGATTATAGCTGTAACTCTTGTGCATATAATAATATATGTGGTAATCAGACTCTTGATAGTATTAGGGTAAATTATGAAACCGGTCATTGTTATATGTTTAGAGTTCATTTTGAAACAAAACAAGTTATTTATGAGATACCAGAGGATTTATTGGAGATCATAAAAGATGTTGACTCTGATGCCTATATGACAAGGAATACAAAAGAAACCCTTACTCTACTATTGATTGAATCTGAATATAATAATAAATATAAAGAAATGGTTGTTAGCACACTATGATAAGGATAGAAGAAGACCAAAAATTATTTAAATCATTAAGTAGACAACCCGGAGAAATATTTGAATCAAAAATCACTGGTTGTATATTGAAGACCATCTCCGCTGGTGCAAGAAGATGTAAAAATTGTGCCTATAGTAGAATATCTGATACTTGTAAAGGAATTGTAGATATTCGTAGGAAAGAGGCTGGAAATTGCAGTACTAATGGCAGAAATGGCCCTTCTGTAGCATTTGAAGTTGTTTCTGTTCTTTATGAAATACCGGAAGAAACAAAAAAATTATTAATAGAATTAGGAAGATCATTTTATGAAATTGGTAGAACTCCAGATGAGTTCGTAGATATAATAGAGTCTCAGGAATTATTGCTAGAAGCAGAATATTTTAAGTATAAAAATAAAAATATATAAAAGACTATGGACCCCTTAACGTATTTAATGCTTATAATAGTAATTACACCGTGAACTTTGTAGAACTCACCAGCAGGTATATAGATGAGGATGTGGAGTTTATTTCAAAACTACTCGAAGCAATTGTTGTTAGAAAACATAATATGTATAATGAAAAAAATGCAGTAAATAGTAACATAATTGATGGGTGGGCTAAATATTGGTTTTTCATTCATGACAACGAATTACAGGAATCGTCATTTGAATTAAACGACATTGAAGATCTTACAGAGAGGGATGATATGATGCGATACCTAGTTGATGGAATATGAAAAATATAAAAATAAAGAGAGAGAACTAATTAATTCTCTCTTTATTTTCTTTCTTCTAATAAACTTTTAATCATGGACTGGTGATTAAATGCAAATTCGTTAGGGTTCATTTGTAAAACCTCTTCCCCAGTTAACCATAAAAATTCACTAACCTCTCCATTTTCTCCTCCTCTTGATTTGGTGTCAGTACTCAAGAACACAGGAGTATCTTCAGGAATTTCAGCAACAAACCTAAGAGTTACATTTTCTCTGTCATCTCTCTTAGGATCATCTATAAGTTTCCAAGGCTTAATATCTTTTTCTTGTATCAAAAGACCAGTCTCCTCATATAATTCTCGTATAGCCGCCTGTTTTAATGTTTCTCCCCAATTTAAATATCCACAAGAACAGCATAACTTTCCTACATTATCAGGGCAACCAGGACCTCTACGTTGAAGTAAAAACTTATCTCCTTTTTTGAGAATAGTAACTACAGCCATTGATCTCGAAATCCAATACTCTTTTCCAGTTTCTTTGTCTACAATTTTAAAATTTTCTTTCATGAACAATATCCACAATTATAAATATCAAGTACTTCTCCTAAACGTTCACAAATAGTAGAGTAATCGTTTAGGTTTATTTTATACTTATTTAAAACCTCATCAGTTGGAAGCTTTACTTTAAACCTAACTCTACAACCATTATTAAATGGAGAACCTTCAGATTCGGTTTCTCCAAAATCTGATACGTTTGCATCTATGTTATTTATCTTAAATTCTGATAGCGTACAAGGTAAATATCTATATTGTTCTATAGTAATATCCATAACATATATAAGGATTTAGTTAATTCCTTATAATTGATATATGAAAAATAAAAAAATAAAAGAGGTAATAAGAGAGGATTTACCTGAAACAAACTCTAGTTCTTCTCATTCAGTAGTTATTTCAATGAAAAGTGAGAATAATTTAAGAAGAGAGAATTGGAATTTAAATATTGATGATAATCTAATTTTGCATATACCTCCATTTAATAATTTTGGTAGGGACTTTTTCTGTTCAAATAGTCCACTAGTGAAAATACAGTATTTGAGCTGTTATTTTATTTATGGATATTATACTAATAGAGTACAAATAAGTAAACTTATTTATAAATTCGAGAGAGTATTAAAAGATATTCTTGGGATAAAAAGTGTTTCATTTGATTCTGCTGTAGAAGTTTGGACGGCAATGAAAAAACAAGAATTAAGCGAGGATTATGATATTGAGTTTCCAAGAATAGATTGGCAATCACTAGACTTAAAAGAAGAAATATTAGAATCTCAAGAAACAATAAGGAATTTTATTTTAAATCCAGATTCTTGGATTTATGGAGGTGATGATAATTGTGATGAAGATCCTGAATTCTATAAGGATACTAAGAAATTACCAGAGGCAGTTGGAATGCTTTCGGTTGATCTCACTGGATTAGGTCGAGTTGATGTGGAATTTTCGACAGAGGATTATCTCTTCGAGGTGGAATCAACAATATTAAACCTCATAGTGTTTAATAAATTAAAAACTGAATTTATAGTACGGGAGGATTTAACAACTTTCACAATAGATAATGATATCTATTACTTTGATTCTATTAAAATATCAGAAGATAGTATAAATTCAGTTTTCAAAAATTATTCGGGGGATACTATATTAGTACCTGGAAAATTAACTATTTATGATGTATGCAAATTTTGTATATAGAAACGGAAACTATATTGTTTCCAGTACTGGACGTAATACTCTAAAAAAACAGTGCTTTCGAATTAATGAAGATTTTAAACCAGATTTTCCAGATAGTATAGATTTAAAAATTTCTAATAGGTGTTCTATTGGTTGTCCATATTGTCATGAAGAAAGCATACCAAATGGAAAATTAGCTGATTTTAATGAAATAGTAAAACACCTAGACTCACTTCCAGATAAACCCATAGAAGTAGCTATAGGCGGTGGAGATTTGGTAGTAGATGACGAAAGTTTTTTATTATTAGTAGAACTAACAAAATGGCTGAACTCAAAAAATATAAGGGTCAGTGTTACATTAAATGAAAAATCATTTGACAGCGAGATATTTACTAAATTGAAGGAATTAAACCTTAGGGGGTTGGGAATAAGTTTGGGTCCGGATATTACAAAAGATCGACTTGAATATTTAGATAAAATCACAGCCTATCAATACTTATCCCCTACAAAGGTTTTTCATATTATACTAGGTTTATTTCCATTAGATCTATTAAAAGATCTCTTATCTCATGAAATTTGTTTGTGGAGTAATAGAATACGATTATTATTTTTAGGATATAAACAATTTGGTCGTGCAAAACAAGATGAGTTGCCTAATACTATTCCAATGTTCGAAAGTTTAATAAAAAAAAGTATTATAATGCAAAGGGAGGTTCCAGTAGTATATCCATCAAATTATATATTCGGATTTGATAACCTCGCTTTGGAACAGCTTAACTTAGAGAAAGCTTTTATAAGACAAGAGTTTGATAGTATTTTTTTAGGACCAGAATTTTCTTGTAGTATGTATGTTGATGCAGTAAATGGTCAATATGCGGAAAGCTCAACAAGTAGTTTGGATAGTAGAGTTAGTTGGGATAGTATTGATATATTAGAATATTTTAAACATGATAAAACTAGTAAGAAAGATTGAAAATTTAGAAGATCCTAAAATAATAACATCTTCGTGGCCATTAATGAGTTCCCTTAATGAAGATTATATCCCAAAATTATTTGAGATAAATGGTAATAAGTTTTGCTTTATATCAGAATTGAATAGTTTCATTTTACCTAAGGATACTACTATTTCTATAGGTGATATATTAAATGAAACTGAGATATTACCATGGAATCTTGAGAGATTATCTCCAATTCCAGAAAAAAATTATATTCTCAACCAATATTTAAGAGGAGATACTACTCATTTTGTTACAATTAATTCAAAAAAACAAGAAGAATTAATTGGAAGTTGGAGATGTTATAACGACGAAGGTGACAGTATTACTTTTTCTATGATAACTACTGATAAATTTTGTTATTCAGATGATGAAAAAAGATTATTAATATGTTATCCTGAAAAAACTGAAATACCTTATGACTGTAATAAAATAAAAATAAAAACAACTTTTATACTATTTAATCTATGGAAGAATCTACTATTAGAAAAATAATCGAGGCCGTAAACTCAACCCTTAAAACATTTGATAGTGGGTGGACTTCTGTAAAAAGATTTGGATATGTTACAGATGATGCAGATCGAGAAAGATGTATGACTTTTGATAAATATGTCGAATGTAGGGTTAATCGTGAGTTTTGGAAATTAGATGAATTTAAGGATCTATTTGCTGAATTTGATGGTAATATATTCGAATGTAAATTAGACGAACCAAATTTAGTAAAACGAACTTTTAAACTGGCTACATTACGAATAAAAATACCAAAAAGTGCGTTAGAAGCCAATGAATCCCTTAATAATGAAGTGAAAAGATTTATTGATTGGTTAGGGGGAGATACTATAACTTTTACACACAAAAAGAAAAAATTTATATATAAGATATTAAATAATAACGAATATGAATAAAATTCCTAAATTAGTCACTGATCTAGTAGCATTTGTAGTAATAGGAAAAGAACAACTCTATTTAGCCATCCTAAATGATAAAAAGGAAATTTCAAGGGTAAAAAAAAAGATTGGAAGTAGTGTATATGAAACTAAAATCCCTAGTAATAAGTTTAATCTAAGATTGGATATAAATTCCTGTGGAGAAGTTGAAGCTTTCATATCAAATAATGAGAGATTACCAAAAAAAACTGAGGAATACAAGGTAATGAACTTTGATGAATCCACCGCAAGTAAATTACTACTAGAGGGAAAAAATGATCATGGTCTATTTGTTGAATCAGTTGAAGTTTGTTTTTCTGGAGAATATAATGAACTTGTTAGCTTTATCTCTAAGGATATGCCATCATATCAACTTACAGTAGATGAAATGATAAGATCCTTTTTCTTAGACTCTGGAAAGAAAACAAAAAAATGGATACCAGGAAATAGATATGATAATTCTGATACTACTTTTTATTATCTAGGAACTTTCTTATCTAGAAAAGAAGATCCTAGTACCTCTGATTTCCATAATACCTCAGATCAATTAACACCAGTGGGATTATATGTTAATCAGTTAAAAGGAGAAAAAAGTATAGAGGAAGTTTTAAAAACTAGGTACTTTAGTGTGAATGAAGATGATGATGGAATTAAGGTGATTTGGGGAAATAATCCCTCTTGTATTGACTCCGGAAAATACCTGGAAAATAATACACCTATTACGCTAAGCTCTTGGTATCTAGATAATATAAATAATATCCCAGAAAAAGTCACTCATAGCTCAGAGATCTTTACTTTATTAAATTATTTATCTGAGGGTGATAGTTTAGAATATTCAACAGAGCTTAGTGTATTAATGAAAGATATAGTAAGGGATTGTCTAAAAAAGACTATCTATGATAATTGGAATTTATATAAAGCTGCTGGAGATTATGAGATAGGTAGTAAGTATAAGCCGAGTGAGAATGAAGAAAAATTAATTAAACTCTTTATTGACTCTATAAAAGATAGTAATATTCATAAAGACAGCTATTATTCTAAATTTTTCATATCCTTAAATATTGATCTCGAAAAACTTTCTAGTGAGGTTCTAAAAGATTGGAATGAGGATGAACTTAGTTATACTTTTGAGGATTATTTGAAAAATATTGAATACTTTTCTTTAAGATACTCAACTGTTAATCATTCAACAGCCTTTCAAAGATCAACTGACTCAGATATTATAACTATTGAAGATTTGTTTGGGAATGATACAGAATTAACTAAATCTTTATTACAAATAGTTAATAATGCTAGACTTGATTATGGAATAAATATAACAAGCTATGAAGAAGTGAAGATTACTAGAACTGATACTATGATAGTAGCTAGAATAACCATTAAAGATTTAATCAACTTCTTTGGGGGCGAAAATAATCTCTCAGAAAAGATAAAAAATGAGATTATGGATAAAAAGTTTTCAAGGTTAATTATCTATTTCAATAAAGATTCAGAGTTAAAATAATATGAAACAACAAAATATACAAGCAGAAGGTACAGTAACCCAAGCACTGGGAAATTCAATGTTTAGAGTTTGTTTGGATGACAGTGGATATGAGATTACTTGTACGATCTCAGGAAAAATTAGAAAAAATTATATAAAAATATTAACTGGTGATAGAGTAAAATTGGAAATGTCGCCATATGATTTAACAAAAGGTAGAATTATAATACGATTGCAAAATGAAAAAAAAGAGTAATTACAACAATTTTTTGGGAAGACAATATACATTCTTCCTAAGTAACTATGATCTTCCTAATGATAGCTTCTTTCTCTATCAAATTGTAAGTCCCGGTATGATGAAAGATCTAGAAACTCCACTAATTTCACTAAAGAAACTGGGGGAAAGATGTAAATCAGGTCAACAGGGTTTTGAGCAAGATAGAGACATCCTGACGTATTGCCTCGGTGGTAAAGATGGTATTGATAAAAAAAGCATCGAATGGATTAAGAATGTAATGAGAAATGAGAATATATTCGTTGGTCTCGATGGAACTAATTTTCCACAAATAGAGTGCTTTGAGGATGGAAGCGTTCAGAAAAACGTAATATGTGGAATGAGAGACACTATTCGTTGGAAGTATTATAGGTTTTTCCAGGGAAGAAAACTTGATATACTTTGGACACCAGAAGAATTTGTCCTTTTTGATATCAAGGGAGATGAAAATAAAGTTTGGTTAGAGCCGGTGGGGGTTTTTAAGAGCACAGACTTTAGATTAGAAAATCCACTAAATGTAGACCTCTCAACAATAAATACAAGAGATCTTCATTGGGAAAAAGGAAAAATCTCTGAAATAAATCAGTCAATCAGAAGAATTGAATGGAACAGCTTTGAATCAAGATTTAGATTCAAAAAGCTCTAAAAAATAAAGGTAGAATAGGAAATAAAATCCTATCTACCTTATTTTTTTTATAATAATTTAGTTACTGAATGAGAAATTAATTTCACTCCAAAATTTCTAGATAACTTATTTATAACACCAAAAAACATATAATTTTTAAATATCTCTTCTGTATCCAATTCACCACCTTCCGCCAGCTTTTCAAAAATATAAGACTTATTTAAATAATTTATTTTATATTTACTTATTATTTTCTTACTGTTCCCGGGAAAAATACTATATCTAATAGAATCAATGATTTCACCACTATAGGAATCAATTCTCTTATCTAGTTTGCAAATAATATAAGCTCTAGTCTTTATTTTACAACATGAAAATACAAAATTTATTAAATAGATTCCAGGTTCCATATTTTAATTATAAGGATTTAAAAGACCGAATAAAATATGACTCATCACCATTATATATAATGGAAACAAAGAGAATTAACATTTTAGAGAAAACTAAAAAAAATGTTAGTAGAAAATTGGGGAACTTTTTATGGAAGTCTCGCAGAACTATTAATGTTAAGCCTCAGGGAATATGATCTTATATCTTTAGAGATCTATAAAACTAAGATGAATTCCGCTATTAAGATAGTAGAACACTTTATTCCATCTTGTAACTATGATTTATTACATGAATTTAAGGATATTACTCAAACTAATATAGGTAAATGCATAAATCGTGTTAACTATCTTATAGCTATTTATAAAGATGATGTTGAGGTTCTACAGCCCTTAAATGAGTTTAAAGTAACTCGATATATGATCCTCTCAGATATCTTAGTGAATTTAGGACACTATGGGGACAGTGGATTGTGCTCGGCTCTGAAACGAACATTAAAAATATATGGAGTAAATATATACCCTATTTATGATTATGACCTTAGACGATTTTTTCCAGAATTTACATTTTGGAATGCCTTAAAGTTTAAAGCAAGTATATTTTCTAAGATTACTACTGGTTATTGGTGGTATGATTGGAAAGAAAGAGCTAGGTTTTTAAAGTGGCTAATAGATGAATATAAAGATGATGAGACTGATCTGTTTTGCCTTCCCAATTAATAAAAAATAAAATAGTAAGATTAATTCTTACTATTTCTTTTCTTTTAAACTTATTAATGTTATCCATTACATAAATCATAATTAATCTCCTTTCTTACTTAAAATTAGAAACCCATTAACTTTTTTATCTAAGGCTTTATCTACAAATTGACAAGGCTTAAGGTTATAATATTCCTCTAAGTCACTTGCTTTGGGAGTTTTTGTTATATTATTCTCCTCATAAAATTCTCTCAACATTTCCTTTATTCGTTGTGTAGAGTATTTAAATCCTACCTGAAATAATGAAACAATGGAATTATTTTGAACTTTATCCATATTAGAAATATAGTCTAGAATATCTGACTCTCTATATTTCAAGGCTCTTATTTTATCCAAACCGAGCAAATTAATGTAGTTCTGAATATTCATAGGGAGTTTAACTGATAATAATTGTGAATATTGAACAAACAATTGAGGATATTCAACATTAATATCATAAATTAATCTCATTCTACGTTCAAAATTATTATCTTTTTCAAACTCAGCCATAAAAGAATTATAAACATCTTTTAAACCATTTAATTCCTGATTAATTTCTTCGATGGCGTTTATAGACGTTAAACTCTCTATTCCTCTCTTAATCGTTACATCATCTTGATACTCTTTTCGGGATACATCAAATGCTCTCTGATCTGCTACCATAACTAAATAATTAAACATCACCTTACCTGTTTTAGAAGAAACACCAAGATAATCATTTTGATATAATTTATTATCTCTTTCTGCTTTTTCTGCCCAGAGCTCTTTGCCCTCATCGGACATTTTATTGTACTCCTTAAGAAGTTTATCTGTTTTTTCCTTTTTATTCAATCTTCTCTCATCATTTACCAATCTAGACTCATTTATAATAGCAGCTTTCTTAGTTTCTGCTTTGTATAATATTAAAACCTCATTTCTAAACACATTCTCTTTTAATCTTTGTCGTCCTATAATTTGTGGTAGATCTAGGGAAATGTCGACAATAAGAGTCTTTATATTACAATCAGAGCAAATAATTGTAAATGCATTGGTTGAATAAAAATCAGCACCAAGGTAAGTGGTCCTTGTACATAGAGTAAACATCTTATGTGGTTGACCTTGAGTTGGAACTTTGCCTATTGTATGTTTTACAGTTTTAAGCTTTTTAATATTTGTCGAAGTATCTGAACATATTATATTAGTTTCTTCTGGAGTTAGATTACACTTCTTTATTATATCACAAATGGATTTAATTGAATTAACAAATATAACAAGTTCCTTTGATTCTTTTAGTGTACCGTCTGAAAGAATTTTATTAGGATATCTACCTTCTCTATAATCAGTAATAATCTCTCCTACTCTCTTATTAATATTTCTAACTGTTTCTCTTTGGATTCTTACTCTTTCAATCCTCTTATCACTCCACTTAAGCTTATACATTGGAAGATCTTTAAAATAATCCAATTGTACTAAATATTTTTCTAACATTGGAGTGGCTGAGAGATAGAGAACATTTGCACAGGATTTAAGATCCTCTACAAAATCTAATTCTACTTCACTCTTAAATGCACTATCCATAAAAATTGATTGAAATTCATCCACCACAATAGCATAAGAAGAGGAGTTATAGTATTCATTAAGGACATCTAGAACATGATGTAAGGAATCATAAGTAACAATAATTTTAAAAGGATTATTAACAGGGTTACAAGAATTAATATAGGAGCGTAATTGATCTTTAATCATAGATAAATATTGTTTCCTTTTATCCTTACTCTCTTCATCCTTATTTTCTTGAATTTGAATAGCTTCAAGCTTGATATCGCCGAAAGGAGTAGAAACAGATTTATCTTCTTCTCCCTTATTATCATCAAACTCAATATTATTTTCATAGTCATTCCTAAAATAATAAATCCATCTTAATCCTTTCACTCTACCTTCTTCACTATTATGCTGTTCTTCTTTATTCTCTAACAACTTTTTTCTGGGAGAGCATAAAACAGTGGGAATGGAATTATTTAAACAATATTCAGTAAAACCACACCCACATATAGTTTTATCGAGAATTAAATGACCTACAGGATAAACAAAAGAAGTCCATTGAGAAATATATTCAATATCTTCAGGAACTTCAATTGGTATAACATTCATCTTTAATTCATTAATTTCATTCATATATAATTTATTTTTAATAGATTTATTATGTATCACAATAATACAAAAAATTATGTACTTATTTTTATTTGGAAGGGAAACGCTAGTGGAATGGTTTCCCTTCCATCTATTAGGTTTTCATGTCATTTAAACTGCAAAATACTAATTTCATTTCCCAATTTTCTCGAAATATAAAAAAGAGATTCTATGGATAAAAATTAGTACACTCATTTAATTCATTTATCAATAATAGGGGTTTCATTCTATTATTCTTTCTTTCCTCCTCCGTTAAGAAAAATCCGTTAAGAACCGAGGAGCATCCGAGGTTTAGGATTTTTTAGGAGGAGATAGAAAGAAAGTGTGAGAAGGGGTTCAATCCGTTTAATGTAGCGAAGTCGTTAAAGACTGAGCGAAATAGGATTGTGGCCACGGGAAGGCCTTCTCTCACCTTTCCCATTCCACTTTATTAGAGAGTCCGCTTTTTTGAAGTCATAAAAAAAATAGTAAGAAATTAAAATCCTACTATTCCCCTTGAACTCACTATAATAATGAACAATAAAGGTTTTCCTCCATACAATTTACTTCTTCTAACCACTTATCAAAAACCGGTACATTAATCCCTTTATCAGTGACTTTCAATTTCTCTACTTTCATATCCAATCCTATGAAAAAGGCCATAACTTCCTCATAGTAAATTCCCTTAACTTTTTCACAACTGCCATCATTAGGGATTGGTATTCCTAATTTATCTAAGGAACCTCGAAGAATGGATAAGTTTATTTGTCTAATAATATTATCAGAGTCTGTTATTATTATTTTTCCCTTTCCATCTTCTACCTCTAAAAAACTAAAGTCTAGGTTACCGTTTTTATCCCTACTTCCAATACAATCATGAATTGGTTCAGGAAGTTCTTTTATTCCTAATTTTTTTAAAACTACTTTACTCAACTCTTCCGTACTTATTTTTCCGGCAGTTATTAAAACAATATACTTATACTTAGTTTCCATATATATATTATAAGGGTTTAGCGTTTTATAACTATTCCCTCCCAAAAACCCTTCAAATCCTTATATATGTGATGAAAGAGTAGCAATACTTTTTCGTATATCACCCAGATTAAACCTACTATCGAACCCACTAAGATAGTATAAGTTTAGTCTGATTTTTTTTAATTTAAACAGGATAATAACAAAAAAAATATAAATAATATGACAAAGAAAGAACAGAACATGATGAAGTTGGTAGATTACCACATCATCTATATGGGGCCCGGAAGAGTCCCAAAAGAAAAGAAAGAGAAGCTTTTTGTTGAGGTCTACAATCACTTCAATAGAAATAAAAAGAAAAAATTAACAAAAAGATCGGATATAGTGGCTTATATGTCTAAGTTAAGAAAAGCGGCTGCTATTCGTAGAATAACTAAACGAGATCGAGGTAAACTATTTTCCACGGCACTAGTAGCAGGAATTACGTGTCTTGCTTTTTTAGGTTTAGGAAATAGAATAAAAAGAACCGAGGATTAATTTCTTCGGGTTCTTTTTTCTTCCCTCTCAAAAGTATATTAAACCCTTATATATGTAATGAAACCTAAAGAAAATTTTAGCTGGTAAGACCGAGCTAGATTTTCTTATTATTTTTGTCCGGTCTTTAAAAATTTGTTTATTATGAATATAGAAAAAGTTATCATTTCTTCTAAGGACAACACCAAGAAGGAGTTCAAAGATTTTGAGGAGGCGACGGTCTATGTTGACAAGTTTCCTGAAAAAAAGAAAGGAGATCTTAAATTCATAGTAAAGGTTGATGGTAAAATAGTCAACCTTTCCGATGCAGATTCTTTCTTGTATGCCCTAAATTATGATATGGGGAGGCAAGAGGGGATCAAAGAGGCTCTAGAAATAATAAAAGCTAGAGCCCAAGATTTAGAGATTCTTTTAAGTCTAAAGGAGGGGGATTTCAAAAACCTTCGCAACCAATTCGATAGAGCTCAATTTGGTGAGTCATATGAAGAGGGTGATTAGTAGTGTATCTTTTACACTAACCTAAGACGTTGTGAAACGTCTTTTTTTTTCTTCCGTCCAAAAAGTATATTAAACCCTTATATATGTAATGAAAGAAATACTTTCGAATATTACCAAAGATTAACTACTATCGAGAAGAGGATAGTAAGTTAATCAATTATTTTTTTTTATTTAAACAGGATATTAACAAATAAGAAGTTGCGCACGACACGAATCAGTGTATATAAAAATGAAATTCAGAGAGATAAGAGAAATAAAAGACGAAAGAGATGAAAAGATTCTCCCCGATGAAGAAATTATTGGAGATGGATACGGAGAGAAAGACTTAGAAGAATTAATTGAATCAGCAAGAAGATCAATTAAGGAATAGAGTATGAGCTTTTTAGGGGAGAGTGAGAAAAAACAAAACTCACCTTCCCATAACCTAAAAATTTATAAGGGATAATAACAAATTAAAACACAATACAAATGGAAAATTTGGTTAATTTTTTGGAGGACTTCAAAACCTCCATGCAGAAAGTCACGAGTTTCCTCAAGATGAGTGAGGAGATAAACCAGGTAATGTTTAAATATGATACCATAACCTGGGAAACCGCACAAGCCTCGGGTATTGAATACTCTGAGGCAATCTCGGCAGGGGAGAAGATTATTTCCCTGATCGAAAAAATCATAACTTCTCTCCAGGCAAAGAAACCTTGGGGAGAACCCGATTTTGAGAGGATGGAAGAAGTACCAGACCTCTTCAAAGAAATGTATAGGGAGTGTGGTATTTTTGTCTCGAAATCTAAAAGTAGTGCATCCAGAAATAAGGCAGCACTAGAAGATTATGAGGAGAAAACACTCAGCCAATTAGAAGAGCTGGCCGAAAATGCTCTGAATATGGACAATTAAAAAAAACATCAACAAAATAGAATAGGACAATAAAAACGTCCTTTCTATTTTTTTTTATTTCACACTTTTTACAACACTAACCCCTTATATGTGTTATGATAGATATAAACATTGAATTATTTAAGAGATACAAACTGGAGAATAAAATAAAGATAATAGAAGGTTTGTCAAAAGAAGAGTTATTGAGAATTACTAAGTCTACGGTTATTCGAATTATTAAAGAAACGGGAGAATTTTATTATGGATCGAAGAGAAACAAATCCCTTAAGATTGATAGGAAGCGTAGAGTAGGTAATGATTGGAATAGTGAATTTGAGTATGTTGATTATTATAAAAAAGAAGTATATGTAGGTCTTTATGTACAGGGAGATCTCACTGATACTATTACTTCTGATAAATGGGAGTGTTTCTTTAAATCTGGAACTTATTATGGATCGTGTGAGTTAGAAGACCAGACTAAGTATTTTAATTATTCAGTTCAGGATAAAGCCGAGTGTATTAGATCTATACTCCTTGAATACGCTTACCGAAAATTAAAACAAAAGAAAAAATAATATGCCAAGATTAATGGAGTATTGGGAATTGCCTATAAGAATGGGAGTGAATGAATATGACAATGACTCATGGATAATTAAGGAAGAAGAGGAAGAAGAATAGATAGGGATTTAATCATTCCTTTCTATTTTTTTTCTTCAAAACGCACTCTATACGCCACTATCTCTTTATAAATGAACTTAATATGGCGAAAATGTTAGGAATAATATTTTTAATTTTAGTATTAGTTTGGTTTGGATATTATGCTTATAACAAAAAGAAGAAAAGAGAAAAATTGTTATGGCAGCAACAAGAAGATACTTATAAGTATCTTTTAAAAACAGATGAATGGAGATCTCGTAGAAAAGAAATCTTGAATAGAGATAATCATAAGTGTTGTTGGTGTGGTTCATCTAAATACTTACAGGTTCATCATAGATATTATGACTTTTACCCAGATAATTCTCCTGTAGAACCTTGGGATTATCCGGACAATGCATTAATAACTTTGTGTAAAGATTGTCACGAAAAAACACATAAATTATATGGAAAGAAATTTTATCATAGAAAATTTAGTGAACATTATAATTAGAAGAAAATATGGCGAAAAATAGTAACATGATAGCTGCGAAAAAAGCTAAGAATGATGAGTTTTATACCCAGCTTCCAGATATCTCGGCGGAACTTACACACGACGAATATCTTGAGGCCTTTAAAAACAAATGGATCTACTGTAATTGTGATAATCCTGAAATATCCCAATTCTTTACCTTCTTTTGTTTGAATTTTGTAAGATTAGGCCTCAGAGGTTTAACGTGTACTTATCTCGCCGGTACATCAGGAAGCAAAGATCCGGTAGCTTATAGATTTGATGTTTGGGGTGATAGTAATGGAGATGGTATAATAGATAATGACGATATAATCCAGACTAGACTTCTCGGAAATGGAAGTTTTGATAGCCCCGAATGTTTAGAAATATTAGAGGCGTGTGATATTGTCGTAACTAATCCACCTTTTTCATTATTTAGACCTTATTTCTTGACACTGATTAATTATAATAAAAAATTCGCTATAATGGCTAATACAAATGCTATCACAAATAAGGATGTATTTCCACTTGTAAGGGATAATAAAATTTGGCCTGGATATGGATTTAATAAAACGATGGAATTTATGGTTCCGGAAGGCTATAAATTTAATAGAGAGGAGAATGGGATAAAGTACGGAAGTGTGCCTGCTATAATGTGGTTGACAAACATAGATCTTAATAAACGTCACCAAAAGCTTCTCCTATACAAAAACTATGATCCTGAGATACACCAAGTTTATGATAATTACTGTGCGATAAATGTGAATAAGATAGTAGATATTCCGGTTGAGTCTGATATTGAACTTGAAATAGCCGATGAAGACCTCCCTAAATGGCAAAGTGTCTATGGAAGCGACCTAACTATAATTTCACAGGGGGGGGAGAACTGTGATTAGAGTTTATAATCCTGTCCTCGGTGTTCCT
>Ga0247611_10000435_pt1 | contig 85043 bp, 96 predicted proteins | sample 177DNAGHGhighgp2_FD_192422 | JGI IMG/M metagenome (GOLD analysis project Ga0247611, IMG submission 192422) | Sheep rumen microbial communities from Palmerston North, Manawatu-Wanganui, New Zealand - 1770 DNA GHGhigh gp2 | ecosystem: Host-associated > Mammals > Digestive system > Stomach > Rumen...
AGACTTTCATTAATAAGATTAGAAAGCATTATACTTATCGTGATTCAGAACCAACAATGTCAATTTTAACAATTACATCAAACGTAGTTTACGGAAAGAAGACTGGTAATACTCCAGATGGTAGAAGAGCAGGACAACCTTTAGCTCCAGGTGCAAACCCAATGCATGGTAGAGATTCTCATGGTGCTTTAGCTTCACTTGAATCAGTAGCTAAGCTTCCATATGAGTATTCAAGAGATGGTATTTCTAATACATTCTCAATTACACCAACTTCTTTAGGTAAAGATGAAGATGATTAAATTGTATAATAAAGTAGTTGGCTAAATTAATTACCAAGTTTGTGATTAAAAGTTAAATGATTTTGGAGGTGGTATCTATTAAATTTAAAAATAACTATACCTTATAAACTATAATAAATATTTTTAGAGATTAGGTGATTTTATGGATAATACAAAGGTAAGAAAAAAAGACGGTCATATTGAAGACTTAGACTTTAATAAGATCAAAGTAGCTGTTACTAAATCAGCAAGAAGAGTTGATTATACACTTCAAGATGATGAATGGCTAGAATTAAAAAATTTAATAGTAACTAATGATAATTCTTATATTAAAAAGTTAATTAAACAGTCTAATTCAAATATAATTAGTGTTAGTGATTTACATAATATAATTGAATTAGCACTTGATGAGGTTGTTCCAAATGTAGGAAAGTCTTATCAAAATTATAGAAATTATAAAAAAGATTATGCTAAGATGATGGAGAGTGTTTTAAAGAGTGCAGACGCTCTAAATTATCATATAGATAGATCAAATGCAAATACTAGTAGTGCTTTAATATCGACTAAGAGAAGCTTAGTTTATACTGCATTAAATAAAGAATTATATCAAAAAATGATGTTGTCTGTTGATGAACTAAGTGCAATTAAAGATGGATATATTTATATTCATGACTTAGGCGCTAGAATGGACACTTATAATTGTTGCTTATTTGATATTGGTAAAGTTTTACAAGGTGGATTTACTTGGGAGCATATTGATTATAATGAGCCAACAACTGTAAGATCAGCAATGGCTGTAACAGGTGATATTGTTCTTAACTGTGCAGCTCAACAATATGGTGGATTTACATTATCAGAAATTGATTCAGTACTTGCTCCTTATGCAGAAAAAAGTTATAAAAAATATAGAGATGAGCATATAGCTGAATTAAAAAAGTATAATGTTAGTCCAGATGAAAAAGAAGTAGATGAATTTGCAATTAATAAAGTTAAAGAAGACCTAGCACAAGGTTTTCAAGCTTTTGAACATACATTTAATACAGTAGCGTCTTCAAGAGGAGACTTCCCATTTGTTACTATGACTGGTGGTTGTGACGAAACAAGATTTGGTCAATTAGTTTGGGAAACAGCTCTAGAAGTAAGACAAGGTGGGCAAGGTAAAAAGGGTAAAAAACGTCCAGCAATTTTCCCTAAGTTAGTATTCTTATATACTAAAGAATTACATGCTGAAGGAAAGCCACTATATTCATTATTTTTAAAAGGTGTGGCTTGTTCTTGTAAAGCAATGTATCCAGATTGGTTAAGCTTGGATACGCCTGACTTATCTATTATAGATAATATTAATAATTTATTGCTAGATGATACAAGTAAAACTTCAGTTGTTGGTAATATATTCCACAAGTATCACAAATTTGGTGTTTCTAGATGGATTCTAGATGATAATAATAAAGTACAAGAAAACAAAGATTGGGTGGACTCCATTATAAGTCCGATGGGTAAGCGTAAACTACAGCTCATCTAAAATCTTTTGAACCTCGCTCGAGGGTGTTGAGTAAACGTTTAGTTTATATTAATAGTATATTAATTACTCAGCTAACTGCCAGGTCCTATTAATTAACAATTTGAGGATGAAGCAGTGCCAAGACTTATAATTAAGTAAGGTGTATCGACTATCCCTGATGAATGTAAGGGAGTAGGATTAGAGATAAGCACTAATCCGAAGCGGAAGACTACTAGAAATAGTAGAAGATATAGTCAGTGCATATAGTAATATATGATAAAATGTGTAGAGCATACCTAAGTCCATATTATGAAAAAGGTGGTCTTAAACCATTAGATGATACTGACAAACCAGTATTCCAAGGTAGATTTAATGGTGGTGCTATTTCATTAAATTTACCAATGATTTATATGAAAGCAAAAGTAGATAATGGTAATAAATTTAATGAGACAGAATTTTTTAAATTATTAGATTATTATTTAAATATGATTAATAATTTACATATAAAGACATATAATTTCTTATCAAAGCTTAAAGCATCTTGTAATCCAGTTGCGTTCTGTGAAGGTGGTTTTGGCACTTTAAAGCAAAATAATTTAATAAAACCATTAGTAGATAGAATTACATTTAGTTATGGTTTTACAGCTTTAAATGAATTACAAGAATTACACAGTAATCAATCACTTTATGAAGTAAGAACAGAGAAAGATAATTTTGCATACAGAGTTTTAAAATATATTAATGATTATGTATCAAAGTGTAAACAAGATAGAATTGATGGAAAAATTCCTTATATTGCAGCTATTTATGCAACACCAGCAGAAAGCTTATGTGGAACACAATTAAATCAATTTAAGGCAAAATTTGGCGAAATACCACAAGTTTCAGATAGAGCTTATTTTACAAACTCTTTCCATATGTGGGTAGGTGAAGAAATTACTCCTTGGGAAAAACAAGATGCTGAATTTAGATATTTTCATATGTCGAGTGGTGGGCACATTCAATATTGTAGATTCCCAACTAGTATGAATATATTATATATTAAAGATACTATTGAAAGAGCTATGAAGCTTGGATATTATTTTGGTGTTAATATTGAAAAATCATATTGTGGAAAGTGTGGAACTGTTGTAGAAGATGGTATTGATACATGTCCATATTGTGGTTCAAGTGATATTACAGAAATTAACAGAGTTTGTGGCTATTTAGGATATAGTAAGGTTGATGGAACTTCTAAAATGAATGATGCAAAATTAGCTGAATTAAAAGATAGAAAGTCGATGTAGTATATGAATATAATTAAAATAGATAAAAATAATCTAGTTAATGGCGATGGTATGCGCTGTGTTGTTTGGTGTGCAGGTTGTTCATGGAATTGCTATAAATGCCAAAATCCTGAGACACATAATAAAAAAGCAGGACATAAATTTACAGAAGCTGATTGGCTAGAAATTAAAGAACAATTAAGCAGGAAAGAAGTTAGTGGTGTAACACTTTCTGGTGGAGATCCATTTTTTCCTGCTAATAGAAAAGATATGTTAAAGCTATGTAAACGTATTAAGTCAGAATTTGCAAATAAATCTATCTGGTGTTATACTGGATTCTTATTTGAAGATATAATAGATACAAAGTTATTAAAATATATAGATATTATTGTTGATGGACAATATAAAGATGAATTAAATCCTAAAAATACAAATTTATTATGGAGAGGTTCATCAAATCAAAGAATTATAGATGTACAAAAATCATTGTTAGAAAATAGAACAGTGCTTTTCTATAATAAGGATTAGTCGGAGGATTATTTATGAATCAACGTGTGGACAACTTAATTAATATTTTAGATGGCTACTTTGAAGCTGGGGCTCATCATATTAATATTAATGTATTTAGTAAAGAAAAAATTAAAGATGCTTATGAACATCCAGAAAAATATGGTTCCATGACAGTTAGAGTCTCTGGTTATTGTGTTGAATGAGGTAAGTTAACTCAAGAACAAAGAACTGATATATATCATAGAACTTTGCATGACTGTTTGTAAGAAATAATTAGTAAAAATGGATATTACAAAAAGTATCCATTTTTATTATTTTTATCCTTAATTAGCTAAATTATATGTAGCTTTTAGTTTATTGGAAAGGTATGACATATTTTAATAAAAATGTCATTTCACATATATTATTAGAGAGGAGATTACCTTATGCCTGCATTACATTTATATCATCTTAGTGGTTTAAGCACAGATACAAAACCAATACTTGAAGATGCTTTAACAGGTTCTACATTTAAAGAATTAGATACACAAATACTATATGTTTATAGTAGTAATTCAAAATGTTGGATAAAATCTAAGACAAATAATGATCAAAATAATGAAGAAAAGCCATTAATTGGTCCTCAAACATGTATAGGTATTGAAAAGATTGAAAAAACAGATACTCAAGGTCTTGTAGATACATACACAATTAGATATACAAATGGTTTAAATCAACAATTTAATGTTGTAAATGGTGATAAGACTTTTGTTAATTTAGGACTTGATGCTGAACCATTACAAGCTAATAAATTATATAATGTTGGGCTTGTACTTAATCCTGAAAATCCAAGTGAGCTAAGTATATTTAATATTTATCAGCCATTAACTTTAAACGCAACTGAAGATTCAGGAACAATAAGTTCTGATTTTTTAAGTTTAAATACTTATTGGCCTAGAATTAATGAAGGTAAATTTATTTTACACATTAATGATGATTATGATATATTATTTATATATTTAGGATCATTTGATGGCGCAAAAGATTATTGGCAAGGATATAAACTTAATAGAAATTCAAATGACGATATTGTTTTAGACACTTATATTGGTCAATTTTATATAAATGAGACTGGTGATGCTTATAACTTTATTGCTGATGCTATTGGCAGTGGAACAACAGTTATTCCAAATCCACCACTTGCTGGTGATGAAGATTCTTTAACTAGTATTCAAATTTCTGATGTTAAATTTAAAGTAAATGGTGAAAAAGGTGATAAAGGTGACAAAGGTGATCCAGGTGAGCCAGGCCCACAAGGTCCACAAGGAGACAAAGGTGACACTGGAGAGCAAGGACCTAAAGGTGATACTGGTGAAACCGGAGCAACTGGTCCACAAGGAGAACAAGGCGAGCCAGGTCCACAGGGACCAGAAGGACCTCAAGGTCCACAAGGTCCAGATGGCAGAGGTATTAACATTAAATCTGCTGCTGTTGAATGTAAGGAAATTGGAGATGCTTATATTAGTAACCAAGGTCATTTAAATGTTTTAACTGAGCTTCCTAATACATATACTGACGCTGGTTTAGTTAAAGGTCCTGAAGGTCCTAAAGGTGATAAGGGTGATAAAGGCGATACTGGAGAAACCGGATATATTGGAACATTTGTTCCAAATGCTGGTATGGTAACTGAAGTTGGTCAAGCATATGTTGATAGTGAAGGTCATTTACAGGTTTGTACTTCACTTGATCCAAAAACTTTTGAAGATGCTGGTTATATTAGAGGTCCTCAAGGTCTTGAAGGTCCAAAAGGTAATCAAGGTCCTAGAGGCGAAACTGGTTATGTTAAAGGTTTCTATTATAATGAGGAAGATATAAAAGAAGTTGGAGATGCCTATGTAGATAAAAATCTTTGTTTACATGTTTGTACAAGTTTAGATCCACTTGAATTTGAAGACAGAGGAGATATTAGAGGTCCTCAGGGTAGACAAGGTGAAGTAGGTCCTGTAGGTCCAACAGGTGCTCCAGGATATGTTAAAAAATTCGTTACTGATATTAGTGATGTTCATGAAGCAGGGGATGCATATTTAGGTAATAATGGACACTTATATGTTTGTAGATCTATAGACCCTTGAATAATTGATGATGTCGGTGATATAAGAGGTCCAAGAGGCTATACTGGTGACCGAGGACCACAAGGTATTCAAGGTGAAAGAGGTCCTGTTGGTTATGTTACAGCTTTCTTCTATAGTGCTGACGACGTTACAGAAGTAGGTCAAGCCTACTTAGATGAAGAAGGCAATATTCAAGTTTGTACTTCAATTACTCCAGAAAAAACATTTGAAATTAATGGAAATTTAAAAGGTCCTCAAGGTGAAATTGGTCCTAGAGGTGCAAAAGGTGATTTAGGATATGTTAAATCTTTTGTTCCTAATGCAGCTTCTATTACAAGTGTTGGTCAAGCTTATATAGATTCTAACAATCATTTACAAGTTTGCGTGACAATAGAGCCTACCATTACATTTGAAGACTGTGGAAGTATTCAAGGTCCACAAGGTATTCAAGGAGATACTGGTCCTCAAGGTGAACAAGGCCCACAAGGTATTCAAGGTATTCAAGGTATTCAAGGTGAGACAGGTCCACAAGGTCCAGAAGGTCCTCAAGGTCCAAAAGGTGAAGGTGTTATACCTGAAATAGCAGCTCAATATATTAGAATTACCGATTTAGACTCTGGAATTTATAATCTTACATACAATGGTGAAAAAAATATTTATTATAATGGCGCTCAAAGTGAAGATGTAATTCCAATATTAGGTGGAAATTATAATGTAATATTAAATGTTGAGAAAAGTTATGATACTACAGCTAAAAAAGATATATGGCATTGGTATTGTGTTGAAGGAGATTATGAAACTGATGGTCCAATTTTAGTTTTTGGAACTACTTCAACTACTGAAGGAAATTTTTATGATAAACAATTAAAATCATTAGTAGAGAAAACTGACTTAAGATTTCTTAACTCAAATAAGACAGAATCATTAACTCCTGCGGTAGAACTTTTATTCCGTAGAGAAGGCGACCCTAATGTTATTTATTTACATAAAATTTCAAAAACAGGTGATTATAATGATTTACTAAATAAACCTACAATACCCACAGTATCCGGAACAAATGATGGAACAAATTGGACATCTTTAACTATTAATGATGATACATATGATATTCCGCAAGGTGGTGGAGGTAGTAATCTTAATATAGCAGAAGCAGAAGGAATATTGCCTGAAAGTGATGGTAGTGGTATTGGTTTAAGTTATATAAGCGAACTAGATGGTAGTAAAATTGATATAATAGATTGCAAACTTTACAGTAGTGGAGGAGGAGCTGTCGACACTTATAGATTTTATAAAGAAAATAAAGATACTACTAAACTTTCATTTAGAAGTTATCCACAAGATCCATGGGTTACATATTATTATCGAATAACATATGATTCTACATCAGCTATTGGTAATCAATGGTATACACATAGATATAATCTTATAAGAAAATATATAGATGCAAAAACTTTTGATGGCACCTTACTTACATATCAGTATTTAGGTAAAGAAAACAATTCAAAATGCGATTTTAACTATTCACAACTTTTATATTACTTAACTTCTGAAAATGATATTATTTCAACTGTAATTCCTCCTAGTTCAACAATTTATACTACAAATTCAATTGGCACTACATTTACTCTAATAATTGCATTAAAAAACGATGGAATACCTTTCTGTGAGATTAGTTGTCATCAAGAAGCGGTTGAGTACCCATTTAACATATCTGTCAAGATAAATGGTGACGATTCTTCAGGACATGCAATTCAAGTTCAATTAAGAGATTGGGGAACAACTAAAACTTCATTAACATTAAATGAATTATTTAACATTTTAGAAATGAAAGAATATAGTCAATATATAGTTCCTGAAAGTTATGCTGAATCTTCAAGTGGTTATTTTTATCTAAATAATTTTAGTATTATTGGAAGTAATTATGAAATCTATTCAAATATGATTGCAATATATTGGGAAGATATACAAGAGTATCAATTTGCTAGATTTACTAAAGAAGTAGGTTTCTTCCAAAGTATAATTACAGAAGTATCTGAAAGTTCTGGTTCAAGCTCTGGCTCAAGTTCATAGTAATTATTATGAAATATTATGTTAGAACAACAGGAGAAAGAGTTTTAGATAACTCTTTCTCTCAAATTGAATATGAATTATGGATTGATTATGTACATAAACCTACAAAAGCATTTATTGAATTATTAGAAAAAGTGCAAAATGAAAATGTGGTTTTAATGGAAGATGATATAATTTTGTGTAAAGATTTCGATACAAGAATAAATGAAGTAATAGAAAAAAATCCAAACGAAATTATAAATTTCTTCACAAGACCAAATAAATATATAAAAGATTTCGAAGTCAATTATAAAAATTTCTGTTATAATCAATGTACATATTTTCCTTCCAATAGAACAAAAGAAATATTGAAATATGTTAAAGAACATGAAGAAGTAAAAGAGCAAAGAACACCTGAACCTTTCTTAAAAGAAGTATTCAAGGGACTTAGCCTAATAACTTATACATATAGGCCATGTTTAGTCCAACACATAGATGATGGAAGTTTAATGAATCATCATAGTGATAAAAATTCAAGACGAACACCATATTTCATTGATTATTTAGATAAATTAAATGTTAAATATGAAGACTGTGAAAATCATAATGTTTTAATTGAATTAAAATATGCATTAAGAAGCCATTTTATAAAATATAACAGATAAATAATCTATTTGCTAAATTAAAATGATTAATAAAAAAGGAGTATTGCTATGATAACTACTATACCTACTGATAGATGTCAAACTTATTATGGCACAAGCTCAGATGAAAAACCTATAAATAAATATATTGGAAATGGATCTCAATTTATAGAACAAGATACAGGTAAAATCTACTTTTTTGATGAAGAAAATTCTAAATGAGTTGAGGTCAGCAATGGAAATATCTTAGCACTAGCTATAAGGGGGTTTGTACTATAATGATTACACCTAGAAATGAAAATACATTTTTATATGCCGGTCTAAGTACTGATCAAAAACCAACTAAATATGTTGGTAATGGATCTATGTTTATAGAAATGGATACGAGTAAAACATACATATATATTGAATCTACCAAAACATGAACACTATTTGATTTAGGTAGTGGCGGTGGAGGCGGCGGCGAGTATGTTGCCGGTGAAAACATTACAATTGAAAATAATGTAATTAGTGCTGTTGATACTAAATACACAGCAGGAAATAATATTACAATTTCAGATGAAAATGTTATTTCAGCAGAAGCAAATTTAGCTGATCAATTAGTTGCTTCATTAAATGTTGGTGGAGTTGAAAAAGGTGATACATTTGCAGCTGGAACACCTATTGAAGATATTATTAAAGCAATTTTAACAGAAATTAGTCCAGTTGAAGGAACAATTTATTATGGTGCTTTAGATACTGAATCTCCAAGTGTTCAAGATTTAAATTCAACATCAATTCCTGCTGAAATTAAAGTAGAAGGTATAACACTTGATTTACGTACTACAGGAAAGCAATTTCAATGTATTGTTTATCCAAAAGAATTAGGATTATTAGTAAGAATAATACAAAATGGATTAAGTGAGTTTAATGTCTTAGATAGTTTTAATAGAACAGAAATAACAGTTGATTCAAAAGACTATTACTGTTATTGTACTTATCAAGACGCATTAGAACCTGACCAAGCTGATTATTCATTCTATTGGAATTAATCTTATAAAAATAAAAATTTTTAAAGGAGGTTTGAATAAGAGTGGGATATCAAAGATTTAGAAATGGTTTTGAAGTAAGTACTAATTCTGCTATAGATAAAAGATTATATTTAACAAAGCTAGAAATGAAAACTGCTCATGAATCATTTAATATGCCAGGCAAATACATAAATATATGTCCAGATGATGGAAAGCTTTATATCTACTCAGAAGCTAATGAAATTGATGAAGACTTAGGAAAATTTAGATTATTAGAAAGTAGTTTTGATTTTACTGATGAAGAAGCAAATAAAGCATTAGCTGAGGGTATAAATGCAGCATTAGATGACAATATTGATGGTATAGTCCAAACCATTCAGGATAATTTAAATAATGTGAATGGAGGCGACATAGAATAATGGCAAATATCACAATACAATTTAAGAGAGGAACTAAAGAAAAATTAGAGCAAAGATTAGTTCCTGGAGATTTAGGTGTTCCTGCAAAAGGTGAACCTATATGAGAAACAGATACCAATAAATTAAAAATTGGTGATGGTATTACATCTTATATAAATCTAGATTATTTTGGTGGAGATGTAGATGATCATTTAGTTTTAGAAGGTTATTATAGTTTGGAAGATGATAAATTTTATGATAAACCTTTAGATGATCCAGATAAACAAAGATTACCAGAATGAAGTTCTAAATTATATAAAGATTTAGATACTGGAAATAGTTATTATTACAAATCACTTACTGTAGGTAAACATTTCAAAGTACTAAATATAAATGTAAACCTATATAATAGCTCAGGTCAAAATGTAGACGGTGCAATGACACAAAAAGCTGTAACTGATGCTATTAATAATATTAATTTTGGTGTTGATACTTCAGATACTGAGTGTTTAACACTTAACAAACCTTGGTAGTAATTTCTTAATAATTATTAAGAATTTATTATAAAAAACATAAAACCATAAAAATATTAAAATAAAGGAGAGAAAAAAGAAGATTATGGCTTATACTTACACAAGTACTCCAGTTTTAAGTAAGATTAAAATTGGTAATGATTATTATTATTTAAAGGATGCAGATGTTAGAGCAATTATAGATGGCTTTAACAATGACATCGTTACAGGGCAATTAGGTTTAGTAACTGAAGAAAACAAATTAGTTTATTCACAAAATATTAAATCTTATGTAGATGCAGAAGTTGCAAAGGTTAAACAATTCTCTTATGAAGTTGTTAGTACATTACCTACACCAAGTGCAGATACAATGTTCATTATTTACCTTGTACCAAAGGGAGCTGGTAAAACAGGTTATTTAGAATATTTATGCATTGATAAAGGTGCAGATGTTTCACCTAGATATGTATTCGAAGAAATTGGTGATACAGATGTAGATTTAAGTAGCTATGTTACAAATGTTTCTTATTCTAATGGAACATTATCTCAAACTAAGGGTGATGGACAAACTACAACAGTTCATGAATTTGGTCCATTTGTTGATGCTAGTCAAGCTTCTGGTACAGTTGAAGGTCAAACAATTTCTGGTGTTAAGGCAACTGGTGATGTTTCTGGTTCAGCAGCAATTACAACAACTCCTACAGCTGCAACACTAACAAAAGGTGCTTATACACCAGAAGGTTCAGTTACTATTAATGGTACAAGTGGTACAGTTAAAGTATTAAATGTAGATGGAAGTGTTACAGCAGGTGCAGCAGCAACATTCACAGAAGGTTCATTCACTCCAAATGTTCCTACAGCTTTAGATTTAAGTAAATTTAATGGTGGTTCTAAAGCAGCAGATACATTTACTCAAGGTACATTACCAAGTAAAGCAGAAGATACATTTACAGCAGCAACATTAAGTGCTCCAACAAAATCAACATTTGCAACTGAAGGTATTGTAGCAACAGTTGGTGAATCTGGTACGGCTGATGAAGAAACATTAATTTTCAGAACAGCAACACCTGGAACTGCAGTTACAGAGCAAGGTGAATTTAATGGTGGTTCATTTGTTGAAGGTGCATTCACAGCAGGTACATTACCTACATTTATAGAAGGTGCATTTACACCAGCTTCTTTAGCAGAAGGATTCTATACTCCAGGTTCTGCAGCTTCTAAAGCAAGTGACACATTTGATGGTGGTTCTGCAACACAAGTTACATTACCTACATTCAAGGATGCAACAGTATTAACTGATGCTTCAGCTACATTCACAGGTACAACAGCAGAATCTATTATTGTTACAGATGTATCTTATGATAAAGTTGATGCTTCAGCAACAGTTACAGCATCTAATGTTGAATTAAATGTTGGTGATATTACAGTAGCATCTAAGAGTGTTACAGTTACACCAGATGCTAAATAATTAAATTATTATAAAATAATAATTTAAAATATTGTATATTAAATAAATATATAACAAAATGAATGGGGAGGGAAATTATCCCTTCCCATTTTTAAATTTATAAAGGAGGTAATCAACCTTTTATGGCAGATATTTCAAAAATAAAATTACCTGGTAATGACACAGTATATAATATTAAAGATGAAGTTGCAAGACAAGGTAATACAAATCAAAAAGTTAAAACTTCTACAGTAACTTTTGGTAATAATGATGAAATTCAAATTACTGCAGGTTCTAATATAACTGTTACTGGTGATTCAAGTGCAAAAACAATTACAATAGCAGCAAGTCAACCTACAGTTAATAATGGTAAATTAACTATTCAAAAGAATGGGGAACAAGTACAAACATTTACTGCTAACCAAAGTGGAAATGTAACAGCTAATATTGAAGTTCCAACAAAAACAAGTGATTTAGAAAATGACAGTGACTTTGTAGTAGATGCAAGTTACGTTCATACAGATAATAATTTTACAACAACTTATAAAGAGGCAGTTGATGCAAATAGCCAAAAAGTAAGTAATGTTCAAGCAGATTGAAATGCAACAACAGGATTATCAGTAATTAAAAATAAACCTACTTTAGGTACAGCTGCTTCTAAAAATACTGGTACTGGCTCAGGTAATGTTCCAGTTTTAGGCAGTGATGGTAAATTAGCTTCCTCTGTTTTACCTGCAATAGCAGTAACAGATACATTTGTTGTTAATAGCCAATCAGCAATGTTAGCATTAACTGCTCAAGTTGGTGATGTTGCAGTAAGAACTGATCAAAATAAATCTTATATTTTAAAAACTGCAGGTGCTTCAACATTAGCTAACTGGCAAGAATTATTAACGCCAACAGATGCAGTAATAAGTGTTAATAGTAAAACTGGCGCAGTTCAATTAGGCGCTTCAGATGTTGGCGCACTACCTGATACTACAACATATTTAGCATCAGCTTCTAAGAGTGGTAATACATTAACAATTACTCCAAGTTCTGGAACTGCTTTAACATATACTCCAACATTTACAGATACAAACCAAAAGATAAAAGCCGGAACTGTAACTTTTGGAAACAATGATGAAGTTAATATTGTAGCAGGTAGTAATGTTACTGTTACAGGTGATGCTACAAATAAGAAAATCACTATTGCAGCTTCTTATACAGATACAAACTATTATCAAACACCTGATTTTAGTACAGGTTTAAAGATTGCAACAGGTACTGGTGTTAGTGATTTATATGTTCCAACAGGAAATACAAGTTCTACAGTATGTATAGGTAATGATTCTAGATTATCAGATTCAAGAACTCCAAAATCACATACTCATGGAAATATTACAAATACAGGTACTATTACATCAGCAGCTGTAGCAACTGCAACAGGTGTATTGGTATATGATAGCTCTAATAAAATTCAAAGAGCAACAGCTGCAGATACTAGAGCAATTATAGGTGCTGGTACATCTAATTTCTCAGGTTCTTATAATGATTTAACTGATAAGCCAACAATACCTACAGATACAGGTGCAACTAGTATTGAAACAACTGGTACTGGTAATGCAGTTACAGCAGCTTCTTATAGTGCTACAACAAGAAAAATTACTTTAACAAAAGGTACTACTTTCTTAACTGCTCACCAAACAATACCTGTTACAGATGTTCAAGTAGATGGTAGCTCAGTATTAGATGGAACAGTTGCTAAAATAACAATGCCAACTGAGCTTAAAAACCCTAATAAATTAAATATTAAAGTTAATAGTGAAACTTCTAACTTTATAGAATATGATGGTTCTGCAGTTAAAACAGTAACAGTAAAACCATCAAGCACTAATGGTGCATTTATTATTAATGATGGCACAACTGATAAGACAATTCAATTAGCAGGTACATTTACAGATACTAAAAATACATCAGGTACAACAAATAAAACTGGTACTAAAATGTTTATTGTAGGTGCAACAAGCCAAGCTGCTAATCCACAAACATATTCAAATTCAAATGTTTATATTGGTACAGATAACTGCTTATATAGTAATGGTGCTAAAGTATTAACTAGTGATAGTAATGATAACCAAACTGTAAAAGTTGGAACTACTGAGTTTGGGGCAAATGATGTAGTTAGTTTTGTAGCTGGAACTAATGTTACAGTTGTTGGTGATAGTAGTGCTAAAACAATTACTATTAATGCTACTCAACCTGATGTAAGTAATTTCATTGAGAAATCATCTACAAGTGGTTTAGTAAAGAATGATGGTACAATAGATACTACATCTTATAGAAGTAATACTATTTCAACAAATAGTGGTAAACGCTATTTACTAGGTAGTTCATCTACAACTAATATGTCTACTACTAATACTAATAGTAGTTGTTATATGCAAAGTGGCATTTTATATAGTAATGGAACTGAAGTTGTTACAAGTTCATTCTCAAAAGCAGTAACATTATCTGGCTCAACTACTTTAAGTGATACAACATTTAATGGAAATTTAACTTTTGGTGCTTCTTGTAATGTATCAACAGAGACTTGGACATTTACATTGTCAGATGGAACATCAACTACAAAAACAATTTTACTCTTTGATACATCAAGCAATTAATAAAAGGAGGAATTAAATATGAGTTTTGATTTCTCTAGTGTTAAAGGAATAAAAATACCAGTAGATGGTGTTTTAAAGGATGTGAAACAAATTCAAGATAGTAATGGAACTGTTATTTGAAAAGGAAGTTGGACATATACTATTAATATAGGTGATTATGTTTCAACAGTAAGATATAAAATAGGCAGTGAAAATTGGACAACAATTTCTGCTAACACAACTTTAGAAATTGATAGTGGCTTGACTTTATATATTCAAGCCCTATCTTATGAGACAGATACTGCAGAATGAGATTATACTTTATATAATGGAGATATATCAAGAACAGAAGCAAATGATGGTGGTTCTGCAACAGTATATCAAACAAGACAAAAACAAACATATGAAGTTACAATCAATGGAACACATTGCTCTGCAGACAAGTCAAGTGGTACTTATGAATACGGAACAGTTATTACTTGGACTGGTGAAAGTGGAACAGACTATAAATATGGTTTCATTTCTAATCCTACTTGATCAGACAGTTATGCAACAACTACCGCAATAATAACTGGTACTGGAACATATAGTGAAACTGCTTCTTACCTATATTATAATGTAACAATCACATTAAACGAAGGAACTGCTTCTTCAAATTATAGTTCTGGCTATTTATTAAATAATACTGGAGTTACCTTTACTGCTAATGATAATACTGATGATACTAGATATTCATATTCAGTTACAACATCTACAACACATACTTCAGCTACTACTAATGTATCAAGTGCAGGACAAGATATTCAAAGTGGAACTGTTTTTACTTGGTATCACATTACAGCTGAATATAATGAAGGAACTAAAGTAAAATTAGGTAAAGGTTGGTATCGTTCAGGTAGAGAAATTATGACTATATGAGAAGTTACAGATGCTAATTTATACACATTTGATTCAAATCAAACTACAAGTGTAACTACTGCTTCTACTTCTTATGTGGTAGACGGACCTAAAATAATACCAGCACAACCAGTTTATCAAAGACTATTTGTTGCAACTTTAAACTCAACATATGGTCATTGGGAAAATTCTGGTGGTATAACTATAAGTAGTGCTACAGCTCCTTATAATACTTCTTGTTCGACAAATAGTAATATATTAACTATTGGTTCGAATGCTTATACTTTTGTAATTAATCAAGACGACGACCAGTATAGTTATAGTTTTGGTTCAATAAACAATGTACCAAATACTATAACAAGTGCTGTTACTATCACAGGAGTTGCTATTGCAACTCCTAGATATACAATTACAGTGCCAGCAATGGCAGGTTTAATATCTGCAAATCAAATTTTATTAAATGGTGTTGTTATGTTCTCAGGCGGTGACTCAGCAACTACATTTAAGGCTAAAGAGGGTGACACCTTAACTGTTAAAATTCGTAATGGTCACTACCAGGATAGCACTGAAGTACCACTAAGCATTTCAACCGATAGATATTCTAAGTCAGGAACTCCTGGTGGTAGCACAAATTCACAATGGTCAACAGCTTGGCTTAATCCTAATACCTGATTCACTAAAACTGGTGTTTATATAGATAATAGGGTAGGTGATAACTTATATAGACCAATAAAAATTTACAGAAATAACTCATTAGTTTATACAGTTGATGGTCCTAGCCGAGCGACATATACTCACTGGGATTTAGCAGACTGAGGAGCTTCATATAATTACTACTTAAAAGCACCTACATACTATACTAAGACTTATTATCAATATGGCGCTAATATTGGTAATGGTTGAAATTATAATACAGATGACTGTTGTAATCCATCAATAGTTGAAGTTAACAACACAATTACTTCTGATATTACAGTACAGTGAGGTAAAATATTACAATCAGGTATTTATACTGGTGGTGGCCTAGAAACAACATCATCAACTGCTTATGTTACAGCATACGGTCAGTTATCTGTATCAGCATCCGGTGATGCTTCAACATGAAATAAATCAGAGCTTCTTACTATAAGAAATACATCTGCATCAGACTCAAATCTTGCTTGGCCTCTTATACAAAGACCTAACTATAATGCTGGCCAGTGGTATAGGATAGATAAGGCTATGCATAGGATATATCCAGGTAACTATACAACAAAGTATGTTAATCGTTATGATATAAAGGCATCTGATGGCTATTGGGCTTATGTAAGATTAGCGCCTGTTATAAATTATACTTATAAACCATCAGCTGCAGCTAGTGTATTTATTGATAAAGGTAATTGGTCATAATAAATTGGTAAAAGAAAGGAACTTTTATGGAAAAAACAAATTTATTATGCTTTTGTTTACCTACCTGTAGTGTAGATGATATGTTTAACTATTTACTTCCTTCCTTAAAAAATATAGGGAAATTGAAAGAATATTGTAGTTTTAGTATTACTTTTCAATTTCCTTATTCTGAGGAAGAAATACAAGAAGTATTAAATGAATTTAATAATTTAAATTTAGAATATAAATATGAATTTAAAGAATATAAGTTTAATAAAGGTGAAACACCTTTAATTCAAATGAGAAATGATTGTGCTTTAAGATATCCAGAAGCATTATTTTATGCTTTATTAGATGATGATATGGAATTTTTAGAAGGTATTGATAAACAATATTTAAATTTAATTGAGTTAATGCTTGAAAATAGAAATTTATCAGTTGCAAATCTATTTCCTTATGATGATAACCAGCCAGATATAGATTCTGGAATAACTTATAATGATTTTGAAAATGCTAAGTATTTTACTTCATCTGGAATTATCTATAGAGGTGGAATCTATTATGGATTTAAAGGTTTACTTCCTGAAGATATGTTAGGTTACGTCGGTGGTAGACAAGATGTTTTAACTGCAATTTGAAGAATATTACAAGGTGATTCATCAATTAAACTAGATAATGGTCATTGTAGACATTATGAAAATAGGGTAACACCTGGACATACTGAATATAACTGGTTAAAATCTAATTTTGAAATTCCAACTTGTACATCTTGGCTAGAATCTCAAGGTTATATAGCTCATATATTACATTTCTTTAAAAAAGAAAATCAATTTTATAATAATTTCTCAAAAAGAAAATGTGAGGAATTATATGAAAAAGGTTGTAATTCTTCTCAAACAGATTATATAGAAAGATTAAGATATAACTTATATGATTTAGATAAAGTTATTCCTTTAATAAATTCTTATTTAGAGAAGGAGGAAGTAGCTTGTTAGATAATATTATAGAGATAAATAATCAAAAGTATAGAATAAATCGTTTTTATAAAGACAATGATTTATGTTTTGATTTTGCAGAGTGTTATAAATTAATTAATGAAAATCTTGAAATTAGAATTGGAATTGCCTTTTATGATAATATATTTAAAATTGTTAGATGTAAAATAGATTATTATGAACTACTTAATAATTATTATATAGATATTGATAAGGAAAAAGAAGACTTTACAAAAGTATTAAATATAGTAAAAAAAGAAATGTTAGAATATAATAATAAAGAAGAATAGAAGCAAAATCTATTCTTTTTATTTTCCTAAAAATTGTATATTATATATAGTACTGCGAGGTGGTTTTATGGCTAAAAGTTATATTTACTTAGATATAAATACTGAAGAAGGTAAATTTAAAAACTTAAAAACAAATGAAATTTTAAGTGATCATTTAGCATTAAAATATTATGAAGAGCCAGATAATTTAATTATTGAAGATATAAATGATTATATTGTAGTAAATGGTGAAAAAACATTAAAGGTAACTGATGCTATAAAATGGAATGAAAGACCTTATTTTGCTTTTATAAAAACTAATGAAAATAAAGTTATTAGAATAGATAGATTTTCATTAGTTGGTTCTGATGATTTTTTCTCAGTGATAATTAATAAAGAATTAGCAGAGTTATTAAATAGTAATTTAGATAAAATTTATGTTAGAAGAGATCTAGAATTTATTTCATTATTTGTAGAAGGCAATAATTTTCCAGATGATAGATTTATATTTTATATTGATTCTAATGATAAAGAAGTTAAAAGTAAGATTAATGAAATTCGTTTAAAAACTTTAAGAAATAATATAAATAATGTAAAAGAATTTAATATATCTAATGGTATAATGTTTTCAGCTAATAATGATTTGATTCAAGTATTATATACTGAAAAAGATAAATATTATATAAATAATCCATATATTCAAATGGGTATTGTAGTTTTAGATAATAATGGAGCTGAAATACAATTAAGATATTATGAATATTTAAGATTAAAAAAAGAATTAGAGCAAATGGAATTATATAATAATATTTATGCAAAGTGTTTATATAATTATTTAGAAAAAAATGTAGATAATATTGATTTAGATAAAGATTATATTTACTATGGATATATGAATGATGAAATTTTAGAAAAGGTAAAAGAGGAGATGAGTAATTATGAAATATTTAAATAATGAAAATGAACAATATGTTTTATCTTTTTTAAATGAGAAGTCAAATATATTAAATACTGTTTTTGATTATAAAACAAAGATATCTGTTAATGAAAATATAGCTATTATAACTAATTTAAAGCCTGATACGCTATTTATTAAGCAGTTAGTATATAATAATATCCATTATTATTTAATTAGCAATATAGAGGAAATTTCAAGGTGTTTAAAAGAGATTAAAGAAAATTATATTTTAACTGTTTTTAATACTGATGCCTTAATAGTAAAAGATCTAGATGTTGATTTTATTACAAAGTTTGATAAATTAAATATTAATTATTTATTTGCAAGTACTGAGGCTTGTTATCCACTTCCAATAGAATTAAATAATATAAGAATTTCTTTAACTCCATCTATGAATAAATATACTAATTGTTATTTATGTCTTGGTTATAAAGAATTTATAGCAGGTATTTATAAATCAATTATGGATAATAACTTACATTTTGGAAATAAATTTATGGATTATCATAAGAATCTTATTTATGGCAGTTTTAAAAATTATACTATAGATTTTTATAATATGTTTTTTACAACAATTATTCCACAGGTAAATAAAATTAAACAAAAAGATAATATTAGATATATCATTAGAAGTAATGATTTTAATATTCCTAATTTAATTATTTAGGAGGTAAGTATAGTGTTTGAAGGTTATCCAATTATAACAAATTTTAATTTTAATAATATCAAAGATTTTGAAGGTCCGGACTTAACATATACTGGTTTTAGAAAGTATGGATTTAAAAGAGAAAATGATTATATTAAATTCTACACTAATTTTATAGCTTGCCCTTGTATTTACTATATTCAAAAAAATGATAAGTTTGCATTTAGTTTTGATTATAGATTAGTAGTTAATTTTTGTAAAGAAAATAATATTGAATTAACAGATAATTATGAAAATTTAAATCAAATAAATGATAATTTAAAAGAGCATATTAAATGCAGTATTAAAGATACTTATAAATATAATTTGAATTATATTGAAGGTTGGAAAGAAGTAAAATTATTTGATAATGGACAATTAGAAATTGAAAAATATAAGTTAGATCTATTTACTTTTGATATAAAAGACAATTATTATAAGCTAAAATATTTACTACTAAAATATAAAAAAGCAATCAAGAACTTAGTTGACAAGAAACTATTTATTCCAACTATTACAGCAGGATTAGACACAAGAGGATTAAGTGGTTTATGGAAAGATTATGTTAATGATTTACCTGGTTATTTTTTAAAAGCAATTAAAAATGATAATAAAAATCATGTAGAACAAGGTCAAGCTGAAATTAAAATAGCAGATCAAGTTGCAAAAGTATTAAATTTACCAGCTAATAGATTTGAAGTAATAGATGATGAGATTTGCACATTAACAGGAATTTTAAATGAGAATTCTATTGCTTATCAAAATCCAAATGATCCTGATTATGTGTATAAATTTATTCAACATAGCTGGGGTAAAAATTATTATCCAAATAAACTTGTGCCATTTATTGATGATGATTATTTAATATTTAAGCAAGAAGGCGAATTATTTAGAACTTTACTTGTTTGTTTATTAGCTAAGGATTTAATTCATTTACCATTCTTAAGTGGTTCAACAATGTTCTTAATTTATCCTAATGGAAGACAAATGTGGCCTGAGGCAGATTTCTGGCTTAATAAGGTTGCAGAAATATTTGAATTTTGGGGTCAAGATAAGGTAGATAATATTTTAAAGGAGAATTAATCTTTATGAAATATAATATAAGGTTGGATATTTGCACACTATGTAATTTAAATTGTCCTGCTTGTAGTATGAGAAAAACTAGTAATCCGCCAAATGGCTTAGGTTATTTAAAATTTGAAGATTTTAAAAAATTTATTGATCGAGATGGAGATAAAATTAAATATATTGAGATTTCTAATTTTGGTGAGCCTTTTTTAAATCCAGATGCTATTAAAATACTAGAATATGCGCATAGTCATAATATTGAGCTTGATTGTGGAAATGGAACAAATTTAAATATTAATAATGATAATATTTTAAAAGCTATTGTAGATAATCAAGTTAGAACATTAACTGTTTCTTGTGATGGTGTTACTCAAGAAGCCTATGAAAAATACAGAGTTAATGGTAGGGTAGAATTAGTTTTTAATAATATTAAAAAATTAGTTGCTTATAAAAAAGAAAAGAATTCAAAATATCCTATTATTAATTGGCAGTATATATTAAGAGAATCTACTGAAGATGAAGTTGAAATGGCTTTTGCTAAAGCGAAAGAATTAGAAGTAGATAATTTATTTTTTAAATTAACTTGGGAAAAAAGTTATGTTCCAAAAGATCCTGAAAGATTAAAAGATTTAACTGGACTTCAGGCTCTTACAAGAAATGAATTTAAAGAAAAAACAGGTAAACTATATAAGATGGAAAGATGCAAACAATTATTTGACTGCCCGACAATAAATTGGAATGGTGAATTGTTAGGCTGTTGCTCCAACAAGCACACATTTGGAGTTAATGTTTTTGAAGTTGGTTTAGAAAATGCTTTAAATTTTTCAACATTTATGGATTCAAAAAATTGAGTTTTAAATATGTCTACTGATTTAGATAATAATAATCCTTGTGCAAATTGTAAGCAGTATAAAAAAATAAAAGATTTTTTACAACCTAACACTATTATCAAAAAATAAGGAGTAAAATATGCAAATTGATTATGATAAACTTAATAAAGTTAATAATCAAAGCAATAGAAAAATAAGATTCATTACCATATTTTCATTAGATCTAGAAGATCATTTTTCACAACCTTTACATCAAATGTGTCTTGATAGTTGATATGAATGAAAAAATAATAATAAACAAATAAAAAATATTATTATTTTTAATGAAGATAGTCAAGAATATAAAGATTTTTTAACTATATTTTTAAGTAACCCTTATAATAGAACTAACACAATACCGCGTAGATTGGCAAATGGGTTTAGAATGTACATTTTATCTAAATATAAAAATTATCTATGATTAGATAGTGATATGTATATAAACGACGTTAATTTTGAATGAAAAGCTGACATGTTATTTAGTGGTATATCTTGAAATATAGCTTTTAATGGTGATCAATTAGACTTTTTCAAGGATATTTTTAATTTATTTTTAACTGAAAATTTAGGAACTTTAATTGATTGAGAAATTAGTTTAAAATACAATTTACCATTTATATCATTTAATAAATTATTACACAATAATTGTTTTACTCATCTTTCCAAGTTTGATTTAGGACGTAGATGTTTTAGTATAAGTTATAATGAAAATAATTCTAAAGAGATTATAAAATGTTATAATAATATAAAAAAAGCAGAAAATGAATACTATGAACATTTTAATTCTGATAAATCATGATACTTTAAATTTATTTATTATAAAATGCGTAACTTAATTAAACATATAAGTTTTATAACATCGGTTGTCCTAGAAAATTATGATAATTTTTATTTACGTTATATGCCAGATGACTTAAAAAACAAACTAAGGTTATTACAAATAAAATATCCTGATAAATACCAATATAAATTAGAATATTTAAATTCAGAATTATCCTGAATAAATAGAAACATTAATACTATTAATTTTTTAGGTAATATGCTAGATAATAGGCAAGATATGTCTGATGATAGTATTATTTATAATTTTTTAAAATACATTAATTCACCATTAGCAAATCTCTTAGAAAATAAATATATTACAATTTCTGAAACAAAATATATTTTAAATGTGGGAGAGCTTACAGGTGAAGAATTAATAACAAAACTTACTATATTTTTTATAGATAATTAAAAAGAAAGGAGATTTAAACATGAAATTAACATACATATTGCCTACATGTGAACCTGATTCAATGTTTAAATTCCTTTTACCGACTATTTACTTACTAAAACCAATAAAACACTTATTAGAATTTAATATATGTTTTCAACCGCCCTATACTAAAAATGATATTAAAAAAGTATTAGATGAATTTAAAAAATGTCACATAAAAGTTAATTATATGTTTAAAGATTATAAAGTTGTAAAACCTTATACTCCTTTAATTAAAATGAGAAATGATTGTGCTATGATGAGCCCTAATTCAGATATATATGGATTAATTGATGATGATATGTCTTTTGAAGACAAATCTATTTGTGGTTATATAAGAGATATGATTAATAGATTTGAAACTGAGTCTAGCTTAGCAGCTATATCTTTTTATAATCAACCTGAAATGAATTATAGAGAAAATTTTTATTCAACTAATGCAGGTTTATTTTATAGGGGCGGTAAATACTATGGTTTTAAAGGCTTACTGCCAAAATATATAACTGAATTTAATAAAAAAGTTAATTTAAAAGTTCCTTATAATAATGAAAACTTATTACGGTTGTTTGGCGGGCATCAAGATAAATTTTGTGCTATGACCAGACTTGCAACAGGTGATTATGGAGATTGTATAATTAATGTACCAGTAAATCACTTAGAAAATAGAATTGCTCGTGGCGATAAAGCACATGGCTGAAAAGATGCTGAAATTTTAGAAGGATCAATAGCAAGCTTTATTGTAAAATATTTTAATAGTAGATTTATGGAAACACATGCTTTAACTTTATTTGATAAAGAAGAAGATGAATTAATTTATCCTTATAAATATGAAAATCATATTTTAAAAGAAGAGTATGATTTATATGATGATAGGGGTATTATTAAAGATTGGTTTAGCTCATTTAATATTAATTGAAAAGATAAAAGATTTATTAATAAATATAATTATTTAGAAAATATTGGTTTATTAGTTGAGCTACCAAAAGATCTTCAAGAGTTATTAGCTAATAAAGTAAATGAAATTTATAGTAAAGAGTAGGAGTTATTATGATTGTAAATAGAGAGTATGATATATTTCTAATAACTAAAGATAACTGAAGAGAGCAAGAAAATTTATTTTTTGGATATAAGACAGTTGATAATGAAGGTATGTGATTAGATGTTAAAAATATAAAAAATAAATTAATTATTACTGGAAGTTATATTCAACCTGCTATTGCTATCTATAATCAAAATAATTTCTGAGCAATTTCAAATAGTTGTAAGGTATTGGTAGATTATTTAACTGAAAATAATTACACTTTAACTAATAATGATGAATATATAGAACAAGATTTAGGCTTAGATGGATATGCTTTTAATTATCCTGAAATAAGTACTAAATGAAAAGAAATAAATTTAAATCCTAATTTTTCTCATATAGAAATCAGTAATGATAGTTTATATGTAATAGAAGAAAAAGATAAAGAAAATTTATTGTTTAGCAAAGATTTAAAAGATGGCAAAGAAATAATAGATGAATGATTTAAAAAGTATTATTTTTATATATTTAAGGAATCAAGTAAAGATAATACTTATATAACTGCCTCAGTTTCTGGAGGCTTAGATAGTAGATTCTTAATTAATTTTTGAAAGAATGCTAAGATAAATAAAATTGTTTCTAAATGAGCTAAAAATGATACTGAGACAGGAAATCGAAGATATATTGACGGTCTAATTGCTAGGCTAGTAATATCAACTTATACTTCACATAAAAGTAAAATAAATGCTAAACTTAGAACTGTTAATTTAGGAAAAACTACTATTCCAGAAATAGAGGATGAATTATTTTGGTATGGTATTGCTTATAAACCTAATGAACAAATAACCATCAAGAAGGTAGATAAAAATTCAAATATAAAAACAACAATTTTGAGCCTTTCGGGTGTTGGCACTGAATGATTAAAAGCTGGTGCGGGTTGTAAAGATCCTAATTTTATTCTAGGTACAGCTAGAAGATTTTTTATTTCAAAATTTATTAAGGGATATTATTTAGGTAAATTGGCAACAATATTGCCTTACTTGGATTCAAGTTTATTACAACTAAGAGGTGTTGAAGATAATAGTTTTCTTTACTTATTATATTTGTTATATAGCCCAGAAATGTTAGAAATTCCATTCTATAATAATACTCAAATATATGTGCCAATAGAAGCAGAATTGGAAAAAGCAAGGCTAATTTTAAGGGAGTGGAATAATGAAGGTATATAATGATATATTTTTTGTAATAGATACTAATAATTATAATGAAAATAAAAAAGATCTATTCTTTGGATATAAAACAGTAGAAAATGAAGGATTTTGATTGGCTGTAAAACATAGGCTAAGCAAAATTCATATTTATACTAGTTATATTTCACCAGTTATAATAATATATAAGAAAGATGATTATTGGGCTATAAGTAATAGTTGTTATTATTTAAATGAATTTTTAAAAGAAAAAGGAATTATTTTAGAAATTAATGAAAAATTTTTAGATTTAGAATCTAAGAAAAAAACTTCATTCAGCTATGAATACTATAATGACATTTTATTATATAAAGATTTATTTATAAATAATAATGATGAAGAGATTGATATTATAAATGGTAAATTAACTTTAACAAAAAAAGATTTTAAATTATTTGAAAAAGATATTAATTTAAACTTAGATATATTAAATAAGTGGTATGAAAAATATTACAATTATTTATTAAATAAAGATAATGTTACTTTATCATTATCTGGCGGTTTAGGCAGTAGATTTTTATGGTATAATTTTTTAAGACAAAATAATAGCTGCAAATTATATTGCTATAATAATAAATCAAATGTAACAGATTATTTAGACGGAAAATTAGCTAAGGAATTGATTAAGAAATATACTGATAAAAATTTACTAACTGTAGATAAAGAGCCTAACAGAAATGTAAAAACATTAGATTGTATAAATAACTTAGATATGAAAGAATTGAATCAATTTATTCTTGGTATCTCTTATAATCCAATGCTTTTAGTTAAGACTGAATGACTAAGAGTTGTAGGTACAGGTTCAAATATATTTAGGTATGAATTTCAAGACTTAAATTTTTTAAATGGAAATATCAGAAGAAACTGAGTAGCTTCATTTATTGCAAAACATTATTTAATTAATTGTGATCATATTACTCCATATATGGATTCTCTGCTATTACAATTAGATACAAAAGAACCTGACTATTTACATGTTATTTTATATTCATTATTTGCTAAAAGCTTATTAACTGATAATATACCATTTATTACTAAAAACAAAGTAGGTGAATATAAATTTCAAGAGTTTAGAAAAGAATTATTTGAAAGATTTTCAAAAATAACTAATTTTTAAGAGGTAATTTATGGCAATAGAATTTTATAAAATGAATAACATACTTTCAATTGAGCCTACTAAAGATTATTTTATGATATGCTGACATATGACAGGCTGATGTAACTATCATTGCCATTATTGCATTGCAGAGCATTTGAGAACTAAGTGAATTGATGAAAATGTTATAATAAAAAGAGCAATTAATTTAAATAATTTTATAAATAAAAATATTGATAAAAATAGAAAAATTGTTTATAAGCTATCTGGGGGGGAAGTTACATATTATAACCTTCCTAAAATATTAGATAATATTCAAAGATTAGATAAAGTTATTGTTGCAACCAACTTATCTCAAAAGCTAGATTATTATTATGAGTTAGAAGATTATTGTTTTAAAAGAAATATTCAATTAGTTTTATTATGTAGTTGGCATGATGAAAATAAAAATTTTGAAAATAAATTTATTGAATTAACAAATTGATGTCGAAGTAAGCCAAAGCAAAAATTTAATTATAAAGATCCGCAAGCCACAATTGTTGTTACAAAAAATTTTGATAAGACTAAGCTAAATAAGTTATTAGATAATAATTTATGAAGGATAAGGCTAACTAGAGAACGTGATGCAAATCAAAAAAATGTTAGCTTAAGTAATGAAATGCTAGACTATGTATATGAGTATAATAGATTGTATGATAGTAAAGCTATAACAAATGAAAAAAGCTTTTGTTACAAAGTTACTTATTCAAATGGAGAGCAAAAGTTTGCTTGCGCCTCCAATTTAACAAATTTTTTAGATTCCTCTGGTTTTATTCCAGATGGGTACTATTGCACGGCAGGTATTGACTCTATTGCAGTTCTTCCAAATGGAAATATTTCATTAGCAAGATGTGATTATTTAATTAATAATATCTTAGGGTCTATTGATAACTATGAAAATATTCAACTCCCAAAAGATGGCATAATATGTCACCTAAATGGTAACAGTTCTGAAAAAAATAAAAGATGTGATTTATGTGCAGGTACTAGACTATTCAAAAATAGGAGTTAAACTTTTATGAGACTATATAAGAATAATGACATATTAGAAATAACTAATAAGACTAATTTTTTTAATATAACTTGGTATATAACAGGGTGGTGTAATTATCACTGTCCTTATTGTATAAATAGTAATATGAAATGTAGTTGAATAAGTGAAGAAATTATTCTTAATAGAGCCGAGAAATTAAATAACTTAATTAACGCCTTAAATATAGATAAACCAATATCTTTAAAATTACTTGGGGGTGAGGTAACCTACTATGATTTAATTGCAGTCTTAGATAAGATTAAAAAGCTTGCAAAAATTATATTAATAACTAATTTATCTCAGCCAATTAGTTACTTTATTAATCTTGCTAGATACTTAGACTCAAGAGAAATAAAATTTATTTTAATTTGTAGTAAACATGAAGAAAATAATGAGTTTGATTCTAAATTTATAGCTTTAAATGATGAGCTAAAAAAGTTAAGAAAAGAAACAAACAGGAAATTTGCTTATTTTGAACCTCAGCTAAATATAGTGGTTGATAATAATTTTAATTGGAAGAGTCTCAGACTTTTTGAAGATGCTGGAATTAAAAAGATAAATCCTACTGTTATGAGAGATTTAAATGAAAAAAATTTAGATGTAACTATGGATACTTTACAGCATATAGACTATTATAAGCAAATACAGCTTGATTATTTTAAGCATAGTAAAGATACTAGTAAAGGTAATAAAGAGATAAATTATTCCTTTGATGTTAAGTTTAATACTAATACAGAAGAATTTACTTCATTACTTAATTTAACTAATTTTATTGATGCTAATGGATTTATTGGTACTGGCTATAATTGCTCATGTGGTATTAATACTCTTGCCATTTTACCAAATGGTAATATAGTAAAATCTAACTGTTTATATTTAGCTGATAAACCACTTGGAAATATCGATGATAATATTGACATAAAGCTAGATAATGAATTAGTTAAATGTAAACTTAAGCCAGAGCAGCGCTGTATCCTAGTAAGTGGAGCAAATATCTGTAAATAGCTATGAAAGGATTTTGATATGAAGATATTATGTTATAATATATCGCATGAATCAGCTTGAATGTATCATGATACAGAAACAAAAGAATTATATTTTTTTAGTGCTGAACGTGAATATAATACAAAAGATGCAACTATAAGAGAAACAGACCCAATTAAAATCGCAGAAATGAAATTTGGTTTTGATAAGAAAAATCCAGAGCACATTTTAGTTGGTTGAGTTAATTATTGAGGAACTTTCGTCGATAAAGAAAAGGCAAATATTCCTGAAACAAAATTATATAAAAAAATCAAAGATAATGTATTTGTTATAGATCATCATTTTGCGCATATCTTATCAAGCGTTGCTTTTAATAACTCTTTAAATCAAGGTATTGCAATAGACGGTCAAGGTGATCATAAACATACTGGGTTAGTTGTCAAGAATATTCACGATTTAAACAATTTACAATTTAATTATCTTCCTAATGACCCTCCAATAGGAAAATTATTTAATATATTCTCAGCTGATTTAATTAAAAGTAAATATATGACTACAACTGATGAATTAACTGATCGACATCGAGCTGTTGGAAAAATTATGGGATTACAAGCTTATGGAAAAATAAATCAAAGTATTTATAATAAATTAGAAAGTTTTGAATTTAGTCTAAATAATTTAAATCAATTTAAAAATTATTTTAGTGAGATATTTTCTAATATAAATGTTTATGATGAAAATCAAAATTTTGATGCTGTAACTACCTTATATCAATTTTTAACAAATAAAATTGTTGAAATTTTTAATAATAATTTTAAAGCTGGTGATAATATTGCTTATTCTGGTGGTTGTGCATTAAGTACAGTGGCTAATGATAAACTAATAAAAAATGGATATAATCTAACTATATGTCCTGCAGCTGGAGATATGGGATTATGTATTGGTATGTTAAAATTTATAGATTTATATTATAATTTAAATATAGATTTTTCAAATTTAAAATATGCATATTATAATGATGAACCAAATATTATAATACCAGAAAAAAATATTAAATTTGCAGCTAAATTATTACAACAGAATGAGATAATAGCATTTGTTAATGGGGCTGCTGAAGTAGGTCCTAGAGCATTAGGTCATAGATCTATATTAATGAATCCTTCTATTGAAAATGGCAAAGATTTTATTAATGAAAGAGTTAAACATAGAGAATGATGAAGACCATTCGGTGGATCAACAATTGATACTAAAATTATTAAGAATTACATTCCATCGAATTTAGATTTCTTTATGTTAAGAAATTATGAGATAAAGGACGAATGACAAACTAAATTAAAGAGCATTTGTCACAAAGATAATTCATGTAGATTACAGATAATTGAAGATAAGTTAGAACCTTTATACCAAGTAATAAATGAATTTAACAACTTAACAGGTGTTCCTGTTGTATTAAATACATCATTTAATATTGCTGGCAGACCAATTCCTAATTATAAAAAACATATTATGGAAACATTTAAGGCATTAGATGGAATAAAATATCTTTTTTATAATGATAAAATATATAAGAAAGAAAATATTTCTAAATATGGCGGAGTAATAGATATTGTTGAAGTACAATTATAAGTAAATTGAGGCAGTGCATTATTATGAAATATATGATTAGATTAGACATATGTACACTATGTACTTTAAATTGTGTAGCATGTCCTATTAGAAAAATAAACTATGGTAAATTAAAAGCTGGATATGTTAAATTTGAAATATTTAAAAAATTTATTGATGAAAATTTAGAATTAATACGAAAGATTGAAATATCAAGTGCTGGAGAACCTTTATTAAATCCGGACTTGATTAAAATTTTAAAATATGCTTATGAAAATAATATTGTAATTACTTGTAGAAATGGAACTAATTTTAATTCATTAGATGATGCCAAAATTAAGGCTTTAGTTGACTATAAGGTAGAGGATATTGTATTCGCGTGTGATGGGGCAACACAGGAAACATATCAAAAATATCGAAGAAATGGTGATATTAATAAGGTATTTGATTCAGTTAGAAAAATACAAGAATATAAGAAAAAAATTAATTCAGAATATCCTAGATTAATTTGACAATACATTATTAGAGAATCAACTGAAAGTAAAGAAGAAATTGAGTTGGCTAAAAAGTTAGCAAAGGAATTTAATGTTGAACTTAAATTCAAACTTACACACGAAATTAATTACACACCAAAAAATTCGCAAGAATTGAAGGAAATAACTGGATTAAAATATGTTACTAGAAAAGAAGCAGCTGATAATGGAGAATATTATTTAACAGCTTCAAAATGTAGACAATTATGGAATTCACCAGCTATAAATTGAAATGGAGATTTATTGGGATGCTGCTGAAATTGAGAACCATTTAATATAAATGTATTTGAAGTTGGATTAGCAGAGGCTCTAAAAAATAAAGAATACTGTAAAGCAAAAATGTATCTGAGCGATAAAATTGAAAATGATAAATCTATACCATGCATGAATTGTGAGTTTGGAGAAATTGTTCATAATAATCATTTAATTGATGATTGTTGAATTAAAACTCATGATCCACATTATAATAAGGAAAATTAAATTATGAAAAAAGATATTAATAGATTGATTATAAATGAAACAGAAAATAAACCAATTTTAAATTATATAGAAACAAATATTGTTATGCATTGTAATTTAAATTGCAGAGGTTGTAATCATTTTGCTCCGTTATATTCTGAAAATGAAGATATGATTGATTTTGATAGATGAACCAAAGCTGTTGATCGAATAGCTGAAATGTTTGAAATTAAAAAATTTGGTATTTTAGGTGGTGAACCTTTACTTCATCCAAGATGACTAGATTTTTTAAGATATTTGCGAAATAAACTACCTAATGCTTTATTAACATTTAGAACAAATGGTATTTTAAGCAATCTATTAGTAGCAAATAAAAAAGAACTAGAAGACTTAAAAGTAGAATTAGTTATAAGTGATTACAACTTAAGCTTAAATATTGACAAATCACTTTTTAATAGAACATTCGACAGAATAAAAACAAAATTTGAACACCCTTCTATAGATTCTGAAGGAAATCAAAGTAAAACAGACAGTTGATTACAGTGTAGAAATAAGCATTGTTTAGCTTTAACTGAAGATTATATCTATTGTTGTAATTATGGTCTGTCTTTTAACAAATTAAATGAATATTTTGATTTAAAAATAGATATAAATGATGATGTAAAAATTAATATATTTAATTCAAGTGCAAATGATATAATTAAATGAACAAGACACGCTAAAGATTGTTGTAAATATTGTAATTTAAATAATAGAAAATATGATCAAGAATGAGGATTAAGTAAAAAAGAAAAATCTGAATGAATTATTAATTAGAGGTAATATTATGTTTAAAAGTTCTGATATAGTTGCTATAATTAAAGATCAAAATAACGCAATGTTTGATTTAAGCTGAAAATTAACTTCGTGGTGTAATTATAACTGCTCTTATTGTAGTCAAGAAACAAGACAAAAAAAATTTAATTCACAGCCTATATTAGAAGCACGGGCAAAGAATATAGATAAAATTATTAATCAGTTATCAAACAAAAAAGCAATTCAATTATCTTTAATTGGTGGAGAGATTACTTATTATAATTTAATAGATATTTTAAAAAATATAAATTTATCTAAAATTTTTAAAATAAGACTTACTACTAATTTCAGCCAAGATAACAATTATTTTATAGAACTTTTAGATTTTTTATATAAACAGAATAATAATTTAAAAATTACTCTCACTTTATCATTTCATGATGAATATATACCATTATCATCATTTTTAAATAAAGTTGTTAAACTTCATGAAAGTATACAGACTAAATATAATAATAAATCTAAAGTTAAACTCAATGTATCATTAGTAATAAATAACGAGTTAGACTGTACTTTATTAAAACAATTTATTACTAATTATCCTAAATTAACTATTTGTCCTAACATACAACGTGATATAAATGGAAAGATTGTTGATCTAGATAAAGAGCATATGGAATTTAAAACTAACTTAACCACTAAAGAAAATTTTAAAACTAATAAAATACTACTAATATTAAAATCAAATAAACATATTTATTTTTCTGATACTAGTACTATTCTTAATAATATAGATGAAAAAGTGTTTATATCAAAAGGCTACTTATGTAGTGCTGGTTTAAATAATCTTAGAATTGATGAAAATGGTAACATTCGAAGAGGACAGTGTCCATTAGAATTAAGCAAAAATATAGTAGGAAATATAGATAATGATAAAAATATTATATTACCAACTGAACCAATTAAATGTTCTTTCGAAAATAGTAGCATTAAATCAGGATGTATTCTATGCCCTTGGGTAAATATTAAAATTGATACTGAGGAAGGCATAAAACCATAATGAAAAAAAAATAAAAGAAATTAAAAATAAATTAATAGTTAAGTGTCAGTAAGATAGCTGTCCTTTTTGTGGTATAATCCATATCTGAAAATAGAAATGGGGTTGTAAAATAAAGTGTATAAACAAGATGACATTAAATCTATAAATTTAATAAATAATGATTTTTTTGTAATTAAATGATTTGTAACAAATTGGTGTAATTACAGTTGTTCATATTGTATTCAAAATCCCAGAGATAAAGCCGGCTGAATTTCAGAAAATAAAGTAATAGAAATTGCTAAAAAGTTAAATGAAGCCCTTTATAACTCTAATATTACAAAAAGAATTTCTTTACAAATATTAGGTGGAGAAGTAACATTTTATAATTGATCAAAAATATTACCTTATATAGAAAATGTTGGTAAAGTATTTATAACTACCAACTTTTCAAATACTTTAGAATATTATAAAGGTTTATATACTTATTGTTATTCTAATAATATTGTCTTAAAATTATTATGTAGCTATCATGAAACAGGAGATGAGTTTTTTACTAAATTTATAGAATTAAAACATTGGTGTGCAGATAATAAATATCACCTTCCTAATCTATCTTTTGTAGTGGGAAATGATTTTGATTTTACTATATTTGATAGATTTCCTGAGATAGCAAATAAAAGAGCTAGTATGTGCCCCTTAGTTCTCCCCGATCAAAGTACAGTAAAATTAAATGAAGGGGTAATAACTAAAATCAAAGAGATTAAAAGTAGAAAAGCAAATAATAGTAAACAAGAATTAAAAACTAGAGCTGAAAAATTTATTTTTAAAATTAATGATGACTTTATTGTTTGTAGTGCTCCAGAATTATTTGTAAATTTAGAAAAGGGTTATTTAGATATTAAAAAAGTATATTGTGATGCAGGCATTAATTCTATTAGTATTGATCCTGATGGTAGTATTACACGATGTGGTAATAATTCGCAATTACTTGGTAATTTATTAACAATGGAGAATCCTAAGTTTAATTTAAAATCAAGTATCTGCGAAGATAAACAATGTAGATTGTGCCAACCTGTAAATATATGTAGAGTCATTGATTCAACCGATGATCCATTTATAAGGAGGGATAGGACATGCCCAAAGAAGTAATTACAATAAAAGCTAATCCTGGTAATGATAAATCTTTTAAAGATAATCATATAGAAAGAGAGAAAGATACTAATGAATTATAAAGATTTTGATATATTCTTAATCACAAAAGATAATTGAAAAAGTCAAGATGAAGTTTTTTATGGCTATAAGACTTTAGATGACAATGGGCTTTGATTAAAAGTATTTTGAGAGGATAGTTGCTTATTAATTAAGGGCAGTTATATTCAGCCTTATATTAGTATTTATCAATCAGATGATTACTGGGCTATTTCTAATAATTTTTATTGTTTAGAACAACATTTAATTAGTAAGAATATTAAGCTTACTAAAAATAAAGCATTTGAAGAATGGGACAAAGATTCTTTTAGGTTCTGTATTCAAGCAAGTCCAACAGAAACTTTATATAATGAAATTAAATTTAATGATAATTTTTCTTATTTAAAAATATTAGATGGTAATTTAGAAATTATAAACTTGGAAATAGATTGCTTTACAAAACCTTTAGAGGATTCAAAAGAAGATTTATTAAATTGATATAAAAAATATTATGATTATTTGCATACTTTACCCGAAGGTACTGTATCAGCCCAACTATCTGGCGGATTTGATTCAAGAATATTACTACCATTGTATGAAGATATAAATGGAGTCAGTATAAACGCACAGTGGAATAAAGAAGATGATGATAGTTATCGTGATGGATTAGCCGCAAGATTATATATTGCAAAAAAATATCCGCACTTATTTGATAATTTACTTTCAAAAGAAGATAAAACTTGAGTTGCTAATAATGATAAGGCTAAACAAGAAAATGCAAAATTAATAACGCAATTTATCACTTATGGTTCATATCCTATAAAAGGTGAGCTAGACTTATCAAATATGATGCCTTGTAAATCAACTAGTGGTAAAATAAGCTTAGCTGGAATGTCTCTTGAATTACATAAAAATAATCTAGCTAATAGCGTGCAAGAAATTGAAACAACTACAAGAAGATATTTTGTAAATAGATATTTAATTAGATATTATAGATCAAAACAAAGAGTAGTATGTCCTTTTCAAGATAAGGAATTATTAAAGATTAAAGGTTGTCGTGATTTAACATTTGTTTATATATTATTAGGATTATTTAATATTAACGATGAAAAATTACCATATTATACTTATTTAAATAGTAAACCAGTTTTAAAGTTTGTTTCAAATGAAGAGATAGAAGAGGCGTTATCTTTATTAAAATAAAAGAGGTTAAAAATAACACCTCTTTTTTATTGTATATTTAATATAATATTTTAGGGGGATCTACTATGGAAAAAGAATCAGTGCTTGGTGTTGAAGAATTGTTAAATTTTTTAGAAAATAAGCCAGAAGAATTTAAAGCTATTTGGTTAAAATATTTAGAAGATACTGCTTATGAATATAATGATGAAGTAATAGAATTAATGGCAAGTAAATTAAATTAAACTTTTCAATATATTTAATTGTATAATTAAAGAAAGGTAGTGTTAATTGTGACTAAAAGAGAATTTAATCAAATTAGAGAATTAATAGTAAATATATGTAATGATCAAAATTTAGATGGCTTGTGCTACTATTATGGAATTACAAAAGCTGATTTTTATGAATTTGTTGATGAGCTTGCTTTAATTGGATTTAAAGAAAAGTATAATCAGCACAATCATAAAGAGCACAATAAAAATATAGGTGAGTAATAATGGAAAATAAGATTGGTTTTTGGGGTATTACTGATACCTATGGTTGCTTTAGTAATTTTTATCCGTGTAAATTTAAGTGCTTTAATGATTTAGAATTTAATTGTACTGAGCAAGCTTTTATGTATGCTAAGGCAATAACTTTTAATGATATTGAAATAGCAAACAAAATTTTAGCAGAGTCAGATCCTAAGAAGATTAAAGCTTTAGGTAGACAAGTTAAAAATTTTAATGATGATATTTGGAATGACTTGAGATTTATGTATATGCGTTTAGTTAATTATAGTAAATTTAGTCAGAATATAGAACTTTTAAATAAATTAGTTAGTACTGGATCTGCTTATTTATTTGAAGCATCACCTTATGACTCAATTTGGGGTATTGGTAAATTTGGAGATGGTCAAAATTTATTAGGACAAGTACTAATGCAGATTAGAGAAGATTTTATTTTAATGAGGAAAAAGTAATGGAAAATTATGAATTAACAGACAAATTTAAAGAAATGGGTTATACTGTTCAAGCACCAGGTAAGGATAAAACTTATTATTTAGTTAGACAAACTAATAAAGGTACTGAACAAATTTATATTAAGTTAACAAAGAAAACTGCTGAAGTAGAGTATTTTTTTAATAATAAAAAAGCACAAATAGGCAAGAAATTAGCTCATACATTTAAAGACTTATTATTGGTTTATTATCAAGATATTGTTGAATGCAATTTTATTTAAAAAATTATTGTATAATATAATGCCTATAGAGCACAGTGACGATTCTAAAGTACCACGCTCGAGTTACTGTGTTTTGGGATGTGCAAACAACTAGTGGTAGGCTGATGGCACTTAAAGCAGCGAGGTGCACTAGCTGCTTTCTTTTTATTTGGAGGTCACTGATAGTATGAATATTAAAGGATTAATTGAACAAAGAAGAAAAGCAAAAGAAAATAAAAAATTAATTAAAGAATATCCATTTTTATTACCTAGAAATAGATGGACAGGCGATGTAGCTAAAGATTATGATTATTCATATACTGAGTTAGATGCAATGCCAACTGGTTGGAGAAATGCTTTTGGTTTAGCTATGTGTCAAGAAATTAAAGACGAGCTTGTAAAATATAATTATTTAAATGATTATAGAATTGTTCAAATTAAAGAAAAGTATGGATCTTTAAGATGGTATGATGCTGGGCATCCTGCAGGTTCAAATATTCAAAAAATTATAGATAAATATGAAAAAATGTCTGAAGATATTTGTATAAATTGTGGTAAGCCTTCAAAATATTACACTAAAGGTTGGATTACTTTTATCTGTGAAGATTGTAAGAATATCTGGGTAAAAGAAGAGCAAGTCAATGAAGATATGTTTGTAAAATTGGGGGATTTAAGAGAAAATGAATAGTATTATTAAGTTTTTTATACTCTTATTAGATACCGATTTTAATAATATTGATAGTCTTTTAATGTTAAAGGATATTGCATATAATTACTGGGAACAAGGTAATTTAACTGATTCTGAACATTGTGATATTGAAGCATTATTAGATGAACACTTATCTAAATTTTAATAGAGAGGTAGCTTAAGATGTCAAAATATTTTGTAATTAGTGACTTACATAGTGGCTATACACCCATGATGTATGCTCTTAATAAAGTTAAATTTGAACCAGATAATCCAGAACACACCTTAATTGTTTGTGGTGATGTTTTTGATAGACTTAATGAAACATTAGAAGTATATAATTTCTTAAAATCAATCCCAAAAGAAAGATGCATCTTAATTAGAGGAAATCATGAGGAATTATATTTAAAATTATTAGATAAAAAATATCCAGAATCTCATGATTTTTCTAATGGAACTGTATTAACATTTTGTCAAATAGCTGGTTATGAAGCAGATACAGCTTATGATTTGAGAGCTGGTTATCATATTAGTTATGGTACTTATTGGGATAACGAAGTAATAGACCCTAAGTGTGAAAATATCTGGAATGATATCAAGAAAAAAGTTAAGGAATCAGAGGTAACAAAATGGTTGCAGTCAGATCAGTGGATAAATTATTATGAGCTAGATAAATATATATTTGTTCACTCATTTATTCCTCTTGTATATAATGGTGAAAGAGGTTTTGATGAAGATTATTGCATCTATTATGGTTGGACTCAATACTTTAAAGAAAGACCTGACTGGCGAGAAGCTAATGATTTAGAATGGGCTGGAGCAACTTGGGGTTGTGCCTATAAATTCTTTGATGCTGGTTTATTTGATCAAGAGAAAGAAAAAGGTAAAGTACTAGTTTGTGGACATTATAGATGTTCTGAATTTAATCAACATTACCTTAATTTAGAAACTCATGATATTTATTATGGAGAAAATTTAATTGCAATAGATGCAACAACCGCATTATCAAATCAAGTCAATGTATTGGTTATTGATGGTGATAAATGTTATGATCAAAATGGTTTGTTAGAATATAAGAAACCTTGTCCTATCATTGAGACAGTTACTTTAGATAAAGATGAATATGAAAAATATACTAACGATGTAACAAATTCTTAAAAATAAAGGGGTGGTTTTACTAATGAAAATATTTAATGAAAATTTAGAAAGAATTACAATATTACATATGGCAGGTAAAACCACTATGCCTGAATTTAAAACAATTATTGAAGGTCAAAAAAAGAATTTAATAATTAAAGATGATAGTATATCAATAATTATTATTGCAACTAAAAATTATATTAAAGATTCACCTGTCATTAATCAATTAAAATTTAATAATATTAGATATTATAATGGAGCACAAGAGCTTGATGAAGAAGGTTGGAGTAATTCAATGAAAATTGATCTTATTTTAAATAATTTAAAAAAGATTAAAACTGAATATACTTTAATTCTTGATGCTCGTGATGTTCTTATATGTGATCATTTAAATAAAACTTTTATAAATAAATTTAAAAAGTTAAACACTAAAATTTTATTTAATGCTTCAAGTTCAAGATATCCAAGTTGGATTAATATTAAAGCTGTTGATACAAAATATAAAAATAATTTACAAAGTAAGCCGTTTTTAAATGCAGGTGTTTGTTTTGGTGAAACAAAAGCACTACATGCTATGTATCAAGCTGCAAGTGAGATTAGTAAAAAATATAGCCAGTTAAATAAATCTGAGCAATTCATATTAAAGCTTGCAATATCTGCTAATAATTTAACTTCTGTGGTAAGTCTAGATAATGAAGATAAATTATTTAAGTGTGTGCATCAATCAATAGATAAGCCTGATTTTTTAGTAATTAGAGAGTCCGGTAATTATGTTATTAAAAATATTAGAAATTATCAGTATAAGACTTCTAGATATAAGAAAAAAATAAAATTAAAAATAGAAAAAGCAAAATTAATTTTATATCCTAATAGTAAAGGTCATGAGGAAGAGGTTAAAACCTTTATTGACAAAATAAGAAAGTAGGTAAATTTATATGTTTCATAAGCATCCAATAAGAAAATTTTTTAGACATTTATTTAGAACAGCTTGGTGGCAACCAAATAGGCAATCAAGAAAAATGTTAAAAGAAGAAGCAAAAAAATTAATTGGCTATGATAGATCCATAAATGAAACTTGGGCTAAGTCTTGGAAATATTTTATTAAAAGACAATATCCATGGCAAGGAATTATAGAATTAAATCAGTATAAATTAATTGAAATGCGTGATTATATGCAAAATCATAGCTGGGCAGAGAAAGAATATCTTAATAACCAAATTAAGGAAATGACTGAAGCAATTGATTTAGGTAACAAAATTTTAAAAGATGATTATGAAAAAGCTCCTTTTGACTGAAGTCGTGAAAATTCAGTTAATATTACTTATGTTTATCAAAAATTAGGTTATCAAACACTAGATGCAGAACAATTGTCTGCTGATGGACCAATGTCAAAAATAAAAATAGCTAAGCAAGGTAAACTACTAGCTACTTTATATAATCAAGATCTTTTTAATGAAATTATAGGTGATTTTAGAGATGAAGAATTATCTATAGCCAAAAAAGAATTTTTAAAGGATAAGGAAACAAAATCAGTTGAACAATGGCTAAAAGACAATAACTTAACTAGAAAAGATATTACCTGTGCTTATAGTCATGTTTGGATAAATGATAAATCTGATGACGAAAACACAACATATCTTTCAAAATTATTAGAGGAAGCTAAACAAGCTAGACAAGCTGATATAGATAAATATTTTGAACATATTGCAAAGCATGCTGATAGCTGGGGTGACTAATTAAAATAGCTATATTTTGTAGCTATTTTTTTTATTTGCTAAATTATTTATATTAAAGTAGGAGGTAAATAAGTTTTATGGAACAATTAAAACCTAGATATGAACATACTAAATTTGGTAATTTTATGTTTAAGCTATGTGCAAAGTGATCTCAATTTGTAATTAAACATAGATGGTTATATTATTTAGTCTTATTTACTTGAGGTTTACCTATTGTATTATTTGGTTTATTAGTATCATTTGGACTTCTTATTGCCAAAATATTTAATCATAAAATAAAATTTTTTAAATTTGGCTGGATCTATGGAATTAAAATAGGTGCTGATTACTGAGGCGGATTTAGCGCGGGCATTACATTTTTAAGAGATCAGAAGTCCAATGATAGATTAAGTATGCATGAATTTGGTCATACTTTCCAATTAATTTTAGGTATATTTGCTTTATTTTTAATATATATACCATCAATATATAGATATTGAATAAGAACTATTAAACCAAATAAAAAATTCAAACCATATGACAGTTTCTGGGGAGAGGACTCAGCTTCTGTGTGTGGTGAATTTGCAGCCAAGTATATTAATAATAAAAAATTAAAAAATAGTTAGTAAATTTGCTAAATTAAATAGTTTGGCAAATGACAAATAAAAATTTTAAAGTTAGGAGACTATCCAATGGAATGGTATCAATGGGTTATGATGTTTGGTGGTACAGCTTTGGTTGGCCTTATTATTGCAGATATTTATATCTTTTTTAAATCGAGAAGCAAAAAAGCTATTGAAAAACACAGACATGCAAAAGAACAAGATGAGCGTGCACTAATTGCTGATGTTGTTAAAGAAGTAATGGCACCTTCATGTTCTAATTTAGAGTCAATTAAAACTGAAGTAATTAATGTTAAAACTGATTTAGAAGAATTAAAACCTATTAAAGCTGATGTTCTTGCTGTTAAAACTGAAATCTTGGCAGTTAAAAAAGAAGTTACTACAATTAAAAAAGAAGATATTAAATTATTGGCTGCTGCTAATAGAGACAGTTTAAGAAATCAATTATTAACTGTATTTAGAGAATGCCAAGCAAAAGGTTATAAGACTACTGAAGATATAAGAAATTTTGAATACATGTTTGATTCTTATAAAGCATTAGGTGGAAATAGCTTTATGATAGATATTGCAAAACAAATGGAACATATACCTCCAAAAGTTGAAGGTATTACAATTATTACAGATAAAGAATAAGAAAGGATATATAAATTATGGATTGGATTACAAATGGTACAGCTATAATATCATTAATTACTGGTTTAATTGGATTAATTACAGCAGGTGTTACTGCATTTATTGCAATTAAAAAAGTTATTAAAGCTAATAAAGGAAAATCATTAAAAGAAATTTGAGCTTTAATTATGAAAATTGCAGATGCTGCTATGGTTGAAGCTGAGAAATCTCAATTAAGTGGTAAAGGTAAAAAAGAAATGGTTATGGCAGCAGTTGATGCTGGTGCTAAAGAAGCTGGAATTGAAATAACACCATTCTTAGACCAATTATCTGCTTATATTGATCAGTCAATTAAGTTTGTAAATGATATGAATAAGTAGTTTTTAAAAAGTCATCTTTTGGTGACTTTTTTATTTTACCCCTAGTTTTCTGCTAAATTATATAGCAAAATAAAAATCATGGAGGCTTTAGCTATGCGTGACATGTTTTATAATTATGATAATAATATTCCAAATAACTCATGTAATAACTATCCTGACATTTATAAATATAAAAAGGCACCAAAGACTTTCAATACATTCCACGGTGCTAAAATGTTAAGAGACAAAGCAGGTAAATTTTTAGGTATTGAAGCCACAAGAAATTCTACTGTTAGATTGTTTTTTTCATTTGAAGGACTTTCTGACCCAGAAGAAGTTCAAAATTTACTAGAAAATAATTTAGTTCGTTTTGATGTTTTAGATACAAATCACAATATATTACTTGAATGTGATGTTGAAGTTTTTTCACTTTATGATATGGTTAGTATAGAGCTAATATTAAGTGAAGAAAGTAAATTGGTTGGTGGTAATGTATATAAAATGCATTTATATACAATTATAGATGGTGTAACTTATGACTTATTTTCTGAAAACGATGGATTATTATATGTAAAGTAAGGAGAATAAGCAAATGAGAAATTTTAAAATAATTACAACTTTAAATATCGTTCCAACTAAAAAATTAACTAAATATTGGTATAAAGTTACTAGAGGTACTAGTACTAATTTTATGTTTGATTTAGTTGATAGAGCTTATAATTTCGAAGATATAGTACAATTATCTTATAGATTTGTTAGTAAAACTGGACAAATGATTCATTATGATATGTATATTTATAATTATTTAAAAGATGGTACTATTGAAGCTATCTTTAATGATGAATATTTTGAGCATGTTAAAGGTTATTCTACTGATTTAGAGCAAGAAATACCTTATGAGTATGTTAATTTAAAGCTAACAGGTAATGATACTAATGAATTCTGGCTTGCTAATAAAGATAATCCATTAAACTTTGAAGTAGCTGTTACTATAAATAATAATGTAAATAAAGATACTGAAAATAACTATACATATATTGAAAAACAATTGCCAGTTATTGTATTAGATAGCAGAGGAGTGAATTAGTATGTCAAAAATAATAAGACTTTATAGAGGTGATACTTTTAATTTTGTTTTAAATATTGATGATGAAAGTACTCTTGAACATTATTATGTTTTAAGAAAAAATGATTTAGTTTATTTAGGTGTCACACTTCCTCATCAACCATTTGAAGATGCTATCATTAAAAAAGTATTAACAGCTGCAGATTGTGATTCTTCTGGAAATATCATAGTTACTTTTGAACCAAAAGATACAGTAAATATTATGCCAGGTGTTTACTATTACTCTGTTAAATTAAGAAAATCAATTGATGACAAGCGTAAAGAAGAAGTAATAACAGTAATACCAAAAACAAAATTTGTTATACTTGATTAATTAGAGAGGTATAGGTAGAATGTCAAGAATTATATTCTCAAAAAAATCACTTACAAGCTCAATTGAAGGTGATATCAAAGTAAATAGTAAAGCTACTGCAGATACATATAGTCTTACTACTATTGATCATGATAAACTTAAAAACAGAGACTTAGCAGACCAACACCCAATTAGTGCAATTACTGGTTTAAATACTATCATAACTCAACTTGAATCTGGTGTTGAAGAGGCAACAAACAAAGCAACTATTGCTGAAAGTCAAGCTACAATTGCAATTACAAAAGCAGAAGAAGCTCTTACAAATCATTTATATGAATATTTAGTATACTTTAATTTCAATAAGTCAGGTACAGGAGCTGCTTATTACTCAGTATACTTCACTTTAAAATCAACTATAGAATATGATCCACAGGAAATTGACTTTGCTATATTAAGAAATATGATTATCGCTAATGGTGATCATGTACAATGTTCTTGTCAAACAGCAGGACCATTAGATATGAATATTATATCAACAAGCACTAATGCCGGTGATGATACAATTATGGTTGATTGTAAGTCTGGTGATTTCTATGAATTCTATAGCTTCAGTGATCTAGAAGATTATAGTATTACAAAATTAAATTATTAATAAAGTGGTTTAAATAGCCACTTTTTCTTTTACTTAAATTGTATATATTAATGATATTTGGAGGTATTTATATGACAAGTCAAGAATTTGATAAAATAGTTAATGAAACATTAGAAAATATTAAGAGTACTTTACAACGTAAATCTAAAGAATATAACTTAGATGAAGATCGTTTAAGTGTATTTAAGAGAGCTGCATCAATTCAGCATCAAACACCTTCACAAGCATTACTTGGTATGCTTACTAAACATATTATATCAATATATGATTATGTAGAAACTGATGCTTATTTTTCAAATGAATTAGCAGCAGAGAAAATAAATGATGCTATCAATTATTTATTGTTATTATATGCATTAAATAAAGAGTATAATGATTATAGATTGAGTCTTAATGCAGCTCAATCAAATAAAGAATAGTTAAGGAAGTATTATTAAATGATTAATGGTATTGTATGTGTAGATAAAAATTTTGCAATTGGTAAAAATAATGCTGAAGGTAAACCTCAATTATTATTTAATATTTCTGCTGATATGGCTTATTTTAAAGAGAAAACATTACATAATATAGTTGTAATGGGTTATACAACTTATTTATCCTTACCAAAAAAGCCTTTATCTGATAGAGTTAACCTAGTTTTATGAGATAAAGCAACATCGCCAGATTGTTTAAAAGGCTGTATTACATTTAATAATTTTGATGTATTATTAAAATTTGTTAAAGAGCTAAGCAAAATATACGAAGTATTTGTTATTGGTGGTGCTTCTGTTTATAATTTATTTATGCCTTATTATGATAGATTATTTATAACAAAAGTAGCTGCAGAAGATAAAGAAGCAACAGCTTTTTTTCCTAATATAGATAAAGATACTAATTTTGAACTTGTAAGCAAAATGAACTATGCACCTAAAAATGAGTATCCATTATCATTTACAATTTATTCAAGAATAAAGGAGAATAAATAATGTCAGTAGCAGATAAGTATTTTAAAGATGCAGTTAATAAGATTTTAACTAAAGGCGTTTCAGATGAAGCTTTTGAAGTCAGACCTAAGTGGCCTGATGGAACTCCAGCTCATACAAGAAAGATTCATTGTTATATTGCAAGATATAACTTAGCTGAAGAATTTCCAATTTTAACTCTTAGAACTCAAGCCTTTAAATCTTGTGTTAAAGAGATACTTTGGATGTGGCAAAAGAAGTCAAATAAAGTATCTGAATTAGGTGCTCATTTCTGGGATGCCTGGGAATTAGAGGATGGAACTATTGGTAAGTCTTATGGCTATCAAGTAGGTCGTAAATTTCACTTTAAAGAAGGTTTTATGGATCAAGTAGACTTATTACTATATAAGTTAAAAAACAATCCTATGGACCGAAGAATGATAGTTACGCTTTGGGATAACGAAGACTTAAAAGATATGGCGTTGGCTCCATGCGTATTTCAATCAATTTGGGATGTTGCTGACGGTAAATTAAATATGACTTTGATACAAAGGTCAGGAGATGTTCTTGCTGCCGCAGCCCCAGGAGGTTTTGATGTGGTTGAATATGCAATTTTACAGCACATGATTGCCCAAGTATCTGGTCTACAGGTAGGGGAGTTAGTACACATTGTCACAAATTTACATATTTACGATCGACATGAAAAGTTAGTTAAGGAAGTACTTGAAAATCCTGAATATCCAGCACCAAAGTTCTGGATTAATCCTGAAGTTAAGAATTTCTATAACTTTAAACCTGAAGACTTTAAATTAATTGATTATAAATCGACTAAGGCAAGCAGTTCATTCGAGGTTGCAGAATAATGAAATTAGTTAGAGACAATATTCCAAGTATTATAAAGCAACAAGTAGGTAAATGTAACTATCATGCTTGTAAAAATAATGAAGAGCTTTTAAATTATTTAAATAAAAAAGTTTTTGAAGAAGTTGATGAATTCTTAAAAGATCCATCAGTAGAAGAACTAATTGATATAATAACTGTTGCTATTGCTATTCTTAAAAATAAAAATGTATTAGATGATAGCTATTCATTAGATGATATATTTGTAATTTTAGAAAATAGCTATAACACAAAAGCAAGAGAACGTGGCGAATTTAAAAAAGGTTATATTTTAGAATAAGAGAGGATGATTGTATTGCAGTTTATAGATAGACTAGTAGAAAGCTATGAGAATAGCAATTATACTAATGTATTAATTGAACAATTTGTTAAATTATATATTGAGCCTTGGAGATTTAATTATTTAGCTAAGTCTTGGAAATGCCCAAAAAGTGAAGTTAATAGAGCTATTTTATCTGCAGAAGATTGGGAGAAAGAAAGACAACTATTTTTAGCAGCTGGAAAAAATATAGTAGTTAATAATACTGCTGAAGTTTGTGCAACAGCTTATAATTATGGTAAAAGCTATTTAGTTTGGCTAGAATTTATAGCTCCTGATAATACAGTTCATAAAATTGATGCTTGGATACAAGAAACAGGTAAAAATGCCAATTTTGGTAAGCAAGGAAAAAATGCTGAAAAGTTTATTGATCCAAGAAGTCCTTTATGCCAAGATATATATGATTCAATAGTTAATAAAGGATATATAGATCCTAACATTGCTAAGCTATTAAATAGTGTAGGTTCATTAACTTGGACTGGTAACAAAGAACAAAGAGTACAAAAGAAATTAAATAGTTTTATTCAACAAAAATTATTTGAAAAAGCTGTTGATTATGCAATAAAAAATTGTAAAATAAATGTTGTTTTATTACAATTAGATAAGTTTGATGATTACTTATATAAAGGTGATCCTGGAAAATTAGCTGATTATGATTTAAGAATAACTACAAGTACAGATATATTTAGTGCAAGAATAGATCTTAAACTGCTTGAAGATAATGATACTGCAAAAAATCAAAATCCACATGATGCTGATTTATTAATTGTATCTAATTGGAGAGATGCAAAAGTTGGATTTTATAGAGTTACTGGAAACCCTGGAATTGAAAAAACAGAAGAGTTTCAAACAATCTTACAATTATTTAATGAGATGCTAATTAGTGCAGGCAAGTGTTTTATTCATATTTCAAAAATCGATGAAGAAACAGGCAAAGTTGATTTTAATATGTTTGGAAATATTTAACCCAATTAAAAGTTGGGTTTTATTTTTAGCTATTTGCTAAATTAATTAGTATTTATAGTTTTAAAGGAGACTATTTTATGGATAATAATAGATATTATAATAAATTAGATCTTACTTATGCTCTTGAACATAAAGAAGAATGTATGGAAAAAATAAGTAGCCAATTTGGCTATAATGGTGATATAACTACAGGTGGTTTTTACATAATGCCAGATGGCACTGCTATTAAATCTACTAATCATGCTGATATTGATAAATATTTAATGAAACTTAAATATATACCAAAAGCAGATGTTGATTTTAGTGATGGTAGTCAATTCATGGAAGAGATAAACTGTTTACGATTAAGACGTAGAGGTGGAAAGGATGCTTGAATGCTTCCTTATGTATTATTACCAGAAAAACAATTAACACAAGCACAATATAATATTTTAACTAAGTGGTTAGACTTTGTATTAAATGCTAATGGTGAAATTAATGTTCAAGCTCAAAAAGCATTTTCTGGCGCTAATAAAATATTTAAAACATCACAAGGTATTTGAACTGATGATATTATTGATTCTATAAAAACATATTATAGAACTGATATTTTAGAAGGTGCTGAATATGATAATATATTTGATGATGAGATTGATCAAACAGACTATCAATTAAAATATGATATAGATAAAGGATTCTTTGATCAATTTTAGCGGTAAAAAAATTTGCTAAATTAAATGATAACAGTGCTGTTATAATTAAAAGATATTGTATAATATAATATAAATATGAATGATAAAAAAAGAATGATAATTAATTAAAAGATATTTTATAAAAGATATGTAATAAACGATATTTATATAAATTAATAATTAATTATCTTAACTAGATTGTCATTCATTAATTTGAGTGACAATTTTTGTTTTTATTGATTTATTCAGATAAAAAAATTGTATTTAAGTATGGAATATTATTTGATAAGGAGATTTTTATTTAATGAAGATTAAGTTGTTTAAAGAAATTACTTTACCACTTAAAAAACGTGATAGTGATGCAGGTTGGGATGTTTTTTTACCTGAGGATGTCACTTTTAAGGCACATTCACTTACAACTGTTGATTTAGGTTTTGGTGTAAAATTACCTAGTGGCTATGCAGGCTTATTTGCAATGAGAAGTTCTGTTTGTAAAACAGGTATGACTATTCAAATGCCGCTTATTGATGAAGGATATCTTGGAGAATTACATTTATTAGTACAAAATTCAACAGATACTGACTATAGTTATAAGAAGGATGAAAGAGTTTGTTCTTTGTTTATTTTCCCAGTATTTAGAGATACATTAGAAGTAGTTGATGATTTAGGAACATCAGACAGAGGAACTAATTGGTCAGGTAGCTCAGGTAAGTAGTTTTTTAAGGGAGGTGAATCTATGTCAAATTGTTTTCTTTATGCGTTTTGTAACCACAAAGACTGTGACAAAGATTTTTGTTTAAGAAAATATAAGTTAGAATATTTATATGATAATGCATTGGTATCAGAAGCTCAACGTAAGCATATAAAGTTAAGAATAGATGAAGATGGAACTGATTATAATGAGTTTATGCAGCTGGCTGAAATTGAAAAAAATATTGAAAATTTTGTTCAAGAAGGTCAAAATTTATATATCCATTCTACAATATGTGGCTGTGGCAAAAGTTCCTGGGCATTACGTATGATTGAGGCTTATTTTAATAAAATTTGGCCTAAAACTGATTTGATTTGTAGAGCCTTATTTATTAATGTCCCTAGGTTTTTAGTTGCGTTAAAAGACAATATTTCGAATCCTAGCGAGTATATTGCACATATCAAAGACAATATTGCCAATGCCGATTTAGTTGTTTGGGATGACATAGCAGCTAAAGTTGGGTCTGAGTTTGAATTAAATCATTTATTAAGTTTAATTGATCTTAGAATTGCTAATGGTAAAGCTAATATCTATACATCAAATTTAGATAAAGACGCAATTTACAATGCTTTAGGAGAAAGAATTGCCAGCAGAATTTGTAATATGTCACACGAAATTGAACTGCATGGTAGTGATAAACGCTTCTTAAGAGTTAATTAGGAAGAGGTGATTGTATGACAGCACAATATCAAGTTTTATTAAAAATATTACAAACGGGCGATTTATCTATTGTTACTTTAAATGATTTAACTGAAGACTATTTTTCAGATTATAGAAATGAATTTAATTTTATAATGAATCATTATAAACAATATAAAAAAGTACCAGATTTATTAACACTTGCTGGTGTATTTCCTGATTTCTTTCCAGAAACAGGTGTGCCAGAAGTTAAAGAACCAGATAATTATTTATTAGAAAAATTGTATGAAGATTATTCATTTGCATATATAGTAAATAATTTAAAGACAACTAAAAATTTACTAGAAAAAGATGAAATTGAAAAAGCTCGTGATATCTTTATAAATGCAGCTAAAAATATGCGTAGAGGATCCAGCTTAACTTGTACAAATTTAATAAAAGATACATCAAGATATGAAAGATATGTTGAAAAAACAACTAATTGGAATAAGTATTATTTATCAACAGGTTTTCCAGAACTAGATAAATTAACTGGCGGTATTGATCGTGAAAATGAAAATATGGTTATTGCTGCACGTCCAGGTCGAGGCAAAACAATGGTGCTAGTAAAGATGGCAACTGCTGCTTCTATGCAAGGACTATGTGTAGGTATATATGAGGGTGAAATGACAGCTGATAAATTAGGTTATCGTGTCGACACTTTCTTAGGACATATTAAAAATTCATCTTTAAATCATGGTGACTTATTTATCCAAAAAGAATATAAAAAATATATAGATAGCTTAGCTGTTGCAAATTATGGTGATATTAAAGTTATTACGCCAAATGATATTGCAGGAGCTCCAACAGTAGATGCATTAAGAGCATTTATTGAAAAAGAAAAGTTAGATATATTATTTGTTGACCAATATTCACTACTTGAAGATAAAAGTGGTGCTAGAAAAGAAAATGAAAAAGTTGCTAATATTTCAAAAGCAATTAAACAATTACAAGTAGAAAAGCATATACCAATTATCTCTGTTTCACAAATGAACAGAACATCTAATAAAGATGAAAATGGTAAGGCTGGCGAAATGGATACTAACCAAATTGCTTTGTCAGATAGAATTGGACAAGATGCAACAGTAGTATTAATGCTAGAACGTAAAGATGATGATAAGTTAATTATTCACACAACTAAGTCAAGAGATGGTGGCGATAATAGAAAGTTAACTTATAAGATTGATTTTAATTATGGCTCATTTACATTTATTCCAAGTGAAGGTGACTCAATTACTACTACTGAGGACCTAGAAAATATTGCACATAGTTATGATCAAAATATAGCAAATGAGATTGCAAATAATTTTGGGCCAGATGATGAAACACCTGATTATACAGATGTAACAAATTTTGGAAATGACAGGCCATTTTAAAATGTAGAAATGGGGGTGATGTTCTATGTTTAGAGTAAATAATAATTATATAGTTAAAACTGATATTGAAGAAATATTACAAAAGCTTAGATTAGTATTAACTAATGGAAAATTATCTAACTTCCGTAGAACATCATCAGGCATTAGTGTTCCTTGTCCTCATCATGCTGGAGGACAAGAGAGTCACAATTCTTGTTATATAACAGATGATGGTATATTCCATTGTTTTACTTGTGGAACATCTGGAAATTTTGTTAAATTTGTACAAGAATGTTTTGATTGTTCAAGAGAATATGCCGAAGAATGGTTAATAACTAATTTTGGAGAATTATCAGCTCACTCTATAAATATTGATTTAGATGTCTTAGATATAAAAAATAAACAAAAAAAGATATTTTTAGATAAGAATATACTAGAGAATTTTCAAGATTGGTGTCCATATTTTGCAAAAAGAGGCTTATCAGCTGAGACATGTAAGAAATATAATTTAAAATATGATCCAATATATAGACAAGTTATATTTCCATGCTATGATGCTAGAGGACATTTATTAATGTTAGCTAAAAGATCTATAGATACAAAAACATTTTACTTAGACAAAAATATAGAAAAACCAGTATATTGCTTAAATACTATTATTAATAATAATTGTAGAAGTGCAATAATTACAGAAGGACCATTTGACTGCCTATTAGCTAATCAGTATGGTTTTCCAGCATGTGCCACTTTAGGTAATATTTCAAAATCTCAGATAGAGCAAATTAATAAGTCATCTCTAAAGATAATTTATACTATGTTTGATAATGATGAAGCAGGAAGAAATTTTGCAAAGATTATTGAACATGGTGTTGCTAGAAATATTTTAGTAGTAGATATTAAAATACCAAAAGGTAAAAAAGATATTGGCGAATTATCTTATGAAGAATTTTGGAATATTTTAAATACTTATGGTATTACACAGCAAAAAAGCTGTATAATATAAAGTGCTGATTAAAGCACAAAAAGATACAAAATAAAAGATAAAAAATTAAAGGAGAAAAAAAAGATGTCAAAATTTAGTATCAACGATTATCAAGAAGTAAAAGAAAGAGCAGCAGAAAATTCAACTAATTCTGCTGACAGAGTAAGAGTTGGATTCTTTAAGCTTAAGAATCATGGCGATCAAGCATTAGTTAGAATTAATTGTAGTAAGTTAGAAGATTTAGAATTTGCTACAGTACATCAATTAGGTGCTGCAGCAAAATATATGAAGGTCAGCTGTTTAAATAAAGTTGGTGAATATACTGACAACTGTCCATTCTGTAAGGCAGCTAAGGCTGGAAATACAGCAGTTGGAAAAGCAGCTAAGAAGTGCTATGTTCAAATGTTAGTTTCTTATATTGACGGTGCAACAGGTCAATTATCTGCTCCAATTCCAGTTGTTTGGGAAAGACCTGCTGGATTCTCTTCAGAATTAGCAACTAAGTTAAAACAATATGGAAATTTAAAAGATGTTTTATTTACTATTACTCGTAATGGTATTGCAGGTGCAAAAGATACAACATATTCTATCGATTATGCAATTCCAACAGTATTTAAGCCTGAATTTATCCCAGCTGATTTCTCAGCATTTGATAACTTTAGAATTGATAAGCATTCATATTGGGAAAAATCAGTAGATGAAATGAATACTTATTTAACAACTGGTCAATTTCCAGAAGTTCAAAGACAACAAGTAGTTGATCCAAAAGCTTTTATTCAACCTACTCCAGCACCAGAAGTTCGTCCAATTTATGGAGCACCAGTACAACCAACACCAGTACAACCTGCTCCACAAGCTCCAGTGCAACCAGCCCAACCAGAGCAACCTGCACAACCAACAAATAATGGAACTAGAAATTTTGGCCAATTTTGGTAAAATATAGTTGTATAATAATTAAATAATAAAATTAAAAATTGAGGTGGTCTTATGCAAAGTCTTTTCGGAGATGAATTTAATATTGATTTTAATAAACCAAAAGCTAAAGAATTAGCTAGTAAAGCAAGAGTAACAGCTGGCTCTGAAGAATACGACCCAATGAAAATTCTTAAAAGTAAAAAAGTTTCATTGGAAGACCAACTCTTAGTAATTAAAGAACAAGTCATTAGGGTCTTAGGAAAACAACGTAAAAATATTGTTGTTATCAGAAGTCTTAATGACTTTTCTGACTATATAACAGCTTGTATAGAGTCTGGCTATATTTCAGTAGATACTGAAACTAATAACTCACTTGATCCAGTTACTTGTAAACTAATGGGTCTCTGTCTATATTATCCTGGTGGTAAGCAAGCCTATATTCCAGTAAATCATAAAGATCCAAAAACAAAAGAAAAGTTATCAAATCAAATAACTGAAAAACAAATAAAAGAGCAATTACAAAGAGTAAAAGATGCAAAAACATTTGTAGTAATGCATAATGCTAAGTTTGATTTTAGTGTTATAAAGTGTACTTGTAATATTGAATTATTAGCAGATTGGGATACTTCTATTGCAGCTGCTTTAATTGATGAGAATGAAGAAAAAGGATTAAAAAAGCAATATATATTACATATTGATCCTTCACAACAAAAGTATAGTATTGAAGGATTATTTGCTCATATTCCTTATGCTTATGTTGATCCAGAAATATTTGCATTATATGCTGCAACAGACTCATTAATGACTTTTAGATTATTTAAAGAATATCAAGAACCTATTTTATTAGCTGAGGATAATAAGAAAGTTAAATGGGTATTTGATAATATTGAAATGCCATTAGTTGAAGTTACAGCTAAAATGGAATTAAAAGGTGTATGTGTTGATCAAGCATTAGGAAAAAGACTTGAAGATAAATATAATGCTAAACTTGCAATTGTGGATAAAAATATTGCAGAAGAGCTAGATAAATTACAAGATAGAATAGTTAAGTGGAAGTTAACTAAAGATGCCAATGACGTTACTAAGAGATATGTACCTAAGAAATCAAAATTATCAAAAGAAGCTTTAGAGAAAAGATATCCATTAGTTGATAATGATGGTAAGCGTTATGCAGTTGGAAAGTCTAAGGCATCACAATTAACTGACCCAATTAATCTAGCTTCACCAGTACAAATGGCTATCTTATTTTACGATATTTTAAAAGCTCCTATAGTTAATAAAAAATCACCTAGAGGAACAGGTGAAGAAGAAATTAAGGCAATTGATGAAAAAATGAATATTCCATTATGCAAGCTATTATTAAAACGTAGAGGATTAGTTAAAATTTTAACTACTTATATCACAACAATACCAACTCTTGTTGAACATTGGCCTGATAAAAGAATTAGATTCCATCTTGATCAAACAGGTACTGCGACAGGCAGATATTCATCTGGAGGAAAATTAAAGTTTATGGACGAGACTACAGATGAACCAATAGAAGTGTCGGGTATTAATATTCAAAATATTCCTTCACACGAAAAAAGTATAAGACAATTATTCATTGCTGACTGTAAATATGATACTGTTGAAGCTGAAAATAATGAAATTTCAATTCCAGAATATACAGAAATTGAAACTGTAAATGGATATAAATATCCAATAGACTTAACTGATGCTGATATCATTGTTGGCGAAGATACAAATACAAATTATAAAATAAATAAAATATTATTAGATAACAAAATATATTATATAAATTTAACTCCGTTTAACTCTAATTAACTCTAATTAATAGCCTAATTAGCTTATAACTAGTTGATAATTAACTGTATAATATAAAAAGTCTATATGACAAGAAAGGACGGTGGTGCCACGCTATGAGCAAAATAAAAACTAGAACAAGATATAAAATTGTTGGTTCAGATTATTCTGCTCAGGAATAGCCTGAGCCACGATTAGCCGCATATATGTCTCAAGATCCAGAAATGAAAAAAGTTTATTTTGAAGGTAAAGATTTATATGCTAGAATTGCTCAGTCAGCATTTAACAATGATTATGCTGATAATCTAGAATTTTATCCAGAAGGAACTGAGCTTGAAATTGATGGTAAAAAAGTAATAGCTGGTAAAAAAACTCATAAAAATCCTGAGGGAAAAAGTCGACGTTCTGTTGGAAAAACATTACTTTTAGCAGCAAATTATGGCATGGGACCTAAGACTGCTGGTGAAAAAATGGGTAAATCTGCTAAAGAAGGTGGTGAACTACTAGAGAGCTTTTTCAAAGGCTTTCCAGTTTTAAAACAAACTATTGAAGAATCAAAAGTATTCTTAAAAAAGAATGGCTATGTTGAAGATGCATTTGGTAGACGTAGGCATATTCCAGAAATCAATGAAAAGCCGTATGATGCAAGGTATGCTGATGAGAAAAAAGTTGAAGAATTAACTTTTAATCCATTTTTAAATTGTAATAATAGAACTTTTACAGATGATAAATTAAATAAATATATTACACTTGCAAAAAACACTAGAAATAATGAAGACTTTGATAAATTAGCTAGAGAGGCTGATCGAGATGGAATTATATTAACAGCTAACACTGGTAGAATAGCCCAAGCTGAAAGACAATGTTTTAATGCAAGAATTCAGGGTTCAGCAGCTTCACTTACTAAGCTAGCAATGGTTAATATATTTAATGATGCATTATTAAAAGAATATAAAGCTGACTTAATTATTTCAGTACATGATGAAGTATTAGTTGAGTGCCCAGATTATTATGCTGACAAAGTTGAAGAACGTTTGCCAAAAATTATGATTGATACAGCTAAGCCATATATTGATATTCCGATGAGTTGTGACCCTTATAATGTTACCCGTTGGTATAGTGATGAAATGGCTGCACAGCTAAGAGAAGAACTAGATAAAATGGAAAAAGGTGATCCAGATAAAAATATACCACCAATTGCACATGATATTGCAGTTCAAAATATTTATAAAGATCATTGTGAAATTCCAAAAGAAGCTATAGACAAATGTTTAGCAAGTAATGATGATTTAGAGTTTTAAAGGAGATATAAGATATGATATTAAATACAAAATTATTTAAAGAAGCCGCAGATACTATATTATTAGCTATTGGCGTTGACAAAACAGTGACAAATCTAGAATTAGCTGCTGGTAATGGAGCCTTATTTTTAAATGTAACTAATTCTGAATATTATGTATCAATTAAACAAACTATTGAAAATCAAGATACTTTTAAGGCAGTCGTAGATGCTACTACATTTTTAAGCTTAATTTCTAGTATTAGCACTGATGAGTTTGAATTAACAATTGTTGATAACAAAATAGTCATTAAATCTGGTAAAAGCAAATATTCAATTCCATTAATATATAAAAATGATAAATTACTGGAAGTGCCAGTAATTAGAGTTGATGAAGCAGCAGTAGAAATGCAAATTCCACTAGCTATTTTACAAAGTATTTTAAATATTAATGGCAAAGAAATTGCAAAAATTAAAAAATTAGACACCGATGAATTACAACGTTTATACTTTGTAGATGAAACAGGTTGCTTTACTTTTAACTCTGGTGCTTGTATTAATTCATTTACATTAGCTAAACCTGTAAAAATGTTATTAAATGATAGAATAGTTAAATTATTTAAATTATTTGATGCTGATGTAGAATTTAAGCTTGGTTATGAAACAACTCAAGCCGATAGAAAGTTAACTAAAATTGCTATGACTGCTAATAATGTTTATATGGCAGCTATTATTCCAAGTGATGATATTTTATTAAATAGAATGGCACAACCTTATGAAACAGCTAAGAAATTTTTAACATTAGATTATAAGTATAATGTAGAAATATCAACTACTGATCTAGAAACAGTAATTAATAGAATAGCTCAATTTACAAAAAATAGTGTTGAAAAAGCTAACATGTCCTGGATTAATATTTTAGTTACTATTAAAGATAATGAAGTGACTATTAAAGATACTTTTAATAATATAGAAGTATTTAATACAATTAATAATACAGCTACTAGTGAATCTTATGAATTTCCAGTTAACCTTCCTGATTTAAAAGCTGTTGTTGATTCATGTAAAAATGAAAAGTTAAGTCTTTTCTTTGGAAATTATAAAAATATTTTAATTACAAGAGATAATATCTTTAATATTATACCAGAAAGAAGAATACGTTAATGGCAACTAATCGTGGAAAACAATTCGAGGCACATTTTAAGGCCGATTGACAAAAATCTTTTCCACACACATGGATTTATCGTTTGCCCGATCAAGTAAGTCGCTTTAAGGGCACTTCAAAAAATCCATGTGATTTTTTAGCTTACAATAATAGTATTCTTTGAATGTTAGAATGCAAAGAAACAAAAGAAGGAACATTAAATTTTTCAAAGATAGGTCAGTTTGATCTATTAAAAGCAAATTTAGGTTATGATGGTGTTAAACCTTATCTTATTATTTGGTTTGAGAGTTTTGATAAGATTTTTGCAGTTCCATTTCAAGAAGTTGTTAGAATGAAAGATGATGAGCTAAAGTCAGTCAGTCTTAAAAATTTAGAAAAAAAATTGTATAAAAATATTGAAATACCATCAGTTAAAAAAAGAGTATTTTTAGAAAGTGACTACTCTGTATTAATTGAGTTTGAAAACTCATTAACTGAAATTTAGGAGGTTAATATTATGGCAAGTGATAAGTTAAATAATGCGCTTGAAAAGGTTGGAATGTGTTATGGCGATTTAGTTAAAATTGCTAATGACATGTTAAATGATGTTGTATCACCAGCCAAAGCATTAATAAGAGAACAATTAGATAAAAATATTAATAGTTTATCTATTGATGCACTACGTGACTATATGTGACAACTACAGGTGCAATCATTTAGTTTAAGTGAAATTAAAGAAAAAGCTGTATTTAAAGCAGATTTGGCAGATGCTTTGCAAAAAGAAGCTTATGCAATTAAGTTTAATGAAATTGATGGCTCTGCTGCAGTAAAAGAAAAGCAAGCAGTTGTAGCAGTTTCAGAGGAAATCTTAACTGAAATACTATATAGCTTATGTGCTAATTTACTAAAGACTACATTAGATGAAATTCATAGAGCTATTGATGCTCTTAAGTCTATTTTAATGTCTCGTATGCAAGAAACTAAGTTTATGCAAGTAGGACAGACTTCAGAAATTCCTGGCACAACTAATGGTAGAATAATTTTAAATGAATAAGGAGATACTAGATGGCAAGTATTTTAGAAATTGCTAAAAGACTTGGTATTCTAATTAATAGATATCGCAAAAAAGTTTAATAAACATTGACTAAATTAAATATAAGTAGGAGATGATTATGAAACAATATTGCGTATATATCCACAAAAATAAAATAAATAATAAGATCTATGTTGGAATAACTTGTCAAAAACCAATATATAGATGAAAAAATGGTAGTGGTTACCCAAAAAGCACACAGCCAAAAATGTATAATGCTATTAAGAAATATGGTTGAGATAACTTCGAGCATATTATAGTAGCAGAATCATTAACTTATGAAGAAGCTAATAAGCTTGAACAAGAGTTAATACTTAAATATGATTCATTTGTAAATGGCTATAATATGTCATTAGGCGGTGATGGAAATAAAGGACATATTGTTTCTGAAGAGTTACGTCAACAAATGAAATCTACTCACCGTGTGCCACATCCAGGCGCACAAGGAAAAACATTTTCAGAAGAGCATAAAAAGCATTTAAGTGAAGCAAGACGTGGTAAAAAATTTGGGCCAAGATCAGCTGAAACAAAAGATAAAATAAGTAAAGCTTTATCTGGAAAAATAGTTTCTAATGAGACTCGTCAAAAAATAAGTCAAGCAAGCAAAGGACGCCAATCATGAAATAAAGGATTAACTGGCATTCCAGGCCATTTACAATCCGCAGAAACAAGAAGAAAAATTGCAGAACAAAATGGTTATGCTGTTGGAGCTTATAATTTAGAAACAGATACATTACAGTTAACATTTGTTTCAATTACAAGTGCAATAAACTATTTAAGAAAAGAAACTCAATATAAAACTGCTAATAGAAATACACTTGTTAATTGTATTAAATTAAAAAAGCTATATTGTGGATTTATATGAAAAATAATTAAAAATTAAAGGAGATTAAAATTTATGGCAACATTAGCCGAAATTGTTAAAAAAATAAATCACGAATATAAGGATGATAATCTAGCAATTATTAGTAATATCAAGCCTAATTATAAAAGATTAGCAACCAATGCATTTGGTTTAGATTATATTTTAGGTGGTGGTCCTGCATTAGGTAGAATTGTAGAATTATCTGGAGTTGAGCATTCAGGTAAAACAACTGCAGCTTGTGTAATCTTAGCTGCCTACCAACGTGCATTCCCAGATCAACTCTGTGCATATTTTGATATTGAGCACTCACTAGATTTAAAGTTTCAAGCAAAAATGACTGGGCTTGATTTATCTAAATTAGTTTATGTTTCTCCAAATGGTTTATCAGGAGAACAAATTTGTGACATGATTGTTGAATATCAAAAAGCAGATGATATTGGCTGTATTGTGTTAGATTCACTTCCTGCAATGCTTCCTTCTGCTGTTTTAGATAATGATTTAACTAAAGATCAAGGCCTAAGGGGTTCCATGGCCAAAACATTCCATAAGTTCTTTCCAGAAATGAATGATCTAGTTGCAAGAAAAGAGAATTTATTTATTGCAATTAATCAAGTTCGTGATGCTGGTAAGACATTTACTGGTATTCAATTATATAAAGAAACTGGTGGTTCGGCACCTAGTTATTATGCTTCATATATTTTAAGATTTGGTAAGCGTAAATTTACATTAGGTGATGATATGGATGCTTGTGGTGCAAAGAATGGTGAAGGTGCAGATGGCTTCCGTCTTAGCTTTAAAGTATTAAAGAATAAATGTGGATCTTGTGCTCGTGGTGGTGGTTATATGACATTTAGATACGAGACTGGATTTGACTGGATTAATGACTTACTTGAAATAGCGCTTGGCTTTGGATTTATTCATCGTATTAATAATGTAACATATGAATTAATTGATTTAAATACTGGCGAAGTATATACTGATGAAGATGGTGAATTATTAAGAGGAAAGAAGAATGATTTAATAGAATATATTAAAACAAATATTCAATTCCAAACAAAATATTTAGCTATGTTGAATGATTATATTTCACAGGATGATTCAAAATCTTATGGTCAATTATTAGATGAACGTGTAAATGCTGAAATTGATGAGCAACAAGTTGCAATCGATCATCAATTTGATGCAGGAAATCAAGAATAAGAGGCAGTATATAAATGGCTTTTGGTACTAAGATTAGAGAAAAAGAGGGAGAAAAAATTCCTACAAGATTTAGAAGTAAACGTCAAGAAGAGCAAGTAGCAAAAGCTGTTGGTGGCCAAAGACAACCTAACTCTGGAGCTACACCATGAGCACCTGGAGATGTGAAAACTGATAAGCTACTTGTCGAATGCAAAACTAAAATGACACCGAGTGAGTCTATCTCTGTTAAAAAAGAGTGATTAATTAAAAATAGAGAAGAAGCAGTTTTTATGGGTAAGCCATATAGTGTAGTTGCATTTAATTTTGGCCCTGATGAAGAAAACTACTACATTCTTGATGAAAGTTTATTTTTAGATTTTTTAGAATATTTAAACAATAAAGAGCTTTAATTAGCTCTTTTTTATTGTATATTATTTTGTAATAGAGGTTTAATATTATGTTAAAATCAATACAAGACCAATTAAATAAGACTCAATATACAGATTTAAGTAATTTTGATGAAAAAACAAATACTTTTATAATACCAAAATATACTAAGCCTGTGTATGAAACTAAAAAATGTTATTTAGTACAATTAAATAGTAGTATTTTAAATAATCCAAATTCATATGTAGCTGCTAATATGAATAATGGGCGTTTTCCAACAGATGAGTATTTAAAAATATATGTAAATAATGTTAGTGGAAAATTTATATATGTAAATGGACTTGTGTATGATATTATAAATAAAAAAGACTTATTAAAAATGTGATCCGGCTGATTACCAATTGATGAAATTACAATGATATCTAAAATGTAGGAGTGTGATTTAAGTGAATGAATCTTTAGCTGTAAAATATAGACCAAAAGATTTTTCATCAGTAGTTGAACAAAATATTAGTGTTCAAATATTAAATAAAGTTATTGAAACAGGACAATTTAAAAATGCTTATTTATTCTGCGGTCCATCTGGAGTTGGAAAAACAAGTATAGCTAGGCTGTTTGCTAATGCTATTAATAAGGGCGCTGGAGCTCCAATTGAAATAGATGCAGCTTCTAATAATTCTGTTGATCAAGTACGTGAGATTATTGCATCTTCAACTACAAGAGATTTATTTGCAGAATATAAAATTTATATTATTGATGAATGTCATGCAATTACAACACAAGGTTGGCAAGCATTTTTAAAAGGTCTTGAGGAACCACCAGCATATACTATTTATATTTTCTGTACTACTGAACCAAATAAAATTCCTGCTACAGTACAAAATAGATTACAAAGATTTAATCTTTCAAAAATATCTGATCAAGGAATAGAAGAAAGATTAAAGTATATTTGTGCTAATGAGGGCTTTACTAACTATGATCAAGCTTGTAATTTTATTAGTAAATTAGCACACGGTGGAATGAGAGATGCAATTTGCTACCTTGAACAATGTTCAGATTATTCAAAAGATTTATCTATAGAAAATGTAAAGGCTGTTCTTGGTGATATTTCTTATGAGTTAGATGCTAAGTTTACTAATTATTTATTAGACAAAAATAAAACGGCAGTATTAGCAATTTTAGAACAATTATTTGCAGATGGTAGAGATCTTAAAAATTTTATTGATATATATTTAGATTTTATTCTTGATTTAATTAAATATAAATTATTTAACAGTATAGAATTAACTGGAATTCCTAAATATTTAAGCGAAATAAATGATGATAAGATTAATGTAAATAAGTTAATTTCAAGAAATAATATTAATTATTATTTAGATAAAATAGTAGAAACTTTAATTGAGCTAAAATCTAATTTAAGATATGAAGCTGCTTTTAAAGCTATAATTGAAGCATATTTTATTAAAATTATAAATGAATTAGGTGATTAATAAATGATTGGGCAAGAGAAGCTATTAAATATTATAACTAAATATACATTGGCAACTATGCCCAAGACAATATTATTCTTAGGACAAAAGGGCTGTGGAAAACATACTATGTCTAAGCTACTAGCTACTCAACTTAACTTGCCAATAGAAGAGCTAAATGCAGATACTACTGCTGCTCAATTAATTGACTTTCAGTTAAGAACTATACCATATTTATATTTAATTGATTTAAGTGTTATTACTGAAAAGCAACAAAATCAATTTTTAAAGTTTATTGAAGAACCAAGCTCAAATGTTTATATTATATTAATGGCAGAAACTGAATTTTCAGTCTTAAATACTATTTTAAGTAGATGTGTTAAATTTAAATTTGAAGAATATACAAATGAACAATTAGCACAGTTAAATATTGATTTTGGAGAAGACTCAAATTTAGCTTTTGAAATCTGTAAAACTCCAGGCCAATTATTATCGACTGATATAACAAAAATAAAAGCTATGCAATCATTATGCAATTCAATATTTGATAATATACTAAGAGCTAACTATGCTAATTTAATGTCACTAATAACTAAATTTAATTATAAAGAAGATTATAATAAGTTTGATCCAAAATTATTTTTAAATTTATTTTCTACATTAGCATATAAAAGATACATTGAGTCTAATTGTTCAAATATTTATTTAAATGTTGGAAATTATGCAACAAGATATACACAACAAATTAATGGCATATCACAAAGTTTTGCTGAAAATATTATGATAAATTTCTTATCTGGCCTACAACAAACATTTAAGGAAGTGAATTAAATGATATTATCACAATTAAAAGATCAAATTAAAGATAATACATTAGCAGATGATTTTTTAATATTTAAGTATACTGATAATACTTTTTTGATTGATCAATATATTGAAGCTATCTGCAATCAAAAAGGTTTAATAAAGCATGTTGTTGAAAGTATATTTGAAATAAATGCTAGTGCTGGTGATTTTATCAAAAATACAGACTCTAACTTAAATATAATTTATACGGATGAATTTAATGATTATATGGATATTTATCCTAATAATACTATTGTAGTATGTAAGAAAATTGGCGATAAATTAGATGGAGCTATTGATGAACAATGTGTAGTTGAATTTATTAAATTACAAGACTGGCATATTGTTGATTATATTTTATCACAATGTTCTGGGCTTGACAGAGAAGATAGTCAATGGTTATGTAATGCAGCAAATTTAGATATTTATAAAATTGAAAATGAATTAGATAAAATAAAATTATTTGATCAAAAACAACAAAGGCATGTATTGCAAGCGCTAAGATATGAAGAAAATTCTGAGCTTTATAATGCTACAGTTTTTGATTTTACCGATGCTATAATTACTAGGGATATACGAAAAATTTCTGATATCTTAGAACATATAAATAACTGCGATATTGAGCCTTTAGGGGTCGTTAAATTGCTTTTAAATAAGTTCAAGCTAATTTTATTAGCTAATAAACAAAGTGGCTTAAATGCGTCAGATTTAGAGATATCTCAAAAGTATTTTAATGCTCTTAGCTATTATTATAAAAGCTATACACCAGAGTATATTAAACCAAGATTAGAATTTCTTGCGGTCATTAATACAAGATTAGCTCAAGGTAAATTAGAAATGACTAAAGATCAATTAATGACTTATATGCTTTATCATATTTTATAAGAGGTGATTTATTTTTGGAAGATTTAGAAAAATATTCATATTCAAAATTAGATACTTACATGCAATGCCCATTTAAATATAAATTAGTATATATAGACAAGAAAAATATTTATACAGATAGTGTTGCAACTTTAATTGGAACACTTGTTCATGCAACTGAGGAAAATATTGCTAAACTAATTCAAAAAAATGAACCAATTGATTATATTAAACTAAAAAATAATTTTATTATTAAAATAGCTGAAATTGAAAAGAAGTTTTATAAAGATTATTGAACTCCGGATAAAAACGGTGTTTTATATAAAGATAAAATTTATTTTTATTTAGATAAAGGAATTTACCGTCTTGAGAAATTTATGAAAGAACATCCAACTTATAAAATAGTCGGAATTGAACAGGAATTCCTATTTGATTATGAAACAGCTAAAGTTAAAAAATGTAAATTTAAGGGTTTTATTGATAGAGTATTTTATGATACTGCTACTGATAAATATATTATTCAAGATATAAAAACTTATGCAGAGCCAATTAGTGATGAAAAACTGACAACACCTTTACAATTTGTATTTTATACCCTAGCAGCAGATAATTTGTGGGGAGCTAAAGAAAACCAAATTATATGTCAATATGATTTACCATTTTTAGACCTTACTCAAGATGCTGGAACTAAAGGCTATATGACTCGTGGCAAAGCAAAATTAGAAAAATTATTTGGTAGTATTGATAACAAAGATTTTAAACCAAATCCAACTCCATTATGTCATTGGTGTATATTCTGTCAAACTAATCCAAATCAGCCAGAAGCTGCTAAACACCTTTGTCCATATTATAGTCATTGGACAAGAGAAAATAAAACATTTAAAACAGAAAATGAGTGGCAAGGTATGGAAAACCATAAACTTGTATTGGAACATTATCTTAAATCGCACAATGTCAGCCAAATAGAGGGAGGTGAATTGAATGGCAAAAGTAGTAGTAACTAAAAATACTGAAACTGGTGAACCAGAATCAATTGAAAATCTTCTAAAACGCTTTAAAAAGCAAGTTGTTAAGGATGAAATATTGTTAGAATGTAAGAAACGCCAATATTTCAGATCTAAGGCAGTTAAAAGACAAGAAAAGTCAGCTGCAGCTCAAAAACGTTTAAAAAGTAAGAAGAAAAAACAAATAAGAGCATTTTAAAAAATAGGAGAATTATTGAATTCTCCTTTTCTTTTTACTGTATATTATATGAGAAATTTTTTGTAGGAGGTAGTCAAAAAATGCTTACACAAGAACAAATTTTAGAGAATAAGACTAAATTTATAACTTTATTGTCTGAGCTAAATATTGATATTACAAATATATTTAAATATTTAGAGGCAATAGATTATTTTAATCAACCATTAACAGCAAATGCTCAGGGAGCATATCCTGGCGGTTTATGTAGCTATGCACTTGCATCTTTTAGAGAACTAAGCCAATTAATTATGGCATATTGTCCAACAGTATATACTAAAGAAGATGCTATTAAAGTAGCTTTATTTAAAGATATATTTAGAGCAGAGTTATATGAGCAATATAATGCTAATGTTAAAAATGAAACAACAGGTGCCTGGGAAAGTATTAAAGCTTATAGAGCTAAAAAAGAACACCCAACTTTTGGTGATTTAGGTTTTAGTTCTTTTATGATTACAAAACATTTTATAGATTTAACAGATGATCAAATTGAAGCAATTTGTTTGGCATCAAGTAGAACATTATCTGGTCAGGATATGCCAGAAGTTTTAAGATCATATAAATTATCAACATTAACAATTATGGCGGAATTAGCTGTTCGTTATATTAGTGATTGGGAGTAATTAATAATGGCAAATAAAGTTTTAATTTTCAGTGATGTGCATTGGAGCACAACATCAAGCGTTATTAAAAAAAGAGGTACAAAATATTCAACTAGATTAGAACATTTAATTAACAGCATGAACTGAGTAAATAAACTTGCTGAAGATGAGGATTGCTCTTTTATGATCTGTGCTGGTGATATGATGGATCAAAGTGCTTGTAATGATGAAGAGATCACTGCAACACGTGAAATAGAATGAAATGATTTAAACTGCTATTTCTTATGTGGAAACCATGAAAGTAGTGTAAATGATTTAAGTTTTAGTACAGTAAAATTATTTGAAGGTAAGAATCATTTTATTATTGATAATCCATACTTATTAGAACCAAAAAATACTACAACACAAATTCATTTTATTCCATATATTGTAGAGTCCGATCGTACTGATTTAGCTAATTATTTAACTAATGTGGATAAGAGTAAAAAACAAGTAGTAATAAGTCATAATGATATTGCAGGTATTCAATACGGTGGATTTACAAGTAAGCTTGGCTTTAATATTACAGAAATTGAAAATAATGTTGATTTATACTTAAATGGACATTTACATAATTCTGAATTTATAACTAAGAAAATCTTAAATGTCGGTAGTTTATCTGCCCATAATTTTACTAATGATTCATTTAATTATAAATATGGAGCTTGAATTTTAGATTTAGACACACTTGAATTAAAATTCTTTGAAAATCCTTATGCTTTTAATTTTTATAAAATAGAAATAAATGATAGCAAAGATTTAAAAGTTTTAGATACACTTAAAGAAAGTGCTGTTGTAACTATTAAATATAATGAGGCTTTAGATAAAGAAGTTAAGCAATTAGTACAGTTAAATAAAAATATTATATATTGTAGATATATAATTAAAAAAGATATAGTATCAACTAGTTTAATAGAATCAAATATATCTAATTTAACTGTTGATTATATTACCAAATTTGCTGAATTAGCTCTTGAAAAATTAGAAAATACACAAATATTGTCAGATGAACTTGCAATTATTTGTGCTTAAAAAAATAAATATTGATATATCGTATAATAATATATAAAGTTAAGAAAGTTGGTAAAATTAATGTTAACTTTTAACAATATAGTTTTACATAATTTTGGTAGCTATAATCACACAGAGCTAGACCTAAAAGATAAAGGTTTTTGTATTGTGTCTGGCCGAAATTACTGTAAAAAAGATAATGCATTTAGCAATGGTAGTGGTAAAACTTTTTTATTCCATGGAATATGTTTTGCTATTACTGGTGAGACAGTTAATGGATTACATAATAATTTAAAAAATATAAATATTGATGAAAACTTAGCTTATGTAACGCTTGATTTTAATGTTGATTCTGATCACTATATTATAACAAGATACATAGAGCCAAAATCAGATTTAAAAATAATTAGAAATGATGTGGATGTTTCAGGAAAAGGAATTAGAGAATCAGAAAAGAAATTAAGTGAGTATTTACCTGATTTAACTAAGGACTTATTAGCTTCTACGATTATTTTAGGGCAGGGCTTACCTAATAAGTTTACAGCCTTTAGTCCCGTTGGAAGAAAAGAACTCTTAGAAAAATTAACAAAGTCTGATTTCATGATTGAAGACATGAAAACCAGAATTGCTAAACGTATTGAGGAATTAAATAGAAAACTAAGAGAATATGAAGATAGTTTATTAGTAAATAATACACAATTAACTAACATTAATGCTTTAATTACAAAAACAGAGTCTGAGCTTGCTAGTACTGCAAAACCAGAAAATGATTCAAAAGTAAAGGAATTAACAGAATTAATTAGTGATATTAATAATAGACTGGCAGTTATTAATTTATCTATCACTGAGATAGAAGCTGATGTTGAAAAAGAAAATGCTAAGTTATTAAAATATAACGAAGATAAAAGCACAACATTAGCTGCCGAGGCAGAAGGTTATAATAATCGTTTTAGAGATGAGTCTATTGCTAAGGTAAAACTTGAGTCTGAAATTAACTCATTAACACTTGAAATTAATAAATTAAAAAATATTACAGACATTTGTCCAACATGTGGCCAAAAAATACCAGGTGTTCAAAAACCTAGTACTATAAAGCTAGAAGAAAGTCTTAGCGAGTTAAATGTTAAATTAGTCAATCAAAATAAAACTATTGCTGAAATAAATCAAAAGCATATTAATAATCAACAGATTATAAATAATAGTTTTTCAGGTGACATTAAATCAAGTTCAGATTATTTGGCAGCTCTTAAAATTAATTTAAATAAATTAAAAGAAACCAAAAATAGTCTTACTAATGAACTAAGCGTAAATAGTGGTTTATTAGAGAAAATAAATTATGATCTGCTAAATTATGACAAAACAATTAATAAGCTAAAAGCAGAGCTTTTAGAAAGTACAAAACAAAAACAAAAGTATGAGAGTATAATAAAGCTTACTGAAGAAGGTAAAAATGATACAGTTGAGCATCTGTCAATAGTTAGAAAATTAGATTCTTTAAGTAAAAGAGAATATAGAGGCTATATATTAACTAATATAATTAATCATTTAAATATAAAAACAAAAGAATACAGTAGATTAGTATTTGGTACTGATGAATTTGAAATTTATTTAGATGGTAATGCACTTGATATTTCATATTGTGGTAAGTTAGTTGAAAGCTTATCTGGTGGTGAACGAACAAGAGTTGATTTAATTCTACAATTTGCAATTAGAGACCTATTAAGTTCACAATTAAATATTACATCAAATATCTTAGTGTTAGACGAAGTTACAGACTTTTTAGATGCTACAAGCTGTGCTGCTGTTATGCAGTTAATAGAAAATGAATTAAATATGGTTGAGTCTGTATTTATTATAAGTCACCATGCAGAGTCATTAAATTTATCTTTTGACTCAGAAATAAAAGTAGTTAAAAACTCAGAAGGAATAAGTGAGGTATATTAGAGCATGTTATGAAAGAAACCAGCCGGAGTACATTACACAGAACTATGTATGTTTATTGATGAAAATGTACCCTTAATTTTAGAACCAGGAAAATATCCACAACTAGAGGATAAGATATATAATTATCTGTGATTAGTTGTAAAAGCTTTAGCTATTAAAAAGAGAATGTTTACTAATTTCTCTGACTATGATCCATTTTCTTTTTATGCAGCTAATAGATTATTTTTTGCATTAAGAAAAAATCTAATAAATCAAGGTAAAGTAATTAAAGGAAAAGAAATAAGACCGATAAAATCATGTTTAAACTATATGAAAACATTACTTTATCCTATGAAGGTTGAATATCAAAATGAAAACTATAAAATAGTTATATCAGAAGAATTTGTAGCTAAAAAATTTGATGCTTTTAAGTATGAAGAACAGTTAAAGAATGAAGTTAGATATAGTAAAGAAGTAGTCGATCAATTCCATAAATATGTTACAGAAACATTTTCAAGAATAGATATGGTAATAGATAAAGTATTAAAGAAATCACCATTCACAAGTAATACGCTAGATTATAAAAAAATTAAAATATCTATATTATTAAATAGTTTACATTCATTAAGAACAAAAAAGAAGCTTGAAGTTGATAATGGAGCTATAATATTGTGGAAGCTCCCAAAAACTATGACAAGCTATGTAAGATTATTATTAAATGAATTCTATTCTGAAATTAAACTACAAATTATGGAATGTTATGAAGTAGTAGCTGTCGATGATAACATGATAGAAAAAATAATATCAGGTCAGGATGGACAAAACTATGAGTACGACGAATAATGTTACAAAAAATCTTAATACATTACGTTTATCTGACATATATTCTTTAATGCTATTTATATTATATAAATTACAAGATAATCCAGATTATGCAGTATTAAGTGAACTTTGCTATCTGTTAGACGGAGCAAATTTAACAAGATTGTTAGCTTATTTTGAAGGTAAAACAGTAACTTTTCCTACTGCTGATGATATGTCAATTTTAACAGCTGCATTATTGCTATACCAATATATAATGGTAGACGGTATGAGCTTGACAGAAGCTCAAGGAAAATTAAATAATGTTACACCTAAAAAGAAAGAAAAAGCAACAAATTTATTCTTACAGATTGTTCCTATAATGAAACAATATAATGTTGACAGAGGAAAATTTAAATATGTCAAATCAAAATCAAGAACAAGAACAAAAAAGTAGGCCAAGTGAGACCTACATTTCAAGAGGTGAAAGAACTTTTGAAACACGCTTATTATTTATTTATGATTTATTCAATGAACCATATGAAAAAATAGATATAATGACAAGTTGTGTAAAATTTAAACTAAATACTTCCTTAGAGGAGTACTTATGGGCTTTACACAAAGTTGATTGAGCAATTAAAGGTAAAGACCCAATGAAATTATTAAAAAGAGTGGACGGTTAGAAAAAATGATACAACATAATTTAATTGAAAATTTAAGTAATTATACAAAAGTGCCTAATAAAATTTTAACAGAATTAAATAGAAAGGCAGAACTTTGTATTGGAAGTGCAATCAATGATGCTTTATTAGCAGGTGAAACTGATTTATTAATCAATATTGGTGTAGGAGTACTAAGTATTAATTTAACTGATATGCAATGTAAGTTTACACCTGGAAAGGATTTAAAGCAAATTATCAAAACTAGTATTGCTTCAAAAGTTGATCCATTAGAACTTGAATTAGATAAAGCATTAGCAGACAAATTAGTTGCAATTTGTGAGGGAATATAATATTATGGCTGATTTAGGTAGTGATCAAGAAAAAGAAGTAAAAAGTTTACAAATTAATAACTTAGCTGATGAACTAGAACTACTTAATGAGGAGTCAAAAGAAATTATTAATCAATTAATTCAAGAACAAGATCCTGAAAAAACAAAAGATCTAACTAATTTATTTAATATTAATCAAACTAAAAAAACAATGGCTAGAATTGATAAATTAAATAATGTGTTAGATGGCTTAACAGATGAAACAGCTAGACGACTTGTTTCAAAACCTGATCAAATTTCAACAAAAGAATTACTTGATGCAATAAAAATTACTCAAGATGTTCTTGAACGTAGCCAAAAACAGGCAAGTGGCATTAATGATGCACCATTAATTCAAATTAATACACAAACAAATATAAAAGAAGTAAAAGCTGAAACAATGTCACGTGAATCAAGAATTAAAGTTCAAAATGTAGTCAATGAGTTATTAAAAAACATAAACACAGAAGTACAAGCAGCAGAAAAAAATGATATTATTGATGCTGAAGTTACTGACATAGGAGATAAGACTGATAATGACTAGTGATATTACTAAATTATTAAAAAAATTAAATATAAAAGACACAGGAAAGTATGATAATCATTTTTATGTTATCCAACTTTCAGATAGTGATGAATATGCAAAATATTATACAAAGCTTGATGAGCTAGCAATTAATCAAGAAGATCCTGGTTTTGGTACAAATACTAATAATACAACAGTAAAAGTTACCAATTATTTTGAAATAGAAGTTGACAGTGTTAAATACCAATTATTTTTAATTGCAAATTTTGTAGATGACACTTATTATCTAAAAATTAAGGAGCAAAATTAGATGATCTATGATTATAATCAAGCTACAATGTTTCTAAATACCCTAGAAGTCAAAGATTTTGGAAACACAGCTATTAGATCGACAACAGAAGAGGGATTGGAGCTATATTTAATAATTGCAACAAGTCAAGGATCAACATTACTTATAGAATTTGGTCCAATTTTACCTGACTTACCTGTTTTACCTAAAGGATATAGCTTAAGTTGTTCAACTTTTGCATTTAAAGAATCAAAAATAGACAAAGCAATTACTGATTTATTAAACAATACAAAGTATCCAGCAGTAAATGCTGAAGTAATTGACCCTTTAGATGCATTATGTGCTCTCCCAAATATTAAAGAAGTATTAGAATATCATATGTCAGAGGAGCATTAATAAATGGCAAAATTACAATTAGCAATATATTATAAAAAAATGCTTAATCAGTACTTAGAAATGAAAAAAGATTTAGCTGATTTTGAAAAAGCACTTGCTGATGGCTATATTACAGAAGATAAATTAGTTGAAGTAAAAGAAGATGTAGCAAAGTTGGAAGCAAATTATGAAAGAATAGCTTTTATAATGTTTAAATTAGAAGAACCAAGACAATCAAAGAGAAAAGAAAAGTGGAAAAAACAAAATAGTGAGCTTTTCTCTATGTTTAATGAATTAGGTGCTGATGTTGATTCAGTAGAAGATGAAAACGAAAGTCTTTTAAAGTCAATGAAAGAGCAATTAAAGACAATTTTAGAGAATAACAAGGAAAATAAAGATTAAAATAGGTAATTTTATACCTATTTTTTTGAATAAAGGAGAAAATTATGTGCGAAATTATAACAGATATAGAAAAATTGAATGAACCATCTAGCCCATTACAATTTTTAGATGGCGAAGTTACACATAAAGAAGAGGGAATTGAAATAATTAATAAATTAAAAAGTGCATTAGAGCAAAATAAAGATTTATTAGCTATTTCAGCACCTCAAATTGGAATTAATAAAAGAGTTATTTGTATAAAATTTAATGATGTTATAAAAACTTTCATTAATCCAATATTAACTAAGAAAAAAGGAATGGTAATTGCTCCTGAAACCTTCTATGGCATGACTGGAAAAGAGATTTTAATTGGAAGACCTGAAGAAATATCACTTGTTTATTATAATGAAGACTTTAAGTATGAAGATAATAAATTATTAGGACTTGCAGCTAGACTTTTTGACCAACAATATCAATTATTAGACGGTATAACACCAGCAGATCTTGGACTTGTATCAGATGTTGAAGCAGATGGCTCAATTTTTAATCTAACTGATGAAGAATTTAATGAACTTGCTGAATTTTATAAAAATTATGTGGCTGTAAAATCAAAAGCAGCAAAAGAACAGCTAGATACAGATGAGGAAGTTGCAAAAAATTATAAGTCTTTGAAATTTTCTGAAGATGTTATCAATGGTAGAACTTTAATAATTGATGAAGCTGATACAGAAGCAGTTGCTCAAAAGAATAGAACAATGAATTTTTATAAAAATCAATCAAAAAAGCAAGCTCACCAAATAGAATTACAAAATTTTACTAAAAAACACAGAAAGTAGGAGGTAACTATATGACAGAAGAATATATTAAGGACTTTAGTGGCTATATTTTAGGTTATATCGTGCATGAAGACAATGGGGACGAAAAAGTAGTTGATTTTGATACTAGAAAAGTGCTTGGTTATTATAAAGCATCTGAAAATACTACAAGAGAATTTTCTGGTAAAATAGTTGGACGTGGAAATAGACTATCTGAATTATTATATAAAGAAAAGAATAAAAATAAATAATAGTATAAGAGGCAAATATTAATGGCAATTCAAATTAATAAAGATACTAAAATATTAATACTTGTGGAGTCTCCCTAACAAGGTAAAAACTGTCCAATCTATTGTAAAAAAACTGGGTTATACTAAAACAATGGTTGCTGCAACAATAGGACATACAACTAGAATTAAAGATAATAAAAACAGCTATAAAAACTCAGGAATTCATCCAGATAATAATTTTAAAATTGACTGAGAAGTATCACCTGATAAACAAAAAGTTATTGAAGAGTTAAAAGCTAAAGCAAAAGCTGTTGATTTAGTCCTAATTGCATCAGACCCCGATAGAGAGGGAGAATGTTTAGGTAATCAAGTCAAAAATGTATTAAAATTAAAAGATAGTCAATACTATAGAATTACTTATCATAGTGTAACTGAGACAGATATTAAAAAAGCACTTGAAAATCCAACAAAAATGAATTTAAAATTATGTGAAGCTGCCGAATCTCGTGCAGCAGTAGATAAACTTGTTGGTTATTCATTAAGTCCAATTGCTAGAATGTATATTGGAGCAAAATCTGTTGGCAGATGTCAGTCAGCAGGGCTTAAATTAGTTGCAGATCGTGAAAAAGAGATAATTGATTTTAAACCAGAACAATATTTTGATATTTATTTAAAATTTAGTAAGAATAATGCTAATTTTAAAGCAAAATATATTGGTACTGATAAAGAAAAAATTGATCATTTAAAAAATATAGATGATGTTAATGCAGTTAAAATTGGTTGTGCTAAAAGTAAATTTATTGTAAAAGATGTTACTAAAAAAGAGAGACAAGAAAGTCCAAAGCCACCATTTTCTACTATTACATTTCAACAAGAGGCAGCTAGTAAACTAAATTTAAAAATAAAAGATGCTATGTCATGTGCTCAAAAGTTATTTGAAGGTATAAATGTTAATGGTGAACATATCGGTTTAATAACTTATCACAGAACAGACTCAACTGATCTTGCAGAAGACTTTATACCAGTCTTAAAGAATTATATAACTGATACCTATGGTCAAAAATCTTTTGTAACACCTAGAATTGGTAAAAAAACTGGTGATGAACAAGAAGGACATGAGGCATTAAGAGTTGTAGACCCAAGCATGACTCCAGAAAAGCTTGCACAGTATTTACCAAATGATTTATATATAAAAGTATATAAGCTAATTTGGCAAAGAACTATTGCTTCAGCTCTTCCTAATGCTGTTTTCTCTGAAACTATATATACTATATATAATAACATTTATAAATTTAGTATGACCTCAAATGAGCTAGTTTCAGCTGGTTTTAAGACTGTTTATAATTATTCAGACGATCAAGATGATGAAAATCAAGTTGTAAAAGAAAGCTTCAAAGAAAATGAAGAATTGCAAAATACTTTACTTGAAGATATTTCAAAAACAACTACACCACCTGCAAGATATACTGAAGCTAGCCTAGTTAATGCACTAAAAAAATATGGTATAGGTAGACCTTCTACTTTTGCTACAATAGTTGAAACAGTTCTAAGCCCAGTAAGAAACTATGCTACCTTAGATGGCAAGTCTATTGTACCAACAGATAAAGGAATGCAGCTTGCAGCATTTTTAGATAGATCATTTTCTAATATAATAAATTTAAACTATACAAAACAAATGGAAGATTCACTTGATGCTATTGCTAATGGTAAATTAGATCATCTTGAGTTCTTAAATGGCTTTTTTAAGGATTTAACAACTACTATAAGCAATAATACAGAAACTGGCTTTGCAGAGACAGTAGCCCCTAAAAAGTGTCCTAAATGTGGAAGTGATTTAGTGGTTAGACGTAGTCGCTTTGGAACCCTATTTAGAGGCTGTAGTGGCTATCCTAAGTGTAATTACACAGAATCAGTTGAATAATAAGCTAAATTAAGTAAGAATGAGAAATTTTTCCTACTTAATTTTTTATTTTTAAAGGAGTATTAATGCTATGCTATTGCCATCTGCGTATTTTGAAAACAATAGTTATTATAATAGCTATAAAATACTAATTAATACAGCATTTGATTTAACCGTTCCAGTTGAAAAGCATCATATGATACCAGTATGTTACTATAAACAATTGTACCAGTGTAAAACACGAAAACAAGCGGAGAAATATGCAAATAGTGATCCAGCTAATAAGCTAGTTGATTTGCCATTACCTCAGCATATTCTTGCACATTATTATTTGTGTAATTGCTGCATCAATAAAGAACTAAAAGCTAGATTAATTAATGCTTTTTTAATGCTAGCCTCATTTAAACATAAATATACCTATTACTTATCAAAAAAAGATTCTGAGTTACTCAATGAATTCAAGACCTACTGTGAAAAAAAATTACAAAATATTTACGGAAAGAAAGTAATATGTATTGAAACAGGTATTGAGTATGTAAATATATGTGCTGCTAATGAAGCTATGGGAAAAAATCGTTATAACTATACAGGTATTCATAATGTATGTTATAAAATTGATAACCAACAAACAGCATGTGGCTATCATTGATGTTTTAGTGATAATATACAAGCTGTGGCAGATTTAAAAAAATTATATTTTAAACAAAATCCAGTAAAGCTTAAAAATCAAGCAAAGCAAATATTTTGTCCTGAAACTGGCTTAATTTTTAGATCAGCTTATGAGGCAAGTATTAAAATGGGTGTGTATAGAGATGCTATTTTAGCTTGTTGTAAACACTATTGAAAAACAATAAATACTTTTCATTTTTGTTTTTTAGAGGATAAAGATAAATTTAAGCCATTATCCAAACCAGTACGAAAACTAACAGCAGCTCAAAAACAATATATTGGGCAAAAAACTAAAGAGGCTATGTCAAAGCTTACTGATGAACAAAAAGCTGCTATGAAACTTAAAGTATATCAAAGCTGACAACTCAAAGATGCGCACTACTATAATAATGGTATTGAGGAGATAAGAGCTAAAGTATGCCCTGAAGGCTGAATGCCCGGTAGACTGGCTAAATATAAAACAAAAGGAAAACAAATTATTTGTATAGAACTTAATCAAGTTTTTAGCTCAATTGTAGAAGCGAGTAAAACACTAAATATTAGCCATGGCAGTATCTCAAATTGTTTAAGCTGTAAAAGTAAAACTGCTGGTGGATATCATTGAAAATATTATTAGTATTGAAAACTTTAATTAAACATAAAAATTACTTATTACACTAATTAATCGCTAAATTAATTAGTGTTTTAATTTATAGAGAATTGGAGGCACCTATATGAAACAAGATAAGGTCCGAGAAGCTTGACTACATGATGTACTGGTTACATGTGATTTAATGTCTCCTAAAAGACCATCAGATTATCAATTTATGTATAATGCTGAAGGATTTAGCTACTATAACAAGCTTAAAAGCTATTGTAAAAAATTAAAGGACTATATATTAGCTCATAACTGTAAAAATTGTGAATTAATTGATAGTATACTACAATATTTAACTACAATTAGATTTATAGGTGATATTAGTTATGGTGAACTTAAAAATCTAGCAGATTGAAAAAAAGTTGTTTATAATCATAGAAACAACAACTTTACACTAGAGGAAGAAGCAGACACCTTAGCAGAATTCTTTGCAAAAAATGGATTACTATGAATTTGTGATAAAAAAGATTATGATAACATAAATTCAACATTTTTTAAAGCATTAAAAAATTATAACTGTATAAAAGTTGTATAATATATAATAAAGGTAGGTAAAAATAAATGAGTTTTTATAGACTAGATGATAAAGAACAAGCAATTATTTATTTTATTTTTAATTACGGTGGTGTTAATGGATGGCAAAAAGATCTATTACAAGACCTTAGAAACTTAAAAAATTTTTCCGGGTGAGAAACTATTGCACCAGAAATTATCAATTACATAAAAGTAAGAAGCTTAGATGTTCGTATTGTTAATAAATTAGAAACTGATATTGAAAAAGAAAGACCTCAAATTGTATTTCCATTAGATTTTAAAGGTCAAGGTGCAAATGCAGCCATAACAGCTGCTGCTACAGGAAACTTTAATACACCAACTGCTGCAGATGTATTTGAGGCAGTTGTTAAATTTTGTGTAAATAAACAATTATATTGGGATGACTGTAATAAAAATTTAACAGTTTATGAAGTAAATGCTTTCTATGACACAACATTTGGACACATTGTTACAAATTTAAATGGTTTTACGTCTCAACCAGAACCATGGGAAGATAGTACTACAACAAGTACTACAACTAATACTCAGGCTGCTCCTAAAACTAGGGCACCTAAAACAGCTAATCCAAATGGGCCAGTTAAAGATTATAAGTCATTAGGACCTCTTGCAACAAAATGTAGAGATGTTAAAGATACTACAGTAATAGTAATTAATAGACCTATGTATAAAATTTCTGGAGTAAAAGGTACAAATAAATCAGAAGTTAATGCCTATATAAAACCAGTACTAGTTGGTGACTATGGACGTGGCGGTGATAGTAGTTCTACTAATAAATTGCTTTTTGGATCTGCCAAAGGCTATGGCTACTGTACTTGTTTATGGAGCAGTGTATCCGATGCAGATGCTGCACTAAAATACTTACAAGATAATAATAGAATTCCATCAGATGTAACAAATGTGCAAGTATGCAGCACTAATAATCAACATAGATTTATTAAAATAGGAACTGAAACTGGAGACTGCTATATTTCTGCAGGCAAAATTAACGAAGCATTAGGTGAAGAATTTGAAGAAGATCTTAACACTGAAGAAGTGTATGATAAATATAGTGAAATTTCACCAGAATTTTTTGAAGAAGTACTAAAAGACTAATAAGGAGAAGAGCTTAAAATGAAAATTGTTAAAAAAACTAATTTATTAAATGAATCAGTAAAAAAATTAATTGAAGCTGACGAAGAAGCACCAAAAGCTGAGGCAGGTGCAGAAGATGTTGGTGTAATTGAAGATCCAGAAACAGCTTCTACAAGTGAAATTGCAGATGAAATTAAAGATACTGTAGAAGTTGCAACTGACGGTCAAGAAACAGTCAGTGATAAAGCAGCTGTAGAAGTTGCTAAAGAAGCTGAGGAAATTAGTGATAAAATTGCTGCTGATACAACAATAATTGCAGAACCATTTAAGTTAGAAAAGAAAGAAAGAGAACAAACTTATATCTTAAATAATAGAATAACTAGATATTTAAATAGAGCTTGGCGTGAAGCAAAAAGAGGACAAACTGATGAGTTTGGTGAAGAATCATATGCTTATCCTAATGTATTAATAGTAGGACTTCCAGGATCTGGTAAGACTGCAATTGTTAATAACTGGGCAAGATCTGTTGGTGCTAATTTAGTATTCTTAGATGCTAAGAATGATGATTTAAAAGCTATGATAAATGGTTATGTTATTCAAGACCCAGATAGAAAATTAACAGTTACAAAAGCTGCTTCTGGTGCTTTAGATGATCTAGAAAAACCAAATTCTATACTATTCTTAGATGAATTTAACCGTCAAACAAACCAAGCAATAAGAGGATCAGTACTTTCATTAATTCAAGACCATACAATTTTAGGTAGAAATAATGAACCTATCAAATTCCCTAACTTCTTATTTACAATTGTCTGTACAAACCCAATTGCACGTACAGATAAAGGTGCATCTCCTTTCTTTGGAGCTGAATTAAACCGTTTTAAACATCAACTTTTTGATGAAGACTCAGATCCAAAAGTTACAGAGGAATACTTTGAAGCAAGATGGGCAAAAGGTCCAAACAGTGTAGTAAAAAGAATTATTGATTATGTAAACAAAAAATATAATGGTAAGTTTACTGACGAAGCTATAGCCGGCATTGAGCTAGCTTTAAGAAGATATGATTTAGGTAAGTTTATATTAAACCATGATGACTTTAAATATGATAATTTTGATGAGTATGAAGAAGCTACTGCTGAACAAAGAAACTTATTCTCTCAACGTCAATTAACAACTGAAATTGAAGGATTAGATGGTCGTATCAAAAATAGTGATGGTAGCTGGACTTTTGATGCACAAGCAATGGTAGATGATTTCTTAGATGATCTAGCAACTAATAACGGAAAGAGATCAACTGCTAACTTACTTGACACAACAACTGATATGCTAATTACTATCTTAAATGATTATAATATTCCATCAAGAGACTACTTATTTAGTCATAGTAACTATCCTGAAGTAAAGAATTTAATTGATCTTAGCTCAGGTGGAAATAATAATGCAGGTGGAAATAATAACAATGCGCCAGAAACAACTGGTCCTGATGCAGAAGAGAATGAATCAGATTGGAATAACAAAACACCTAAAAAACAGTCAGCACAAAATGATGATTGGGACGAAACAACATTAGATAATTCTATTAATCAATGGTTTAATTAATAATCATTATATAATGTAAATAATTTATAAGGAGATTATATAATGTTAACTTTTGAAAATTTTTTATTAAAAAATAATAGTCAATTAACTGAAGCTAACAATTATTATAGAGACGACAATATAGTAACTGGGGTAGAAAATAGATTCAAAAAGGATCTCTCTACCCTTTTAGCTAAACAAGGTTATAATAGATACAAAAAGCGTTTAGAAGCTTTTAATATTAGAATTTTGTTTCCAGGAGACCCTGAATTTGATCAAATTACAACTGCTGCTATATCATTTGATGATATGACAATATATGTAAATGCTGGAATGCTTAACCTAGATTATTATAAAAAACATGGTAATTTTAAAGAATTCGGTGATATTAATAAGGGACAATACAATTTTGAACAAATGAGTATGTTAATTAGACATGAGTTATCTCACAACTTATTAATGCATCAGATAAGAATGATTAAAAAATTATCTGATAAGTTTCCAGAATTAAAGTTAAGGACAAGTTCTAGCTTACATAAGTTATTAAATATTTTAGAGGACTTTGAAATATCTAATAAAAGATATACTGATAAAGATAAAGAGCTTGTTAGACATACTTACTTAAATGGCTGTTTTATTTCCGGTCTTGTTACTGAAGATCATAGAGGTGACTGAGCAAAAATGTCACTTGAAGATATGTATGATGCAATTAAAGCTGAAATATATGATATTGAGAATGTTAATTCTAAAGCTAATAAGTTTAAAAGTGGATATGGACCTTATGGTGCTTTAGGAAAAGATTCCGATTGGTGAGGAAAACCTGATTATAATGCCGTATTAACTCAAGCTTCAACTGAAGTAAATGCATATAAAAATAAGATGGATGAATCAAGTATTTACGATTTTAATGAGCTAAACCAAACTATTAACTATGTAAAATCAATAAATCCTGAGTTAGGTAAATCATTTGAAACAATTGCTAATAGCCTAAAAGCAACAATTGTAGATGATAAAAATACAGCTTATACACAACAAGATATTGAAAAATTCATTACAGCTGTTCAAGACTCTGCTTTTGATGAAACAGTTGACTTAATAAATAATAATACTGGTGAAGTTATATGTGAACATATTACAACACCAGAAGAAAAAATGTTTACAATAGAAGTATTAAATTTAATACTTGGAAAAACTCCATATAATAATGATTATAAAATATGGAAAGAGCAAATTGAAAAACATATTGATCCACAAGAATTTAGTGAAGATGAATTAAAAGAATTAATTGATATTGTTAGTAAGAATGCAAGTTCTAATTAGGTGGTGACTAAAATGACTGTTAAAAAGAAAAAAATTAATCTAAATACAAATGTATTATTAGAAGATAGACAAGATGATACAGCTAAAGTATTTGGTATGGATATAGCTGTTAAAGGTAATAAGCTAAGTAAAGAAGAACAAACTTTAGATGAGCTAAAAAGAAGAATCACTACCCTTAGAAGAGCTGCTCGTGCTGCAGAAAGCGGCGCAAGTAGTGCAAAGGCAGCTAATAATAGAACTGATGCAAAAAATTTAATTGAATTAAGTGATAAGCTTAATGCCTGGGCTAATTCTATTGAAGCAGAACTAAAACAGGAAGAAACTAATAATTTAATTAATAAAATTAATAATAATAATGATAATGAATCTGATGATGAGGCTGGTTCAAAAGACAAAGAGTCTGACAATAAGAATAAACCTAGCGATAACCAAGGTCAAGAAAATTCAGACCAATCAAATCAGTCTCAAAATGCACAAAGCAACGGTAACCAAACACAAAGCAATAGTAACCAAAATTCAAACTCATCAAATTCAAACTCATCAAACTCTGATAATAAAGCACAAGATCAATCAGATGAAAACTCAACTGACGGCCAAGCAAATAGTCAAACGGGTGGAACTAGCGGTACTGCCCAAACTAATAGTGGACAACATGATAATAGTAGTTCTGATGAGAGTGGCTCTGACCAATCTCAACAAGATGATGGTCAAGGCGGCAATAGCCAACAAGATCAAAATAATCAAGACAATAGTTCTAATAAAGAGAACTCTAATAATAAAAATAACGGACAAGATAATAACCAAAATAACCAACAATCTACTAATGGTAAAAATGGTAATGATGATGATAAGAAAAATCAACAACAAAATTCTAACCCTAAGATTGATCCAATAAAAAATCCATTTGATAAGCTTCCTAGAAGTGTCAAACCACTAACAAATAGTGAGCAAAAGAAAGTTGATGCAATAAAGCAAAATAAAACACAAACAAAAGAAGAAAAACTTGAATCAATTAAACAAGTGCTTAGTAAATTAGCAAGAGGCGAAGCTGATGGTGCATTAGCTGGCTTACAAGAAATTTTAAAGCAAAAACAAGCTTCATCAGGCAATCAAACTACTGAATCTTTATTACAAGAAGCTTCTATGTCAACTACTTTGGTTAATAGTATTTTAAAAGAAGTAGAAAGAAATATTAATAAAACTTCTAGTCAAGTAAAAGAAGATTCTTTTGATGGAATTATTAATGATATTTATAAAGCAATACAAACAATTGCTCCTGGTGGTTTTATACAATCACAAAGCTTAGAAGATAGAAAAGATATGTTAACTCAAATTGACTCTGACCCCGAAAATAATGTTGAAAATGATTATATTGATTTAGGCAAAAAGCAGCATACTGAAATTGAAACTGGTGTTGTTAGACCTCGTGAAGGTAAGGCTGTAAATTTACCTAAAATGGGTGCTTTTGAAAAAGCTTTATTAAAAGCTGCTCAATTAGATGCTATTGAAGTTGATGTTCAAAAACAAACTTGGGAAAAGCCAAATAGACATCACACAAATGATGGTATATTAGCAAAAGCAACTTACTGGGATAAGGAAGAAGAACCAGATATTCCAGTATATGCAGTTTTTATGGATTGTTCATCCTCATTTAGTGGCTATGATATTGATAGAGAGCTGGCAATTATTAATAAGCTTGAAAAATATCAAGAAGATGGTGTATTAAAATTACAAAAAACTTACTTCTCAGATCATCTTTTTGATAACTACAAGGAAGCTAGAGCTGAAGGCGGAACTACTGCAGGTCCAGCTATTTATGATTGAGTTAGACAAAATCAACCAGCTAATTTAATTATAATAACAGATAGTGACTTAGATGCTTTAATGGGAAACAAATCTTGGCCAAATCAAGTTCAATTAGAGTCAGCTCCTACCCTAAGACTTGAGGGAAATGTTTGGTTTATCTGGAAGGAAACAAGTTCTCCAAAATTTATGAAAAAATTTGCAGGTAAACGTGGCAATAATCAATATGCAATGTAAATAGCGAGGTATTAAAGATGAAAATTAATAAAAATATTAAACTAAATGAAAGTAAAGAAAAAATTACAACTTCAGTTGTAACTGATTTAATCAGTAGAGCTTGGGAAGAAATTGGACTTGTTAAAGCTAATATTGAGCAATTAGGAAAAGCTTATTCAAATACATCTAAACTAGTAGATATTTTTGAAGAATTATTAGACTCATATTTAATCTATGTTGGTCAATTAGAAGCATTTTTAACTGATAATAACTTAGTTGAATACCCTGAAGAAAATAATGCGATTAACGAGCAATTAAGCTTAAATGAAGACACTTATAGCAAAACAATTATTGAAAGAAAGCCAATTGATTTGCCTAATAAAGAAGTTGAGTTAGATGTTGAGCTTGAAGAACAAAAAAATTCAGTAGCAGAAAACTCAATTGAGGATTTATTAGATGCTGATAATAGTCTAGAAGATACAAAAGAACCAGAGATAAGAGAACAAGCTGACTTTTTTGTAGATTTTGATGAACCAGACCTATCCGAACCAAAATTAACTGATGCAGATATTTATGGCAGTAAGTAATTTAATTAAATAATAGATAGACCTCATTTTTGAGGTCTTTTTTAATTTATTTGCTAAATTATTTGATATGTAGTTTCAGGCTTATCCTTTCACTGATAACTACATATCTTGTTTAAAAAAATAAACAGGAGATTAACAACTATGGCAAATAAAAAGAAAAAAAGAAAAACATATTATAACTCAATAACATATTTAACTGGTTGTCCAGGATTAAATATGAAGAGATTTAATCAAGAACTTGGCTTATGCGAAAAAGACAAGGATAAAGAAACAAATAAAGACGTTGCCAATGAGATAAATAATGAACTTGCTGATGCAGCTACTACTGCAGCTACTAATGATGCAATTGATACCGATACTACAAGTTCAGATATTATTAGTGGTGATTCAACTGGTGCAGATACAGCTGGTGCTGGTGGTGCCGCTGATAATGGAGCAACTGTTGCAGGAGATGCTGGTGATGCTAGTAGCACAGGAGGACTTGGCGAAAGCTTATTAACTGAAGCCGATGAACCAGAAAAGGCTGAAAACGAAAACGAAGAAGAAACTGAAAAAGAAATGCCTAAAAAAGCATTTACTAGTACTGCTAATAAACGTGAAGTTAAAAGATATTATCTAAGACCTCAAAATATTTTCTGTGCAAATAAAAAAGAAATAGTTCAAGCTTTAGTTGAGTTAGGTAATACTAATAACTGTTCTATCTATACATTAAATAATCTTCCTGATGATGATAAAGATGTTCATAAATTAACTAATAGAGATATTATTTATTATTATGATGATGGTATTCTTTATGATAAAAATCATGTTAAAGTAATGGACTATGATTTATTTATTAGAAAAGAAGAACAACGTAAAAGATTCCCAGGCGGAGTTGACTCTGTTTCTGATCAAGAATTTAATAGAGTATATCAAGATAGAGTTACAGAAAGCTTAGTTGATAACCCATTTAACTTAAACTTTGATTCATACAATGCTTATGGTGAAAAGTTAGTAGAAGGTAAGGTAGCAGATAATATTTGTTGTATTTGTGGTGAACCTTATGAAGGATATGGCAATAATGCTGAGCCTTATGCAGATGGTTATTGTTGCGATTCTTGTAATATTCATTTTGTAATACCTGCAAGACTTAGTGCATTACACCAAGATGATGAAGAAAATATATCTGAGGGTGTTGTAAAACAAGGTAAAAAATGGGCAAATAAAGGAGACTCAGGAGAGGTCCATGGCACATTTAGAACTAAAAAAGAAGCAGATGCACAAAGAAAAGCAATGTTTGCAAATGGCTTTAAAGAGTCATTAAATGAAGAAGAAGAAATTCCAGCTGAATTTAATGATCAAATGGATTACTTATCAGCTGATGAAGAAGAAGCAATTAATGCTTATGCTGCTGTAATTAATAAAGTAGATGATGAACATGTTAAAGATCAATTAACAAAGATAGAAACTGAAGAAAAAGCTCATAAAGACTATCTCGAAAAAGTAAAAGATGATAAAACAATTGATTATGTTGAACCATTAGAAGATGAAGATTCAAAATTAACAATGGAAGAAGAATAATAGTTAGATTAATAAACAAGGAGCTGATAGTATGAAATTTTATAATGCTCTACTTGATGATTTTTATCAAACAGCTGATTTAGATGAAGATATTGAAAAACATTCAGAGCTAAACCAAAAGCTATTTGATGGTAAGAAATTAAAGCCAGAAGTCATTGAAAAAATTAATCAAATTGTTGATTTATTTTTAGCTGACTTAAAAGAAGACGGAATTAAACTTGATCTTGAAGATATTATATTAGTAGGCTCAAATGTAAGCTATAACTATACTAAAGATTCAGATTTAGATATTCATATAGTAGCTAATATATCAAACTTACATTGTCCTGATAATTTATATCCACTTTTATATGGTGCTTACAAATCATTGTTTAACAAAAAATTAGATATAGACTTTTATGGAATACCTGTTGAAATATATGTAGAAACAGATAGAACACCACTAAGAAGTAATGGTATATATTCAGTTAAAGATAATAACTGGATAAAATTTCCAAAACAAGAAGATATTCCTGATATAGACGAAGCAGAGATTGAAAAATTATTAGAGCCTTTTGAAGAAAGATATAATAAAATTATTAAAAACCCATCTATAGACGCAATAAATAAATGAATAACAGATATTTATGATTTAAGACAAAAAGGCATGGCTAATGAAGGAGAATATAGTACTGAAAACCTTGCTTTTAAAGAGGCAAGAAATAAGGGCTATCTTGATGAATTAAAAGATTTAAAAAATAAAGAGCTATCTAAAGAACTATCATTAGAATCTTTTAATACTATTGATGAGCAAGTAACTGGAAAAGACTTGAATAATTACAGAATTAAGCTTCAGCAACTTACTGGTCATTATGGTTTAGTATTTAATAATGGTAATTTTACAATAAATAATGTTAGTAAAGCTGATGCTGATTACATAGTTGGAAGATTATCTAGAGAAAAATTTGTGATAGAATGTCATAAAGTACCATCTGGTAAATGAGATTTTAATCATATTGATCCTCTTACACACCTACCTAAACAATATTATACTGTTAGTGGCAAATTAGATATAAATTAATGATTTAAAAACTAGTATTAAAGTACTAGTTTTTTTCTTACTTTAATAATTATTTGCTAAATTATTCAGTAATCTACTTTTAATACAGGTTGGTGATAAGTATGC
>Ga0247611_10000436_pt1 | contig 85029 bp, 61 predicted proteins | sample 177DNAGHGhighgp2_FD_192422 | JGI IMG/M metagenome (GOLD analysis project Ga0247611, IMG submission 192422) | Sheep rumen microbial communities from Palmerston North, Manawatu-Wanganui, New Zealand - 1770 DNA GHGhigh gp2 | ecosystem: Host-associated > Mammals > Digestive system > Stomach > Rumen...
TTATTTAGACATGTACGGTGTTCAAGGTCGTGTTGGTGGAACAATGGGGGAGTACTTTGTTACAAGGATAACAAAGCAAAATGATAGATAAGATACATGCGAAAACAGTCCAGTCTAAGGGATAAACAGTGCAGACCTAATGAAGATTCAAGAGGGTTTCTATCCATACCCTTAGCATACCTTAGCCATACTCTAAGCTGCTTCTAGCCATACTCTAGGCTTACTCAAACAGTATAGCTAGAGTATGGGTAGAGCGAGTGAACGGTATGGGTGAGTTAGAGGTAAGAACAAGTTTTCGCTCTTTTCATAAGCCCCCGCCCAGAAGGGCACCCCCTCTTCTCTCCCCTTTCGCACTCACCCACAGGGGGAGAGAACATGGGGTATTGAGGGGGTATTCTATTTTCTTACGTGCTTATACCGGAATAGGATGGCAAATAGGATGGCTACGATGAGTGCATAGCCTGCAAAGATGTACCAACAGGTGGTCCAATCGCCTAAGGTGTAGAATTCTCCGTTGACGACTTTGCCATGGGTGTAGTGGTTCACTACTTCTCCTGCAAGCAGCATACCTATGGAGGCTCCAAAGCCGTTGGTCATCATCATGAACAATCCTTGTGCACTGCTGCGGATGTTAAGGTCGGTCTCTTGGTCGACAAACAGTGATCCGCTGATGTTGAAGAAGTCGAATGCTACTCCGTAGACAATCATTGATAGGATGAGCAGGATGACTCCTGGGAATCCTGGATCGCCTATGGCAAAGAAACCGAAGCGTAGTACCCATGCGAACATGGACATGAGCATCACAATCTTGATGCCAAACCGCTTGAGGAAGAATGGAATGAGCAGGATGCAGAGGGTTTCGGATATCTGTGACAGCGAAATCAGTGTGTTGGCATGTTGTACGCCAAAGGTGTCGGCAAAGGCTTCCTCGGCTCCAAATGATGCGATGAACGGATTGGCATAGCCGTTCGTAATCTGTAATGCGGAACCAAGCATCATCGAGAAAATGAAGAAGATTGCCATCTTCTTTTGCTTGAACAGTGTAAAGGCACGGAGTCCGAGGGCATCGATGAACGACTTCTTCTCTCCTCCTTGGTTTGTGGGACATGCTGGCATGGTCAGGGCATAGAATGCCATGATGATGCTGAGACCGCCTGAGACGGCGAATTGCCAAGGTTTGTCCTGCAATCCGCTCCAGTCGACACATAGCATGGAGATGATGAATCCGATGGTTCCCCAAACGCGAATAGGGGGAAATGCCTTCACTGTGTCTTCCCCTGCATTTTCGAGTGCTGCATAAGCCACACTGTTGGTCAATGCAATGGTTGGCATGAAGAATGCAACGCTGAGGGTGTATAACGAGAACAAGATGCTGAAATCGGCATTCGATCCAGCGCTGTTTCCATAGAATGCTACCGCACACATGGCTATACCTGCTATGAACTGACACAATGACAGTGTTTTCTGTGCTTGAATCCAGCGGTCGGCTACGATACCCATCAATGCGGGCATGAATAGTGACACAAAGCCTTGTACGCTATAGAAATATGAGATATAGTCGCCCAAACCGGCTGTTATGAGATAACGTGACATACAGGTGAGGTAGGCGCCCCATATTGCAAACTCAAGGAAATTTAGAACGGTGAGGCGGAATTTCAAACCGCCCGAATTAGTTGTTGATGCCATTTTATATTTGTTTGTAAAATTGATAAATCGTAATGACTGACGAGATGGATTAATTCGTAGGTTCCGAGCGCAAAGTTAGTAAAAAATGAAGAATTGGAGAATTGACGAATTGAAAAAATGAAAAAAATGATGAATAATGAGATAAATTCTGTTTTTTTTATTATCTTTGCATGTTAAAACGAAGTCGGCATGAAACTGAGACAGAATAAGAAAGCGCGTACTAAGTTGCAACAGCAGAAGGATCATGCGATGAATCTCCTGTTGCTGAAAATAGCGATTGTTGTTGTCGCTACGGCAATTGTCGTGTATTTTCTGCCAAGAATGGGTGAATTCAACTACTCGTATGAACTGAACCAACCTTGGCATTATGGCACGATGATATCGACCCAGAAGTTCAATATCCAGATGAGCGATTCGACGTTGGGCATGAAACGCGACAGCCTTGCCCGTTCATTTGTTCCCTATTTCACCCGCAATCTGCAGATGGAGGCGAGTGTGAAGGACCGTTTGAGACGACTCAATGCAGATGAACGTCTGACCAAACATGTCATCACGATGATTGACAGTGTGTTTCAACAAGGTGTGATGCTGGGAACTACTTATGATAGTTTACAGGCATTGGGAACGAACTACATTCGCGTAATTAGGGGCAATGAGGCTCAAATTGTCCCATTTGATCGTGTGATGTCGTTACAAGAAGCCTACCAATTCATCGTTGGACACAACCTTTCGGGCTTCACCAATCGGGACATACGAGCGCTGAATATCAACACCATCTTGGCTGAAAACTTGGAGTATGAACCGATGAAATCGGAAGAAGAGTTGCAAGCTGCCTACGATGCGATGAATTCGAGTTTGGGATTTGTCCGAGTGAATGAGAAAATCGTGGATAGAGGTGAGTTGGTGACCGAAGAGATTTATCAGAAACTGAAATCGTATGAAGCAGTCATCAATCATCGTGCCGAAGAGAATGGGCGTTCGGGCATCCTCTTATGGGGACAGATAGCGATTGTTGCCCTTGTGTTCATGCTTCTCGTCAGCTACTTGTCGGTGTTCCGTGCTGATTATATCGAGAACCCACGAAGTGCCATCCTACTCTTCTCGATCGTGGTATTCTTCTGCATTGTTTCATACGTTTTGGTGTCACGCCATCTTTTCCATGTGTTTGTGATTCCTTGTTGCATGGGCACGATCATCATCCGTGTGTTCATGGATTCTCGAACAGCTTTCATCTCGCATATCGCAATGGTGTTGTTGATTTCGTTATCGCTCAATAGCCCTTACGAGTTCCTCCTTTTCCAAATCCTTGCAGGTATTGTGGTGATACTTAGTTTGCGTGAGTTGACCCAACGCTCTCAGATAGTACAGACAGCGATATTGATCACGCTGACTTATTATGTGTTCTATACCGCATACGAATTCTCTATAGGTGCAGGTGTCAGCGATTTGGATCGTAGGATTTTCATGTATTTCGGCATTAATGGCCTGTTGTTGCTCTTCACCTATCCGTTCCTCTGGGTGATGGAAAAGACGTTCGGATTTGTCAGCGACGTGACGTTGGTTGAATTGTCGAACATCAATCATCCATTGCTTCAGAAGATGTCGGAAGAGGCACCAGGCACGTTCCAGCATTCGATGCAGGTTGCCAATCTGGCATCAGAGATAGCCAAGAAAATCGGGGCGAAGTCGCAGTTGGTACGTACAGGCGCTCTGTATCACGATATCGGAAAGCTGGAGCGACCGGCATTCTTCACAGAGAATCAGGCAGGAGGCAATCCACACAAGCACCTCAGTGCTGTGAAAAGTGCAGAAGTCATCATCTCCCATGTGACAACAGGACTGGGATTGGCTGACAGATATAATTTACCTGAACAAATCAAGGGATTCATCTCCACCCATCATGGACTTGGAAAGGCCAAGTATTTCTTGATTACCTATAAGAACGAACATCCAAACGAGGAGGTGGACGAGAACCGTTTCCAGTATCCAGGACCTAACCCACGCAGCAAGGAGGAAGCCATCCTGATGATGGCCGACTCTGTGGAAGCCGCCTCACGCAGTTTGACCGAATATACCGAAGAAACAATCAGCGAAAGGGTCGATACAATCGTAGATACTCAAGTGAAAGAAGGCTACTTCGAGTTCTGCCCTATCACATTCAAGGATATAGCAGACGCCAAAGAAGTGATGAAAGAGAAGCTGAAAATCATGTATCATACAAGAATTTCGTACCCTGAGCTAAATAAAAACGCATAGCAAGGCAATAAAATTGCCAAAATTGAGTTAATATAGTCAATGAACAAAAAGTTTTTGATCATCATAGCAGTACTATCAGCAACAGTGCAGGCAGTACATGCTCAGTGGGATGTGCAGTTTACCGACTTCACAACCCTGCGTTCGTATTATAACCCTGCAGTATCAGGAACGGACGGATTGCTGGATGTATCAATCGCTTATTCGTTGCAGTTTGCAGGTTATGACGGTGCTCCGAAAACCATGTATGCAGGAGCACACATGCCTATCTATTTCTTCGGACCTCGCCATGGAGCTGGAATCAGCCTTTATAGCGATGAAATCGGCATTTTTAAGACCTCAAAGCTGGCTGCTCAGTATGCATTTAACATGAAATTGGGTGAGAAAGGCCGCATAGCTGTGGGTGTTCAAGGTGGTATGTTGAACGAGAAAATCGACCCAGGAAACATCATTCTTGCTGACCCCAAAGACCCCGCATTTCCCACATCAGTAGCTGAGGGCAAGCATTTTGACTTTGCAGCAGGAGTGTACTACTACAGCCCCAAATTATGGGCAGGATTATCGGCAAGTCACCTGATGGCACCTACTATTGAAGTAAGCGAAAAATACGAAATTGAAGTCTCGCGTACATATTATTTTATGGCTGGAGGCAATATTAAGCTAAAAAATACGTTATTATCTTTACAACCTGCTGTGATGGTCCAGTCAGACTTTCAGTCTTGGCGTGAGGACTTCCAGTGTAAAGCGCTCTATGAATATGATGTCAGGACATTCTTCGCAGGCGTTGGATATAGCCCAGGGATATCTGTAACGGCGATGATTGGTGGAAATTTCCACGGCGTACAGTTGGGATATTCCTACCAGATGTACACTCAAGGAGTGGGAGCAGCTCATGGAACACACGAATTGGTGTTGAACTACAAGACCAATCTCGATTTGTTCAAGAAAGGCAAGAATCTGCATAAAAGTGCACGATTCCTGTAATGACGGACACATGCAGGCAAAACAAAGTTGAATATTACAAAAAACAGAGAATATATGAAAAAAGGATTATTTGCAGTAGGCATTTTGGCACTATTCATCACTGTCGTATCATGTATGAGTTCACGAGGCTCGGCTGAAGCGGCAGGAGGTGAAGTGACTGGTGTTGGTGGTTCTGCCATTTCCGAACCCGCCCCTTTTGGGATGGTGTTGATTAAACGTGGCTCGTTGAAGATGGGTACAGACAATACCGACAGCTTGTGGGGCAAGAAAATGCCAGAAAGAGAGATTTCTGTAGATGCGTTCTGGATGGACGAGACAGAAGTGACCAACTCGAAGTATCGCCAATTCGTGCTTTGGGTACGTGATTCCATTCTCCGTGAGCGATTGGCTGATGCCGGATATGATGAGTACAGAATCGAGGAAGACAAGAATGGTGACCCTGTACCTCCACATCTTAATTGGTCGAAAGCGCTACCTTGGCGTAATCCTGACGAAGATGAGCAGCGTATTTTGGAAAGTGTGTACACCTACCATCCTTTTGACGGAACTAAGATGCTGGATGCCAGTCAGATGAACTATCGTTATGAAACGTTTGATTATGCATTGGCTGCACAACGCAAATATCGTCTGAACCCATCAGAACGTAATCTCAATACGGATATCGTAGTCGATCCAAATGAAGAGGTGATGATTTCGAAGGATACTGCCTATATCGACGATGAAGGACGTATTGTTCGTCAGACACTTACCAGACCTCTGTCGAGCATGTGGGACTTTGTCAATACATACATTATTAATATTTATCCTGATACCACTTGCTGGGTAAATGATTTCCAGAATGCAGAGAACGAGATTTACATGCGATTGTATTTCAGTCATCCTAACTACAACGAATATCCTGTAGTCGGGGTTAACTGGGAACAGGCAAACGCATTTTGCAATTGGCGTACTGACTTCCTGATGAAAGGATTGGGCGGCAATGCGAAGTTTATCCAGCGCTATCGTCTGCCTACCGAAGCAGAATGGGAATTTGCCGCTCGTGGAAAAGAAGGGAACGAACTCCCTTGGGAAAACGAAGACGTGAAGAGCGACAAAGGTTGCTATTATGCGAACTTCAAACCCGATAGAGGTAACTACACCATGGATGGTAACATCATCACATCGAAAGTCGGCATCTATTCTGCCAATTCAAACGGTTTGTATGATATGGCTGGAAACGTAGCTGAGTGGACTTCAACCGTCTATACAGAGGCAGGCGTGCTTTCGATGAGCGACCTGAACCCTACACTCAAGTATAATGCAGCTATTGAAGATCCATACGCATTGAAGAAGAAATCAGTTCGTGGTGGATCGTGGAAAGACCCTGAAAGCTTCATCAAGTCGGCTTGGCGTACGTCTGAGTTCCAGAATGTAGGACGTTCGTTTGTAGGATTCAGATGTGTAAGAACACAAGTAGGAACAGCCACAAAACAAAAGAAATAAATATTCACATAACCTTTATTAAATTAGAAAAATGGCAAAGAATAATATAATAGCAAAGCTACAACGCTGGATGGATAGTAAGCCCGGTCAGATGTTCTTGAACTATGCATATAGCTGGGGTGCATCAATCGTGATTTTGGGTGCTTTGTTCAAGATTACCCATATCGATGGTGCCGACTTCATGTTGTTCTTAGGTATGGGAACAGAGGTCATTGTGTTCTTCCTTGCAGGATTTGAACGTCCATATGACGATGATGGCAAGAAAGAAGAAATTGCAGACGAAGCAGAACATGCTGACGTAGAGCCAGCAGTTGCAGGAGGTACCGTGATTGTTGGTGGAGGTGTACCTGCAGGTGGAACAATCATCATTGGCGGTAATGGAGGAAGTCAGCCAGCAGCAGCAACAGGCGAGTCAGAAGAAACTCCTGTTGATGCAGCTCAATTGGCTAGTGCTATCGCAGCATCGCCTATCGTTACCTCACCTCAATTTGCAGGAATGTGTCCTGAGATGCAAGAGGCTACGCAGACGTATGTTGACCAACTGAATGAGTTAACAGAAATCTTGAAGAAGGTTGCAGAACAGTCAGCAAGACTTACTCGCGACTCAGAGGAGATGGAGAATATGAACCGTACGCTTACGGGTATCAACCGCTTCTATGAGATGCAGTTGCGTAGTGTAAGTGCACAAAGTGCAACCATAGACGATGTGAACGCTCAGACGAAGCGTCTGGCAAGTCAGCTTGAAGAACTGAATCAGGTTTACGCTCGAATGGTTGAGGCACTGAAAGTGAATATGACAAACAATACTAACGCATAAATTGTCGAATAGTAAGACACAACTATGGCAATAAAGAAGAGAAAACTATCACCACGTCAGAAGATGATCAACCTGATGTACCTCGTACTGATGGCAATGCTCGCATTGAACGTCAGTTCGGATGTGCTGAATGGATTCTCATTGGTCGATGAAGGACTGAATCGCTCCAAGGAAAACGAATCATCTCAGAATGCCGCAATATACAAGACTTTGGACGAAGCGATGGAGCAGAATCCAGAGAAGGTAAAGGAGTGGTACAACAAAGCGCAGAACGTGCGTCAGAGGTCTGACTCGCTTTATCAATTGGCAGAAGACTTGAAGTGGGCAATCGTGCGTGAAGCTGACGGCAAAGACGGTGATATATTAAATATAAATAATAAGGAGAATCTGGAAGCAGCTACCCATGTGATGCTGGCTCCAGGCATAGGTCGGGGAGGTGAACTCTATAAGGCCATTAATGGCTATCGAAGTTTCATCACAGAGATGTCGAACGACTCTAGCATGCGCAAGATTATCTCTGATAACCTTTCTACCACAGTTCCTACAAAGGCAAAGGTGCTTGGTAAGAACTGGCAGGAATATATGTTTGAAAACACTCCTGTGATTGCTTCTGTGACCTTGTTGACAAAACTGCAGAATGACGTACGAAGTGCAGAAGGAGAAATACTTCATCAGTTGGTTGCAAATATTGACATCAAGGATGTACGTGTGAACGAAATCAGTGCGTTCGTCATTCCAAATGCACAAACTGTCGTTCGTGGAGGTCGCTTCTCTGCTGATATTATCATGGCAGCTGTTGACACTACAGCACGTCCAGAAATCTATATTGGCAACACTTTGTTGAAGTCGAGCAACGGACACTATGAGACCATCTGTAACTCAACAGGCGATTTTACGCTGAGAGGCTATTTGATTATGCGTAATGGTAATGGTGAGGAAATCCGTCGTGATTTTGCACAGCCATACACCGTTGTTGAGCCTGCTGCAACTGTGTCTGCAACCATGATGAATATGCTTTATGCAGGCTATCAGAATCCTATCAGTGTCAGTGTTCCAGGTGTGCCAAAGAATAAGGTGAATGCCACGATGAGTGGAGGAACGCTCACGAAGAAAAGCGATGGAGAGTATGTCGCTACTCCTTCGAAAGTGGGCGAGGATGTGGTCATCACTGTCACAGCAGATAATCAGGGCCGTTCACAAGAGATGGGTAAGTTCACGTTCCATGTGCGTAAATTGCCTGATCCAACAGCTTATATTGCCTATACAGACGATAAGGGTAACCCAATTCGTTACAAAGGTGGTCAGCCATTCGGCAAAGCATCCCTGCTTAATACAACTGGTATCAGTGCAGCAATCGATGACGGTTTGCTTGATATTCAGTTCCGTGTTGTAGGTTTCGAAACCACATTCTTTGACAATATGGGTAATGTCCTACCTGAGGTGTCTAAATCGGCCAATTTCACCGATCGTCAACGTGATATGATTCGTCGACTCAACAGAGGAAAACGTTTCTATATCTCAAGGGTGCATGCTATCGGACCTGATGGCATCGAGCGTACCCTACCAAGTTCTATGGAAGTAATCATCAATTAGCAAGATCAGCATATGAAGAGAATCATCATCGTAATATTAGGTATATGCTCCACACTCAGCATGAGTGCGCAACCTGCAAACAGCAGAGTGACGCAGAGTAACACCAACGCAACGAGGCCAACCACAACAGCAGCACCAGCTACGCCTGCTACAAGGTCAACCACAACTACACGGCCGACTACGACAACGAGGCCAACTACGACTCAAGCCCAACCTTCTGGTGTGACTCGTCAGACGGCTACCAGAAATACACAGGCAGCAAAACCAGCTGTCAGTCGTGCTAGTATCATGTTCCCAACAGCTGTCGAAGTACCTGCTGACGTAGTATGGCGTCGAGACATCTATCGTGAACTTGATCTTACGAAGGATGCAAATGCTCCATTATACTACCCTGTAGAGCCTCAGGAAGGAAGGGTGAATCTGTTTACCCTGCTATTCCAACTGCTGAATACAGGAAAGATACCTGCATATACTTACGATACCAGCGGACTTGAGAATTACAACAAGGATAATCGTATGCACTTCAAGGATATGCTCGATCGCTATGAGATTCCGTATGAGGTAAATGGTAATACGATCAAGGTTGAACCAATCGATATCCCATCGAATGATGTACTCAGCTATTTCGTGAAGGAAAGTAGCTACTTCGATCAGCATACAGCTACCTACCATTCACGCGTCGTAGCGCTCTGTCCTGTTTTGCATCGTTCTGGCGGTTATGTCGACTTCAACTCTCCAAGTATGAGTGCAGACGTACAGAAATCTCCTCTATTCTGGGTGAAGATGGAAGATATCGAATCCTATCTTAGTCAGAACATGTTGATGACCAGCAATATCAATAATGCTGCAACGATGTCAATGGCCGATTTCTTTGAGACCAACAAATATAAGGGAACAATCTATATGACCACCAACATGCAGGGTAAGTCGCTTGCTCAAATGGTTGGCGATTCATTCCAAATGACTCCTGACTCAGCTGCTTTGGATATGGAGTTTGACCCAGAACTAGCATCTCAAAAAGCCCTTCAACGCGAGCAGAACCGTATCGAGAAAGAAATCAAAGATTTTGAGAAACATATTTGGGCAGCACCTGTGGATTCTGTAGCGTTAGCTCGCCAAGACTCTATTGCAGCAGCAGAAGCTGCTACGAAGAAGACAAAGAAGGCTGTTTCAACACGTACTACGGCTCGCTCTACGAAGTCAGAAAGTACAAAGAAAGAGAAATCAAGCAGTTCAGGAAGCAGTGCACCTCGTGTATCTGTCCGCCGTGAACGCCATTGATAAGAATCGCTCTTAAAGACTATATTTTCCCCTACGGGTTATCTCTATTTTCAGTCACGAAATAGCAATTACCCTTAGGGGAAAAATTTGTTACCCCTAGGGGCTGCAAAAATTCCCCTTAGGGGGAACAATATTTCGAACCCTATGAACAGCAAGAAAGATAGAGAAGATTCGTAAGTGTCAACTTCTATCTCATTGCCTCATCTTTATTAGGTACTTTCCTCTTGCAGACAGCGAAAGGAAAGTTATTTATTACCCTGTTTTTCTACAATCTTCATGAGAAATCCATATTTTTCTGCTTGATTATTTGGCACTTTCCGCGATTTATCGTACTTTTGTGGTTGAAATTTATAAAAAGAGTAATATATGGCAACTATTCCAGATTTTAAGTATGCTCCTATGTTTCAGGTAGGCAAGGATGACACAGAGTATCGTTTATTAACGAAAGAAGGGGTGAGTGTAAGTGAGTTTGAAGGACATGAAATTGTGAAGGTATCGAAAGAAGCCCTTACTTTGTTGGCTCAACAGGCATTCCATGATGTTGAATTCATGTTGCGTCGTGAGCACAACCTTCAAGTAGCTAAAATATTGAAGGATCCCGAGGCTTCGGAGAACGATAAATATGTTGCTTTGCAGTTCTTGCGCAATGCAGAAACGGCTTGCAAAGGTGTACTTCCATTCTGTCAGGATACAGGTACTGCCATCATCCACGGAGAAAAGGGCCAGCAGGTGTGGACAGGTTTTGAGGACGAAGAAGCGCTGAGCCTTGGAGTATTCAACACTTATACGCAGGATAACCTCCGCTATTCACAGAATGCTCCGCTCGATATGTACAACGAGGTGAACACAAAGTGTAATCTTCCGGCTCAAATCGACATAGAAGCCGTTGAGGGTGCTGAGTATCGTTTTGTGATGGTTGCAAAAGGTGGTGGTTCTGCCAATAAGACCTACTTCTATCCTATGACGAAAGCTACGATTCAGAACGAAGGCACATTGCTCCCATTCCTGGTTGAGGAGATGAAGCATCTGGGAACCGCAGCATGCCCACCATACCACATCGCATTTGTGATAGGAGGAACATCAGCAGAGAAGAACCTGCTGACGGTGAAACTTGCAAGCATCAAGTATTATGACAACCTTCCTACGACTGGCGATGAGACAGGACGTGCTTTCCGTGATATTGATTTGGAACAGAAACTGCTGAAAGAAGCATTCAAGATTGGATTGGGTGCACAGTTTGGAGGTAAGTATCTTGCTCATGACATTCGTGTAATTCGTTTGCCTCGCCATGGAGCATCTTGTCCAATAGGTATGGGTGTAAGCTGTAGTGCCGACCGTAATATCAAGGCGAAGATCAATAAGGACGGTATCTGGTTGGAGAAAATGGATGATAACCCAAGTGAACTGATTCCAGAAGAGTATCGCAGACCTGGCGAAGGAACGAAAGGCATAGAAATCGACCTGGATAAGGGTATCGATGCCGTTCGTGCCGAATTGACCAAATATCCTGTTTCAACCCGTGTGAATCTCAAGGGAACAATCATCGTGGCTCGTGATATCGCTCATGCAAAACTAAAGGCTCGTCTGGATGCCGGCGAAGGTATGCCTCAGTATTTCAAGGACTATCCTGTGCTCTACGCAGGTCCTGCAAAGACTCCAGAAGGCTATCCATGTGGCTCGATGGGACCAACCACAGCCAATCGTATGGACCCATACGTAGATGAGTTCCAGGCAAACGGCGCAAGTTTGGTGATGATTGCCAAAGGAAACCGTACCCAGCAAGTGACAGATGCCTGCAAGAAGCATGGAGGATTCTATCTGGGAACCATTGGAGGTGTGGCAGCCGTTCTCTCTCAAAGCAGCATCAAGAGTATTGAGTGTGTAGAATATCCTGAGTTGGGAATGGAAGCCATTTGGAAAATCCAAGTGGAAGACTTCCCTGCATTCATCCTCGTTGATGATAAGGGCAACGACTTCTTCAAGCAGTTGAAACCTTGCGAGGGATGCACAATTATGTAAATCCTATTCCCTGAGATATAATAGATGAAAACGAACTATTAATTACAAATTATATGGAAGATGTAAAACAATACCTCAATGCCGCAGAGGAAGACATGGAAATGGCAGCCATGAATCTTGATGAGAAATTAAGTCGCATTCGTGCAGGACGCGCCAACGTTCATATCCTCGATGGAATACGCGTCGACTCTTATGGCGCAATGATGCCTTTGAGTAATGTCGCAACTCTCACCACTCCAGATGCACGTTCTATCATTATCAAACCTTGGGATAAGAATATGCTGAAAGTGATTGAGAAGGCAATTATCGATTCATCCGTAGGTATCATGCCAGAAAACAACGGTGAGCAGCTACGTTTAGGTATTCCTGTACTGACTGAGGAGCGCCGTAAGGAGTTGTCGAAGCAATGTTCCAAGGAGGCTGAATCAGCAAAGGTAAGTGTAAGAAACGCACGTAGAAATGCAATTGAGAAACTCAAGAAGAGCATAAAGGACGGAGTGCCTGAGGATGTAGAAAAAGATGCAGAGGAACAGTGCCAGAAGCTTCATGATAAGTATATCAAGAAGATTGACGGTATGCTTGAGGAGAAGAATAAGGAAATCATGACAGTTTAATTGACAATTGAAAGGACTTGTCATTAAGAATACAGGTAGTTGGTACACCGTTCGTGCGGACGATGGAAGTATAATTGACTGTAAGGTGAAAGGCAACTTTCGTCTGAAGGGTATTCGTTCAACCAGTCCTGTGGCAATTGGTGATCGTGTGGAGTTCATACCACAACCTGACAATACAGCGCTCATCACTGATATTGATGAGCGCAAAAACTATATTATAAGGAAATCAACCAACCTGTCGAAGCAATCGCACATTCTGGCTGCCAATCTTGATCAGTGTTTCTTGTTTGTAACTATAAGCCATCCCACCACATCCACGACTTTTATCGACCGTTTTCTTGCTACCGCTGAGGCATACAGCATTCCTGTTACGATTATCTTTAACAAGATAGACCTCTACGATGATGCTGATAAGGAGTATCTCGATGGAATGGTGAATTTATACGAAACAATAGGCTATAAATGTTTGGCTGTTTCTTTGGTAACAGGCGATGGAATGGGGGAAATTCGTGCAGAATTGCGGGGAAAAGTTACCCTACTCTCAGGCAATAGTGGTGTAGGCAAGTCTACATTTATCAACTACCTGCTGCCCAATCTGAACCTGAAGACCTGCGAAATCAGCGATGCATACAATACAGGAAAACACACAACAACCTTTTCGGAGATGTATGAGTTGGATGAACTGGATGGCATCCATAGCTACATTATCGATACGCCAGGCATCAAAGGATTCGGTACGTTCAACATGGAGCGTGAGGAAGTGGGGCATTACTTCAAGGAAATCTTCCATTTTTCCAAAGATTGCAGGTTCAACAACTGTACACATACCCACGAACCAGGATGTGCTGTTAGGGCAGCTGTGGAACGACATGATATTAGTGAGAGCCGCTACAACTCCTATCTGTCCATGTTGGATGATGAAAACGAAGAGAAATACCGCTCAGGTTACTAACGATGTAGCTTGAGCATTTTTTTGCGCTTTTCGAACTTTTCAAGTTTCTTCAATACGATATCTACTGCCGCTTCTTCATCCCATCCTCGTAGGGCAGCATAACGTGCTACGATACGCTTCAATGTAGGTCTCACATGAGTAAGACGAAATAGGCTTTCAAGGCATTCTTTTTTCGATGGATTGGGCGAAAAATGCGAACGATTGATATCTATTGTTGTAATATGGTAACCGTTCCCTTCCCGATGATAGAGGAAGTTGGAGAGATTTGTATCTCCATGAATGAATCCTTTTTCGTGGCAATCCACCAAATACATAGCGAGTGCTTCAAATAGTTCATTATGTCCATCCGGCTCTTCACGTAAGATACGTGCATCGGGGTCACCACAATATTCTGTTACCAAATACCCCTGACAGAACAACCCTTTGCAGTAAGTCTCTATATAAGCTATTGGGGTAGGTGTACAAATGCCTAACTCAAGGAGTTTCATTCCAAACAGATAGGCACGTTTGGCTTTGCTGGGGCGAAATATGGTATAATCGATTCGTTGATGCAGTATCGGCTTCTTGAACTGTTTCACGACGAGTTTCATACCATCGATAGTAAAATACCTTACCTGATTGCGTTCATCGTAAACCAACTCCCCTTCAGTTTCAAAGATTGAAGGAAGAGACTCGATGAAATCGCTCAAATGCTGATAGGTTGGATTGATGGTGATATTTATTCGCATAGCAGTTCCTTGTAAAGTTGTAGATATGACTGAATATGTCTGTCGTAACTGAATAGGTTAGCATGTTCTTTAATCTGTTCTGTTCGCTCAGGCGAATCATTAAAACAACGCAAGGTAGATTTTACAAAATCGCCCATTTCATCGGGATTTAACGAGGGCCAGACATAAGCACAGTCGCCACAGATTTCTGGCAGACAAGTAGCGTTAGCAATGAAGACAGGTTTGCCAAATTGCATCGCTTCGATGGCAGGCAAGCCGAATCCTTCTCCTTGACTTGCAAAGAGGAATGCTTCACAATGACGATAGAGCCAAACCTTCTCCTCCGCTTGAATCTTTCCGCACAAATAAGCGTTGTGAGTTGGTAGTTGATTGATATGTTCACGTACGGTTTGGGCATAGTCGAAATGGTCATCACCACAGACGTAGAGGTCGTAATCTGGGAACTGGCGCATCATATCTACCAACAGATGGAAGTTCTTCTTGGCTCGAATCTGTCCGATAGCAAAGAAAAAAGGACGTCCCTTTGCGAATGAGGGGTTCTCCTCTGGTTGTTTTGAGATATCTTCCACCCCATTATAGATAACTCTTACACGCTTTCCTCTCATGTTGAAAAACTTCTCTACCTGATGTGCAACAAACTGTGAGATGCAGGTTACAGCATCAGCCTGATTAATTGCTCGTTGAAGAAAGAATCTGTGCTTCAGCTGGCGAATCCGGTTTTTCTCTGTTAAGAAATTTAGGTCGTGAATTGTGAGGACAAACTTCTTGCATTTTCCCCGTTTGCGTTTGATTTGTTGCTGATTGGTGGAGTGCCACAGATCAACTTCAGGCAGCCCTTTGCTGAAATGCTTATGATACTTGTTACGGATGTTGGTCATTTGAACCTTTGCATCGCTCTCAACCTTATATCCTTCGGGTAGCAGGAAATGAAACGATAGGTCCTTGTCCTCTATCGATTGATAGAGGCGATAGTAGTTCTTTGCAATTTGTCCGAAACCGCTGGTTGGATTGCCAATTTCACAAATGTCGAGCAATACAGTTTTCTTTCCCATATCACAAAGGTATGCATTTTTTGAGGTATGGCAATGTTTTTTGGCCTTTAAAACACAAAAAAGCATATAAAAATGCTGTTATCCAAGAAAAAAGCAGTAATTTTGAACCCATGTTTTGCTTTTAACTCTTTCAAAGCGCTGACAATGAATATACTCGTAATCAGGTTTCGGCAGATGGGTGATGCGATTTTAGCAACAGCACTACTCAACACGCTTAGACATAATTTCCCAGAGGCTCAAATTCATTTTGTACTAAATGAACGGATTGCGCCCCTGTTTAATGGACATCCTTCTATTGACAGGTTGATTACTTTCACGGACGATGAGCGTCATCATGCATTAACCTATGTCCGGAAGATTTGGCGTATCGTTCACGAAACCCATTACGATGTGATTATCGATTTGCGAAGCACGGTCAACACAATGCTTTTTGCCCTTTTTTCACCATCTTCTAAATATAGAATAGGTATGGATAAGGGTTATACCAAAATTGCTTTTAATCATACCCTCGAACCATGTGCCAATCGATATTCTATGGTGGAATATGACACACGCTATGCTCTTCCACTACAGACCTTGCGCCCCATTGAGCAAGTTATCAACTTCACCCTACAGATTACAGAAGAGGAAAAGCAAGTCTTTAGTACCTATCTCACATCTCAAGGGATTGACCTTAGTCGTCCTGTGATGTTGGCGAATGTGACGGCTAAATTACCCTCTAAAATATGGATGGAAGACAGAATGGTTTGGGTGCTGAATCGTTTCCTAATTCAATATCCTGAATACCAAATCATCTTTAACTATGCTCCAGGGAAGGAAGAGGAGAATGCACGTCGTATCTATTCTAAATTGGGAAAGCCACAGCAGGTGTTCATTGACGTTCAGGCCCACTCTTCAAGAGAACTTGTTGCAATGTCAGGGTTGATGACTCTTTTCTTTGGAAATGAGGGTGGTGCACGTCATATAGCACAAGCGGCTGGATGTCCATCTTTAGCGATATGTGCACCAGAGAACAGCAAGAAAGTCTGGATTCCGCAAACTCACGTGTTGGCAGAAGGGATTTCGCCTATTGATACGTTGGCTGATCATCATCTTTCAGAGCAAAACTATCGTCAGTTGACTCGAGAGGAAAAATATGGATTAGTCACTCAAGAGTATGTGTGGAACAGATTACAGGAATTCTTGAAGAAATTATGAAAAGAAAGACGATTATATGGATTGTTGTTGGCGTGTTGTCGGTAAGTTGTGCAGCATGGATATGGAGTCGATGGACTGTTTGGTTTGGTAATCCCACAGAAGAAAAATATATTCCATCGATGGCCCCATCGAGAATTTTGCTAACTTTTGCCGATTCCATCGGTGAAAATCGCCAAGTAAGTTGGCAATGTGACACCGTTTTATTGGCATCACATCTTGAGTTTCGTGATATGCAAGAAACGATTGTGAAATCGGTTACAGCAAAAGGTGAGATATACGAGTCGCCAGGCGGAAAGAGTGCCTATTACGTAGCTCGTTTACATGGTTTGAGGTCTGGTCACCATTATTGTTACAGAGTATGTACTGATGACCGATACTCCGATTGGTATGAATTTTCCGTTAATACATCACTAGATTCTTCAGCTTTTCTTTATGTAGGCGATATTCAAGACACCATTGCCGGTATAGCTAATCAGTTGTTAAAAAAGGCCTTTTATCAGCATCCTGAAGCTGCATTTCTAGTATGCGGAGGCGATTTAATCGAACGACCGCTCGATTGTTATTGGAAAGAGATGTTCCAATCCCTTGATTCTATTGCTCAAGCGATGCCTATCTTTACCATTACGGGCAATCACGACTATTGGAAAGGTGTTGTCTGCCAGTTAGATCGGCGTTTCACCCTCGTGAACTCCTTCTATCAAGAATCTCAGGTTGGAGAAAACCAAGTGTTTACTGTTCGATATGGTAATATTCAATTTTTTGCTCTGGATAGTAACCGTGAGTTTTGGTATTTATGGCAGCAGCGTGAATGGTTGAAAGAACGATTAGCCGCAAGCAGTGCAAAATGGAAAATAGTGGTGTTGCACCATCCACTTTATTCGGTCGTTAGGAATACTAATAATCTAATTCAACGCTGGATGTTTAACGATTTGGTATGTGATGCTGGGGTTGACTTAGTTTTGCAGGGTCATGAACATGCTTATGCGAGGATGATTACAAACGGAGGTACCACTCCTGTCTATATTGTGAGTCATTGTTCGCCCAAGAGCTATCGTATAGAATTTGATGAACAATTCGACAAATTTGGTTCAGGAAGCCGTTACTATCAGAAAGTATGTACTCATCTTGATACAATGTTTGTATCAGCTTATGATGCCGTTTCTGGGGAGTTATATGATTCCCTGCGAATCATAAAAAAAGGAAATAGTGTTGAAGTCAAGGATGATGGAACCAACATCCCTGAGGTTATCACCTTCTATCCTGACCCGAATAGTCGAAAAGACCGGCAATTTGCAGAGCGGATACAAGAATACAAGGAACGAAAAGGAATCAAATAAATAATCAAATGAAAGTCAAATCGTCATATATTTCTTCACCACTTGCGTTTGTATGTAATATGGCAATGATGTATGCCGTTTATGGTATTTGTCGTCTTGCATATTTGTTTGAGAATTGGTCTGTATTGTCTGTCGGCTTTGATTCCCTGTCGTTCTGGGATGCCTTTAAGGGCTGTTGGCTGTTCGATACTTCTGCTATTCTTTATACGAATGCACTATATGCTGTCTTGATGTTATTGCCTTTACATTTCAAGGAGACCAATCTCTGGCAATCGGTAGCAAAGTGGATATATATTGTGATGAATGCAATCTGCATCATTGCTAACCTTTCGGATGCAGTCTATTTTCAATACACAGGGAGACGAACTACAACTTCCGTTTTCAGTGAGTTTAGTCACGAATCCAATTTAGCAGGAGTGTTTGGCGTTGAGTTGCTCCATCATTGGTATCTTGTATTGTTAGGGGTTTTGCTTATTGTTGGCATTTTTTTCCTCTATGTGAAACCTCATGGCCGTCTCCATCTTAGTGGTTGGAAATCGTATGTTCGCTATTATGCTGTACAGTTAATATGCTTTGCTCTCTATATTCCTATTACGATTTGTGGTATGCGAGGAGGTGCCACAACAGCTACTCGGCCTATCACCATCAGTAATGCCAATCAGTACATCAATCGTCCGGCAGAGGCAGCGCTGATTCTTAACACTCCTTTCTCCTTGATTCGTACGATTAACAAGGCTGTTTTTGCTGACCCAAACTACTTCACACGTGAAGAACTGAACACCATCTATACTCCTATTCACACACCATCCGACACCCTTGTTCAGCGACAGAAGAATGTAGTCGTTTTGATACTTGAGAGTTTTGGACGTGAATATATTGGAGCCTACAATACCCAGCTCGATGGTGGTCACTATCAGGGCTATACACCTTTTGTTGATTCACTCATAGACCGTTCTGTGACATACGAGTTTACATTTGGGAATGGTCGCAAGAGTGTTGATGGTATGCCATCCATTCTATCCAGTATACCCCGTTTCATCGAACCATTCTTTTTGACGCCTGCTTCCCTCAATGATGTGAGTGGATTGGCAGAAGAATTAAGTAAGGTGGGCTATTACTCAGCTTTCTTTCATGGAGCAGAAAACGGATCGATGGGTTTTGAAGCATTTGCCCATGCTACAGGCTATACTGACTATTTCGGACGTACTGAGTACAATCAAGATACTCGCTTCAAAGGTGACGAAGACTTTGACGGTATGTGGGCCATTTGGGATGAGGAGTTTCTTCAATTCTATGCTTTGAAGATGAGTGAGATGCAACAGCCATTCTTCACAACCGTGTTTACCGCTAGTTCACATCATCCATACGTGGTACCTGAACGCTATCGTGACATCTACAAGGATGAACCTGGCGATGATAATATTATGCATAAGTGCATCCGTTACACAGATCATTCGTTACAACTCTTTTTTGAGACTGCCAGCAAACAACCTTGGTACGAAAATACACTCTTTGTGCTTACTGCCGATCATACCAATCTCAGTTCGCGTCAAGAGTATCAGACAGAAATGGGACTTGTAAGTGTGCCGTTAATCTTTTTCGACCCTTCTGGTCAATTGCAACCTGAGCGACGAAAAGGTATTGCACAACATATCGACATCATGCCTACGATCCTAAATTATTTGGGTTATAATCGTCCGTATGTAGCGTTCGGTATAGATCTTTTTAATACCCCGACAGAACAGATGTGGCTTGTTGGTAACAACAATGGGGTATACTTTTATGCGAAGGGAGACTATGTCATCTTATTCACTGAAAGTGGAACCCTCAAGGCTATCTATAACTATAAAGACGATTGGTACATGAAGAACAACCTGTTAGGGAAAACGGGTGAAGTTGAACATCAGATGGAACGTGAACTCAAAGCAATCATCCAGTCCTATATGGAGCGGATGATAGAGGACCAATTGGTGGTTCGTTAGTTTGATTTCAAGTGAAGACCAACACTTGTTATACCCTTTATTTGAGGGTCTTGCATCATGTGGTTGACCTTATATTCATACTCATAGCCAGAGTCAACTTCAATCGGAACAATCGGTTGGGTTAGGGTTGCATATGGGAATCCTTCGCCTTCATTGTTCCCTTTCTCGTTATAGATGCTCACTTTGATAGTGTCCTTCCTGACGACTGTTGAATCGCGTTCTAGAGTTCCAAGTAAGTATAAATCATTATAAGGATAGGAGTTGGTGAATCTAACACCGATTGTTGCGACAACATGACCTGATGCTGTGATTGTTGGTAGTACAAACGAGACAGTATCTGTTGCATCCCATCCCCATAAATCCACATCATGGTATTCATGTAAGATAGTACCTCCAGAGCAGGCCATCAATACCAGAACTACGAGGATATGACCGATGTTCCGGAGGGTAAATCGATTGTTGTGGCGTGTTGATTGTTGACTATTTGCTGTCTTACTTTTCACTCTTTTGGCCCTTCTGTAGGTTTTTTCTTCTTCTTTTTCTTCTTTTTCTTGGCAGAATCGAATCTGTTGATGTTATCCTGATCCAACAAGTCGTATGGTCGATTATCTACAGGTACAGAATCTTCGCGTAACGACATAGGTTTCTTCCCTTCGCGATTCATACCTATAATTTCCAAAGCACGTGCGGCAGTAATGGTTTCCTCACGTACCAGTGAGTGCTTATCTGTTGAATAGGTAATCATTTTCGCCATGATGTCCGACTTGAAATAGAAGTATTCATCGTCCATCGTATGCAGGGAAATCTCTCGTGAAGGCAGTCCTTTAAGCGATTCTACATATTGGTCAACTTCATAGTTCATGCAACACTTGAGTTTGGCACATTGACCAGCTAGTTTCTGTGGATTGAGTGAGAGGTCTTGGAATCGGGCAGCACTGGTGGATACACTGACAAACTTTGTCATCCACGTTGCACAGCACAGCTCGCGTCCACAAGGTCCTATACCTCCTATTCTGCCTGCCTCTTGGCGTGCACCAATCTGTTTCATCTCTATACGCACTCTGAATCGCTCAGCCAGCACCTTGATGAGTTGACGGAAATCCACACGGTCGTCTGCAATATAATAGAAAATTGCTTTGTTTCCGTCACCTTGATATTCTACATCGCCAATTTTCATCTCTAGTCCTAGGTTCTTGGCAATCTGACGTGATTCTATCATAGTTTCATGCTCACGTGCCTTTGCCTCTGCAAACTTATCCATATCCACAGGACGGGCCTTCCTATAAATCCGCTTGAATTCTGTCCCAGGACGTAAGTTGGCTTTTTTTACTTGCAAGGCTACGAGTCGACCAGTCATTGTAACCGTTCCGATATCATGGCCTGGGCTTGCTTCAACAGCTACGATGTCTCCTTTTTCCAATTGTAGATTGTTGGAATTAAGGAAATACCCTTTGCGAGGAGGCTTGAACTGTATCTCCACCAGCTCTGAAGCATGTTCGTTGTCTGGCAAATCGGCCAGCCAATCGTATGAGTTGAGTTTGTCGGTTTGTCTGTTGCATCCTTTTACAGAAAGTCCACAGCAGCAGTTACCTACCTTGAATTCGTTCATATTATATGATGTCTTTTGTTTTTTAATCCTTTATCGGTCTGCCTTCGCTATCAAATCTCAGTTTTGGTTTACGCGTGTTTTCTTTGGGCTTCTCCTTGCGCCATTCTTTTCTATCGCTTTTCGGCTTTCTGTCCGAGTTTTTCTTCTCGAACGGACGCGATTTGAAATAATGATTGTCATTATCGGGGCGGTAATCTGCACCTCGGTCGCCCCATTTAAAGTTGTGGCGGGTCAGTCGAGGTTCTTCGACCGTATCTTGATCTGTTTCCTCAGAGCTATTCGGGAGAGGTCTCTTCTTCTTGAACTTCAAGTTGCGCTGACGGTCTTCCGATGTTTTGATGTCCATACCTTCTTCACGGCGTTCCTTCAGTTTACCTTCAAAGACCTGATATTTGCGGAACTCACACTCTAATGCTCCATTATATAAGATGATGCGTGTCGATGGACGGAATCCGATTTTCGAGAAACACTCTTCATGGTAGCTGAGTATCCAAGCGTCATTCCCTACAAATGCATGCTTGAGTGTCCTACCGATATCACCATACAATCCCAAGATGTCTTCACTGGTGATACGTTCTCCGTATGGTGGATTGGTAACGATGATAGCAGGTTGCTGAGGTTGCTCCATATCCCGGATGTCTTGCTGACTTACTTCGACAAAACTGCTGACACCTGCAGCCTTTACATTTTCCTGTGCAATAGCTACTGCACGACGATTGATGTCGTAGCCGTAAATCTTATGTGTGAACTCCCGTTCTTGTGAGTCATCGTTATAGATTTCATCGAAAAGGTCGGGGTCGAAATCTTTCCAACGTTCAAATGCAAATTCCTTTCTGAACACACCTGGGTAGATGTTACGGGCAATTAATGCTGCCTCAATCAGTATCGTACCCGAGCCACACATTGGGTCGATGAAGTCGGAATCTCCGTCCCATCCTGTCAGCATAATCATGCCTGCAGCCAATACCTCGTTGAGAGGAGCTGTGACTGTTCCGACCCGATAGCCTCTTTGATGCAGGCTCTCGCCTGAACTGTCGAGTGAGATGGTGACTCTGTCCTCTGCGATGTGCAGATTGATTCGAATGTCTGGGTTCGAAATACCCACATTCGGTCGTTTGCCTGTCTTCTCCCTAAAAAAGTCAGCAATAGCGTCTTTTACCCGATAGGCAGCAAATCGTGAATGTCTGAACTCTTCTGAGAACACGACAGCATCCACAACGAATGTGCTGTCATTATCCATATATTGCGACCAGTCAATTTTCTTCACTTCATTGTACACTTCGTCTGCATCGCTTGCTTTGAATTCGTGTATAGGCATCAATATCTTGACGGCTGTTCGCAGACAGAAGTTCGCACGATAGAGCATTGCCTTGTCGCCTGTGAACGACACCATGCGAATACCTTGCTCTATATTTTGAGCTCCTAATTTCTCTAATTCTTTTGCCAACAGTTCTTCAAGGCCGGCAAATGTTTTGGCTATGATCTTCATCTTATCGTTCCAATTTTGTCGTTTTATAGTCCTCCCCAGTCTTCTGGTCTAACAATATGACTCTTACGTTTCTTAGCTTGTACCAGTTGCTCGCCAGGTTTCGTACTCTCTGTAACCCAGAGGTTACCTCCGATAACCGTTCCACGAGCAATGGTGATTCGTCCAAGGATGGTTGCGTTACTGTATACAATCACGTTATCCTCCAATATAGGATGTCTGGGTATTCCTTTGATGGGGTTACCATTCTCGTCACGAGGGAAACTCTTTGCTCCGAGCGTCACACCCTGATATAGTTTGACGTTTTTACCGATCACACAGGTCTCACCAATCACCACACCCGTTCCGTGGTCAATCGTGAAGTAATCACCAATCTGTGCTCCTGGATGAATGTCGATACCTGTTTCAGAATGTGCCATCTCTGTCAGGATACGTGGAATCAACTCAACCCCCATTGTCAACAACTCATGTGCCACACGGTAGTTGATGAGTGCCTTGATGACAGGATAGCAACAAATGATTTCATCATAGCTCTTTGCTGCAGGATCACCATTATAGGCAGCTTCTACATCGGTTTGCAGGCTATGACTGATGTTGTCGAGCCGTTTGATAAACTCTTCTGCCAGCTCCTGAGTCATGACACGTGTTACCAATAGGTCTTTCAGCAACATTTTCTTCGTGTCAACACTACGGGTATCGTCTCCGTAGAAATCTGGAAAGAGAATAGACCTCGAGAGTGTGGCTATCTCTTTGGCTGTATTGATGGGGTATGCGTAGTTCACGATTTAATTATTTGTCTGATTGGATTATTGTTTGCTTCACTCATTAATAGTTTTCAGCAGTTCTTTTGACGATTCGTCGCCCAAGTCTGCAGCTTTCTGCAGGTTGGCGATTCCTTTTGCCTTTTCTCCGTTTTGGGTTTGTGCATAACCCATGATGCGGAGAGCATTTACGTTCTGCGGATCAATGGCAAGGAGTTGGTTTGCAGTATTGATACATTCGTTCAGTTCGTTCACTTTCAGTAATAGCGCACATTTCTCGATATAGAGCACAGCGGCTTGTGGCGACATGCCAATCGCTGTTGTCAGGTCGTCGAGGGCTTGCTGATACATCTTGGCTTTCTGCTCCAACCTTGCTCTGTCATAATAGAACGATGTGTTCACCTTATTATTGCAGAGGAAACAGTATTGGTTATAGTCGCTTACGGCTTCACGATAGTGTTCTGCCAAAGAATAGAGCTGCCCTCTGCGTAGCACGTAGTTGGCTGCTTCTGCAGGCATTGGGGTTGGGAACATCGCCAAAGCGCTGTCAATCATCGCTATCTGCACACTTATGCTGTCACCTGCTCCTTCGTGGGCAAGGCTGGCTGCGTAATACACCTCGGGCGAACGATCTTTGCTGTTACAGATAGCGTCATAATGGTCAATCGCAGCCTTGAAATCCTTCTTCGACATCAGTATCTGGCCTTTCAGCATTTTATATTCGATGATATCAGGCTGTTCTGCCAATGCGTTGTTGATATACTCTAAAGCGAGGTCGAACGTCCATTTCTCATAAGGAGGCTCTGGCTGATAGACAAGTTTGGTGTTGATGATATCAGCAATCTTGGTATTGGCAAGCGCTTTCTCTGGGCTGAGCTTGTAATAAGTCTGCAGGTCGCGGTCGGCTTCGTCAAAGCGATGTAGGTCAATCAGTGGAGTTGCCCTGCGGAAATACCCTTCTGCATTATCTGGATAGGTTTCAACAAACAAGTTGAGTAGGTCGAGATACTCCTCGTTAGGCATCGTGCTTGACTTCATATAAAGGTAAACCAAACTCTCCGATACGTTGTCGGGCAATCCTTTTGCGATATGTATGTTTTCGAGTGCCATTGCGTTCATCTTTGACATAATCGCCTTGATTGAAAGAGAGTCTGCAAATCCTATACCGAGCACATATCCGTTGCTACCCATCGAAGGTTGAGTGACACCTATCAAGTCACCTTTGGTGTTAAACACAGGTGCACCCAGATATGATTCATCGGTTGCATACGACACCGTATAGTATGGACAGCTTTCTGCAATCGTCTTGATTGCATTGACTTGAGCACTTGGACATGATGACAGTTTTCCTTTCGTGTATTTCAGGGTAAATACGATTGCACCTTCGGATGAAGGAGATTCTGCTTTGGTGAGCGCCACATTCTTCTTTGTATCTACCTTGAATTTCACAATCGAATAGGTGTCGTCTGCGCCAAGAATCCATTTAACGGGACTCTTGTCTCCATTTACATCTACCACAATGGCACTATAGGCATCCTTGAACAGATGATAGTCTGCAATGGCTACTCCCTCGGTGTTGATATAGAATCCTGTGCCTGAGTTCAGCAGGTTGTTATCTTTGTCGTACGTCAGTACTGACACGATTGCTTTCATTGCCTTGCTGCCCCATTTAGGCACTGCTGCCTCCTGGGCTTGCATCGTCGACCAGACAACACTCAAAGCTGTTATGATGATAATCTTCAGTTTCATATATGTTTTTGATTGCTTATTTATTCGACTATATTCCTCCTTCGCTGCTTAAAAGTTCTTTTGCATTGTTCAACGCTGCCTCTGTGAGGGTGGAGCCGCTCAGCATGTGAGCAACCTCTTCAACTCGTTCCGTTGCAGTGAGTTCGGTGATGTGGGTCAGGGTGCTATCATCACCCTCTTCCTTGTACACCTTATAGTGGTGCTGACCTCGTGCGGCTATCTGTGGCAAGTGAGTGATGCTCACCACCTGGCACCCTTGCCGACTCATCCCTTGCATCATCAGTGCCATCTGTTCGGCAATCTTGCCCGATACGCCTGTGTCGATTTCATCAAAGATGATGGTAGGTAGTTTTGCTGTGCTGGCTATCAATGCCTTCAATGACAGCATGACACGTGCGATTTCACCGCCTGAAGCAATTTGAGAGAGGGGTTGTGTGGGTACGTTCTTGTTGGCAGAGAAGCGGAACTCCACTTTATCAATGCCGCTCCAGCCTGGTTCTGCCATCTGTGTCAGTTTCACTTCGAACGTCACGTTAGGCATTCCCAATGCGATGAGTCGTCCTACGATATCCTTTTCTAAGGTTTTCTTGGCCTCCTGACGCATCATTGTCAGTTGCTTGGCTTGCGTCATCACTGCCTTCTGTGCTTCGTTCAATGCCTGCTCCAGTTCTGCAATCTGTTCGTCGCTGTTGTCTATCAGAGCCAATTGTTGCTCAAGATTCTTTTGCAGTTGGATGAGTTCACCTACACTATCGACATTGTGCTTCTTCTGTAGTGAATACAGGGTATCCAACCGTTCCTCCACCTGTTCCAGCCGTTGTGGGTCGTATTCCACCTCATCGGCATTTTGCCCGATTTCATCGGCAATATCCTTTAGTTCTAAGTAGCAGCTATCCAGTCGTCGCGTCAGTTCCTCTACTTTCGCATACACTTTGCTGGCACTCTGAAGTGCGGATATGCCTTGCTTCAAACGTTCCAGCGTGTTGGCATCCTCATCGGCTTCCAGACACTGCTGGGCCATATACAGGTTTCGCTTGATTTCCTCTGCATGACTCAACATCTCCTGCTCGGCTTCCAGTTCTTCTTGCTCGTCTGCTTTCAGGGCGGCTTCTGCCAATTGAGTTGCCTGGAACCGCAGGTAGTCTTCCTGCTCGTGGCTGTGTTGAGCCAGTTCCTTTGCCTCATTCAGTTGCTGACGGGTAGTCAGGTAATGAGCATAAAGGTCCTTATATTTCTTCAGGTCCTCAGCATCATGTGCCAGTATGTCCAACAAGTTCAGTTGGAAGTCCTCTTTTCCCAGCAACAGGTTCTGGTGTTGGGAATGGATATCGATGAGCTGGCTGCCCAGTTCCTTCAATAGTGATAGGTTGACAGGCGTGTCGTTGATGAAAGCCCTGCTCTTACCCTCCGCTGTCAGTTCACGACGTACGATACAATGCGAGCCGTCGAAGTCCAAATCGTTTTGGGCGAAGAACTCCTCTGCGGCCTGTTCGTAAGTCAGTTCGAACTCCGCTTCAATCATACATCGCCTTTCGCCCGCTTTGATGGCTTTCGTGTCTGCACGTTCACCCAACAGCAGCCCTATGGCACCCAGAATGATGGACTTACCAGCACCCGTCTCGCCCGTAATGACCGAGAAACCCGAATGCCAACTGATGTCCAGCCTGTCAATCAGTGCATAGTGCTCAATATGTAATGATTGTATCATTTGTCGTCAACGATTGAAAGTACTCTGTACTTTGAAAGTGCAAAGTTACAACATTTTTTCGTATTGAGCAGGAAAAAGCAACATATTTTATGAAATAGTTGCAATTTTCGTCCTTTTCAGAACGGGAACCACACAAAGGCAGCTGCATCCCAGAGTGCATGACTCAGAATAATGGCTGTCAGATGGCGAGGGAATAAACGGTAGAGTCCTCCCCATGCAATACCGCAAACAAGCGCAGCCATGATAAGCATGAAGTTGCCTGAAGGTAGATGTACCAAAGCATAGATAATGGTAGTCACAAGAAAGGCGATATTGGGCGAATAGGTCGAAGATAGGGTGCGTTGGACATATCCGCGCCAAAACAATTCCTCGGCGGGTCCGATAATCAGCAACAGGGCAAGCGATACCCACAAAAGGCTTTGTCCGTCTTTCATGCCGTAGATAAGGTCAACCTGTGGACGGGCAAAGTCGAACATCCATTGTGACACCTTGTCGCCCAACCAAAACACACCCCACAGCAATACAGCAATCCCAACTCCCATACCAACCTCGCTTAAGCAAACACGAAGGGGTTGTTTGCCGCCCAAACCAAACGCCAGCGTGATGAGAATCGTGGCAGAAATAGTCATAGCCCACCAGAAACTGAACGGTAGGCTGATGAGGGGCGAAAACATCAGAAACCACAGGAGAGCTGCAACCAGCAAAGAAAAGACAAGTCGTTTCATCATCAGCGGTCTTTATCCGATAGCATCAAAAGAAATGAGCAAGCACCATACCTATCGTAAGCAGTACTCCGAATGCCAATTGAAGTTGAGCCGTCTTTTCGTCGAGCGACACACTCTTCACCCACTGCTTGTTGCGCTCAGCAATGATGGTGCGGGCATTCGTAATCGCGATTGGCAAAGCCAGCAAAGCGACGAGACCCCACCACGACACATTTCCAAGGAGAACAATGACAACCAGCCAAAGGAATGGGAAAAGCACATAGAACACATACATCCACACTCCTACCTGAGCACCCGTCAGCATCGGTAAAGTTTGGATACCTGCCCTGCGATCTGTAGCAATATCACGCACATTGTTGACATGCAAGATGGCCAGTGTTATCAATCCAATCGACACAGTAATCCACAACACATTCCACACAATTTCACCTGTGACGATATACGAAGTACCTATCATTGGCAGAAAACCATAACACAACAGGATAACTACATCACCCAAAGCGTTGTATTTCAGGAAAGGATAGCCGAGCGACAGCAAAATGCCAGCAATACCGATATACAGCGTCACTGGACCAGTGAGAAAGACCATCAGCAATCCCAAAACGATGGCAACACAATTGAGCGAGACAGACAGTCGCTTAAACTCCTGAATCGTGAAGACCTTATCAACCAGCAGACGTGTACAGACCACATCAGGAGCATCCACACCTTTGCGATAATCAGCAATATCGCTCCACACATTACCCGCAGCATGTACAAACACAATCGTCACTACTGCCAACAAACCCAACCACCACTGAACGTCATAACCTACACTCCACAGCCAAGCAATCGTAACGATTACAGGCATTGCAGAAGCAGGGAACGACCAAGGACGAGTGGCTATAATCCAACTTTTTACAGAATGCTTCATACGAATACAATATTTTGCGCTGCAAAGTTACAATGTTTTTGTGACTTCACCTCACAATTCTTCATAAAACTTCATATGTAAGCACCATACATGGCTCTGAACCATCTGTTCTATAGTTCCATGTTCCCAATATGGGACTGTTTATTTCAAACAGCCCCAACGGGGCGGAATAATTTAGGATAGGGCTTAGCCCTATCTCATGTATGCACCTCACTCCTCCCCCCTAAAGGGGGCTGGGGTCCATCTCCCCTCCATAGAGGGTTTCTGTCCCCCGATAACGGGGGAACCGAAGGGGGTGCAAAGACCATTGAAGGTAAGGGGGTGGGTCTTTTAGCTTTTTCCCGTTCCAATAACCCAGCATTATCGGAGAATAACCCACGCTTGCTCGAAGAGAACCGTCCCCTGATTCCTCTGTAAACGAGAATTAGTCTTATATTATCAACACGTCAACCTAGAACAGTCGCCAGACAGATAACTGACAACCCATATGAGCGAACTACATATATTGGTGTTATGTTGGTGTTATGTTGGTGTTATGTTGGTGTTATGTTGGTGTTATGTTGGTGTTATGTTGGTGTTATGTTGATGTTATGTTGACCTTATGTTGGTGTTATGTTGACCTTATGTTGGTGTTATGTTGGGCTCTATTCAATCGCTCATTTCTACAATTAGAGACATAGTAGAGATAAAGTAGAGTAGAACATAGCATAATTATAAAAATCATTATGGCAAAACAATGGGGGAACATAGGATATAGGATTACGGGAATGGTTCTGCAATTGTATATAACAAATCAGAGAACCTTCCTATGATTTTCTTTGCATGTTATGTTTTGAGATTTTGGAACGAGCGTCTATTGATAGTGATAGGGATGCTTCTAAATTTTCTTTATTGCAATCAACAGCTCGCACTAGGGAATCGTTCACCCTCAGTTTCATGACGAAGATATTTGGACCTGTGGTAATACTGCCAACAAAAGCATGACTGCTTAGTAGGAAATCTACAGATATCATCAGTCGTATGATGGCCTCTTTCCTGCTTTCTGGGGGCATCTGGCAGAAAGTCTTGTGGTTATAACCCCTCTCTTCTGGTTGGCAAAGAGTAAGGAACTGAATGGTGGGGTATTTGATTTGCAGTTCCTGAAACTGACGATAATCGTCTGTCAAGACAAACACGCACAGGTTGTTCTTTGGGGGCAACAGTTGCATGATTTGCGTCCCACCAATCAACTTTGCTTCTGATATCTTATCTCCGTCTCGGATGTGAATACCGTTGTATAGTGTAGGTAGGGACAGTAAATCTATGTATTTCTGCTTTTGATAAAGAATCTCTGGCTGGAATTTCCAAATCATTCTTGTCAGTAATGCGAACACTTCATGATAGCTACCATTTATTTCCAATTCCGAAACGATGTAATGTCTGTCTGTATCAACTGATACGTCCTGCGATAATAACACACATTCTCTGTATGTCCAAAATGTGATTAATCGGCCTATGATGGTTCTCAGCATCAGTTTCAGTTTCCAAAGGATAAGGTTCATCGACTTCTGCTTTCGACACCCATTTATTATCTGCTTCCATGAAGGCATTTTGTGAAAGTTATATTTCCGATGAAATCGCTCATGTACTTCTTCACAAAAGGGCTGGAAGTACTCTGTCCAACCTACTCCTGTAGCGAAATTGGCATCTTCAGAATAGAGCAGGAACTTGACACGATGATCTAGGCAATAGAGCATAGCATTTACCATATAGTTCATCTCTGTGAAGAATCCGCAATCAATACCGATACGACATACCATTTTCCTACTAAATGACTCGTTCACCTTTCGGTAGGATGACAAATCTAATTCTTTCATTTCTATTTGTTCTTATGTATTTGTTTTTTTTTGCAAAGTTATAGCTTTTTTGCCAGTAAATAGTCACATAGCATATGGAAAATCTGAGAGGAAGATATGTGTGCAACATGCAGATAATCAATGAGTTACACAACTGTCTCGAGATTTTTCTATGGAACGGTGATATCAATAGTATGGAAAGAGTATGATATACTATTAAGGTGCCTAGACATTTCTGTCCAAGCACCTATTATAATAAGATGAGAGAGGGCATTTTATTTCACCCACACCTTCTTTCCATCCACGATATTGATACCCTTCTGAGGTGCAGAGATTCGTTGTCCTTGGAGGTTGAAAATAGCCTTCTTGGTTGGTGTGTGTGAAAGAGGTAGTATATCATTAGAATATATACTTACTTCACGGTCATAGCTAGTGGTCAAATTGTGAGTTCTTATGGTGGGATGATAGAACACCCAACAGTCGGTTCCTCCATCAGGGTATCTGCCTACAGTTTCTTTCGATGAATGTGAGTTGTAGTGTATCGAATCTTTCCAATTACCATCTGATGATTGCAGAATCAGGGTATTTTTGTCATTATTCTTCAGTTTGAATGGTAAATGCAACTCCGACACAGATGGTTTTTCATCGCACCACACAATCAGGTGTTCATTGGGCTGTATCATCGTATTTACATTGTTAGCTGCATTGATTTGGTATTGTTCGGAATCCTTTCCGTCTGTAATAAAATACCACTGAGATACATCAATTGGTTCCATACCTCGGTTATATAACTCAATCCAATCAGCTCTTTTGCCATAGTCGTTTACATAGATGTTATTTGCGGCACTAATTTCGTTGATGCAGAGAGGCGATACGTTATCTGTTGCTCTTTCGAAGACTGCTATGTAAGTGCCTTTTGTCTGTATTTGTAATGTTTTTTCATGATTCACCCATCTGCCCTGCTGATCTGCCCATCCAATGAAGCGATAGCCTTCAGCAGAGTTTGTGTTAACCGATATGGGACCGAATAGTTCTCCTGAGAACTTGCTGAAAGGCACATCAATGCCTTCAATCTGAATGCTGGCAAATGCACAATTGGTACTGATATTCACATTGATGCTATTTGGAAGAGCGTATGCATGCATAAGTGATTGGATGCGCTCCTCCCTATGTTTTTCATCCCACATGGTTTCTTGTAGTTTGCGGTAGGTGATAGCGGTTGAGCGATTATCAAACGATAGAGCGTCCTTCACAAGGGCACAAATGCTGTCTGCAATATACATGCATCTCTCAGGAGTGTAAATACTTCCATTCAGAATGCAATAGGCTGTGACAAATTGGTTGCGGAATGTGCGATTTTGCTTGAGGTTGTTATAAAGAATCAACACCTCATTCGTATTGACTCCACCGATGGTTTCCACGTTGTTGGTTCTCTCCCAAGTTAAGTCTTGATCAAACAAAACAAAATGGAATTTACCATCTTCCCAAGAGCGATATCCTTTCACGTTGTTGTTGGTATAAAGCCAATCATAACTGCCAGTATAGCAGATAGTAGCCATATAGCGTACAAACTCATCGATGTCCAATAATTCCCTCACACGCTCATATACCTCATCTGAATAGGCTTCATAGGACATCTGAATTAACCTGTCAAACACCTCAGGGGTTCCGCACTTTTGGTGATAACCACCGCTGCTATATTCAAATCCGTCCATTTCATCGTCATCGTAGCCATAGTTGGCTGCTCCATGAAAGCGGTTGTTTGGCTCACGAACATTCATCATTGCCAAATATTTTCCGTTGATGAAAACATGTACAGGCTGATACTCTTGAGCATCAACATAAAATCCGCTTGTAGTCAGCACCTGTTGGGTGATAGCATCCTTGATACGTGGTCCGCCATCTGTTCTGTTGTTATTCCCTCCGTTTCGTATTAAAAGTTGCTTATACTCCTGATATGGTTTGTTTGTGAACACAGGATAGGCGAAATGACCATTGCCGTCATAGAGCTTTTTTGCCTGTACCTTGAACGATGCTGGTTGAAAATGGCGACTATATCCACCAGCAACTTCAAAACTTGTCTCTTGATTGATGACCATCTTGCCGTCGGGTGTCAGATACTCGAAGTTGACTGGACGTTCCCAATCCATGTTAAGGTTGGATTTCCCTATGGAGCCTCGTCCTGCTATGCCGTTTTTCCCATTCACATAGCAACCAATCATATCATCGTAGAGATTGTGGGGGTCAGTGGTAACTGCGACGATGGGCAGATAGTAGTTCCTGTCTTTGTAAATATAGGTACGTGTGACCACGCTACTTGGAAGTTTGTCGTCAGCAAACAGACGCAGACGCAAAACGGTGTTCGTCGAAATCGTGAAAAGACCATCTGGGCTTGTATGTCCGTTTGTGAGTGTCGGAGTGCTACCATCCATCGTATAGCGAAGAGTCGTTCCGGCTGGTATTTGTACATGTACATCGAATTGTGAAGTGAAGAGCCTTGAATCGCAGTCAACCTCAGGAATCGATAAGCGGTCCTGTGCATAATGCCCAGCATTGGGCAATCCTGGAGTAGGCACACCACAATACTGCCACTCGTCTGCCCATATACTCACTCTTGCATAACTGCAACGCGGAACAGACTCCGGGTAAGTGATGGATAAATCCACATCTACTCCATTTTTCGACAGATAGATGACACCTCCATTCCTGTTCAGTTTGAATCTCACCTGCATTGCTGCATCCTGACCATATTCTCCATCTGCTGCATTGTGGTCGAAGAAAATGCATTCGTAGCAACCAGGTTTCAATACACCATAACCGGTCAATCGATGCTTAGTCAGCTCTTCCGAATCATTGCTTATATACCATCCATCCAAGGAAACATTTGTAGCGGTCGGATTGTATAACTCAACCCAACTGCCGTAGTTATTAGAGTAATCGATCGTTTGGTCGATGTTTGCTACACAAACCTCTGTGATTATTAATGTGTTTGAACGAGCATCATTTCGCTGGGCGTTTATGTTCATTCCAATCATGGCAATTAATAATAAACTGTATAACCTTCTCATATACTTTCCCTTTTTTAAATACATACTTAAATATAGTGCAACTTCCATATTTTTTCTGTATTTGTTTTTTCGGCAAAGTTACGATATTATCTTGTCGGAACAGTTATGTTACCTATGGAAAAGATATCAACTTGATGATGGTATAACTCTCAGTAAATCAGTTGGTTATGAGAAGTTTTTGATTTTTTCTGTGGAAAGACTTTTGTAAAAGCATGGAAAGGAAGTAATAAAACAATATATTATGACGAAAAAGGTGCTTGGCATATCCAAGCACCTTTAACATCTCTAAATCTAAGGGCTATAGGAACAGATGTATGTCACCCTTCACCCTTTTCTCCATTACTTCACGAATATCTTCTTACCATCCATGATATTCAGTCCCTTCTGAGGTGCATTGATCCGCTGTCCTTGCAGGTTGTAGATTGATTTACTATTTGACGATTTACCATTTATGATTTCTGCAATACCTGTTGCTGCGGTATCGATTATGCCGCTGAAGGTTTCGTTGCTGTTGTCAATTGTAATCTCATACTGTCCCTCTGGATACTTCGATATGTCGATATTGAGTGCTACGATAGTACTTGCATTCACAACTTTCTCATATACAACTTTGCCTGCATTGTCTGTGATGCGTACCAAGTATGCCTCATCGAGTGGGTTGAGGTTGATGTCGAGCAATTGGTCGTTGTATTCGCCATACAACGCGACGGCTTCCGCTCTCCGCTCAGGCGCCTTTGGTTGCGTCTTAATAGTATGGTTGAAGTCGAAGCGACGTTTCTTGGCATAGGCGGGATTATCATAGCTCAGTTTGTCTGCGAGTTGTTCATTGAAATAGATGACTTCATCACCTACACAACATGCTATGAGAGCACCCATATTGCCATTCCATGAGAAATTAGCATGAGGGAAGGTTTCGCTGCCAACTCCTTCTAACCAACGTTCTACATTTATATCTCCTATTTTGTAATAAGTACCCTTAAATCCCGGAATGCCTTCAGATGCTTTATTGACTAGTAACAACTGTCCTTCTGGGTTTTGTATGCTATCGCCTGTGGAAAGTGTAAAGTCGTAGAGTAATTCAAACTGCTCTTGATGATTGCTAGCAAAATATACCTTCTTGTCTTGCTCATACCATGCTCCTATATATTTTCCACTCTCTACAGACTCTATATTCTCTGGGCTCTTATATTCGATATGATCACCTTTCACACACATCATTCGTTTTGACAACTGGCCTCCAATGATGGTGTCTCCGTCGAAGTAATAGTAGTCAATCCACTCTTCTTTCGGCCATCCGTCAGAGATGACCTTCACCATCCACACCTTTCCGTCTTCGACGAACGGACGATAAGCCATCTGTGGTGTCTTGATGATGACAGGATGCTCCTCGCCATGATTGTCAACAATGATGTAGTTGAGGTTTGGATTGAAACCTGAGACATAGAAGTTTGTGGCATGGAGAGCCATGCAGTCCATCGTTGGCTCCACCTCTTGAATGACGAATTTAATCTTGTGAACCAGCGAGTCGTCTGTTGGCACGTCAATGAAGTAAGCATAGTTGTTGGGACCACATTGAGTGTAGACTTCTCCATAGACATGCAAGCGGTTGCCTTCTAATTCATAAGTCAGCTTATGACGATAGTCCTCTTCCCAATTATCTTCTTTACCAGTAGGCAGGCCGCATCCATGAACTTGACTAAACTCATTGTAGAACGAGAAGGGCAGGTAATTATCGCTTTCTACATAAGCAAGAGAACTCCTCGAAGAAACGGGACTTGAATCGTAGAGGTTTGCTAAAGGTCCTTCAAGAGAGCCGACACCTTCTATCCATGTCTTCTTGAGATTGTTATTGTCTGTGCGACAAACCACCCATTTCCGTAAATAGCGGGAATACGTCGCCAAACTGTCTCCTACCGTATCGTAGTTGTAGCGGATAACCATAGGGCCTTCTGTGTAGTCGTTGACTGACAACACCTTGTATGAAACCATCTTCGACTCATCATACGAATAGGTTTCCAACGTATCACCTGCCATCAACGAATAGTCGAACACAAGAAACTCCTTTTGCATATCAATGTCGAAGAAGTACACTTTGCGGTTTTCTTCACGCAATAACCCTGCGTCATAGTCTACAGTCAACCCGTCCTCACTCCGATACAACTTCATATACGTCTTACCATCCTTCTCCACTTTTTCATTTGTCAGCATGAAATGGTCAAATTGTGTTCTTCCGTCCCAATCAGAACGAACCACATTCCATCGCTTGCCTTGCTCTACAAAGGGAAGGTACTGGGCTAAACTGTCATTCTGGACGTTTTCATTGTTTTGTGTATCTTGTTTTATAATTTCTATATTGGCGATTCTCAAATGGCGGGTATAGGTCTTGGTTTCTGCTGAAGAGACATACGACTGCAACTGAACCATTACGTCTGACGAATATGTTAAAGTCAAAGGAATGTCAATAACAGTAAGGGTATCAGCAGAGGAAGTAAAGTTCAGCTCTTTTCCTGTTGGGTCGAGTGGGTTTTTACAAACGAAGTTGCGTGACTTAGGCCATTGTCCGTCCGCATTCTTAATAAACATGTTGATTCTGAACTGGTTTCCTTGAGGCTCTACGCTTTCAAGACCTTCTGGAGCCATTGTGATGCGGATGGTGTAATTGGTGTTAGCCAACAGCGAAGGCAGGTTGAATGCAATATATGGCTGTGCTGCCTGAGTTGTCGGTATTGCGTGCAGATACTGATTGCCTGGCACTCCGAATTTCGGGTCAAGATTCTCCATCGTGTAGGTGCAGTTCTTGGTGTATGCACCATTCCCCTTTACATCCTCCTCTGTATTAATGTAAGATAGTAAGTCTATTTGACCTAACTGAGCATCTATCACATCTAATAGTTCATCATCAATTTGATCGACAAAGTACAAGGTCTTACCGTCAGAACCTTCGTAGGTGTAAACGGCTCTCGATTTATAGGTCTCAAGGTTCTCTGTGACATGTTTCCTGAAGAATGACACAAACCTTTTTCGAATCATATTGCTGTATTGTACGGCACTATCACCAAACATTTCTTGATGGCGTGCGATGAAGTCATTACATGCTTCGATGGTAGGAATCACTATATCATTCTCATTCCATCCCCATTCAATCAAGTCATAATGCTCGTAATAGAGGTATTCCTTCACATCCAACCATTTATCGCCACTCTCGTCATAGACAGCACGAATTGGCAATGCTTTCAGGGGATAATGTTGATTATCATAGCGATCTACGATGTCGAGTTGGTTGTTATAGTACACCTCAACATCTGCTTTATGACCTCTGCTGTCTTCAATCAGATCTTCTGTCCAATATATTGCGTCATCATAGAAATACCTACTTAAAGTCATACCATCTCGTGTCTGCTCCATCCCTTCAGCTTTTGGTAAGAACAATGTATTACCATTAGGACCTGTCAGCAGAAAGCCTGCAACACCATCCACACTTATCTCTACACTTGCACAGCGATTAATCAGTTCTTGATACTCTGCAACTGTCGGCATTCGCCAATTCTTGCCTTGTAGCTGATAAGCTGCATCGAACTTTGTCTTGGCAATATGAGTTTGCAATCGTTTCTCAAATTCAAAATAATGACCTGAATAAGCCACACTTTGCAAATAATCGCTTGGACGATTAATGCCTATGGTATCTCCCCAACAGAAATATTGACCGTAGTCGGTTGGTGAAGTCGCTCCTACATTGTGTGTAGACCACTTTACACTCAACCCTAAATCAACCATCTCCTCTTCATCATTGATAGAATAGTTCAGATATTTTTGAAGGATTTCATATCTCTCAATAGCTCCATATCCATATTTCCCATCTCTTGTGTCATGGCTTTTGTCATGATACACAATTTTTCCGTTTTTCACATAATAGCCTAAGAATGAAAATGTAGAACTCTTTTTCATAGTTACCATCATCTTTCCATCTTCAGCCGTTCTGACCCAGGTGTCATCAACAGATAATTGATTAACATCCTTTACAAAGAAGTAACAGGCACCCCAATCCCATAAACATATAAGAAATCGAGGTGACGTTTCTCCATTACTATTCCCCGTTGGATACATACTTATAGTTGAATCTGTCATATTAATAAGGATCTTCATCTCGGCTTCAACCTCATCAGGCACCAAATAGGCATCATCTGCAAATGGAGCATACAGCATGACATTGTTCTGGCTACAACCAATTCTATCGATAACCTGAACAGCATTTTCATCTTCTCCAAGCGAATATACCTTGCGAGAAGTCTTATCGACAAGTGTTGTTTGATATTGATTTTCGATGAAATGGGTAAAAATTTCGTTTTTTTGTTCTAAAGACACTTTCCCTTGCCTAAATGCATCGAAGTCATAAACCACGATTTCATCGTCAGTTGACCCAACCAATTCGTAATACCTGTCAGCATCACCCCATTGTTTTTGGTAGAAACTGCGAGGAGCTAGTATTTTATCACCATCTTCTCGGAGAAGGGATATCAGCTCTGCACCATTAGTTCCAAATGCATACGCTCCATTAATATCTATATATTCATGATAGAGCTTCTTGTATGCCCGATTCTGAATCGTTGTGTCGCCTTTCACGTAATAGATGTGGAAGAAATACGCAAGAGGTTCATAAATAGCAGACATATTCACATTGGCTGGAAAATCTTTGACATCCCAAGCCACTTCTTGTTGATACACCCAAACAGGATTTCCTTCCAGCATGGAATGCTGGGCACACAACTGCTCCGATGATGCCAGGAATAGCACCAGAGCGCTAATGAATGTAATAAATGTTCTTTTCATATCTTGTCAATTTTTTAATCACTCTTTTTCTCCCTTTTCTCCATTACTTCACGAATATCTTCTTTCCATCGACAATATTTAAACCCTTCTGCAACCCTTTGATCCGCTGTCCTTGCAGGTTGAAGATTGATTTACCATTTGACGATTTACCATTTACGATTTCTGCAATACCTGTAGTGGTTGTATCGAACACACCATTGAAGGTTTCGTTGCTGTTGTCAATCGTTATGGTGTATTGTCCCTCTGGATACTTAGAGATGTCGATATTCAGGGCTACGATAGTACTTGCATTCACAACTTTCTCATATACCACTTTGCCTGCATTGTCTGTGATGCGTACGATATATGCCTCATCGAGTGGGTTGAGGTTGATGTCGAGCACCTGATTGTTGAATTCGCCATAGAGGGATACTTCCTCCGCTCTTCTGGCTGGCGCTTTTGGCTGGGTCTTAATAGTATGGTTGAAGTCGAAGCGACGCTTCTTGGCATCCACTGACTCTGGAGTAGCCCCATCCTCATATCTGTCGTTGAGATAGATGACTTCATCACCAACGACACAGGACATCAGGAACTCCGGCACAGGATCATCTAATATCGGATCAATTGGAATTCTGGTCGGCCCATTAATATCTCCGACACCTTCTAACCAGAAAGTACTATGAATGTTTTGGCCTTCATCTGCACACATCACAATATCTCTATAAACGCCTTTAAAGCCTTTTATTCCTCCTGTCTGCTTTGGTCCTATTACAAAAGGTGAAGACCAACCCGTCAGAAACTGCAAGGTATCGTTGGCAGCGAGGGAGAAGTCGTACATCAACCTCATAGATTGTATTATCTCGTCATAAAAGTACACCTTCTTATCCTCTTCGTACCATGCTCCCACTTTGCTCAGGAAAGGCTTTGGTGTCCAATACTCATTTGAGTAATCTGGACCAACAAACCGCTGGCACATCATCTGCTTGCAGGTCTTTCCGTCGATGATCGTATCGCCATCGAAGTAATAGTAGTCAACTATCTGCACAGGATTACCAGAAATAGTTCCCACCTTCCATACTTTACCTTCTTCGACAAACGGACGGTAAGCAATTTCAGGGGTAACCTCAACACCTTCGTATAGTTGCGAATCACCGATAGTGTTGCACCAAACCTGCCATCCCTTGGCTTTTGCGATTGCCACTTGTTCCTTTGAGCAGATATTGTGGTCGGGGGTGTAATCTTGGCTTCCTTCAGCAGGACTTTCGCTGTAGACAAACATAAATGCCCCATTGCTCTCTTCACGTTCGGGGATATTGGTCATGATATGCTGGAAGGCATCGAGACCAAGGTTATTAAACTCGCAGAGAATTCCATTGAGTTTTGAACATCCCGAAATCTTGATGGAGGTAAGAGCGTTCATAGCGCAGAGAATAGTCTGAAGTTCAGTAAGACCAGAGCAGTCGAGTGTCGTCAGTTGATTCTCCTGACAATCGAACGACCGTAGTGCCTTACATGCAGATATATCAATGGTCTTGAGCTGGTTTCCGCTACATACAAAAGATTTCATTTTTTTGCAAGGTGACGGATCGATAGTCGTAAGCAAGTTCGTGCCACAATCTAAACCGATGAGTTCCGTACAATCAGTAAGGTCGATAGCTGTGAGTTTGCATCCGTGACAATATAGATGCTGAAGCGCTTTGCAACCCGAAAGGTTGATGGATGCCAGCTGCCTGTTGAAGGAACAATCGAGCGCATTCAGTTGAGGACAACCGGAAAGGTCGAGCGTTGTCAGTTCATTACTTGAACAGTACAAACTTGTCAGCGATGTAAATATCTCAATTCCTTGCAGATTTGCAATGTTCTTGCCGTTTACATCAATCATCGTGACTCCAGTAATCTCTTCATCTGTCAACACACCATCCTTGCCATACTCCTGATTGAGCACCCAGTTGCGGAAGTTCTCATCCGGGAAGTTCTCTTCGTTGATAGCAATTGACTTTGTTGGGTCTTCTTTTCCCTCTGGATGATTGCCCATATATTGTCCCATGAAGAGGATGACGCCTGTCGATTGCTCGCTGATGATGTAGAAGAACGGACGGTTGGCACAGAACGAAGCGTATGGAGGGAGGCTTGTGGGGAGAGCACCGCTGGTAGTGACGGCTGCTGCCCTCGAACCCATTTCATCGACCTTAATCTTGGCTACCTGTTTCATCATGTCAATGTAGATGTTTCCACCGATGTTGTTTCCATCTGTAATAATTGGACACATGTGTGAGAAATCAGCTGTACCGGGATTAAAAGCAGAAGGCATACCTAAAGCAGACATTACATGTACTAGGTCTTGATTGGTTTCTATCTCGAAGCGTGGCAGTTCCAGACCTACTTCATAATTATTACCATTTATCTGCCAGTTCTTCCCGTTCAGGCACTCCAACACCTCATCAAGCGTCTTGCCTTCACGTGGAAGGAACACCTGCATGGTGTAGGTTCCGTTTCCATAAGGCAGGCTGACGGTCTGATAGAGATTGTTCTCTGCATAAGTCGTTTGGATGCGTTGGCCCATCATCGGCACCTTCTCACCGCCTGCAAATGGCTTGTCCGTTGTATTTTCGATCTCGAACGGACGGCTCCACATCCCCTTGAAATACGTTGCATTCAGCAGATAGTCTACCGCATTAGGGTTGAATTCTTGTTCACTCAACACCTCTTGAACCATACCCTCTGTGTGGTCACTTGCCCATTGATTGATGACGCCGCGCGTCTCTCCATCGTTGAAATCACGCGACTGCGGATAGGCATAATAATAATTGTTCACAGTATGTGTGAAGTCCTGTTGCAATTCATAGCCACGCCCTTTGTTCACAAAGATGGTGTTCGAAAGTATGGCCTTCGTGGTGTTGTCTGTATAGCCGGCTGTAAGTAGGCCATTTGTTATCTTCTGGCAGAATTCGTTCTGTGCAGCAACGTCATCAAATCCTAATACCGTGTTTATTTCCTGTTGAGTCTGCCCTCCGGCACCATTGTTCAGCATACCCAGAGCGTAGGTGATGCTCAGCGGTGAGAGCACCTTGCTCTTTCCATCGCGTATCTTACGGAAGAGGTTAAAAGCAAAGTCGTTGTTCTGCTCCACCAGCCTTTTCTCATTCTCAGTCAGTTGAATATACGTAGGAAGATTGAAGAAGGAATTGTAGAAAATGAATTCATCATCTAACATATATTCAAACGTCTCGTAATCGCAATAGCAGTCAGGTTCAGGAGCCAAAGGATAGAGTATGATTCCATATTTCTGAAGGCCCACACCCTCGAGACCTATAAGACCTCTCCTTTGATAGCGTTTCAATAACTTCCCATTTATGTCGATTACATCTTCTACCGCAACATCAGCCTCTTCAAAATAATAATAAGTGGTGATATCGCAAATCATGAAATCCTTCTGGTCGCCCGCATAGTCATACTGCCACACCCGACCATCCTCATCCTCACGGAAAGCCCCATAATAGAGCGTTTCGTGGCTCACCTCATCCCATCGGTACATCTTCCTGTACTCACGACCGTCAATCACCGTATCGCCCCTCACAGTGTACGAAACGCTATATGTCCGATCGTCAAACTTACCCGCCTCATCATTATAATGATGATAGGCATAATACCACGTCTTTCCTTCCACCAGCATCGTGCGGAGTGTCGTCTTAGCACTTGCCATCAGTGGGCAGACTATCAATAATAAAATAACCAGTCTTTTCATAATCATTTCATTTTATCTTGTTAATATCTGTTCCAATGTAATGTCTGGATTGCTTTCTCCAAACATGTCTTTCTTTAACTTGAGTTTGCGGTGTTGTACTGCTGAGATGGTGATGCAGTAGATGTTGCCGATTGCCCGATTGCTGAGACCCAGACGGGTGAGGATGCATAGTCGGATATCATCTTCCTGCATCTCAGGATATTGCTCTCGGATATTGGCGAAGCGATTGCCGTCGATTGCATTGAGGGTACGCTCCACTTCAGCCCATTCGCGTTGATTGAGGACGACTCGAGAGTCATTGCTAAGGTTTAGTTTTTTGATGACCTCAGTACGTTCGAGGATGTAGTTTTGCAGGAAGGCAACTACTTCGCCCGTTTGCTGTAACTGTGATTGCTGATATTCTTTCTCTTGTTGCAACTGACGCTTCTCTTGTTCCTGAATCAGCAGTTCGTTCTTCAGTTCTGACTTCTCGTATGCTTGGTGCTGACGAATCAACCGCATGCGATAGCGGAACACCATCACAACAGCCATGATGATGAGGACACCTGCAACGATAGAGATGATGAGCAAGTAGCGGAATAGATTTGAGCGGTAGGTGAGTTGCTGATTCTCCACCTCCTGACGAAGTGTTTCCTGATAGTAGTCGTCTTTCTGCTGCAAGGCATTGAAGTAGAAATCTTCTATCTGTTCGAAGGTCTCATCGATATCGTCCTCCAGCTTTGTGGCTCCCATACGTCGTAAGGCGATTTTAGCCAAGCTGCTTTGAACGATATATGCCAGATGGACATCATCTCCTGGCTCGATCTGCTTGTAGATGTTTTCTGCAGAATCGAGCATGTTGAGGCTTAGGTAACAGCGACCCATCACCTGAAGGGTGCCAGGCAGGAGATCTGCTGTGGCTAATGTCTCAGCCCGATGTGCCTCGTCGAGTGCTTCACGATACTTACCCTCTGCCCAAGTGATATTGGCAAGACTGGTGAGGGTTTGACACATCAAGTCAGTTATTCTGTTTTGTGCAGCGAGCTCGTATGCTTTTTCGATGAATCCGAGTGCTTCATCATAAGACTCATCAGATGCATAAGATACTTGAGCTGCGTATGTGCCCGCATAGTCGAGTAGGATGATGTGGTTTCGCTCATCGTCAGGATGTTGCTCGTATGCTTGCAGAGCTTTCTTCATCAGTTGAAGCGCCTTTTCAGCGTTGCCTTGCGACAGAGTAGCTGCCAATCGTTGATAGGATATATAATAGGTGTGCCAGTCACCTTCGGATTCTGACTGATGGATGGCTTGGCGTAAGAGCGTCTCACCAAGACGTATGCTGTCATCCTGTAAAGCACGTTCGGCCTCTTCAAGACAAGCCTTCGCTGTCTGAGTCTGTTGGCCTTGCTGTTTGCAACTATTAAGAGCAAGCAAAATGCCGATGATGAGTATGATACTTCGTTTCATGTGTATAGTTATTGATTATCGTTTGCAAAGTTACGAAATAGTTTTGATACTTGTATGCTTTACCTATGGAAAATTAATGAGACATGAAAAAATATAATTTCCACGAAATCAGATACTTACACAGAAACCCGTTCTGCAACCTATGGAAAGTAATTGGTCGGGGTATGGAAAATGGCGGAACTTTTCGCGTATTCAGCTACTTTTTCTAGGTTTTTTCAGTAAAACTAAGCCTCTTGTTTCGTTTCCACTTTCTATTATAAAGATGAAATCCCTAAGGGGAATTTTTGCAGCCCCTAGGGGAAAATGTTTTTTCCCTTAAGGGTATTTTCTGTTGCAGGTCGTGCAACGTACGTTGCACGACCTGCAACATAGGTTGCACGACCTGCAACAGAAATTTCCCCTAGGACTTAAAACAAATAGATTGGGAGATTGAATAATTTATGAATAGGGAGAAAAAAAGCAGCCCCGTGAGGCTGCCTTTAATCTGTAAGTTGTAAATCAAAAAAATGTTAACTGTTTGGAGTTAAGGCTCTTTGATATAATCGTCGTGACTAGGGTTGTTTTCCTCTGCTTTGATGAGTTCGATGTTGAGACGTTCCACGAGTGTGAGTTCGTCGTACACATCGTCGTTCGAGGGTCGAGGACTGAACCAAGGCTGGTTGCCGAAATACTCAACGAGGTCGGGCGAGGATACCATGTAGCTATGGACAGCCAGTATTGAGTTACGCATGATGCGGAGTGTGGATTTCTTCAGTTTGGAGAACTCACGGTCGTTGAGCAGGATGCGGTTGGCATATCCGAATCGTGGTTCGGAGTTGACCCAAATAAGGGTTTCTTTCTCTCCCTTACGGGTGAACATACCGTATTCGTCTTGCTCTACCTGATAGAGGGTGAGTCCGTTGAGGGTTTGTACAATCTCCCATTTGCCTTCGAGGTTGGTGAGTCCGCTTATCTTGACCACTCCTGTTACGCATCCGTTGAAGGTGATATTCTCATAGGTAGCTCGTGCCACACCCCGTTCGTAGATGATTTCGTGGCCGATTTGGAGAGTGTCGCCATAGTGGTCGATATACTTTCCCGAGATTTGTTCCATCCACTTGCCTACAGCTACTTTCTCTCCATTTATACTCTGTGTGGCATCGAGTATGTTGAGCAGATAGTTGTTTGCGTCGTAGAGACATAGGAGTCGCCAGCCTTGTTGATTGATGAACTTAGCTCGGGTTGATTTCTCGAAGGGGTTGAATCCATCGCTATTGGGGTCGGTACCAATGGTGTATTCGTCAGTCTTGCCTGGTGTGGGAGTGAGTCGGAATGCCAATTCTTCACCTTCAGCCGTAGCTGAGAACGTGATGGTGCGGTCGGAGTTGACTTTAGCCGTATAGTCCATAGACCCTACGTTCCATTTAGACCCTGTACGAATGCCCTGCGCCTGCATACCAGCAAGGGTAAACAGGCACAGTATGAATAGAACGGAATGTTTCATATCGCTATTATTCTCTTGGAGTAAAGACAAGGTTGTCGAGTATGTACTTCACTTCTTCGTCGTTGAGCAGGTCGTCGATTTTATTGGGTTGACCATCAGCAGGGTAAACTATCATTTCGAACATGTTGTAACCTCCCCAACCAGCTTGGCTGTACTCGGAGAAATCTACTTCATAGTAGTAGCCGTATTTAGTCAGCTCATTTCCTTCTAACAACATATAAGGCCAACGGAAGGCATTACGACCAGCAACCTTGACATCCTCGATGCCTTGTTTCTCTTTCTCGAGTCCATTTTTCTGGAGCAATTCTTTTCTTTCTGCGATGGTGTAACTGTCGAAATCGTTTATAGCAATCACGACCTTGTCTCCTACAATATAGAACATACTGCTGACAGCAACATCTGCGATTGCTTTTGGCTGATCTTCAGTAATCACATAACCTTTTCCCTGAGGAACAGATGCCTTCAAGGTGAACCAAGAATAGTGGTCGTAAGTCAAAGAATCTGTTGCGAATGATGGCCCGTTATTGTTACCTGTGTTACCACAAGAAACCATCAGCATGCTTGCTGCTACAATGGCGAAGCTGAATAATGCTTTTTTCATAATCGTTTGAGTTTTTAAAGGGTTAGACATTGTTTTAGTTTTTTGATGTTATTGATGCGATTGAATGTTGATTTGGTTTGGTAACCTGTTCTTTTCTGACTGCAAAGTTACAACAAAAAATTAATAACACTTGTTAAATTCTTCTTTTTTTCATGTGCTACCTTGTTTTTCCCCACAAATTGGCGTATAAAGGTGTATTTCGACCGTTTTTGGCTCAAAAAAGTGCGGATTATTCGAAAAAAGTGACTAGTAAGTGGTTAAATGGTAAATAATTTGTAACTTTGCAGTGTCGTTAAGATATAAAAAAGTTGAAGATGGTGCCTTAGAGAGCGGATGATGAACGAAAAGAAGGGTCAGCAACTCAAGGAACAGAACAGTCAAAACAATCAATCACACAATATTAACATTAAAAGCACAAAGAAAATGGCTTACACAAAGACAACAAAAACAAGTTACGGCTCACGCGTAAAAAGCTCGTGTGCTGGTATTGGAGGAGGTTTCCTTCTCTTTATCGGTGCCACAATACTGCTGTGGTGGAACGAAGGTAGAGCAGTAAGAACTGCAGACATGCTTGAAGAAGCTCAGGAAGTATGTGTTGAAATGCCAAACCCGGACAAGAAAGATGCTTCGCTGGAAGGTGAATTGGTTTGCGCAACTGCAATGGCTACAACGACAGACTCTTTGATTGACAAAGACTATGGCGTAGGAGTAACTGCAATCGGTATTAAGCGTACTGTGGAGTACTATCAGTGGGTTGAGCACGAACACAAAGAGACAGAGGACAAACTCGGCGGAGGTGAAGAGACCACCTACACTTATACCTATACGACGGAATGGGTAAGCACTCCTCAGAATTCAGCAGACTTCGAGGACCCAGCTTATCAGAACAAAAATGCAGTATTGGCAAATGTCGAGGAGAATGAACAGTGGGCACAGAACGTCAACTTCGGTGCTTATATGCTGAACTCAAGCCTGATTACTAGCATTTCATCGACTGAAGATTTCGATTTGGCAATCAGCGACAACCTGCTTAGTCAGTTAGACAAGAATGCCAAAGATGCTTATGTACGCTTCCATGGTAAACCAGCTGTAGTTGTTGATTCAACAGATATAGACAGCGGATATCAGTATATTCACGTGAAAGATAATGTGCTCTATTATGGTGTAAACCCATCAGTACCTCAGATTGGTGATGTACGTGTGACGTTCACTAAGGTCGTTCCTGCGAAAGTAACAATCATTTCACAGGTTACAGGAGACACCTTCAAGGCTTACAAGGCAAAGAATGGTGAGCTTTTCCAGACTTTGGTAATGGGTAAGCAGTCAATTGAAGAGATCTTTGATGCTGAAAACATGAGTAACACCATATTGACTTGGTTATTACGTCTGCTGGGTATCGTCCTCGTTATCGCAGGTCTGAGAGGAATCTTCGGCATCATCGAAACCCTCTTGAAGGTTGTTCCATTCATTGCCAACATTGTTGGATGGGGTGTAGGTCTCGTTTGTACAGTCGTAGGTATTGTATGGTCACTCCTTGTAATCGCTATTGCATGGATATTCTATCGTCCTGTACTCGGAATCATCTTGCTTGTCATCGCAGGTCTGCTCATCTGGATTTTTGCTTTCGGTGGAAAGAACAAGATTAAGCAGTTGGCCAGCAAGAAAGACGAAGCAGCTGCCGAAGCATAAAATAATAAGGTATGAAACAAATCCATATCGTACTGTTTGCCACACTTCTGCTAGCAAGTTGTAACTCTGGACAGAAACAAGCACAAACGTCTGAGCCTGAGTTCGATAAGCAGCAAGAAGAACAAACCATCAAGGCACTCGTAGATGAGATCTATAAAGAGGTGAATCTACGCTGGGCTAACGACAGCGGAGTAATCGACTACGCTAACTCGTTGGAAGAACTGTATACCACGAAGGAATGGCAAGAATTGTACAACCAACTGCGTTCGATAGAATCGGAGAATTTGAAATCGGGCAACGATGAAAACGTCTATTTTGCTGAAGGTGGTAATGTGTGGACAATGGGTTCGTTCAATATTCCTTTTACTACCGAACTCAAGAGTGTGGAGTTTTCGAACGATTCGACAGCAGACGTTTACTTCATCTTGAAACCTGCTGAAAGCGATAATATCCTGATTAAGTGGGAGATGCTGAAGGTGGACGGCAAGTGGTTGATTCATAACTTCTTACAAGGTGACGAAAACTATACTGAATATGTGTATGACTATAAGGTTCACATGAAGGAGTTCATTGAAAACAATACAGGAGTTTGACTCGTGTGGTTGAAGCCTCTTTTGTTAGGGCAACAGTATGAACGAAAAGACAAAGGGAATGCGTGTGTATTCCCTTTGTTTTGTCATAAGAGGTATGCTAATTGGACATATTCCGTAGTAGGATTTATGTAAAACATAAATAAATCGACATAAATGCATTCAGATTAAATAAAATTCTGTACCTTTGCACCGCCAATGGAGAAAGCCCCGCTCGTTGAGGGGAACCATTCGGAAAGATAAATTGCATAGGAATATGAAAGTAATGAAATTCGGCGGAACGTCCGTAGGTTCCGTAAAAAGCATTTTGAGCTTAAAAGAGATTGTGGAGGCAGAGGCTCGGACGCAACCTGTCATAGTAGTAGTAAGCGCACTCGACGGCATTACAGACAAACTGATTGCAATGTCGCAGATGGCAAAACAGGGCGACGAGCACTATCGCGAAGAATTTGATGCGATGGTAAGACGCCACCACTTGATGATAGACACTATCATCCATGACATCAATAAGCGCGTAGACTTAATCAACAATGTAGATCAGCTCTTCGATCAGTTGAAGAGCATCCTCTATGGTGTGTATCTGGTTCACGATTTGTCGAAAAAGACCGAGGACACCATCGTGTCGTATGGTGAGCGTCTGAGTTCGCATATCGTGGCAGGTATGGTGAAAAACGGTGTTCGCATGAACAGCCGCGACTTTATTCGTACGGAGAAGAAACAGGGCCGACATGTACTCGACACAGAGCTTACCAAGCAATTGGTAAAGGAGACCTTTGCAGAGATCAACAGCAAGAAATCAGAGGTAAGGTCTATTTATGTGGTACCTGGCTTCATTGCTCGCGACCGTGATACCCACGAGACAACCAACTTGGGACGTGGTGGAAGTGACTATACTGCCGCTATCATCGCAGCTGTGTTGGATGCCGAAGTATTGGAAATCTGGACAGATGTGGACGGCTTCATGACGGCTGATCCGAAAGTGATTAAGAGCGCCTATACAATCAATGAACTCTCATACGTAGAGGCGATGGAACTCTGTAACTTCGGTGCGAAAGTGATTTATCCACCGACCATCTATCCTGTCTGCGTGAAGAATATACCTATCAAGGTAAAAAATACCTTTAACCCTGGGCATCCAGGAACCCTCATCAAAGATAAGATTGAAGATGACAATAAGCCCATCAAGGGTATATCGAGTATCAAAGGTACTTCGCTGATTACCGTTACGGGTCTCTCTATGGTGGGTGTGATTGGTGTGAACCGCCGTATCTTCACCACATTGGCTAATAAGGGAATCTCTGTATTTATGGTATCTCAGGCTTCTTCGGAGAACTCCACCAGTATTGGTGTGCGCGATGAGGATGCAGCTGCTGCAGCAGAGGTGTTGAACGCTGAATTCGCCAAGGAGATAGAGACAGGAGCTATGTACCCAATGTTAGTAGAGAGTGGCTTGGCTACTATCGCTATCGTGGGTGAGAATATGAAGCAGACTCCAGGTATCGCTGGTAAGTTGTTTGGTACTTTGGGACGCTCGGGTATCTCTGTGATAGCTTGTGCTCAGGGTGCATCAGAAACGAATATTTCGTTTGTAGTGGACGGCAAGTTCCTGCGTAAGTCGCTCAACGTGCTCCACGATTCATTCTTCCTTTCAGAATATAAGGTACTGAACCTCTTTATCTGTGGTATCGGAACGGTTGGAGGTATGCTACTTGAGCAAATCCGTACTCAGCAGCAGTTCCTGATGCAGTCGAGACGCTTAAAACTGAATGTGGTCGGCATTTCAGATGTTGATAACTTCGTGCTGGATCGCGATGGAATCGACTTGGACAACTACGAGAAGATTCTGCGTGCTGGATTCCCAGCTAATACAGAACATATGCGCGACGAGATCGTGAAGATGAATATTTTCAATAGCGTCTTCGTTGATTGTACTGCAAGTCGTCAGATTGCAATGCTGTATCAGACATTCTTAGAACACAATATTTCAGTAGTAGCAGCCAACAAGATTGCAGCTTCAAGCGATTACGACAGCTATTTGAAACTGAAGCAAACAGCCAGAGACAGAGGTGTGTGGTTCCGTTATGAGACCAATGTAGGAGCGGGTCTGCCTATCATCGGCACCATCAACGACTTATGTAACTCAGGCGATAAGATTCTGAAGATAGAAGCAATCTTGAGTGGTACGCTCAACTTTATCTTCAACGAAATAGCAGCAGATGTGCCATTCTCAGAAACCGTAAAGCGTGCTAAGGAGCAGCGTTATAGTGAACCGGATCCTCGTATAGATCTCAGTGGTACGGATGTAATCCGCAAATTGGTCATTCTGACTCGTGAAGCTGGCTACAAGGTAGAACAAGACGATGTGGAGAAGCATTTGTTTGTACCAGACAGTTACTTTGAAGGTAGCATAGAGGATTTCTGGAAGCGTTTGCCAGAATTAGATGCAGACTTTGAGGCTCGTCGTAAGGTCTTGGAGGCAGAGAACAAGCGCTGGCGTTTTGTTGCCACGATGGAAGCAGATGAGAACGATCCGTCGTCATTCAAGACCAGCGTTGCCCTGAAGGAGGTGCCTTATGGACATCCATTCTACGGATTGGAAGGTTCGAACAACATCGTGCTACTCACTACTGAGCGCTATAAGGAATATCCTATGCTGATTCAGGGCTATGGTGCAGGAGCAGCAGTTACGGCTGCCGGTGTTTTCGCTAACATTATGTCTATCGCCAATATATAGAATGAATTATCGTGCTATCCGAATGTAGAAGTATTCTGCTGAGGTGAAGCTGATAATGCATAAAACATCGTTTTATGAAACATATTATCATTCTTGGAGATGGAATGGCCGACCTTCCAGTTGAAAGACTGGGAGGTAAGACCTTACTACAATATGCACAAAAGCCAATGATGGACCAGTTGGCATGTGAAGGAAAGACGGGACGGCTGATAACAATCCCAGAAGGTTTCTCGCCTGGTTCTGAGGTTGCCAATACAGCGATTCTCGGTTATGATTTAAATAAGGTGTATGAGGGACGTGGTCCCCTCGAAGCAGCTTCCATTGGTTATGAGATGGCTGAGGATGATTTTGCCATAAGGTGTAATATCATTACGCTCGAAGATGGTAGGATTATCACCCATAATGGAGGTAATTTGGAAACCAATGATGCCCGTGTGCTCATTGAGTATCTCAACGAGAACCTCGCTAAGCCTATCAACGAGAGGGAGGGTTGTGAACGTGTAAAGTTCATCACAGGCATCCAGTATCGTCATTTGTTGGTCATCAAAGGTGGCAATAAACATATTGAATGTGCCCCACCTCACGACCATCCTAACGAGTTGTGGCGACCTCTATTGGTCAAACCTGCTTCAGATAGCAGTAGTTCTGTGGCAAACAATCAGCGTCTCTCTCCCCAGCAAACGGCTGACCTTATCAATGAGCTTATCCTGAAGTCTCAGGAACTGTTGAGTAAACATCCTTATAATGTTGCGAAAGCCGCAAAGGGAGCGCGTCAGGCAAATAGCATCTGGCCTTGGAGTGGAGGTTACCGCCCTTCGATGCAGACACTTATGGAACAATACCCTCAGGTGAAGTCGGGTTCTGTCATTTCTGCAGTAGATCTCATTCGAGGCATAGGACATTATGCCGGATTGAAGATTGTTGAGGTTGAAGGAGCAACAGGTCTTTCCAATACGAACTATGAAGGGAAAGCACAAGCGGCTATCGAAGCATTGAGACATGAAGATTTTGTATTTGTTCACGTAGAAGCTAGTGATGAGGCGGGACATGATGGGGATCTGGATTTGAAACTTAAGACCATAGAATATCTTGATAGCAGACTGATTTCTCCCATTTATCAAGAAATTGTCAATTGGGACACCCCTGTTTGCATCGCTGTGTTGCCTGATCATCTTACACCTGTAGAGTTGCGTATTCATGTTGGCAAACCTGTACCATTCTTGATTTGGTACAAGGGGATTCAACCCGATGAGGTGCAGCAATACGATGAGATTTCTTGTATGACAGGCTGTTATGGCTTGCTGAAATTAGATGATTTTATTAAAGAATTTATGAAGTTTTAAATATGAAATATTATAGTACTAATGGTAAGGCTCCAATGGCCGATTTGCGGAAGGCTGTCGTGAAAGGACTTGCTGAGGATAAGGGATTGTATATGCCCGAAACAATAAAGACATTACCCGTAGAGTTCTACAATGACATAGCGAGCATGTCGTTCCGTGATATTGCCTACAATGTAGCAAGTGCGTTCTTTGGTGAAGATGTAGATGGCGATGCCTTGCAGGATATTGTTTATGACACTCTTTCGTTCGATTGTCCTGTTGTAAAAGTGACAGACAATACCTATTCATTGGAACTCTTTCACGGACCTACCCTTGCATTCAAAGATGTAGGAGCACGTTTCATGGCGCGCCTGCTGCAGTATTTTATTAGAGGTGAGAGGTCAGAGGCGAGAGGTGAAGTAAACGTTCTTGTAGCTACGAGTGGCGATACGGGTAGTGCGGTTGCGAACGGATTTCTCGGAGTTGAAGGTATACATGTATATGTATTATATCCGAAAGGCAAGGTAAGTCCGATTCAGGAGTGCCAGTTTACCACTTTGGGTAAGAATATAACAGCTATTGAGGTTGATGGCGTATTTGATGACTGCCAAGCATTGGTGAAGAATGCTTTCATGGATAAAGAGCTGAACCAACACATGAAACTAACTTCTGCTAACAGTATCAACGTGGCACGTTTCCTGCCTCAGGCTTTCTATTATTTCTATGCTTATGCCCAATTAATGAAGACTGGTGTCATAAGAAATGAACAAAGAGGCTCGGCTCAGTCTTCCAATTTAGTTGTGTGTGTGCCATCTGGTAACTTTGGTAACATTTGCGCAGGATTGTTTGCAAAACGAATGGGACTACCTGTGAAGCGTTTTATCGCAGCCAATAATGCAAATAGCGTATTCTACGAATACCTTCAGAATGGTATTTATAATCCTCGTCCATCCATTCAAACGATTGCAAATGCGATGGATGTAGGTGACCCAAGTAATTTTGCGCGCGTATACGATTTATATAATAAGGAGTATGAAGTTATCCGAAAAGAGATTAGTGGAGCAACTTACACGGATGAGCAGATTGCGGATACGATGCGTAAGGTCTATCGCAATGCTGGTTATATTTGTGATCCACACGGTGCATGTGGCTATCGTGCCCTTTCCGAAGGATTGAAACCTGATGAAATGGGCGTTTTTCTTGAAACTGCTCATCCTGCGAAGTTCAAGACTACGGTTGATGAGATTTTGGGTACCGATATCGAAATACCTGCTAAGTTGCAAGCTTTCATGCAAGGTACAAAGCAAAGTGTGCAGATGTCGAAAGAATTCAAGGATTTCAAGGCATATTTGATGAATGAATGATTAAAGCCATTTTCCTCGATATAGATGGTACGTTGGTGTCGTTTCACACTCATCAGATTCCACCATCAACAATAAATGCTATCCATCAGGTACGGCAACAAGGTGTGAAAGTTTTTATTGCTACGGGGCGTCCTTTGCCATTCGTAGATAATCTGGGTGAACTTGAGTATGATGGTATCATGACCGTTAACGGTGCAAGTTGTCGGACGGCCGATGGTACCGTCATACGCCATCAACCTATACATCGTGATGATTTGTTACGCCTTATTGATTATTACCATAGTCATCCTTTCCCTCTAGCTTTTGCTGCGAACGATGATATATTTATTACGATGACATCGCCCGAAGCCCTTGAGGTTTTGAGTATTCTTAATCTAAAATGTCCTCCAATATTACCCATCGAACGCTGTCTGGAGATGGACGTGATGCAAATTATTGCCTTCTTTAAAGATATGGATGATCCACGCATCATGACGGAAGTTCTTCAGGGCTGTTCTGCACAGCGTTGGCACCCATATTTTGCTGATGTCATCTGTCAAGGAAATAACAAGGCAATCGGTATCGATGCCATTATCGGCCATTATGGCATTTCACTCGATGAAACGATGGCCTTTGGCGATGGGGGGAATGATATTACGATGCTTCAGCATGTAGGTCTTGGCATTGCGATGGGGAATGCAAGAGAGGAGGTGAAAGCGGCTGCAGATGATGTTACTGCCTCAGTTGATGAGGACGGAGTAGCGCAAGCACTAAAACGTTATTTCCATATATAACTCAGTCCGTTTTGGATAAAAAACCATGAGGAAACAGCTTTTTTCGCACATTTTTTGAAAAAAAAACAGTAAATCTACCATTTAAGTCATAATTATTTCGTACCTTTGCACCCGCAAATGAAAATGGTGCCTTAGCTCAGTAGGTAGAGCATCGGACTGAAAATCCGTGTGTCCCCGGTTCGAATCCTGGAGGTACCACTTCGGCAAGAGGAGGATGTGAATGTCACATCCCCCTTTTTTTGTTGTTACGGTTGCGCCATTCTGTTCGTGACAAACTGACATACTTTTGACTGGGTAATTATCGTTTGTCATCTTGGCACGATGTTTGCAACTATGTTTATTGAAATCTTTCGGGATTAGCAGAAAAGATAACTATTAGTAAATCTTTAAAATAAAAAATTATGAACATTAAACCATTAGCTGACAGGGTGGTTATTCTCCCTGCTCCAGCAGAAACAAAGACAGTTGGTGGTATCATTATCCCAGATACCGCAAAGGAGAAACCCCTACAGGGTGAAGTTGTTGCAGCAGGCAACGGTACTAAAGATGAAGAAATGGTGTTGAAGGTAGGCGATAAAGTGCTGTATGGCAAATATGCAGGTACAGAACTTGAGTTTGAAGGAACTAAATACCTGATTATGCGTCAAAGTGACGTTCTTGCTATTCTCGCTTAAAGAATCCATGTAATGAAATAACGTAATATCGTAATAACGAAAGATAAAAGATTATGGCTAAAGATTTAAAATTCTCAATAGAAGCTCGTGAGCAGCTTAAGAATGGTGTTGACGAGTTGGCAAATGCCGTTAAGGTGACATTAGGTCCTAAGGGACGTAATGTAATTATTGAAAAGAAGTTTGGTGCTCCTCAAATTACAAAGGATGGAGTTACAGTTGCTAAGGAAATAGAACTTGCAGATGCATTCCAGAATACTGGTGCTCAGTTAGTAAAGAGTGTTGCGAGCAAGACAGGCGATGATGCTGGAGACGGTACGACAACCGCAACCGTACTTGCACAGGCAATATGTACTGCAGGATTGAAGAATGTGGCTGCAGGTGCCAATCCAATGGATTTGAAGCGTGGTATCGACAAGGCTGTAGCTAAAGTTGTTGAGCATATCAAGGACCAAAGCGAGCAGGTAGGTGACAACTACGACAAGATTGAGCAGGTAGCTACTGTTAGTGCAAACAACGATCAGGAAATCGGTAAGCTCATTGCTGATGCCATGAAGAAAGTATCAAAGGACGGAGTTATCACCATTGAGGAAGCAAAAACGCGTGACACAACCATTGGTGTTGTTGAGGGAATGCAGTTCGATCGTGGTTACCTTTCTCCTTATTTTGTAACTGATACAGAGAAGATGGAGTGCCAGATGGACAACCCACAGATTCTTATCTATGACAAGAAGATTTCTAATCTTAAAGAGTTCCTTCCTATTCTCGAACCAGCTGTTCAGACAGGTCGCCCATTGCTTGTTATTGCAGAAGACATCGACAGCGAGGCTCTTACTACATTGGTCGTAAATCGTTTGCGTAGCCAATTGAAGATATGTGCTGTTAAGGCTCCAGGTTTTGGCGACCGTCGCAAAGCAATGCTTGAGGATATTGCTATCTTGACTGGTGGTGTAGTAATATCTGAGGAGAAAGGTTTGAAACTTGAACAGGCAACTATAGAAATGTTGGGCTCTGCAGAGAAGGTTACTATCTCTAAGGATAACACAACTATCGTTGGCGGTAAGGGCGAGAAGCAGCTCATTAAGGATCGTGTGAACCAAATCAAGAATGAGATTTCTAATACAACCTCTTCTTACGATAAGGAAAAACTTCAGGAGCGTCTTGCCAAGTTGTCAGGTGGCGTAGCAGTTCTCTATGTTGGTGCTGCCAGTGAAGTTGAGATGAAGGAAAAGAAAGATCGTGTTGACGATGCGCTTTGCGCTACTCGTGCTGCAATTGAAGAAGGTATCATTCCTGGTGGTGGAGTTGCATACATCCGAGCTATTGAGAGTTTGGAAGGACTTCAGGGCGAGAATGCAGATGAGACAACTGGTATTAAGATTATCGAGCGTGCCATCGAAGAGCCACTTCGCCAGATTGTAGAGAATGCGGGTCTTGAAGGTTCGGTAGTTGTTCAGAAAGTACGCGAAGGCAAGGGTGACTTTGGCTACAACGCACGTAAGGACGTCTATGAGAACCTCCGTGAGAGCGGAATTATCGACCCAGCAAAGGTTGCAAGAGTTGCATTAGAGAACGCTGCATCTATCGCGGGTATGTTCCTGACTACTGAGTGTGTCATCGTAGATAAGAAAGAAGATAAGCCTGAGATGCCAATGGGTGCACCAGGCATGGGAGGTATGATGTAATAGTAGACAATCACTAAATTTAGTAAGAGGTGTCAATTTGATTTGGCACCTCTTATTTTTGTTCTTGTAGATGATTATTTGACTTAATTCCCATGTTCAACAGCAAAACTCGCTACTTTTTTGTGTTCACTTAGCTGAGATTTTGTATCTTTGCACTCAAATAATCAATTAATTGAACGTAAGATGTTTTTTACAGGTATAATTATCGCAATCATGACATTTGTCACAATTGGAATTTGGCATCCAATTGTTATCAAAACAGAATACTATTGGGGAACTCGTCCGTGGATTATCTATCTGTTTATCGGCATTGGCTGTTGCGGAACTGCGCTTTTCATCGAAAACGTCTATCTCTCATCATTTCTGGGAGTATTTGGCGCATCCGCACTTTGGGGTATTGGTGAGCTTTTCGCTCAAAAGAGACGTGTCGAAAAAGGATGGTTTCCGAAGAACCCGAAACGCAAGTATAACTGCTAATCTCGTCTTGCTTCCTATTTTTCCAGTAAGGGAACAAAACGTTCCCACTCTGGGACTGATTCGTTCCCATACTGGGAATCAAACGTTCCCATACTGGGAATAAAAACAAGATGCCCAGGCATTGCCTGAGCACCTTTTTACTATTGAACTTGTAGGACTGACTTATAAGACCTATTTGGCTTATAGAACCTATACACCTAATTAAGATTACTTCACTAGAATCTTTTTTCCGTTTACGACGTTGATGCCACGTTGCAAATAACGTTGCTGTTGGCCTTTTAAGTTGTAAACGACATGAGATGATGAATTTGTCGTGATCTCGTTGATAGCCGTTGGAGGGGAAACCGGGGCTGTAACGTTGCCGTTCTCTACCTGAATGAACATAATGTCTATCTCCTCTCCGTTCTTCACAAATGGTCGCACCCATGTATCATAGCCATCCTGACGAATGACAGTACGAAGGGTGTAATAACCATTTGGAGTGTTTTCAGGAATTGTTACTTCCATTGTACGTTCATCGAATCCATAACCATATGGCAGTCCGTCAGAAAAGGGTTTTGAACAGATGATATCGATAAAATGGCCTTTGATGTCGTAGAGTGCTATTGCCGTTTTCCAGACAGCATTAAGATAGTTTAAACTGTAGATATAACCAGGATTGACAGTGAATGGTGTTCCCGTGGTGATGGCCTCTGAACTGACAATTGTCGGTCCTTTGTCTAATACAAGTCTTAATTGTTGTGGCTTAGTATCAGTACCTTCATAATCGGGTTCAATTCCTGTAATGATACGATGGTTTGCATCGAATGTATAACCATTGACATTACATATCAATACATCATAATAGCCGTTATAATTTCCATCCCATCCCCAGTTCACATGGAACAGCCCATCTTTGTCATATCCGTCAAGCACAAATGCGTGGCCGCCTTTTGGTGCTGTTGCTGCATAGATAACTGGACGACCTGCAACTAATTCGTCGGTTATCACGGCATTCCACGCTTCTTTAGATGGAAAGAACTCACGACGCAATTCTTGTAGTGTTGAGGCTCTATAGCCAAAGAATGTGTGAAGTGCTCTCAAGACATATTGAGTATAGGTTCCGCTACCTTCGGCAGAGTATTGCATCTGGATAGCAACACCACAATCATAGCACAACTTACTTACGGCTTGCTGTGACTCAGAAGATGAGTTTTCATCATTGGTGTCGTGCATATTGTCCCAGTCATAATGGCTGTTGGCAAAGTTTACAGATAAGACCTCTCCGTTGAGTCGATAGCTAGAACGCCCTTTTCCTTGTTTAGGCCATTTCCAATAGTACATTATCTGTGCCATAGCTGTTGCAACACAACCAACGGGATTGCCTGCTGGTGTGTAGTAATTATAAGGCATGCCTTGTCCCCATGTTGAGCTAAGAATCTGAGCTAACGCTTCGGGTATAGGTTCGCCCTTTTTGGGAGCGTTGGTTTTGGAATAACCGATTACACGTTGATTCTCTCCTTCAGATGCGATGATAGCAAAACTTTTCTCGTCGGTTGCAGTAACAAGGAAAATGTTGTTAGGTAATTGCACAAGAACCTGTTCCTTTGCATCAGATGCAAAGAACTTGCTGATAGGCATAGGAGCCATCATAGGCTTCTGCAGCAATCGTTCAGCTATGCGAAGAGCCTTTACAGAATCAACTGGTCCTGCCAAGCAGTGCAAGGCGAGGACCAGTAATGTAGTAGTTAATAAAATGGATTTCTTCATTTCATTAAATTCGTGTCCAATTATTTACGCTTCACCTGAAGATGGCGACGTGGGCTACGAGCTTTAGTCTCTGTCTCAGGTGCAGTTGAGCCATCTATGCAGAAGGTTTCGTATGCAAAAGTACCAAATGAATAATTGCCATATTCAGGTAAGAAGTAGTTTACATTGAAATAGAATGTATTAGTTTCTGCATCGAAATAGCTTGGCTTGAAGTTGTCGGCTGCATCAGTAATGTATACAGGTCCGTAATCTCCAAAGTCATAACCTACATAGTTTTCATATAGTTCTACGTACTCCATTTCTGCATCGTATTCGAAGTAAAGAGGAACGTTGAAACCCCAATGTTCGATGTAGAACTTCGTTGGATCTTGTTCGCAAACGTAGAGTGGCAAACCTGGATCTTCTGCTGTTGTACCCTCCTCCTCAGCAAAGAAGGTGTCTGAATACGTGTATGTTCCAGTGTTGACAACTTTCCAAGTGATATGCTCGAACTTTTCGTTTGATACACCAAATGTGTCTGCAAGAGACTCATCTGTGAATGTAATACGGAGGTCAGCATATTCGCCTGTCCATGTAGAAGCAGATGCATTGATATTAGCATAGATGTCCTTTCCATAAGGTGCTTTCAAACCTGTAGGTTGAGATTCATAACCCTTAGGAATGCTGATAGTACCATCGTCCTTTGCACAGAACAAGAGGTCGAAATCATCTGCGAAGGCTCCCTGAATGATGTAAGGAGTACCAAATTCCTCAGCAAAGCGAACATCGCAACTATCTGTTGTAGTTTTGCATACACCCTTCAATACAGAAATCTCACGTTTGCCATTGAGAACCTGTGACACAATTTGTCCATCCCAAAGTGCTTCGTAGTCGAAGTCGTCGTCAACATTAGCTTCATAGAGATTAAGCGATGGGTCGATCACAATCTTGAAGGCACCATTTGTATTTGCGGTATACAATCCTCCATTGTTATAGCCAGTCATCGCAATGAGCAATGAATTAGTAGGGAAGGTGATGCTACCATTCTCAAGCTTTCCGAAGTATTCCTCTGCGAGGTCTGCACGATCACGCTCCAAATAATAACCTGCTAAGCTATGGAATATGAATTGTCCATACTTCCATGACATTTCTGAATTATAGCGTTCGATGTATACCTTTTCAGGATTTGTTGCATTGATGTACATGTAATAGTTCTTCGAATCATCCCAGTCGCCTGCATCATTGTAACGATAGGCTGCACCAAATGGGTTGACGAGTCGATAGTAACCAGGACGGTCAGCACGCTCTTGCATACGTACAGGATAAGGAATATTCTCAACCCCATAGAACGTTGTCACGAAGTCCTCAGTGAACATTACATAACCTTCAATCTTTGCTCCTGCATTATTGAGGTAGTAGCCTACATCGTTCCACTTAACACGAACCAATGTAACAGTAACAGATTTGCTAGTAGAGTACTCGCAAGTGTATTTAGGATCGTTTACAGCAATTGTCAACTTGTAAGTCTTTCCAACCTCTGCATTAGGGAAGTTGATGTCAAAATTAGCTACGGAATCACCTTCGTTGAAGTGAATGGTAGCAGGAACTACGAATACGCTGTCATCGTTAACTAATACCTCGATAGGAACGTCTGCAGCTTTAAGAGAGTCAACACGTGTGGCTGTGAGGGTAACGGTAGTTGGGTCTTCAGGCGCCAACTGTAGATTTTGGTCTTCACAGAAGGCAAACTCCTGGAATCCTGCCTGTGGCTGCTCACCTGGATTGAAATCATCGTTATCGCTACAAGAAACGATGAACATCATGGCAAGTAACGAAGCCGCGAATGAAATGTTTTTTATTGTCTTCATTGTTTATTCTTTGTTTTGACGTTAATAAAGTTAGGTGTGTTAGTCAGTAACACCGTCACGAAGTTCTCCATTCTGATACATCTCAGGAGCTGTACCACCTTCGTTGTCAATAACACCTTTGTTGGTGTCAAGCTCTGTCTGAGGGAATCGGAGTAACAACCATGGGTCGTCAGGACTAATGTTGAACTTAAATGCATCAGGTTCATTGCTGTTAGCGCGGTCGTCACCGTGGAAGCGTACGACAGGCTTGTTCAGACGCATAATGTCGCTCATAGCAAATCCTTCGCCCCAAAGCTCTACACGACGCTGGAACCAAATCTCATCAGCGAATGTGCGGTTTTGAGTTGCCTTAGCTACTGAGTAAGCTGGGTTACGATAGCTCTTCACAAAGTTCTCAAGCAGTGTACGAGCTTCGCCTTCATTGCCACTCTTAGCTAAACCTTCAACTTTAATCAGAATCATCTCTTCAACACGCATCAGTGGCCAGTCATTATCGTTAACGATTGCACCGATACCGCTTGCCATACCGAACTTCACATTTGTGTAAGGGTCGAAAGGCATTTTGGTGTCGTCAATCTCATACTTTGAAATGGCGTTACCAGAGATTCCGTCCCAAGAGATGGTAGAAAGGAGTGGTGACTCAAGTTTTTCGTTAACCCACCAACCTTTACGAACGTCTGTATCCTCAATCTTGTCATAGAGCATCTTATTGATGTGTGCATAGCAACCAGCACCTGCTGCATATCCCCATCCAGAGAATGAGCTTACCCAAGAAGCAGGAGTTGGATAACGACCATAGTCATTAGTCATCTGCTGGGTAACGTCAATTCCCCAAATCCAGTTTGCATCCTTCAGGCTGCAGAAAGCTGGAGTTGATACTGCACTCATAGAATAAGGTTTATAACCTACAGCAGCAGAGTCTGCATCGGCAGCTGCTTCAGCATATTTACCCATAATGAGGTTAGCACGTGCACGTAAACCAAAAGCTACATTTTGATTAACAAGTGTTTTGTTCTCAATCTTTTCTGCGTTTGATGGACGCTTGTAACCTCTCAGATTCTCGATAGCATAGTCAAGGTCAGCAATAATCTGTTTGAATACTTCTTCAACTGTGGCACGTGGGTTGTTGCTGAAATCAGTCGTAGCTTCAGTTACCAATGGAATACTTGGTAAATCCTTACCTTGTTTTCCATTCACCATTTTGTTGTAGTTGTATTGGAAGTACTGAACAAGACTCAGATAGTCAAATGCGCGGATAGCACGAGCCTGAGCTATGTTATTGATAGCTGTTGGATCTTTTGTATCGGCTGGATATGACTTGATTACGTCGTTGGCAATCTTTATCTGATTGTAAACGATACCATAACGGATGTATGGGTTGGCATAGTTTGCATAGCGAGAAGTGTATTGTCCGCAAGCACTGAACCAGTTGTAGCCAGAGTTAGGATAGATGTAGTCAGGACCTTCTGTGTCGAGTGAGATGGCTGACATGATGAATCCGAAGTCGTCTGCACGGTCGCTGCTCAACACACTATTACCGTGTCCCATCATGGAAAACATACCAGTAAAGGTGGCATCAATACGGCTTGGAACAGCCTTATAGACGTCCTGTACCTGCTCTTCTGTGAGTCGTCCGCTTACCGGCTTGAGCTCGTCAATGTCCTCGCAGGCAGTAAATGCGATGCTTGCTAAAGCAAGCAGAGAAATTTTATAAAGCTTCATATAGTTTCGTTTAGAATGTTATTGTTAAACCTGCAGTGATTGAACGCATCATAGCGTAGTAATTAGTAGCAGAACCAGAGCCATATACATAGCTACCAGTACCTACTGAGAAACGAGGATCCATACCCTTTCGTGCACTGATGACACCAAGGTTCTCACCTGCTACATAAACTCTCAATGAAGAGATTCCATAGCGAGTTGTGAAGTACTTAGGAAGTGTATAACCGAGGGTGACATTATTGAAACTGATATAATCAGATGTTGTCATATAGCGGTCGATAGCACTCTGACCAACAGCATACTGGTTGCTCATATCAAGACGTGGGATGTTTGAGTCTGGATTGTCTGGAGACCATGCATTGAGCGCATCCTTATGCCATGTAGAACCGATAGCCTGGTCACTGGTGTGCATGAAGCTCTGATATGTACCATCATAGAACTTACCACCGAACTGGAACTGAATCTGAACACCGAGGTCGAAGCCTTTGAACTTGATAGATGTGCCAAAACCACCGTAGATGTCAGGAAGGGTAGTTCCGCAGTCATATCTTGTAGCTTCACTGAAGTTTGAAGTCTTCTCAATTGCTTCGTATGTTTCAGCAATCTTGTTACCGTCTTTGTCAAGCAAATCGTTGCCTGCAGCATCCTTCTTGTAGATAACGTTACCGCTGTTGTCGCGCTTCTCGTAAGTACGAGTTACATAGAACATTTCCTTACCAAGATCGCTCTGAGTGTATTGCTTTTCGTATTCCTGTGAATACTTACCAGCCTTGTTCGCATCATAGTTCTTGCTAGCATCCAAATCGCTCTGGTGGATGACACCAGCTGTCTTATACATGTATGACTGGTAGAGAGAACCATCTACGCGACGAATCGTATAAGAACCCTTAATACCATCTTCTGCAACAGAACTGTGGAGAGAAGTAATCTTGTTCTTGTAGTGAGTTAGGTTGAGGTTTGCTTTCCACTCGAAATCTTTAGTCTTCATGATGATACCATCGAGGCTCAGTTCAATACCTGTGTTGCGAATGCTACCCACATTGATTGGATAAGATCCTGTTGGGTTACCAGAAGAAAGAGGAGTGTCGAGGTCGTAGAGTAGGTCAACAGTCTTACGAGAGAAGAACTCCAATGTACCGCCGAGACGACCCTTGAAGAGTTCGAAGTCGAAACCTGTGTTGAATGTTTTAGAAGTTTCCCAAGTTAATTCTGGGTTGCCTTTGTAAACAAGTGTAAGGTTGTAGTCACCTGTCTCTTCGTTATAAGAGTGGCTATATTGGTCTGCGTATGGATAATAACTACCAAGGTCGTCATTACCGAGTGTACCGTAACTGATCTTGAACTTCAACATGTCAACCCAGTCAGCATTAAAGAATTTCTCTTTGTTGATAAGCCATGCAAGACCGATGCTGCCGAATGAACCCCAGCGATGTCCTGGTGCGAAACGTGAAGATGCATCACGACGGAAAGATGCTGATACAAAGTATTTGTCCATGTAGTCATACTGAGCACGTGCAAGGAAACCTTCTGTCATATACTCGTTTGTGCTTGAAGAAACGTCCTTACCTGAAGTACCGTCAGCATTGCTCAATTCACCGTTGAATGGATCGAAGAGGTGGTCGTTGTAGCCAGAGAGAGAATTCGTACGCAGACGATATTGCTCATAACCGCCCAATACATTGAGGTGATGAACATCCTCGCCGAAAGTAGCAGTGTATTCAGCCAAATATTGGTTGTTTACTGTAAATGTGCGACCGTGAGATACGCTAGCAGCACCATCGCTAGAAGAACTAGAAGAGAAACGGCTGTAAAGGTTACTTGTACGGTTGTTAATAGAAGTAATTGCCATATTAGCTGTAAGGTTCAGCCCTTTAACAGGAGTGAAGATAGCAGCCCAGTTACCGTTGAACAAGTCTGAATATTGTTTTGTTACATTAAGAGCGTTGTCACGAACAGCATTACCTACTACACTTGGACGCTTGAAAGCAGTTTGGTTGGCATCGTAAACAACAAGTCCATTGTCGTCGTACTTGATGCTACCATCAGCATTACGTACATAGAGTGGGTAGATAGGGCCAATGATATTGGTGATGTAGAACAGGTTACCGCTTGACATGTTGATATCTGTATCATAGCTTGGTTGCTCAGAAATACGGTGAGTGAAGCCCATAGATGACTTGATGCGTAACCATTCTTTAGCATTGTACTCAACATTCATACGACCTGTGTAACGCTGGAAACCAGATTTGTCAACAAGACCGCCATCTTTCAAATAACCAGCACTAGTGAAATAGTTCAACTTCTCGTGTACACCGCTCATTGAAACGTTATATTCCTGACGGAATGCGTTGTGGAATGTCTCATCATACCAGTCATCTGGAGTGTAGTAGTTTGTTCCGTTTGAATAGCCAAGTTTTGCATTAGGATTCAGGCGTAAGTTACGGCCAATCAGGTTTTGTCCGTCAGGTAAAGTATATACCTGATATCCAAGACCACCATTCTTCTCATTGTAGAGGTTGGCATTAGCAAACAGATAAGCATCGTTGGCATTTTCGCCAGCATAAATCTGTGAATAATAGAGCTGCTTGAAAGCGGTTTCGTAGTACTGACCAGGATTGTCGATGATGTCGTAACGAGGCATCATGCGTGAGTTGCTACCCCAACGTGCATCGAACTTTATCTCTGCATCTTGTACACGTCCACGCTTTGTGGTAATGAGGATAACACCATTAGCACCACGAGCACCATAGATGGCTGTTGATGCAGCATCCTTCAAAGTTGTCATTGACTCAACATCCTGAGGGTTGATTGAGTTGATACCGCCGTCGTAAGGTGCACCATCTAAGATAATCAATGGAGCATTGCTTGCAGACATTGAACCAAAACCGCGGACACGGATGGTACCTGCATTGCTGGTAGGGTCACCGTTAGGTGCCATGAACTGAACACCAGGTGTGGTTCCTGCCAATGCGCTTGTGACATTTGTGGCAACGTGAGCTTCGATGTCTTCTGCTTTGAGTTCGCTTGCAGAACCCGTGAAGGCAGATTTTTTCTGAGTACCATAGGCAATGACCATGATTTCGTCAATGTTGTGCGAAATAGGTTCCATAATGATACGTACGTTTTGCTTTACAGCAACAGTAACGTCTTCCATGCCTACGTAGCTTACTTTGATTAACTTAGCAGATTCTGGCACATTGTTAATCGTAAACTTACCGTTTACATCGGTAGCCATACCTAGAGATGTGCCGTCAATACGAACTGTAGCACCGATTACCGGTTCACCCGTACTCTTGTCAATAACCACACCGGTTACTGTTTTCTGGGCGAATGCCATACTTGCCGATATAAACAAGCAAGTAAGGAAAATCCATAATCTTTTACTCATTCTTTTTTTTGTTTGTTTTGGGTTAATACTATGTGTTAGTTAAAATTTGCTTTATCTTGTATTGCTTGGGTGTGTCTAAAACGAATCTGTAGCAAATAGTGCTTCATGCAATAATGCGATGGATTGATATTTACAATTTGCACTTCATACATTCTTTACACCTTATTAATTATTATAATAATGAGGCAAAAAACCTCATCACGACACAAAAAGTGCCTGATTAAGCTGCAAAGTTATGAAAAAAAACATTAAAATATACAAAAACCTAATAAAAAATGCATTTTTTGATGCATAAGAGTCACGTTTTGCTCATAAATCATTCAAAAAAAAGCAAAATATCGTTAAAAAACGAACAAATGTTCATTTACCCCTTTGGTCTTCTTCTATGAATTGAAGAAGGCGATCTACGGCTTTTTCTTCAGGAATGTTCATTTCGATACATTGCTTTTGTTTGTATAGGCTCACCTTTCCTCGTGCGGCTCCCACATAACCATAATCGGCATCCGCCATTTCACCTGGACCGTTGACGATGCATCCCATAATGGCAATCTTGAGTCCGCTAAGATGGCTAGTAGCTGCTTTTATTTTGGCAATCGTTTCTTCTAGGTTATACAATGTACGTCCACAGCCAGGACAACTAATATATTCTGTCTTGGTAATTCGCACTCTTGCTGCTTGAAGAATGCCATAAGCAACAGGTATTTCCTTTTCTGGAGCTTCGCTGAGACTAACGCGTATAGTGTCGCCTATACCATCGATAAGTAATGCACCAATACCTACTGCGCTTTTAAGTCTTCCATCTTCACCTTCCCCTGCTTCTGTCACCCCTAGATGTATAGGGAAATGCATATCTTCACTATCCATAGTAGCCACAAGCAGTCGGACAGTTCTAACCATAATTTCCGTATTGCTGGCTTTGATAGATATAACTACGTTCATGAAGTTTTCCTTAACGCAAATCCGAAGAAATTCCATGCAACTCTCGACCATCCCTTCTGGGGTGTCACCATAGCGACTCATGATACGATCGGACAGCGAACCATGATTTACTCCGATGCGGATTGCTGTGTGATGTTCTTTACAAATATTGAGGAATGGAACAAACCGTTCTTCAATTTTCTTAATTTCATCGGCATATTCTTCATCAGTATAGTCCAAGTGTTTGAACTTACGGGCGGGGTCGACATAATTACCAGGATTGATGCGTACCTTATCAGCGTAGAGAGCTGCTATATCAGCTACATTGGCATTAAAGTGTACATCTGCAATGATAGGTACATCATATCCTTCCCGACGAAGCCCTTCTTTAATGTTTTTCAGGTTTTCGGCCTCACGAATTCCCTGTGTGGTTAGGCGAACATATTCGCCGCCTGCATCTACGATACGTTTGATTTGGGCAATACATCCCTCTGTGTCTGTTGTGGGGACTGTCGTCATTGACTGTACACGAACAGGATTATCACCTCCCATTGGAAGGTTTCCAACTTGTACTTCTACTGTTTTTCTTCGCATAATTGTAAAATTTTATGTGCAAATACAGCCGCGTTCTTTGCTCCGTCAATCGCCATAGTGGCAACTGGTACACCAGGAGGCATTTGGACAATTGCAAGGAGTGCATCGATTCCTTGCAGTGCACCTGATTTGATTGGTACTCCTATAACAGGTAAGGTGGTATATGCAGCAATAACTCCTGGTAATGCTGCAGCCATTCCTGCACCTGCAATTATTACTTTCACTCCACGTTCCTTTGCGGTTTTTGCATATTCAGCTACAGCTTCAGGATTACGATGTGCAGACATCACATTGACTTCATAAGCGATATTGTTCTCTTCGAGATAAGCTTTTGCTTTCTCCATTACTGGCATGTCTGATTGACTGCCCATGATGATTGATACCATATATATAACAATTTAACGTTTTACATTAGACAATTTATACCCACGCAAACATGATGAATATCATTGAGGTAATAGCTCCAATTAAGAAACCTACAATCACTTGTGAGAGTGAGTGCTGACGAAGAAGCATGCGGCTAGTGCCCATCACTCCTGAGAGTATGAGCATGCAACACATCGGAATGAGGGGATTGAAATAGAATAAATAGCCGAATGCAATGATGGTACCAAACAATCCACCCATACTTGCCATGTGAGTACTGACTTTCCACCACACATTCAACAATGCACAAACTAAACTGGTGACTAAGGTTGCCAAAATCATACCTCGCATAAATAATGCCGTATTAAGTTGCATGAAAAGAAACACGCAGGCAATATAGCTCGCTATTGTGATGAAATATGGCATGTGGCGGTGTTCACGATGACTCAGTTGCCAATGAGTCCATTTGTTGATACGACGAAATATGTCAATCGTAATGCGAGGAATGATAATGGTAAACATCACAACGATTCCGATGATGAATGCCTTATATCCAAGTGGCCACATTTTAAGGTAACTGAATAGGAACAGCCACATGAACGCCCAAAATGGAGCGTAGAATGGAGAGAATATTGCCGAATAGACTTTGGCAAACATAATCATGTATTTCTGGTTCATATTCGTTTCCTTTCTGAAGTGGATAAAATGCCCATTTCGTTTCTGTATTTTGCAATAGTCCTACGACTAATATTGAAGTTTTCTGCAGTGAGAATGTCTGCAATTTTCTGGTCGGAGATTGGTTTTGACTTCTCTTCCGAATCAATTATTTCGCGAATTCTTTGTTTGATTTCCCTATGTTCTAAGGTTTCTCCATCCGCATTGGTCCGAGCACGTAGGAAGAAATAGTCGAGTGCATATAATTGGCCATCAATCTGAGCATACTTTCCTTTACGTACGCGTGAAACTGTTGAAACATCCTGCCCCGTCAATGCGGCAACGTCCAATAGTCGCATAGGGCGAAGCTGCGATTCGTCCTGTGTGAGGATGAAATCTTTTTGAAGTTTCACAATAGCCTTCATTGTGTTATAAAGTGTTTGTTGACGTTGCTTAATCGCATCAATGAACATTTTTGCCCCTTCTACTTTCTGACGTGTGTATTCAAATGCTTCTTGTTGGGCACGATTCATTTTGTCAGCTTGCTGCTGATATTGTTTGAGTTGATCAGCGTAGTCACGTGAAACCCTTAGTTCTGGTACTTCTCCGTTGTTCAGTTCGATGTTGATCATTCCATCGGGTGAGGTTTCAATGATGAAATCGGGCTCTATCGTTTGTGACCGATCGTCTGCAGACTCGCATAAGGCCAACCCTGGACGCGGATTGAGGCGCCCGATGCCCTCTACAGCTTTTTCTACTTGCTCGCGTGAAGACTGTGTGACTTTTGCGATTCTGTCAATGTTTTGATGCTGTAACAAATCGAAATGATCAAGAATAATCTTCCGTTCAAGTTCAAGCCGATTTTTGCGTGACTCATCAGATGAATTTTCGAGTTTCCGGTCAATCTGAATCAATAGACACTCCTGCAAGTTGCGTGCGCCAATTCCAGCGGGTTCAAATTGTTGTAGAATCTTCAATGCATCTTCAATCTCCGCAATATCAGCATCAATGTTAAAATGGAACAGAAGGTCATCAGAAATGCTGGCAAGAGAACGATCGATGAAACCCCGATTATCCAATGTCCCTATCAAGAACTCTATCAATTCTTGTTGCTTAGCTGTGATATTGAAATCGTACATCTGACGTTTCAAGTCTTCTATGAACGATTTTGTGTCACCAATCGGCATGACCTCTTCATAACTTTTCCCAGTTGGTGGGGCATAAACAGGTATGTCGTCTTCTCCATAGGATTCTTCATTCGTCCTCTCATTCGGTTCTGGCCTTTCATCATAGGTCTCGCCTTCACTCATTTCCTCATCATTCCCATGTCCTTCTTCTAATGCTACATTTTCATAGCTTTCTGTCTTGACTTTATCTTCTAATTCCACAACGGACAGTTCTAATAGACGTGCAGTCATTAATTGTAGAGGGGTCAGTTTTTGCAACTGCCTCTCTACTTGTTCCTGTATTTCAAACTGTCCCTGTGGCATTTATCTACGGTTGTTAAGTAACATGAGTATATAATAGAAGAGTGTGGCAAGTGAACTAAGTGCCGCTACCACATAGGTGTAGGCTGCTGCACGGAGAGCGCTAACGGCATGATTGTGAGTGTCTGTATCTGTCAGACCTCTTGAGTCTAACCACTTGACGGCTCTGCGGCTAGCGTCTATCTCGACAGGAAGGGTAACAAGCGAGAAGATCGTAGTAAGGGCATAGAGAACTACACCCACACCTAATACGTAAGGATTGCCTGTATAGCTGAGTAGCAACATACCGCCCAGCAAAATCCACGTCATCCACCTTGATGTAGCGCTGACTACTGGAACTAACTTCGAACGTAAAGTCAGTGGACCGTATGACATAGCATGTTGAACAGCGTGTCCACATTCGTGAGCAGCTACTGCAGCAGCCATAATGCTGTTGCTTTCATATACGCCTTCACTTAAGTTTAGGGTTTTATTGATAGGGTTGTAGTGGTCTGTCAATTGACCTGCGACACTTTGTACTGTTACATCTGTGATGCCAAAATCTTTTAGCATCAGTTCTGCAGTTTCCTTTCCTGTTAAGCCTTTGAATGATAGGATTTGAGAATATTTCTTGAATTTGCTCTTCAAATTCCATTGCACAAGCCAACTAGCGAGTGCGATGCCGATGAATATAATCCAATAAAGGGCTGAAGCAGAAATACCTCCATAGCCATCACCTATAAAATAATTAGGATTCATGTCAGTTGTCTAATGATTCGTTGTAATCTAATTCTGCCTGAACCACGAAGAACACATCTTCAGGGTCAAATTTACCCATTTGATCGTTCTTTGCTTGTTTTACAAGATGTTGAGCCACATCATTTACGTCAATATCAATATATCCGTCTTTGTCGGCTTGTGCATTTGAAAAGTATTCAAGCATGACATCAATGAAGTAATAGATATCTTCCTCAGTGAACTTTTCTTTCAAGTCCTGAGGTAACTCGTTGAGGATGAATGCTACTTCCTGTGCATCTTCTTCTGCGGCTTTCATCAGTTCATCGTCTATTGCAGCCATAATAATTCTCCAATTTGTGATTTGACGATTTGAGATTATAGCAGAGCTTTTAACTTGTCTTCAAGTACGCTTTTTGGGCATGCACCTACTTGCTTGTCAACTACCTCACCATTTTTGATGAAGAGGATAGTTGGAATATTACGTATTCCAAACTGTGAAGCAAGGTCGTCTTCGTCTTCTACGTTCACCTTCCCAACGATAGCTTGTCCCTCGTATTCTGAGGCGAGTTCTTCAACTAGCGGAGCTACTTTCTTGCAAGGTCCGCACCAAGTTGCCCAGAAATCCATAACTACAGGCTTGTTCTGAGCCATTAATTCTTGAAAGTTTTGTGATGTAATTTCCATAATCTTTTTGTTTTTATTTGATGATTACTTTTTCTCCATTCATTATATTGATTCCTTTTTGGGCATTTGATAATCGATAGCCATTAAGACTATAAACGCCCTGCTTTACGAAAGGATTCATTGAGAGTTCTTTGATACCGCTGGGTATTTCCATTGCAGAATTGAATCCGATATATTTGATGACAGATGTGCCCGTAGTCGAGGTGAGTCCAAAGATGGTGTTTCCTTGACTGAAAGCGTATGACTGACCATTACATTTATCGTCTAGTCCGCTGGCTGTAATGTCCCAATAAAGCACTACGTCTCCATCTGAAAGCGTCTGAGTTCGGGTGGGTTTCACGCTTGAACCATGATTTGTCCCATTGAACCACCACAAAAAAGAAGCGCCGTCATTCGTACTTATATTTGTTGCCCGAATCATGAAGTACTTATCGTTGGTGTTGATAGTGTATTTCTCTGTTCCAAAACTCAGACAGACGTTATTATTTCCAGATGCCTTCACTGTGATGGTATTGGTGGCAGAGTTGGCCGTGATGTTGTTTTGTGATACTCGTCCTCCATCGCCAGTCTTTGCCCATTCACCTGCCACAAATGTGTAATTAGTAGCATATTGCTTGCTATAATCTTTCATTAGTCGCAGGTAATAAAGTCCTGGGCAAGGAGTGCTGCCGCTTGCAACAATCTTGAAGGTCAACTGCGACTTTACTGAACCATCTGTGTTCTTTAGCAGTTTGTCAGGAATCGGGAATTCGTAGTTGAAGAACCCGTTCGTTGCTGTGGCGAACGACGATGGTACTTTATAATCAGCAATCTTCGTGCCATCAATATAGATGGCTGCCACTCTGTCTTTGTCTGCAGTTGTGAATCGGCACATGACACTCATATCAGATGCAATCTTGTCATTATTTGCCAGTACATATTGTATGTACCCTCCTGACTGAACGTCACGATAGATTTCACCATTATAGCTTCCATACGACGAGTTTGAGGAGTACTTAGCCTGATGTCCGACTTCGCTCTGCTGTTCGCCTGTGCCTACATAATCGACGGTACGAGCAAGGAATGCCTGATTCTTTGCCTCTTCTGCAGCAAGCGAACTTTCTGCAAACTGCTTGGCTGTCTGCTGATACCAATATATCATATAACGTGAGTGGTGGGTTGAGAAAAATGGTTCAAGATCCAAAGTCCGCCATTCTGTCTGGGTATCTTTGCGTGAAACGTCGAACTTGAACTTCATATTACCAGTTTTCTCGATACGGTCAAATACTTCGTTGCGTTCGCAGATTAGCAGCGGAGAACTTACGATTGACATAGAGTTTGCCATATTGCCTGGGGCATGATCCATACGCCCTTCTCCTGCATATTCGTTTTTCAAGTCTGCATTCGAAGTCTTGGCAGCCAACAATATAGGACCATATTTTAGCGCGATGTATTCTTTTTGCAGAGGACATTCTTCGATGCGTAGATTCATCGGTAGTGCAATTTCGATGACATCGCCTTTCTTCCACGTAGTTTTCTCAAGTTTCACATAGGTTGCTCTTCCTTTGGCGGGTAAATTGGAGATAGGGTCTCCATTCACCTTTATGGAATAGCCTTCGCCTGCCCAGAATGGATGACGTATGGCAATTTCGTACTCGCCATCTTTGTCGATAGTCAATTTTGTTGTTTCTTCGTATGGGAAGTTTGTGGTCTGAGTGAGTGCATAAACATCATGCTTCAGTTGGCTGGCTGTGAATAGATTTACATATAATGTGTTTGTCGCATCCCTATGGGTATAGATAAAGTGTCCATACTTGCTATGATTCTCCATACCTGTTCCTACGCAACACCACATTCCTTGATTGACCCTTGAGTAGATTTTATAGCCTTGGGGTCTAAGTGTTGTAAAGTAGACATATCCGCCCGTTTGAGGATCCTGAGTGGACAGAATGTGGTTATACATTGCATTTTCATAGAAGTCGGCATATTTGGCTTCGTGTGTATCGTCGAACAAGTCCTCGGTCAGTTTCATCATGTTATTGGTGTTGCATGTCTCTGGACCGTTCAAGTTGTTGATGTATCGTTCACCATTACTTTGATTTAAGAAATGCTCATCCACAGAGTTGCCGCCAATACAAACCGTACGATTGTTTACTACGTCTTGCCAAAAGTACTTAGCAGCATTTTTGTATGTTGTTGCTGTTTGGTCGAGTTGGGCGATACGTTCAAAACCTATGTACTTTGGCACCTGAGTGTTTGCGTGGCGGTTGTTAAGGAATGTAGTGTTTAGCGACTGCATGCCGTTCACCATTTCTGCATGGCTGTACTTCTTAGCAGCTGTGAGATATTTCTTGTCTCCAAACAACTTATATGCGTCTGCCAAGGTTTCGTTCATGCCTCCGTGCTCATTACCCAACACGTTCTGCATGTCGTTTTGCGAAAGTTTTGAAACTACGTTAACACTCCAGTCACACAACTTTCTGAACATCTCTTTTGCCTGTTCGCTCTCTGCATAGATGTAGGCATCTCTTAGTCCTGCAAGCACTTTGTGCTGACAATAAAAAGGTACCCATCCGCCATACTGCTTATAAGGACTGATGTTATTTGCATATAAAGCAGTCCATATTTGAGTGATAGGCTGACCTCCAATGAACCCCTCCATACCATTTGTGTTTCCTTCGTAGGCATCTTGACAGTCTTTCATGATATCGAGGCAGTAATCCAATCGTTTTTTCAGTTGAGTAGCAAGTTCTGATTGGCTATCATCATTACACAATGCAGCATAAGATAGCGCAAGCGCACTGAGATAGTGTCCGCCTACATGACCTTCGAGCGACCATCCTGAGTCACCCCAGTTGCGGAATGTAGGGTGCTTTGTCAGCCAGTTGTAATATTTATTCTTCGTGTCAGTTGTCTTTGCAAGTCCAGCCTCACGCACAAAAGGCGTCATCAGACGGTCTGCATCATACTGCAACAGTGTACGTGAGTTGGTGATTAGTGCGGTACGCATAGGTCCATCGGACAGTACCACCTCTTTTAAATCAAAATGTTGAGGGTACAACTCGCTTTGAGCTTGTACCTTTATGCAGCCCATCATTTCCATCACCATGATGGCAACTGCAGTAAGTAGCATGTTTGTTAATGTTTTCATGTTAAAATATGTAGTTTTTTTGTTTATGACCATTGTTTACGCTTTGTTATGCATTACCGCATTTTAGTCTGCAAATATACAAAATAATTTGTTATCTATCATGCGTTTTTTGTGAGAAGTTGATTTACACCTTAATTATTATTAAGAAAAGCGTGCGTTTGTATCTTTTTTCTGGAAACTTGAAAACTAAATGGTACTTGTGAGTTATGGAATATGCGATGGATTGAAATCCACCAAGTTTTGCACGAAAACCCTATCTGCCAATCATGGGGAAAGTTGTAACTTTGCATCGTGAACCATATCTTGTAAACTAACTAACAAATGAAAATGAAAAAGAACGTATTTATCGGATGCCTTCTCCTTGTGTCCATAGCCGTTTTTGCACAGACTAAGGGGCGTAAGGACTATGTGGATTCTTGGGTTGTAAAACCTCAGGTAAGAGTCAACGAACAAGCCTGGAGTCAAAAGAACTATATTCAAGCTGATGCTGGTAACAGCATTACGCTATCGGCTACAGAACCAGAAACAGCCGTTTCTGTGAAGTATGCTTGGCAGAACGAAAAGGGAAAGAGTTTACGCAGCTATATGAAGACGGCTGATTTCACTCTGACAGACGTCACTCGTGCAGATGGAGGTATGTACACCTTGAAAGTCCGTATGACACAGGAAGATGGGTCTATCGTAGTGAAGAATTACAACTATTTCGTTGATGTACAAGAGCATAGAGGCGAGTTCTATGACTGGGAAGCACATACTGTTCGTTTTGGTTATGACTTCCGAACGGAATACCCAGAACTGCCTGAGCCTCAGAAAGTACACACGTTCTACAAGCGAACGGCAAATGGAGGTACGGCTCCTGCTAATATGTATGTCGGAAAGTGGTGGTCCGCCTTTTGGGGGGATAACCTCAACCCAGAAGTCGGAAAGGACTCTGCAACTATCTATGGAGCAGCAAAGCGTATGGTCGACTATTTTGATCAGGAGTTTGCTTACTTACGAAACAAAATGGGATGGCCACCCGATCTTAGTGCACGTAAAGGTTATAAGTCCATTATCTATATTTTTGGTTCAGGTCTGACCAATGATAACACGACGCAGTCTGAACAGGGAGGTTATCAGAGCTCCACACGTGCTGATGGGCAGAATTGGGCATGTGTTTGGGCATCTTGGTATCCATTCAGCCGTTTCCGTCTGGATGCCGATAAGAAGTGGAATGATGGAGCTTACCAACGTGACGCAATGATTCATGAGGGTATTCATGCCACTTTTGCTGATATGCCTGGCGTGAAAGGCTCATCATGGTTCCATGAGGCAGGCAACACATGGGCGCAGAGCAAGATGGCTCAGTTAAAGGCAGAAGAGGCTGGTAATACGGTTGAGAGCGATAATGCACGAGCAGGGTGGCTGGATTGTGGGCCGTTTCTTGCGCCTTTCATGCCGATTGAATGCTACTCTGGTTGGCTCCAAGATGGAACGTTTGGTGGTCCACAGGCGCAAGGAGTAAATCGCTACACGAGCGATGGCAAGCAAATCTGTACTTGGCGCAATATTCTGGGAGGAACGCAATATGGAAATTCTTTCCCAACCATTTTGTCTGCCTTTTGCGGAAATGGCAGTGTACCTTGGATTTGGCGTTATTGCAGCAATCGGGTATTGGAAGGAATTGGCGATTCCATCGGTGAGGAAGCGATGCGAAAAGTCATTCTTCAGTATCGTTCTCGAATGGCAATTTATGATTTCGGATATGGTTCGAAATCCTATCGCAATTCCGCATCTGATTCTTTCGGACAATCCATAGGACCAGAGTGGGAACCTTATTATATAAATTGTGGCAAATGGCGAATGACACCTTATGCTCATCCAGTACAGAATGATGCGAATGGGTGGTTAGCCCCAGATACCCTAACCAATCCTGGGTGGAGTGGAGCGAACTTCATCCCTATACATGTCAATCCTGCATCAGACAAAGTTGTTGTAGAATTCCGCCCAGAAGATACTCACATGGAGGCACAGTTGTGCTATCGAACCAAAAGCGGTAAGGCATACTATAGCCAGCCTGTCTATTGCGGAAAAATGGAAATGAACATCACGGATCGTCCTGCTAATGGAGTCATTATCTGTGTAGTCGCAAATACCGATTATATCTATGACGATAAAAACGGAGAAGCACAGCGATCACACCATTGGGACTACCGCATTCGCCTCAACGAAGGGTGTATAGCGGTAGCAGACAACTATCAGAAGTGGTTTTTCTATGAGCGCAACATTACTGATCCAACCTTAGACCTTTCTGCGATTGAGGAAATCACATCATCCACCTCCCTTTATCAAAAAAAGGTTGGAATGTTCAATCTTCAAGGTCAGCGTATCGGAACCTTGCGAAAAGGTTTGAATATCGTGAATGGTAAAAAAGTCCTCGTTAAGTAATATAACACATAAAATCCCCCATTTCATCGTTGTTCTCATATTCTAATCAAACGATTGGATTACGATGAAATGGGGGTAAATGTTGAAGAATAATTCTAGTTTCACCCTTAGCTTTTTTTGCAGCCCCTAGGGGAAAATGTTTTTTCCCTTAAGGGTATTTTCTGTTGCAGGTCGTGCAACGTACGTTGCACGACCTGCAACATAGGTTGCACGACCTGCAACAGAAATTTCCTCTAGGGGGAAGGAAAAAAAGAGTAAGGGTGTATTATTAATAAATAAGGTGTAACAGAAATACAGAATTGAAGCGTCATACGCGAAGGCTAAAGTACAAATAAATTGAGCGAATTATCCGTTTTTGATATATATGTGTCCTTTTTCTCTAAAATATGGGCTTTTTCCGAGCAAAAATGCATGATAATTGTGGAATTTTGTGTAAATTTGTCGCAGAAATAGAAAAAATGATGTTAAAGTGTGATATAGTTTAATTTATAATATTGTATAACAATTCAAAAAAGAATCAAGAATGAATCTGTTTAAAACAGTAAAGCAGGGATTCTTGCAATTGATGGTATTGCTGTTTTTGTTCACGCTTTCTGTCGATGTCTGTGCTCAGGATAAGCCTCATCAGGTATGGTGCTTGAAAACTGATCGCGGACAGTTGATAGAGATGGCTCGTGTGGAAATGCTGGCAGCAGTGGATGGCCAAGCCTCGTTTGAGGTGGTGGTTCGCGAAGGTCAGGGAGCTGTTGGTGTGAAGAGCATTACCTTTGAACTGCATGAATCGGACTACGTAGCACCAGAGGACGATGATCCATTGGTCATTACTGAAACAGGGCCGTGGTGTCTGATTACGAATGAAGGCGATTCTATCGCAATGAGTCGTGTGCAGTTGTTGGCCAATGTGGATCAAAGCCATCGTTTTGAGGTGGTCACCAATGATGGTGAAAACCGAGTTGGGGTGACATCGGTGCGATTTGGAAGAGGAAAGAGCGATCATAGTGGCGGTTTCCAGCCCATTGATCCGACTCAACCTAAGCCTCAGGATCCTAATCGGTATAACCCGTGGTGTATGATTACGAATGCTAATGATACAATTGCGATGAGCAGAGTGCAATTGTTGGCATCTGCAGACATGACGGGGAAGTTCGAGATTGTGACTTCTGATGGAGACAATCGTGTAGGTGTGACTTTTGTACGTTTTGCACATGGGGACAGCAAAACCGCAGGAGGTTTCCGCCCCATCAAAGCGGGTGAAACTGAAACTGATCCAAATGCTGCCAATCCTTGGTGTATGATTACGGATCAGCATGATACCATCGCAATGAGTCGTGTTCAGATGGTTGCCAATGTGGACGGCAATAATCTTTTTGAAGTGATTGTGAGTGATGGTGCAAATGTGAGTGGTGCAAGTTTTGTTAGATTTGCACATGGAAACTCGCCAACATCTGGAGGATTCCAAAAGATTACCGGAGGTGAACAGCCTCAGCCTCAGCAAGGTGATGGACCTTGGTGTCTGATTACCGACAGGGGTGACTCGATTGCGATGAGCCGTGTGGAACTGCTGGCTAATGTGGATGCTGATGGTAAGTTTGAAGTGGTGACTCGTGAGGGCGATGGAGTCGCAGGTGTGAAGACTGTCCGATTTGCTCGAGGACTCAATGAGAATTCAGGAGGCTTTATCCCGTATCAGGATGAGCAAGAAGAGCAATTGCTCAGCGGACCATTGTATCTGATTACAAATAAAGGTGAAGAACAACCTTTGAGTAATGTTTCGATGCTTGCCAATGTGGACCAAGACGGACGTTTCGAGGTGGTTTTGCAAGTGGGAAGCAACTTGACTGGAGTTGAGTATGTGACTTTTCGAGTTGGCAACAATGATACAGGTATCAGAGAACAAGTGGTCGGTAAAGAATTACGTCTGCTTACCCCTGTTCATTTTGAACTGAAACTCTCAGGTTGTGATGATGCAACTGAAGCCTCTGTTTATAATGCAAATGGTGTGAGAGTTGCATCAGCAACTGTTTCAAATGGCTCTACTACTATTTTAGTAGGCAATCTGCCTGCGGGTGTTTATGTCGCTAAGGTGGGTAGTAAAAGCCTTAAATTCATCAAAAAATAAATCGATTTAACAAACTATACATAAAACATAATGAATATGAAAAAGATTATTTTATCAACGGCTTTGACATTAGCCACAATTGCTGCTTCAGCACAAAGTGTCACTTATTTTCGCGTTCAGTTCGACCAGAATCTGGAGCAAGTAAAGACCTATGCCGCAGACGGTAAGACCTTCTTTAACCCTGCTTATGACTATTTGGACTTTAAGGGTTCATTGCCATTTACTCATGGAAGTAAGTCGGGAAATGTAGATGCGAATGCATACTATTACATCGGCAACTCTCCTTCGGACAAGACAAACTTCCAGTTGGCTCATACAGACGGAACTTTGGCCATCAAGAAGGTTACAGCCTATACTCAGCCAGTCGAGACCATTACAGTCACTGAGCAAGAAGGGACTTATACGAATGGAAAGAAGCAGTTTACCTATACCTTCAATGCCCTTCCTCGTAATATTGAGGAGCTGAAAACATTGGAAGTTGAGAACCGCAAGTATTTCGAGTCACAGTATTTCGTTGCAGCTTTGTTTATTTGCTGTCTGAATCGTATTGCTGACAATAGTGCCGATGCTTGGGAGATGATAAATTATCTGCGTACCCATACTGCAACTGTAGGTACGAATGGTATCTCGCTGGTATCCAACGCAGATATGCAGAACATCGTTCAGAGCAATCTTGTTGGTAAGGATTCAAATGGATTCCCTAAAGTAAACGGATTGCGTAGTTTCTTTGCAGGAAGCTCTCCTGAAAACCTCTACACTCCAACTACACCTTATGTGGTTACAGTAGTTGAGGCTGCAGCTGATCCAATCTTGGAAGAAAACGGAGTTACTTATGCTCGCCTTCATATCATCAGCTCAGGTGCCGATAGCCCTCAGGGTCCGCTTACGCTTCGCAAAACAAACAATCATGGATGGTTGATTTGGGATGGTGAAAAGGGATTCACGATGAGCAAAAAAGCACAGAAAGAAGATTTGTAGTTTTTATGAAGAACTAAATGGAAGGAAAACAGCGCGTCTGTTTTCCTTTCTTTTTTTGCAGTTCTATAATCATTAAGGGTAAAATGTGATAGTTCAGCAAAAAAAACGCATAATTATTTTGTTCTTCAAATGCTTTTCACTACTTTTGCATACAAAAAGAAAAGTAACACATTAATTAATAATAACAAAATTATGAAGAATTCCATTGTAACATTCCCATGTCCGGCCAACGAACCGGTTAAGAGTTATTTGAAAGGTAGCCCAGAACGTATTGCACTTGATGCAGAGTTGAAACGTCAGAGCGAGACTGTGCTCGACATCCCAATCATCATCGGTGGAAAGGAAATCCGTACCGGTAATACAGCAGAGATAGTTTGCCCACATGACCATAAGCATGTGTTGGCCAGATATCACAAAGCAGGTGAGAAGGAGATCAAGATGGCCATTGACGCAGCAATGGAAGCACATAAACAATGGGCGAATACTGATTGGACCACAAGGGCCGCAATCGTGATGAAGTGTGCAGAACTCCTTGCTACTAAGTATCGTCCTATCATGAATGCAGCTACGATGCTGGGGCAGAGCAAAAACATCTATCAGGCAGAAATCGATTCAGCATGCGAAACAATCGACTTCTTCCGCTATAATGTGCATTATGCTTCGAAACTCTATAGCATTCAACCAAAGGATGGAGCTGGCAATATCAACAATACAGAGTACCGTCCACTTGAAGGATTCGTGTTGGCTGTCACTCCGTTCAATTTTACTTCTATTGCTTGTAACCTCAACATGACCCCAGTATTGTTAGGAAACACAACCATTTGGAAACCATCTTCAACAGCAATCCTTTCGAACTACTACTTGATGCAGATGTTCAAGGAGGCAGGTGTGCCCGATGGTGTTGTAAACTTCGTGCCAAGTAAGGGTTCGGAAATCGGAAAGATTTGTTGTGCAAGCAAAGACTTGGCTGGTATTCACTTCACAGGCTCGACTGCAACATTCCAAACATTGTGGCGTTCAGTGGGTGAAAACATCGCTAACTATGTGAGCTATCCTCGTTTGGTAGGCGAGACAGGTGGTAAGGACTACATCTTTGTTCACCCTTCGGCCAACATCGATGCTGTTGCCCATGCTGCTTTCACAGGGGCATACGAGTATCAAGGTCAGAAGTGCTCTGCAGCAAGCCGTATGTATATTCCAAAGAGCCTGTGGGGACCTGTGCTTGACAAAATGAAGGTATGGGCTAAGGAAATCAAAATGGGTGATGTTTGTGACAGCAATAATTTCATCAATGCTGTTATTGATGAGGCATCATTCGATAATATCGCTTCATACATCGAATATGCAAAGGCATCAAAGGATGCTAAGATTGTGATGGGTGGAGGCTATGACAAGAGTGTCGGTTACTTTGTAGAACCAACCGTTATCGAAACAACAGATCCTCATTTCAAATCGATGGAAGAGGAGATATTCGGTCCTGTATTAACCGTCTATCCATACGATGATGACAAAGTGGAGGAAGCGGTTAAGTTGTGTGACACAACTTCTCCTTATGGTTTGACAGGATCTGTATTTGGTCAGGATCGTTTGGCAGTAGAAAAAATTACAGAAGCTTTGTGCTACACTGCAGGAAACTTCTATGTAAACGATCGTCCAACAGGTGCAGTTGTAGGTATGCAGCCATTTGGCGGCAGTCGTGCATCAGGAACGAATGATAAAGCTGGAGGCGAGTTCAACCTCATTCGTTGGGTCCTTCCACGCGTTATCAAAGAAACACTTGTTTCGCCTTCTGACTATCGTTATTCCTATATGAAGTAAATAAACAAACGGACTGATCCATTAGATGGATTAGTCCGTATTAAATGAACTAACCTATGAAACTATCTCTTGTTTTTCTCTTTATATGCTTTTACCTATCGTTAAGCGCCCAACAACCATCGAACAGGCGGAGAGGTGGAGAGGAGGCTACAGGTCAGTATTATAAGAAGCAGGCCTATGCAGGAAAAATACACATTCTTGCTTCGGACAAGGCTCCTGATAGCTGTTTGGTCAGAGTTGGTTTGCAATTGAATTATCTGTCAGATCATGTGTTCAAAGAGGCAATTAATGCCATGATTGGCCAAAACCTACAAGTCGTAGCAATGGGACGCTACGAGGGAATCACTCAGTTGCCAGAGTTTAAGAACTATCCAGGGATGGAACCCTGGTGGGATATTCATAAACGAGGATGGGGAGCCACAAAGGAAATGCCCGTAATGCTATGTGCGGAGGAGAATGTGCTGGCTTATCAGATAGATCCTAACTATGCAGAAGATATTCTGGTAAACTCGTTTGCCCGTTCTTTGTTTTCGATGGGAATCAAGCAATCTTATCCTGATGCTGAGCGACAGTTAACTGCTCTCTATAACAAAGCAATGGCTGCGGGTAAATGGAAAGACACTTTTGCAGCAAACAGCGCTTTAGACTATTGGGCGGAAGGAGTACAGGATTGGTTTGATGTGAATGCAGAATCTCCTCTTCCTAATGGAGAACATAACTGGGTGAATACACACGAGGATTTGAAGCGTTATGACCCAGAATTGTTCGATTTCATCGGTAAATTCATGACGTATGACGGTCTTTATCCGAGTTGTCATCCAAAGGATAATCTGTTCAAGAAAGATAGTAAAAGTGCATGGGCGAAAATGCATAAGGAGAAGAAGCTAAACATCAATGTGCCAAACTGTGTTGTGGAAAAATTATCAGAGGAGTTGGCCACCCGTCTACACCTTGACACCTCTTTTTATAAGAAACACGTTGATGCGAATGGTATTCACATTCTTTCTTCTGACCAAGTTCCAGACAATTGCCTCGTACAAGCACATAAAACAATCTACTGCATGACAAGTATGTTACCTCAAGCGGTACTTGATGCGATGACTCGAGTAGACACGCGTGTGGTAGTCATGGGTCAGAAAGAAGTAACAATTCAAGTACCTGAGCATAGTGGGATGGTACGCGATCGCAGTCTCAATTGGAATCTGAGGGCAAGAGGGCTTGGAGGAACGATACACGAACCTATCACTTCGTGTGCTGAGGAGAACATAATGGCATATCCTTGGGATAAGTATCATGCAGAAGACATCTTGATACATGAGTTCTCGCACTCCATACATCTGATTGGTATCGTTCAAGTCGATCCGACCATCAACGACCAATTAAAAGACCTCTTGGCGAAAGCGAGAGCTGCAGGTAAATGGGAGAATACTTATGCGGGTTCTGAGTATGCAGAGTATTGGGCAGAAGGTGTGCAAGACTGGTTTAATGTTAATGCAGAGACTCCATATGCTGATACTAAACATAATCCTGTAAACACACGTGAGGAACTCAAGAAATACGATCCTGGGTTGTATGCTTTAATTGCAAAATATTTCCCAGAGACAAATGCCCAGATAGGTAAACATAAGAAAGAAAACCTATATCAAATCAAATAATCAATTATTAATCATGAAACTTTTTAAAAAAGATACTTATATTCAGCGTCGTGCTGAACTTAAGCAAAGAGTAGGAAAAGGCTTGATGCTTTTCCTTGGAAATGGTGAGGTGGGCATGAATTATGCTGATAATGCCTATCGATTCCGCCAAGATAGTTCATTTCTGTATTATTTCGGAGGCGACTATGCAGGATTAGCTGCAGTTATTGATATCGAGAACGACAAAGAAATCATCTTTGGAAATGAATTGACCATTGATGATATTGTATGGATGGGTTATCAACCAACGATTAAAGAAAAGAGTGAAGTAGTGGGCATCTATGAGACCCGCCCGCTTAGTGATTTGGCTTCGTACGTAAAGAATGCCCAAGCAAAAGGGCAAACTATTCATTTCCTGCCTCCTTATCGTGGAGACCATCAGGTATGGTTGCAGGAACTTTTGGGTATCAATCCTGCTGAGCAGGCAGCAAAAGCTTCTGTGACGATGATAAAGGCGATTGTCGATATGCGTAACCACAAGACTCCAGAAGAGATAGAACACATTGAAGCTGCGATTGATGTCAGTGTAGATATGCACCTTGCGGCTTACAGGGAAGTTCGTCCAGGTAAGACTGAAGCCCAGATTGCTGCTGCTGTAGAGCAGACTGTGATGTCGCAGGATTGCTTCCGTTCTTTCCCAACTATTGCTACTACAAAAGGTCAGACTCTTCATCAGCATGCCTTTATGAATACATTGCAGGAAGGCGACATCTTCTTGCTCGATGCGGGAGCAGAAGACCCTTTGCATTATTCAGGCGACCTCTCTTCTTCTATGCCTGTAAGTGATAAGTTTACTGAACAGCAGGCGATGATTTATAACTTACACCTTAAGACATTCCAGGCAGCTGTTGATACACTTGCTCCAGGAGTACCTTTCAAGCAGGCACACCTCAATGCAGCAACCGTACTTTGTGAAGGCATGAAAGAGATTGGATTAATGAAAGGTGATCCAAAGGAAGCAGCATATAGTGGAGCCTATGCAATCTTCTTCCCCTGCGGACTTGGTCACATGATGGGGCTTGATGTTCACGATATGGAGAACCTTGGAGAGCAATATGTGGGCTATCCAGAGGGAGTTGCCAAGAGTAAACAGTTTGGTTTTAAGTCGCTTCGTTTGGCACGCCCATTAGAGCCGGGTTTTGTATTTACCGTAGAACCCGGAATATATTTTATCCCCGAACTCATTGATAAGTGGCAGGCAGAGAAGCAATTCACCGATTTCATCTGCTATGATAAGTTAGAAGCATGGAAGGGATTCACAGGGCTACGCAACGAACTCGATTACCTCATCACAGAAGATGGTGCTCGTGTACTAGGTCATAAGAAGAAACCTATGACCATAGATGAAGTTTATGAAGCTAAAGGGTAACAAAATAAGATGAGCGGCAAAATGTGATGTGACCCCGAAAAGTTGGACATTAAATTAAACATTAATTATTTAACTCTCTATAGTAGTGAGCTCGGTATTGTGCCGGGCTCATTCCTTTTAACCTCAATTTTAGTCTTTTATTGTTATACCA